>ERZ650311.462-NODE-462-length-26034-cov-8.632742_pt1 | contig 26034 bp, 28 predicted proteins | sample MGYA00376247_ERZ650311 | MGnify/ENA primary metagenome ERZ650311 (study PRJEB26733, sample SAMN07839324) | wastewater metagenome | biome: small river; feature: stream; material: water | place: USA: North Carolina | collected 2016-07-28 ...
TGTGATCCTCGATCATGCCGTAAGTGTGCCAGATCGAATCGAGCACGCCCTCGCCGGTGCCGGCATCGAGCACGGCTACCTGCGGATTGAGGGCTGGAACCCGCGCCATCGCCTGCGCCGCGGTTGATGCCTCGCCGATTACCTCGATGTCGCCCTCAGATTCAAGGAGGTCTGCGACACCTCGCCGGACGACTTCATGGTCATCGAGGAGGAACACTCGGATCGGCACCGCGTCACGTTAGATCGGCGGAGCGCTCCGCAAGATGCTCGTAAGAATGTGGCCCGAACGAGGGAGGGAACGGCCCGCGCTGCCTACGGTTCGGGGATGGATTCCGCCACGACGTCCGCGCCCGCCCATCGCCCTCGCCCCGCCGGCCCCGCGCGGCCCCAGGCCCCCGCCGACGCGCCGCGGTCCGGCAGTCAAAGGAAAACCGCGATGAAGAACGCGCTCACGTACATGACCCCGTATCCGTGGACGCCAGTGCGCCTCCGCGAGGACAGCAGCTTCCCGGCAGTGCTGATTGGCGCGCCAATGCCCTACAGCGATAACAGTGGGGTTGGCACGTGCAAGCTGACTGTCAACACGGGCTGCGACCCGCGCTTTGTAAAGCGCCGCAAGTTCGGTGTCACAATGACCAGCGCCCGAGCCAACGCCATCGTCATCGCCGCCGTACCGCGACTCATCCGCGAGCTCCAGGCTCTGGTAGCACGCTGCGACGGCGCCGAGGGAGTGCGCGCCGACGGTAGCAATATTGACACATGCGGGGCACACGCCCTGCTTCGCGAGCTGGAGGAGGCCGACCTCGGAAACGATCGATGACGCACCGTCGTCGGCGTCGCCGCCCGCGTCTGACCCTGGGGCGATGCGCCCTCGTCGTCGTCGCGTTCGTGTGGGCGTCGTGGTGGTTGCGCAGCCCCTGACCCCGCTGGTGCACGCGGCGCGCCTTGGATAGGGACTAGGGTGTAGGGATGTTGTCATAAGACCCTCATCCCCGTAGGGCGACCGTACAGTAGGGGCACGCCCCTGGGAGGGGCGCGATAGGGGGCGAGGGCGGCACCCCTACCCAAATCGGAAAAAATCGCCCGTTTCGCCCCCTTCGCGCATCAGGGTCCCGGGGCGGCGCGAGGGGGCGACGCGCCGGGGGCCCCCGGGGACGTCGTCGCCCCCTGGGGCTTATCGAACCCGAACAGGGTTCGCAGGGCCTGCGCGTTCGAGTAGCACCCCGCATGGGCCGATCGTTCGCGCGTGAAGAACGCGCCGACCGCCCTGTCGCGCGCCATGACGCGCGCCCTGTCGATCGTCGCCCCGGGAGGCAGCGCGTCGAGCGCCGGGGGGTCGCCGGGCGGGGCGCAGCGCGTCAGGACCTCGGCCGGTGTCACACGGATCACTTCAGGGGCGGCCGGGGGCGGAGGGTCCTTGGTTGCGCAGCCGATCAAACTGAGCGCGCAAAGGGTCAGCATCGTCGCCTGTCGCATTGTCGAGCTCCTGTCGCGCGTCGTCGATCGCGCGTTGAAGGGTTGCATTCAGGTCGTGCGCCTGACTCGTCGCCGCATCGTTGGCGGCGCACATGTCGCGCACGACGGTCAGCGCGCGTTGCTGCGCGATCGCCGACGCACGGGCCTCGCGCAAATCGGCGGTCAGCCTGATGATCGCTGGCGCGTCCCATCGCTTCATGGCGTAGGCGCCACCCGCCGCACTGACCGCCAGGGCGACGACGAACCACGTCACCTTGTTGAGCAACAACCCGATCACGGCGCCCTCCCCTGTTGCCCTTGTGCCGACTCATGCTGCAGCAACCGCGCGAGCCGCTCGTCTCTCGCCGACGAGCCGGACGACGAGCCAAAGATCCAGAACACGATCGCAGCGGTGAACCCGCTGAGCTGTCCAATCATGTACATGGCAATGTCGCGATTCTCGACCGGCACTGCGAACTTGAGGACTGTCACCATGGCGAACGCGAACAGCCCCATGATGACGCAGCCGACCGCGATACGGATACCCTCCATCGCCAGGTAGCTCAGGATCGAGCGCACAACCCCCTGGCGCGCGGGTACCGGGGGCCGGGGATCAGCACCCCCAAGGAACGAATCCCCGTCATCAGGGGGTGCCGGCGGGGGCGCAGGGGGTGCCGCCCCTGCGCCCGGCGACTGCGGGTCGCTCACGTGAGCACGGGTTCGGCGGGCAGCACGTCGCCGGCCTTGCGCCACAGCGTCAGCCACAGCCCCTTGGCGCGTTCGCCGACGACGCCGCACTCCCGACCAGCGCGAAGGAAGTCGCCCTCGTCGCCGGTCGCGACGAACGGCAGGATTCGCGGCTTGTACATCGTGAAGAACCAGGCCGAGCACGACGCATTCAGAACGGGGTCATTGGCGGCCTCGTCCGCCCAGCCGGCGAGTTCGTCACGCGACAGGTCGTCGTACCCGTGCGCGGCAGCGCACGCCTGCCACGTCGCGCGCCACGTGATCTGCAGCCAACATCCGCCGCGGAAGTCGTAGCCGTCGCCGGGTTCGACGTTGCCCATGGCGCGCGCCCCCGGGTTCGAGTCGCATCCATACAGGGCTTCGCCGATTTCCTGCGGCGTCTTCGTGGCGAGCTCGATGGCAGCCGCGTTGGGCGCGCCGTCCGGGCCCCTGAACCGCTTCCAGTTCGCGGCGAGGGTCACGGGCGAATGGCGTAGGTTCTCGCGCGTCGCCGTGTAGAACCCGGACTCCTCGGCGGTGAAGGCGATGAACGCGCGCTTGGAGTTCTTCGTCGTGATCGGCCAGCGCGAGAACGCGCCTTCCTCGATCGCCGCGGCGACGCGGTCACCGCGTTCGACCGTCATGAACTTGGGGCCGCAGATCGCGACCAACTGTGCGCCCGTGAGCATTGTTCACCTCGTTGTGAGAAACAGTATGTTGGCGATGATCGTTGCGATAGCGACAAGCGTCATCTCGCGTGCCCCGGTGCGCTGATGCGCGATGCGGCAGTAGGCATGAACGGCGACGATCGCGCACCCGATCTTGAACACATTGAGCAGGCCGATGAACCACCAGCGATTGCGAAACAGATCGAAGTCGATGCTGGCCCCGATCACGCGGTCCAGCACGTCGACCTCGGCAAGGCGAGCGAGGGTCCACCACACGGCTTCGATCCCGTTGACCGCGAACAACGCCGCCATGACGGTCACCCACAGGATGCGGGGGCGGTGGCTGTCGCGGTTGAGCCACAGCACGGCCAGCCAACGTGAATAGGCGATGACCACGAACAACGAGAACAGCGCCAGTGTGACGTTGCTAGCGGTGAGGAATGCCGAACCCATCATCGCTGTGGTCCTTTGAGTAGTGTCGCAAGTCGTTCTCGAGCGCGCGCAGTTGTTCGCGCAGGCGCAGGGTTGCCGACGTCGTTGTGGTCAGCGCCGCCTTGAGCTCCCTCGTTTCAGGGGTCTCGTCGTACGGTACGACTCGCCCGAAGATCGTTCTGATGACGTGTCGCATGCGACCTCGCAGATTGCACATTAGCGATCACCGCGTGCCTTCAAACGCTCACGAAGCGTTTCGATCGACGTGGTTAGTGCGCCCACTGCAGTCGCGTACTGCCTCGCTAGTTCTACCGCCGCCTCGTTGGCCTGCTTGCGCTCTTCGTGAGCTGCATCACGGTCGGCGCGAGCCTGTCGCACTTCACCCTTGAAGTACAAGGTGACGACGACAAGTGCCATGAACAACAGGAAGGCTACCAGCCCTGCCTGGGTCAGGATTACGTCGCCAATGCGTTCCATCGATCAACGCTGTGAGGTGTGACGGCGCCACGCGACGCCGAAGCATCCGTCGTCGCGCCACCCGAAGTAGCCCTCCCACGAGCGTCCCCGGTACGACACGAAGGGGCACAGGAACGGCGGCCACCCCTGCACGAGCGCGTTGATGACCCAGCCGCCGCCCTCGTTGAAGTTCGACGGGTAACGCGTCCCCAGGCGCACGAAGCGGCGATCGGCGCACCCGATCACGTACCAGACGAGGTTGTGCATGGGATTGCGGAGCCACCAGCACACACGGCGGAGCCACATGTCGCGCGCCGGCATGAACCAGTCGTTGGGCGTCGGGTCGTCTGCATTGCCCAGCCACCACCAGGGGACGAGCTTGCGCGGGAAGGGGAAGCGCGCGCTCACGTCGCGACCGCGTCGAGGTGCGCGCGAAGGGCGGCTGCATCGGTCTCGCCGAGCGCGTCCGCCATGAACGACCACGCCGACTTGAACGACTCGGCGTTCATATCGATGGGCTTCTCGCCGCGCACGCGCAGCATGTCGAGGAACACAGCCGCAAGCGGGACCGCTGGGGCGGCCGCGAGGACCTTGACCCACAACGCGGGCTTGTCCTCGAACCATCCGACGATGTCCCGCGCGAGCACATGCGAGGGCGCCCCGTCGGTGTCGGGATCGAACGCCTCGACGATCGCGGCTGCCGCCGCGCGCTCGGCGTCGGTCGCGCCATCGGCGAAGTCGATCCGCCACGTCGTCTTGTCGCGAACGCGCCCGACTGACACCCCGTCGATCGGGGCTACCTTGGCGATTGCATCGTGAAGTGCTGCCGTGTTCATCGTCATGCCCTCATACCAACCGACAGACCGTTCTGGTAGTACGTAACACCGACGTCACCGTAGAACGTTTGCGTTCCACTGACCTGTGACGCTTCCAGGGCCTGGAGGTAGTGAAATCCCAGACCCGGGAGACCGTTGTACCCCCCAAAGGCAGGGATGTAATTCCCCGAGCCGTTGAACATCATGTAGCCACTAAAGGTTGTGGTGCTGTCGAGCCCCACCCCCGCAGCTGCCTGACCGGCGGCGTTGACAGAGCACGCGTACATCGCCGAGACGAGGTCTTCGACCAAACCGCAAACGAAACTGCAGCGCATTGTCGCCGAAGCGTTCGCACTCCGAGTGCTGCTGGCCGCCAAGGTCCATGAGTCCGTGGAGTCCCGTACAAGCGCCGCCACACTCACGCGGTTGAACATGTTCCAGACGCAGATGCGGCTTTCGCCCCCGCTCGCGGCGAGCGTGCCGAACTTCATGTCGACCGTGGCGCTGCCGTTCGTCCGCACCGTGCCGACATAGGTGCCGAGCCCGGCGCCGGGGCCGTTCGTGATCGCGACCTTGTTGGTCCACAGGCCGTTGACGCGCTGCAGCTCGGTCGTGCCAGCCCGTTCTCGCCCACGACGGCCAGGCCGCCGGGCGACGCCGGCGCGCAAGTCCGCGCGCCCGGCGAAGCCGCGCAAGGAATCCTTGCGCGCCGCCGCCCCGCCAGTGCCGGCCGCCCAGCCGCCCAGCCAGCTTGCCCACCGAGACGCCATCGATCGGCGCCACCGCGGCGACGGCCTCGTGCAGCTTCGCAGTGTTCATCATCAGGCCCTCATCATCACGGACAGGCCGTTCTGGAGATACGCGGCGCCGCTGTCGCCATAGAAGGTTGCCGTGCCACCAAGCTGCGATGACTCAAGTGCTTGGATGTAGTGAAAGCCAAGACCCGGTAGACCCGACCAACCGCCGACGTTGCTGAGCGCCGAGGCGGTCGCATTGAGTCCTTGCCACCCGGAAAACGTTGACGTGCTGTCCACACCAATACCGACAGAGCACTGCCCCGGAGGATTGCCTGAGGCGCTCGCGTACAGCGCGACGACCGCGTCCTCGTCGAGGCCGCGCACCATCGAGACGCGATTGGTCGCCGAATTGTTCGCGCTGCGGGTTGAGACGGCCGCCAAGGTCCAGCTGTCGGTCGTGTCACGCACCATCGCCGCGACTTCGACGCGATTGTACGCGTTCCAGACGCAGATGCGTGCCTCGCCGCCGCTCGCGGCAAGCGTGCCGAACTTCATGTCGACCGTTGCACTGCCGTTCGTGCGGATCGTGCCGACGTAGGTACCGAGGCCCGCCCCTGGGCCGTTCGTGATCGCAACCTTGTTCGTCCACAGGCCGTTGGTGCGCTGCAGCTCAGTCGTGCCTGCGCCTGTGCCGCGCGCCGTGTCGGACGACCACGCGGGGCCGCGCGTCAGGCGCAGCGTCCCCGAGTCGTTCCACACGAACATGTCGTAGTTGCTGTTGTTCGCAGCCGCCGCAGGACCGGCCTTGCCAGTCGACGAGTTCGCCAGGATGTTGGACAGTTCGGCAAAGACGAACATCGACCAGCGCGTACCGTCGTAGATCGGAACGAGCTGCCCGTTGTACAGCGCGTAGTAGACAGTGCCAGCGCCCGCAACGTCACCCGTCAGGACCGGGGTCGCGCTCGTCAGCGTCAGGCGCCCTTGCGGCGGCGCGATCGCGCCTGTCCATCGCCCCAGCCCTTGCGGGGTCACGGCCTTACCCGAAAGCGCGGTCCCCGCCGACGCGGTCGCGTTCGTCTCGGCCTCGGTCGCGGCCTGCATGGCGGCCGCGTTCAGCAGCCGGAACGACGTACCGTCGTAGAAGAACAACAGCAACGTGGACGCGGGCATGTCGCCCGCGGCAAGCGCCGTGTTGTCGGGCTTGACCACGGTCTTGGCCGTTAGCGAGTCGACCTGGATCGTCGGCGTCGTCGTCGCGTTCGCGGCGGCGCCGTTGATCGCCGCGAACATCATGCCGGTGATCAGCGCCTTGAGGGGCGCGGCGTTGGTCATCGTGCGCGCGTCGGCCGTACCGGCGAGGGTCGGCAACTCCTGGGCACCGAAACGCAGCACGTCAGCGCCGGCGGCGGCGTACACGTACTTCGTGCCGGCGCTGAAGTTCACCGCCGCATCAGAATTCGACGACCGCAGAATCGACGCGCGGGTCAGGGTGTCGGGCGACCCTGACGTATACACGCCGCGCCCGTACTCGAAGTTGCCCGTTGCATCGATGATCAGATAGTAGACTGGCTTCGTCGAGGTGACGACGGCCCCGAACCGCCGCATCGTGATTGAAGAGATCGTCGCCGCCCCGAGCAGGTTCATCGTACCTGTGCCGGTGACGTCGGTCGTCTCGACTACGCGGTCAAGCAGCATGTCACATATCCTCGATTACTCGCATTGCCGTAGCGTGACGATCGACCCTGACACGCACCACCGGGCGCACGACCTCGAGACGCCCGATATACGTCTCGCGTGCGACATACGACCCGCTCGGGTTCGGTACAATGCAGACCTGCCCCGACACCCCGACCGCGAGATACATATCATCGATCGTTGCGGCCTCGGCATCAGTCAAGGCTGACAATGACAACGCGAACGATCGCGGCTTCGGGCCGAGGTCGACGAACGTGCGCCCCGACCGCACTCCACGGCGAACCTGAGATTGGTCAGTGACCTGGGCCTCGGGGTTATACTCGTAATTGATCGCCGGCACGAAGGCGTCGGCGACCCACAGGCACCCGGCCTCGACGTAGGCGAGCCCCGTGCTGAAGTCGATCTGCACGTACCGCCCCGTGACTGCGGCCGCCGCGACGTAGGCCCATGTCTTATAGGCCGTGTTCACGTCCACGGCAATCGCCCCTGTATCGATCAGTTCACCGGCACCCATCGATACGGCGGACACGCGCAGGCGGATCGTATCGCCGCCGGTCGGACGAAGGTTGAGGCCGGCGAGGGCGAACAGCCGAAGTTGCATCGCCGCGCCAAGGTCGACCATAAGCTTGCACGTCGCCGCCGTACTGCGCCACACAACTTGACGCGACGTGTCGGCGAGGTTCGCGACCGGCAACGTCGCCGACTCACTATCGGTCGTGACCGATGCGGCGAGATTCGCGTATGCAATTGCAACGTTCATCCGAACAACATCGCGGTCACAGCCCGTTCGCCGCAGTCCTCGTGAACGGCTGTCACAACAAAGTTCTGCCCGCCTGTCAAGTTATGGCGCGGGTGAGATAGTTGAAGTTCGAGCAACGGGGTCAACACATGTTCGCGCAACGGCAGAACGACCTCGATCATGCGTCGCCCTGGCGCGAACAGCGTGAGCATATTGCTACCGAGGGCTGCGGCGTTGGCCTCAACGTTGTACAAACTATCGAACGTCAACGTCCGCGCTTGGAGGTTCGCTGTCAGCCGCGCCGTGTCGGATACCGCCGTCGATCGATACGCCTGCCTGAGGAACTGGCGCTGATCCGTCGTCACGGCGCCAGCGATATCGGCATCACCCATCGTGGTCCAATTGCGCTTGTAGTTGACAACGACTCGCCACAGGCACGGACCGATCGACGACGGCAAGGCCGATAGCGACGGCTCGTCAAGCATATGGCTCGCGTCAATCGCATACTCCGGCACCGAGGGTGCCGCGATGCGCCACACACCAAGGGACCCGTCACGCGACTGCCCCCAACGCAAATAGGTGCCGCGGCACACGAGACTGATCGCCTCAGCGACTGTCATGTCCTCGGTGAAGTAAACGCCCATCGAGCCACTCGACAACACGTGAGCGGCCATGATGGCGTCATGATCGATATCGGCATACGGCACGAACCCGCGCCCCAGCATGATACGGCGGACGACGAGGGCGGGACTCGACACGAAGCCGCCCCCATCGCCGAGACCCGCCGTCGCATCGCCGTTGACATCTGCAGTGACGGGGAAGCTCGGGGTCGAGCCCAGGCGAAACATACCTTCTGCGAGGCACGTCGCATAATGGTTCGACGGAATCACGGCAGCCGCAAGGGCGGCATACGACGCGTAGTCGGCATCGAACGTCAGCGCCGCGCCCTTGTCATAGACAACGATACTGCTGACCGCGCCGTCGTGCACCTGAAAGATCAGGTTCGCAACGTCGATCAGGGCGCCGGACACGTTGTAGCACAACCCGTACAAGCGCGGCTTCGGCTTACCCTCGACCTCTGTCCCGCCATCAGCACCCCCAGTCCCACCGTATCGCGTTGACAGCGGGATATCGAGGGTGTACCCGCGCTCGCGCACTGCAAGGTGCAGCTGATCGCCGCCCTCGTCGGTCAAATCGACACCGTACCCCGTAAACACGGTAACGAAATCGTCGTACGCGTCGGTCGGCGCCCCGCGCTTGACAACGACCTGTCGCCCATCGATCCCGTAGCGCGCGGCCGTGTCCTCGGCGCCGTCACGATTATCGATCGTAACATCAGCCGCAACTGCCATCAGGGCCGCGTCATCCGGCGCGAGGGGCATTGTCCACTGCACGCTGAGGGGCTGCGACGCCCGCCCGGGAAAATGAACATTCGACACGCTGTCGCCCGGCGCACTGGTCCAGCCCCGATCAGACCAACGCAATGTCGTCACCCCCTGCTGATCGGCAACGATGATCGCGCCCGCAAGCAGGGGACCGGCCAGTAGGGGGTAGGGCGCCAGCAACGGCAACGGGTCCGGCGAAAGCGTCGCGGTCACCGTGACTCCGTCATACGCCTCCACCTCGACAAGGTACACCGCATCATTCTCCGACGGAAGATCAAGCACCGTCGGGGACGTGACAACGGCGGCTGCCGTCGCCGCCGGGATCAGCAGCCCGCCGAACCCGATCCCACCGTCGAGGAGCGGGGTTGTCGTCATCGCCCGACCCTCCGCAGCGCGTTGGATGCACGCAACGCCCCGTTGAGTGCCTTGACCTCGCGACGAAGCGACGCGACGGCGTTGGCCAGATCCCCGCCCCCTGCGCCCTGCGCAGGGGTTGAGACCTCGACGGTTTCGCCGGGGGTCGCACGGAACGCGACCACCTGGCTGTCGGTCCCGCCGGCGCCACCGACCGTGAATGATCCACCCGCCGCGAACCCGGGCAGTGCGAGATCGGACCCGAGTTGCGTCAGCGTCGAGCGCGTCATGGCCTCGATCGCGCCGAACGCGACGGTTGACGCGTACATGTCGCGGGCGGCCTGCAGCAGGCGGTCGGCGTAGCCGGTTATCGTGCTGAACGCCCCCGAGTCACCACCGCGCGCGGCGGTGACCTGGTCCGAGAATTGCTGTTGCGCCAGCTCGAGCCGCGTCTGCGGCGACGACGACGAGTTGGCGCCGAACGGTTGCGCGTCGAGCCAGGCCTTGAGGGTCTTTGCCGACTGCAGCATCTGCTGATTGAACTGCTCAACGATCGTCGTACGGCGCAACCCATACAACCGCTCGACCTCGTTGATGTCCGCACCCAAGGTCTCGGCGTCCTTGATCGCGCCCTTCCGTTCCTTCTCGAGCGCGTCGAGCGCGGCCTGCTTGGGGTCCGTGATCCCGAGGATCGCCTGTTGAACGTTGTTATCGAACTCGTCGCGCATGCGGGCGATGGCGCGTTGACGCGCCTCCTCGAGTTCGGTCGGCGCGAACCCATACGTCGCACCCTGGGCCTTCATGGCGTCGAACTGTTCGTTCAGCGCCTTGACCTGCTGTTGGACCTGGCTCAGGGTCTCGCCGGTGTCGCCGATGGCGGCGTCATAGGCCTTCTGGAACTGCACCGCGTTCTGCAGGTTCTGGAGCAACTGATCGAAGTCACCCCCGCCCTGGGTGTTCAAGACGTACTGCGCAGCGCGCCCGACACCGGACCATTGCAGCCGACCGATCGACTGTTGCAGTCCGATGCGCAACGCGGCCTCGGGGCTGTCGGCGTCGGCCCATCCTTTTCCCCAGTACCACTGATCGTTCGGCAAGGCGCGATAGAACGGGTTCGACCCTTCGGTCCCGGCCATCGAAAACCGCATGTCGGGGCCGCCCGCGATCGTGCCGCCGGCCGCGGTCTGCAACCGCTGCAGCGCCTGGAAGTACGCGTTGCCCAAGGACCCCGCGCCCTGAGTGAACTCGCCGCGCCCCGTGCCCCCGTTGTTTTCGAGCAACCCACCGTTGATGCTGAACAGCTGCGACGACGTGTTGAACGGGATCGACTTCTTGCCAAACAGCCCGCCGACGAGGTTCCCGAGGAACCCACCGATCATCGTACCGATACCGGGCAGGATCAACGTGCCCAGGGCCGCGCCGCCCGCGCCGAACCCCGCCTGGGCGTAGTTACCCGACATGAGCCCGGGCAATGCAGCGCCGGCGATACCGAGGATGTTGCCGAACGACGAGAACCCGGCGAACGCACCACTGGCCCCGTTGCCGCCGAACAACCCCGCGCCGCCCTGGAACGGCCCCATTGCACCCGGCGCCTGGCCGGCGAAGTTATCGATCTGCCCGAAGCCCAGGTTGCGCATTGCCCAGGCGTCGAGCATGGGCGTCACGGTCCCGGTGTTGCCGCTGAACAGGTTGCCGCTGAACAGGTTGTCCAACAGCCCCGAGCTCGGCATGTTGGGAACGGAGAACCCGCCGCTGGACGAGGCACTAATGGGCTGCCCGCCATACGACAGGGTTGGCACCCCGTTGACGGACTGCACCGTGACCCCGCCCGAGCTTTGCCCGATACCGAACATCCCGCCGAAGCTTCCGACCAACTGGGTCACGATCGGAACGACGATCGGGCGTATCAGGGCTTCAGCGATCGTCTGCGCAATGGCCTTGCGCCCCAGGCTTACGAACTCGTCCCACAAGCTGCGCCACGACCCGACGCCGTTCTCGAGGATGCGGTTGATGCCGTCAGCCGCGAAGTCGACCACGCGGTCGACACTGCGGTTGATGGCGCGGGCCGTTTCTTCGAGCTGCTGTTGCTGCTGACGACGCGCCGCCGTCGTATCGTAAAGGGCGGCGGCCTCCTGGCGCACACGCGCAACGTACTGTTGCAACTCGACATTGTTGAGCTGGCGCCCCGTGCGCTCGGCCGCAAGCGATTGCTGAGTGATGTATCGTTCGCGCTCGGACTGGCCAAGGGCGACCCCTTCGTCGTGCAGGCCCCTGATCTGTTCCTCGAGTGCGCGGCGGGCCTCGGTCTGCTGTTGCGTGAGCTGCTGCCCCGCCTGACCGGACTGTTGGACCTGCGCACTTTGCACGGCGAAGGCGCGGGCCTGATCGACGGCGGCCTGAGTAACCGCCTGTTGCGCGGCGGGCAAACGCCGCAGGATCGACAGGTTTCCCTCCTGCGATCCCGTCATCGCCTGTAGCGTACGAATCTCGGCCTGATCGGCAGCCTGCTGCTGCGCGCGAATATTCGGCGCGAGACGGTCGAGTTCGAGCTGGCGCTGCTGTTCCGTCAACAGCTCGCGCGTCGCCCGCGCACGGCGCTCGGTCAAGGCGATGTTGTCGCGGTCCGCCTGATTGCGCGCGGCCTGCTGTGCAGTCGCCTGCTGTTCTTCGCCATTGTACCCCTCGCGCACGATCCGCCCCGCGGCGAGGTCCTGGTATTGTTGTTCACGCTGCGTGCGGGCGGCCTGCAGCCGACGCAACGCGTCCTGATAGCCAGGGTTGCGGGCGATGGTCGCAACACGATCCTCGGGTGACATCCCACGCATACGGGCTTCGCCGCGTGCGACAATCGCCTCGAGATCACGGATTTGCGCGTCGGTCGTCTGCGCGGCCGCGGTAGCCGCGGCAGCCTGCCCTGACGGGGTACCAGGGCGCTCGAGTGCCTCGCGAACTCCGCGGATCGCGTCGGCCCACGACTGCGCCGACGCCCGCGCGCGGTCGGTCGCCCCCGTCACCCGCGCGATCGTCTCGAACAACAGACTCGTTTCGTTGACACTGCGCCGCAGGGCACCCGAGATCGTCCCGGCTTCCGCCGCACTCGCGCCACCAAGCGTGCGCTGCATTTCCTCGAGTGCGCGTTGCGCGGCAGCACCCCCCTGACCGAACCGCGCCAGCTCCGTGACAGCGGCCCGCGCCGACGCACTCATGAAGTCGAACGCGTTGCCGAGGTTCTGCTCGCCATTGATCAGCTTCTGCAGCCCCTCCGCAAGACGCTCGGTGTTACTGCGCAAGTCACCACCGAACACCGCGGTCATGTCGGCGGCGGCCTGAATGATCCGCTCGAACCCAAGCGAACCCGCCTGACCGAACGACGCCACCACGGCTGTCGCGTCGCGCACCTCGTTCCCTGTCGCAAACGCCGACATGCGCGCGGCCAGGGCATTGACCTGGCCGACGGTGACCCCGATCGTGTTACCCGTCGCCTGGAGCACGGCCTGCAAGCGAACGGTCGACGACTCAGTCTCCTTGTACGAGTCGACCCCCTTGAGCATTGCAAGGCTGATCGCGCCAATGACGGCGGCGGCGGTCAACCCGATCGGCCCGAGACGGGTCAGCACCATCGAAAGGGTCCCTCCGTGTTGGGCGTACTCCTCGAGATGCGGGGTCGCTTCCTGCAGCCCCTGACGCAACAGCCCGACGGCACGTGCCGCCGTCGTCGTGCTCGTGGCGACGGCTGCGGCGCCGGTCGCGGCCTTGTTCGCCCCGCCCGTCGCCTTGTCGTACGCACTATCGATACTGGCGAGGATCTGGCGATAACGATCCTGGGTGACCGTCCCCTGCTGCATGGCACGGTTCAGCTGGTCAAGCTGACGCTCGCGGCGCTGCTCGGCCGCGAACGCCTTGTCATTTGCAGCCTGCAGCCGATCAATCGCAGTCGACGTGACGACGGTCGACCGCTCGACCTTGGTGAACGACACTTCGACGTTCTGGTTTGCACTGACCGCGCGCTGCGCCGCCGCGACAACGCGATTGACCCCCTGCTCGTAACCGTCAGGAGTCAGCTTGGCGATCGTTTCTGCAACCCGGGTGAACTGTTCAGCCATGACACCCTACTTCTTCGGTTGCGCTGCAAGCCACGCCTGCCGAAACGCACGATCAACCCGCATGATCAACTGACACTCAAACGCCGTCGGAACGCGCCGAGTGATATCTGCCCACGCAACGACCTCGGTCCACGCAAGGGCCGATGGCCCGAAGCCGTTGCTGCCCCGCGCATGATGAAGCTCATTGAACCAATCCCACACGTGCGCGACCGCATGTGGAAGGTCCGGACCGTCGAGGTCGGCGTCCACGTCCGCAAGTCGAGGGGCGCCCAGCCGCCCCTCAATTGCTTGTCGTCGTGCGGACTCGAGATCGTCACGTCGCGTCGGCTTCCCCGGCGCGGCGATATCGAGCTCGAACTGATGACGGGCATAGGCGAGAAAGTCCTCAGCTATGCCCTCTGCGCGTTTCCCCGATCGTCGATCGCCGCTTCCACCTGCTCGCGAAGCCAACGCAAGGGCGGCGACGCGTACAGCTCGCGCGCGTTGGACTCGTTGCACTCGATGCTGAGACCGTTGCCGTCGAGATCGACGAGTACCCACGCCTTGGTGAGCCGCGCGAGCAGCTCGACGCGCTCGGTCTCGATCTCGTCCGCCGTCGCGACGCGACGATTGCGGGCGGACAGGCGACGCGTCAGGATCTCGCGGTTGAAGCGAAGGGCGGCCTCGCTGTCGGCCCCGAGGATCGAGATCGTCGCCGGGTCGTTCGTTTCCTTGTTGATCAGCGGGACGCCACTGATCGGGTGCACGAGCCGAACGATGAACGGGGTGTCCACCGCAAGACCCAGGCCTGCAAACTTCGACATTTGAAAGGTTCCTCTAGGCGGGAGGGGTTGGGGCGACGCCACCGCCATGGCGCCGCCCCCGTCTCGCGAGACCGTCACGCGTGCCGATGGAACACGCGCAACGTAGCCCCTGGTTGTGCGGCCAGGAGCGCGATCGGCGTCGCTTACGGCGCCGCCGAATCCTGGATCGTGATTGTGGTGTTGTCGTAGCCGGTCGCGGTCGCCTTGAGACGGGCCATGAACCCGGCCGACACGGGCACCCCGGCCCGCCCCTGAACCCCAACGTCGTGCTGGTTCAGCACGATGTTCGGCAAAGTGAACTTGATGAAGTCTTTCGGCGCCGCGCCAGCGCACTCCATCATGATGCTCAGCTCGAGCGCCGTCTCGCCGAGGAAATTGTTGAGCATCGTGAAGTCCTGCAGCAGGAACGACAGGTTCCCCGAGATCTGCGCGTCGCCGAGGAAAATCTCGGGGACGAGATTCGACCCGACCACCGGCTCCGCGCTCGGGGACAGATCGAACGTCAAGTCCGCCGCCGTGACCAGGGCTGCCGCCCCGCCGAGGCGCAGCACGCCGTTGACCGCCGCGACGAGGCCGGTCGTCGTCTCGGCCGACGGCGCGGTCAGATAGGGAGACGAGCCGGTCGCGAGCGCCTGCATGTCACGGCCCATGAACCCGAACGTCGCGGTCGCCAGGCCAGTCGCGGGCATGCCGACCTGCATGCGACCGACGCGGCATTCCTGGAACAGCTGCGACAGGTCCACGTCGGAATGGTAGTGCTCGATGCCGAACAGCGTGTCCACGAAGCCGCTGGTCGGAATCGAGATCTTCTTGCCCTTGCACGTCACGGTGAACGCCGAGTCGGCGGTCTGGTCCGTCGGTGCAGGCGTCACGACCGCGTCGACCCCGGACAGGGAGACGATCAGGAAGTTGACGTCATTGTTGGCCGCGACCGACATGTTGGCGAAGCGGATCACGTCGCCGACGCGGAACCCCTGGGCCGCCCACGTCGAACCGCCGACCGTGAACTTCGACGACGACGCAGTCGCCGCAACGTTCGTGAAGTCGGTGTTGGACTTCGAGAACTCGGCCGCCGCCGTGCCACGGCACATGGCGACCATGAAGTCCCAGTACGTCCCGGGCGACAGCTCGCCGGAGATGTCGCCGGCGACGCGCTTCGTGCCGAGGCGGTAGTCGGCGACCTGACGATCGCTCCTGATCTCCTGCGACTGATACGGGTCGCGCTTCAGATTCATGGTCGAGGCGACGCGGCGCAGCTTCTGCCCGTTCGACGTTCCCGGCGACGCCGCAGTCGCGGGATCGGCGATCGCGCCCGACGCGTACGCCTTGTACCGAACACTGACGCCAACTCCTGATTCCAACGACATGACACGCTCCTCTTAGCCGACCTGATCGAATGAAAACTCCGCCTCGACGTCCAGCTGCCAGTACTGACCGTTGGTCTCGCTGACGCCACCCGGCCCAATCGGGCCGGCCTCGAAGAAGTCGATATCGGCGGCGAAGCGTTGTCCCCTGAATATCACGGCAGCCGCCTCGCCGTAAGTATCAGCGTCCGCGCGCCCCGCCCCGCGCGGAACATGCACGGAAAACACGACGCGTCCGGTCTGTCGCCAACGGTTCGCCCCGCGACCCCCGCCAAACTCCGACAGGAACGGGCGATCCGTATGGACCGACACGAACACAAAGGGGGCCGGGGTGTCGGCGATGACGGTATCCTCGTTCTCCCAGTACACCGGGACCGAGGAATGCGGCCACTCGCTCGTCATGCGGGCCTTGATCGCAGCGGTCACGTCGGCAATCGTCGGCATGTCACAGGGCCTTGATCAACACGGCGGGGTAACGCACGGGGTCACCAACGCGATTTTGACGACGCTTCCCCTTGCGCCTGAGCTTGTACGCGTTGGCAAGATCAACGTAAATGAACTCGATTGCCGCGACGTTGCGATACTTCGGCCTGATCACGTTCTTGATCGTGCGTTCGTAGATGCGCGGCGGGACCGAGATCACAAACGCGCGCCCGTCGCCATGCTTCCCAACCTCGAGTCGCCGGGCATACGGGACATCGTTCGTGACAATGATCCTATCCGCGTCGTCGAACACCTTGGGGATGTCCGAGACGCGGCGGTCGTTCACCAGGGCGAAGTGCGCGCGCTGATAGCGCCCACTGCGGACCGGTGACGCCGCTTGCAGGGCGGCGAGGGCGAAAATCACAACCTCGCGACGATAGTCATACAGCGTCATGATGCGCCCGCCGCGCGAAACGGACTCGAGCGTCGCATCGCGGCGACCATCGACCACGTGACGAAACGCCGGTGTCAGCCCCGATCGCGCTTGCTGCTCGCGCAAAACGGACTCGTGCAGCTTGCGGTGAACCCCGGCGACAAATCGCGCCTGATCAAGCCCCTTCAAGTCACCGACTGAAAGGTTGATCGTCTGCGCAAAGGCGCCGCCGGTCATCCACGCACCTGCAACTCGATGCGAACGACGACGTTCTGAGGGGCAAACGAGTTACGCCCCTCGATATTGAACTCCCGCCCATTGATCACCAGCTTATCACCAACTCGCACGGGCAGGGGCCACGACGCCGCAGTCGCCTCGGTCGGGCTGATGATCGCGCGGCGATCGCCCTGGGCAATGTTACCAGCAAGCGTCTGCGTGGTATAGTCCGTGATGCGCGCGCGGCACGTCACGTCAACGGGGTTCGTCACCCCCGGCCCGAGATACCGGCGCAACACCACGTCCTGTCCCACCTCGGCAAGGGCAGCGTCGAGCTCGGCAATGATGTCCTGCGGCGTCATACGATTGCCGTATTCCTGTAGGCATCAAGCGCGTTCGTAATGATCAACGGCAGGCGCACGCCCTCGACCCCCGGCGCCTGATACCCCTTGCTGATCACCCCCGGGATCGACACCTCGCTGAGCGCCGCGTCCCGCGTCCGGGCTTGGTACAACATCTTCACGTATTCTTTGCAAGCGCGCTCAAGCGCGGGCGGGATCGCCGTGAGCATCACATACCCGGCGGTATACGCAATCGTGACTTTTGGACCCGCCCAAGCGATACGCTGGTCTGCATCGTCAAGCCTGTAAACAAAACCATTGGCAGACACAAACTCGTACTCGTCAGTATCGAGAACGGTACCATCTTCCGTCACCGTCGTAATTGCAGTAACAGGGAACCGCGGAAGGACGAGCGCGTCGATAACGTCGATCGACGCAACGCGAAACGTACTCGTGAGACCTTCGGATGCGAGCTCACGTCCGACGTAGTCAACAATTCCCGAGCTCGCTTCCTTGATAAGCACGTCAATCAACGCGTCATCTGCAGACGACGTGATTCCTACGTACGTCTTGAAGTTTGCGACGCTGGTCATATACTTCGACGCGGCCGGGGTCACAACGGTCGTCACAAACGGAACAGCGGTGCGCTCCATGGCGGCGTCCTCATCCTACCACGATCACGGGCCAACGGTCAGGATGATCGTACCGCCCTTGGCGTTGCCCGCGTTGGCGATCGTCGGATACAGATCGCCACCACGATGAAAGATCGGTCCCGCACCCGACCCCACCCCCGACGCAGCCGCGACAGGGGCGACGACCTTGCGATTGGCATTCGACAAGTCCGCCCCGACGCCGAGGAGAAAGTCGAAGCCACCCGAGATCGCGTTCAGCAGGGTGAGATCGTACGCGTCGGTCGGCTGTGTGCCCCCGGCATCAGGGACGAACTCGACCTGATGAAAGCGCCCGCGCTTGATCGTCACGGGGTTCTCGGAAACCGCACCACCTGCGCTCGCAACCCAGGCAATGGTGTAGCACGTATAGCCGCCGCCGATATCGGCGGCTGCGACAGCAACGGTACCGGCGACGGCCATAGGCTTAGGTCTCCCTGATCAGGGGTTACGAGGCGGCTTACTGGCGACCGAACTTGATGCAGCGCAGCCAGTCGACCGCGAGCGTCATGCCCCCGGTCGTACCGGCGAGGAACTGCACGGTGACGCGCAGCTCCTCATCGTCCGGGAGGTTCGTGATCGCGGGAGTCGCGACGCTCACACCATCAACGAACACCTCGAGCCTGGTGCCGTCGTAGTAGAACTCGAGGATGTACGCGGTCGAGGCGGCGAGGGTCTTGAGCCCCGCCACGTTCGTCGCGGTCGAGTTCTTGTTGACATCGAACGTCAGGTCAGCCGACCCGTCGACCTTCTTGAAGCCGATCGAGTCGGTGACGCCGCCGAGCACGTCAGTGTCGGTGATGGCGAGACCGATGAAGAAGTCGGACTGCGTCGCTTCGCTCATGGACTGGATGCGCGCGCCGAAGTAGAGCGGCTTGCCCGACTCGAGCTTGAACGCCTCGCCGAGGAGCTGGCAGTTCAGGCCATCGTTGTCGTTCGCGTCCGCGGTCAGCAACATCGTGCCGTTGCCGGTGTCGCCCGAGGTGACGGTCGACTCGCCAGCACCGCCCTCGACACGCGTGATGGTCCACGCGTCCCAGTTCGTGTCCCCGCCGCCGCCGGCAACGAAGTCCTCCACGTACTTGACCACGTCGGAGCCGATGGCATCGACAATCCGCTTGCGATGATCCTCCCAGAACGCGAGAGCGCCGCGGATGTGCTGCGAATGAATCTGACCCATGATACCTTCTCCGTTTCGCCCCTGTTACAGGGGCGCCTTGCGGCGAAACCTTGAAGAACGCGCGAAGGCGCAGGGGTTGCCCCCTGCGCCGCGGCGTCAGGCGATCGCGGTGGCCGGGATGCTCGCCGCGTAGCGCGGCTTGAGCAGCTCGATGATGATGCCGCCGAGCACCGGCGAGTCGACCACCTCGACGGCCTTGAGGCGGACCCACGACTTCGTCGCCGGCAGCAGTTGGCTCTTGGCCTCGAGCACGTACAGCTGGGACGAGCCGGCCGTGGTCGTGAAGCCAGCCGTGGTGGCCTCGGTCACGGCGCCGGGGAGGTCGTCGCTGCCCGTGTACTTCTGGTACGTGAACTCGATGGCCTCGGGATTGTTGCCGGCGGCGTCGCTGCACGCCTCGATCGTGAGGGTCGAGGTTCCGGTCGTGCCGACGCCCTTGTGGACGACGAACAGCGCCGCGTGATAGTTGGCGAGGTTGACCACGTCCGAGTAGACCGTGCCGCTGAAAGCGTCGGCGACCGCGTCGAGGCCCTTGACCACATGACGCTCGCCAAACGTGAGATCGCTCATACTCCATTGCTCCTGCTTGATCGTTGCGCATGAAGGGGCGGCCTCTCAGCCGCCCCCTCGCCTTGCTACCCCTACGCGCCCGGCACCGTCGATCAGGCGCGGGTGGCGAGTGTCACGAAGGACGACTGCGTCTCGGCGCCCTTGAACGGGGTGATGGGCAGGTCGTCGACCGGCTGCCCGTCCACCCGGTAGATGAACCGGAACGCCTGCTCGTTCGTCAGGAACGCCACGTGGATCGACGTGGCCGACTGGATGTCGCCCTTGTCGATCAGCACATAGTTGCTCGGATCGGCGAGCACGATATCGCCCTCGGTCCCGAGCGCCGAGCAGTACTCGATCGGAATGACCGGCCGGCCCAACAAGGTGCCGTAGGGCGAACCCGACAGCCCGCCCGGCGGCAGGTACACCGGCACGCCGCCCGTGCCGATGATCTGGTGCAGGGCCATCATCTGCGGCAGCACGTTCTGGTTGATCCACCACTCGGCACTGGCGACCGAGCGCGCCGGCAGGCGGGCGAACATCTTGAGGATGTTCTCGTAGACGATCGTCGCCGCGGCCTGGCCCGTCTCCTTGGCGACCGAGACCTTCATGTTGGCGTTCATGAACCCGAGCGGGGTCGCGCCGCCGGCGCCCTCGAAGATCGCGTCGTCGACCATGAACGCGAACTCGGACGGAAACGCCATGCTCATGACCGCGGCGAGCGCCGTGGAATCCTGCAGCATCTCGTCCGTCGCGTACATGAGCCCCGACAGCTTCTTGAGCTGGAGGTTCATCTGGCGAAACCGCGGGCGGGTCGGGGTCATCGACTCGCCCTCGCCGATCCAGTACGCTTGCACGCCGCCCCAGCGCGAACCCGTCGCCCGGCTGTTGTCCTTGAGCGCGTTGATCTTGATGCCGTTCGACTTGGCCGAGATCGGGATGCGCCGGACCTTCTGCGCGATCGTGGACATCTCGAACGTGCGGGTGAGCAGCGCGTCGTTGATGTCCTTCTCGACCATGAACCCGCCGTCCTCGCCGACGGTCTCGTTGCCGCCGAGGGACGCCTCGATCAGCAGCGGGTCACGCACGTGGTGCCGCGAGTCGCGCGCCACAGCGCGGAGGAAGTCGCCGAACGCAGCGAGCTGCGCCGGCGCCAGGACCTGGCCTGCACGGGGCTTGTGCATGACGGCGGGGAGGTTCGCGTACCGCGCCGCGAAACCGCCGACGGTCTGCTTGACGGTCTCCTCCGACGGGTTCGCCGCCGCCCCCCGCAGCTTCTCGAGGCGTTCGAGATTGCCGATCTCGGCGTCGAGCCGATCGACCGTCGCGGCGGCCTCGGCGAACTTCTCGTTCTTGTCGGCGGCGTCGCTCGCGAGGATCGCCTCCGCCGTTTCCACGGCCTTCGCCCGTTCCTGACGAAGGCTCTGCACACTACGCTTCTCGGCCATGTCACGTCGCTCCTTGTTTTGGCCTGCCAAACCGGCCTTCGCCGGGGTCCCGTTACTGGTCCTGCTTCATCGACTGCAGCTTGCGGTAATTCGCCGCGGATCGCCGCGCCATGGCGAACGTCGCATCCTGCGACTGCACCTTGTCGGCCATGCCGGCGCTGACCGCCCCCTTGCCGACCTTCATGCCACCCTGCCCGAAGTCGGAGATGACCTTGTCCGTCGTGACACCGCGCCCGCGCGCAACGTCGGCGATGAACAGGGCTTCGAGATCGTCGAGCATGCCAACGATCTGCGACTGGCCGTCCTCGGTCGCGGGGTCCGGGCGCTTGTTGGGCGCGTTGGACGACACGATCTCGAACGTCATCTCGCCCATTGTGTCGGGCTGGATCTGCTTCGTCAGAGCGGCGACCACGCCGATCGATCCAACCTGACCGGTCTTATCGAGCATGATCTGCTTCGCCGACGACGCGATCCAGTACGCGGCGCTTGCGGCGGCGCCAGGGACGTGCGCGATGACCTCCTTGCGCTTGTTCGCCGCGTACACGGCGTCCGCCATCGCGTTGATGCCCGCCACCGCGCCGCCGGGCGAGTCGATCAGAAGCATGATCGAACCGACGTCCGGGTTATCGAGGGCGAGCCGCAGATCGTTCTGCAGCATCGAAACGCTCGTCGCTCCTGACATCTCGGTCATCATGTTGGCGCGCGGGAAGATCGGACCCATCACTGGGATGATGGCAACACCGTCTGCGATCGACGCGTAGCGCGCCCCGGGCAGCTTCGCCGGCGGCGCTGATGCCGCGCCGACCACGACGTTCGCGACCACGGCGTCGAGGTTCATACGGTCCCAGCCCTCGAGACGCTTGAGTGCCTCGGCATCGAGATCGCGGCGGGCGAGGGCCGCCAACACATGCAGCCACGACGGCTCGATGGCCCAGGGTTCGGCGGTGATCGCCTTCAAACTACGCGTCATGTCAATGCCTCCACGGGTTTCCGTCGGGCCCCAGCAACAGCTTGCTGAAGCCATTGATCCTGCGCGCCGCCGTCAGCGCCGCGCGCCGCCGCGCATCGTTCCCCGGCGGGGCGGGGTCCGCGTTGTCAGGCGGCGGGTCCTGCGAGGGATCGAGCGCCGGGTCCTGCTGATCGGCCGGCACCATGTTCATCGGCGACAGGTAGACCTTGCCCTGATCATCCGGCAGCCTGTTCATGTCCTCGAACCCGCGCACGTCGTCAGCCGACAGCCACCCCCACTGACGGCCAATAGCATAGGCGCGATAGCGTGACAAGATATCACCGCGCATAAGCGCGTCCAGGTTGTGACGCACGCTGTAGAGTGAACGCTCCTCGGGGGTGAGGCACGCGATCTCGATGGCTGACTCGATGTTCTGCGCCAGCGACGAGATCGGGCCCGTAACGTAATCGATCCCCTGCTGTTCAATGTTGGAGAAGGTCGCGCGATCGAGGATTCCGATCTTGTGCGGGGGCACGTTGTAGAGCATGCAGGTCTGCACCGCCTGCTCCTTGCGTGTTTCGATCAGCTGCGATTCCTCGGGGTTCACCGAGAACGTTTGCATCTTCATGCCGAGTTCGAGGATCGCGACCTTGAACGCGTTGTCGGCACCCGAGTACAGGCGCTCGATCGACGCGCGGATACGCTTGCCGACCTCGTCGTTCGGCAACTTGCGATCCATCTCGATGATCATCGAGGGCCGCGCGCCATTGGCAAAGAACTTCGCGGCAAAACGTTCAGTCGCCAGGGCCGCGCCGAGCGCCTCGCGGTTCTGCATGATCGGAGACACACCAATCACCCCACCGTCACATGCGCCATCGCACGATGCGCGATAGGGGACATGCAGAACATCGTACCACGTCAACCCTGTCTCGACGCGCCCGCCGAACGCTGTCACGTCATAGAAGGGTTCGCCATCGGCAGTCCATCGCACGGTGACGGACCCCGGGCGAATGTTGGACATCTGTTGCAACTGGAACCGCGAGTCACGGCGCACGCGAACATAGCCGTTGCCGTGCGCCAGTGTAGCGTGAGCAAGCGCCTTGCGCCACACGTACGACGACAGCCACGGCGCCGGACCGTAGCGAAGCAGCCCGTACAAGGGGTGCTCGGTCGCGTCGGTCATGTCGCCACCGCTACCCGTGCGTCGCTTGAGCACGAGGGGCACCTTGGCAATGTCCTGGGACAGGACCTCGATGCACGCCGCGACACCAGGAAGGGTCAGGGCGTCGGCGACGGTGACGCGAACGCCGGCGGCGGTGTTGAGCGTACGCTCGATACCGCGGACCCAGTCGTCAACGTAACGGTCGGAGCTGCCCCAAATGCGTTGCCACCAGCCCATCATTGCACCACGGGTAGGTCGTAATCCTCGGGGATCGTCGTGCCGCCCGACGGTTCGGGGTCCAACATCATCGGGACCACCGCGTCGAACAACGCCATGATCGGGTCGATCTTCTTGTCACCCGCAAACTGTTTCGTCGCCCTGATCGCCGTTGCCGTCGGCTCAATCTTCAGGTTACCGACGGCCCACGCCATGAGTGACGAGCCGTTGTGGCGAAGGGTCCCGCGCGCCAGCCGCCGCTCGGCCGTCTTGATGGCGTTCATCATCCCGTAGCCCTGCGGCGCGCCGGTCAGCAGCTTGTTGTCCTGGGTCACGTCGATCGCCGAAAGCGCGTCAACAAACTCGCCGACCCCGGCAGGGTCGACGGCGACGCACCCAAGCAACCCGGCATTCAGGACTCGTTCCACTTTCTCAACAATCTCCGATACGTCATTGAGCTGATCGTCAACTATAGTCAGCTCACCGGCCTTCGCGAAGTCTTCAAGAACAGTCGCAATTGCTTTTCTGCGTTGAAGAACGCCCTTATGACACCAAGCATGCGCCCACGCAAGCCAATCTTTGCTGTTGCGTTCGCGCCCCAACAAAACGAGACCGAACAAGTCATCAAGGCCACCACCGTCAACGCCTACCGTGATGCAGTCGCAATGCTTGATCAGATAGTCCGGATCGATGCGAGGGTCCGCGCGCGCCGCCCAGTGTTCCGCCCCCGGCCAGCGATTACCCCGCAGGTTCATGCCGATTTCAACGTTGAGATGCTTCGCGTAGAAGATGCGAAGCGCCTTCGCCCCGGCCTCCTGCGCCTTCACATGTTCGTCAAGCAGAAACTCTTCGTCGACTGATTTGCCGTAGTTGGGGTTGGGAACATAAAACGTGCGCGGGTCCTTGTACACCTCGGCCTCAATCATGTCGGGCGGATACTCGTAAATGACCGCGAGACTGCGCGGGTCCACAATCACCCCGTCGCGCACGTTGCGAAAGCGATCGAGATGCGTCTTGAACACCCCGACCGGAGGTTCATCCGACTGCGTCGTAAGATAAACGACGAACCCTTCCGGGCGCGATGCGAGGCCACCAAGCGCCTCACTGAACATCGACTCAGCGTCCTTGCGCTTGCCGAACAACCACATCTCGTCGATCAACGTACCAATCGCCTTTTTGCCACCAACCACGTCGCTGTCAGCTGCAACGACCTTCAACGTCGCCTTGGTCGTGCGATGCGTGATCAGGCGAAAGTTCGACTGCACATGCAGCAGCTTCCTCAGCTTGGGGTCGGCCGCAATCATGTCCTTCGCCGGACCGAACGAGTTCCCAGCGATCTCGATCGTTGGCGCAAGAATCATGAACTCGCCCGACAGGCGCCAGTTGCGCAGCAACGCGGTCAGCATGATCGCTGCGGCAATCGTCGACTTGCTGTTCTTCTTCGCGACCATCAACCAGTAATTGCGTATCAGGCGCCGCCCAGTCTCGGCGTCATAGGACCCGAACAACGCCGCCGCGAACTCGAGCACCCAAGGCTCGCACGCCTCGCCGATCGTCGGCGAGCCCGCAACATCGACCAGCTTGAGCGACTTGAAGATCCGCATTGCCGCCGCGGCCTCGGCGGGGAACAGGGGTGCGCAGGGGATCAGTGATCGGCGATTGACGATGCGGGTCGGCCAATCGGGAACCGCCGTGGTCCACGTCGGAACGGGTCGCTTCGGCGCTGGCGGGCGCTTCTTCATTGTGGGTCCTTTGCAACGAGGATGGTCAGTGGCGCGAGCGAAACAGGCGCCGCACGTCGGAGTGCGCTTCATCGAGCCAGTGCAACGCCGTCCGCGTGAAGTCAGGCGGCACGATGCTGCCACGCGCTCGCACCGCTGCGCTGATGATCGCCTTGAGCTTGCCGGCTTCGTCGTTCATGAAGTCCGTGACCGTTGCCGTCTTGCGGTGTGCGTCGCAATGGGCGAGGGCAAACACGATCGGGATGGCCCCGCGATCGATCGGGTAACCGAACGCCGGGGTGATCAGCTGCGGGTACCAACGTGCATCCACGCGCTGGCACCCCTTGCACGCGCACTGCGTCGGCACAGGCTCAATCCTCGCCGACGACACTGAGCCGTCGCGGCGACATGTTGCCCGGGGCCGCCGGCGGCGCGTAGGTGTCGTCCTCGCCGGCCAGGGCCTCGGCCTCGGACTGCGCCGTCTCGCGCTTGCCCTTGGGGCGCTCGTCATCGCGCGCGGTCGGCGCGCGCAACGATGCATGCACGTACTGCGCCGCCAGCTTGGCGAACATGTCGCGGCGCTTCACGTGGGCATTCGGATCGTTCATCACGGCGAGCATGTACTCGAGCGGCGATGCGCCGCCCTTGCGCGCGGCCTCCTGAATTGCCTCAGGGGTCCACCATCGGTTTTCGATCGTGCGCGGCCGACCTGACCCAGGGCGCCAACCGCCCTTCTTCTTCGCACCCTTCGCGGCGGGCTTCTTCACGGCCGGCTTCTTCGCCGCGCTCTTCTTTGCGGCGGGCTTCTTTGCGGCCGGCTTCGCGGTCGTCGTCGACGAACTCTTGGTCGTAGCCGTCGACTTCGACAGGCCCTTGGCCGCCGCGGCCACCAACAGCGCGCGAGTCGCTTCCAAATTCTTGTTCAGCGTCTCCACTTGCTTTTCCACCTGGTCGATGCGCACCACCAAACGACCGAGTTGCTTGGCCACTTCTTTC
>ERZ650311.463-NODE-463-length-26027-cov-14.499732_pt1 | contig 26027 bp, 48 predicted proteins | sample MGYA00376247_ERZ650311 | MGnify/ENA primary metagenome ERZ650311 (study PRJEB26733, sample SAMN07839324) | wastewater metagenome | biome: small river; feature: stream; material: water | place: USA: North Carolina | collected 2016-07-28 ...
AATACTTTCCAGAACGACGGGCGAAGCATATCCACGGGCTGAAAGTTGCCGTGTTCTATGTACTGCATGGATTCCTGGTCAAAGAACAGGCCCAACTTCCCCTCAAACTCACCATTGCGCTGCTTGTCGATAATCAGCAGCGCGTCGGGCGTGTTGGGGTCGAGGTGTTCGCCGGCCTGTCGCGCGGCCTCCTTGGCCTTGTTCCGCCACACCACAATGACGTTATCCACTTGATCGGTGATGGCGCCGGAGCCCTTCACGTCCATCTTGCCGGGCGGCAGGGTTTCGTCCTTCGCCTTGCGCGAGTGAGCCACCAGATGGATGTGCATTCCCGTGTCCCGGCCAATGGTGCAGATTGCATCAAGGAACAGCTTTTGTGCCGTGTAGTCGTCCTCCGAGATGCCGCACTTCATCAGGCTATCCACAACAAAGTGTTTTACCTTCAGCTCTTGCGCGGCGTAACGCATCACGGCGAGGATCTTGTCGGCGTGAACCTGCCCCTGCTGGTCGTAGAGCCACAGCCAGTCAGACCACACCTCATGCACGCCCAGCACCATTTCCCGGTCGGGGTGACGACAGCCGGCCGTCTGCCGCATCATCCGCGCAAGCGTGACCACGGGGCGCATTTCAAAGCTGGCAATGCACACCGGCTCCCGCTGGCATACAAAGCCGACCATGGCCTGACCCAGCGCCAAGGATTTGCCGTGCCCGTTCATCCCGCTCCACAGCGTCACCTCGCCGGGGCGAAAGCGGATCTTGTCGCGGGTCCGCTTCCACGGGAGCATGGCGCCGTGCATCTGCTCGCCGTTCAGCAGGTAATCGGCCACCTCTTCGGCGTAGGCGCTGGCCGGGATGATTTTGTGGGCGGCTTCGGTGCTCTCCATGTAGAGGCCAAAGTCGATGTTGTCGCGGATCATGTTGGCGCCGCTCATTCTGCCACCTTCGGTGCAATGGGTGAGTATTCGGCCTCTCCCCTATCCCAGCGGAACCCCAGCTCGCCCGGCATCCACTCCAGAACGAACACGTCGAGCTGCTTGACGTACTCCTTCAGGCGGTCGCACAGGCGCAGCAGCGCATCGCTGTAGCGGTCGGCCTGTACGCAGACCTTAAGGCCCACCAATGGGCGAAGGTCAATCCGGGACACGGGAGAAGATTCGAGCATGGCAATTTCGACGCTGGTATCCGACCACTGCCACCACTTCACCTGCTCGTAATCGCCGAACAATATCCACACGTCGCCAGGAGGAAGGCGACCCGCCATACGAATTTCGACCAAAGGCTTCATCGAGTTCAGGAGCATCAGATGCACCCCGCAAAGATCGGGTCTTGCCCGCTCGCCCCAGCCCTCGGCGGCGGCAAGTCTTCGTCCTCCCACCCTTTCGCGTTTAGCCACGTCGAGGGGTGCGGGATGAACTGCCCGCCGTCCTTGATCCAGTCGGGCCGCTTCTTCGCCCTCGCCAGCGATTCGAGCATCTGAGCCTGCAGGTTGTCGTCAGGGTTGATCTTCGCGAAGACCTTCTCCGCCTGCCCTTTGCTGACCTTCTTCGGGTAGGCAGACCAGAACGCATCAAACGCGCTCGCAGAGAGTTCCTTCCTTTCCTTCCTTCCTTCCTTCCCCTCGCACGCGTCGTCACGCGTGAAAGGCGCGACTTTTACGCCACTTTCACGCGTGGCCGTTTTTGGGTCGGGAAGCGTTGATGCGGCCTCCTTGTTGTTGATGACCTGATGCTTTGCAAATCCGGGAATCCATGCGTAGATGCAGCCATCCACCTCGTAAAGCTGGATGAGGCCGGCGCCGACAAGCTCCGTGCCCAGCACTTCAGGGTCCGCATCGTCGGCCGGCAGGTATCGCATTTTCAGCGTCTTCGGCTTCCACGCGAGCCGCCCTTCCCTGTCGGCCTCACACCACAAAGACACGTAAAAGAGGCGTGTAAGTGGCGTCAGGCACACGATGTCTTCCGACGTAAAGAATTCTGGTTTTATGGTCCTAATTCGCGCCACGTCAGATGCTCCTTTTTGCCGAAGCTCTAGCCTTAGCGCATGCGCGGCACTGCCTGCGATTACCGTTTACATAGGTGTTTTCATCGGAGTACTCGTGCCCACTCGGGCAATGAGTCTTTTCGAGGTTGTGTGTTCTTTTGAGGCCGCGAAGCAGGTTTTCAGAACGCGTGACAGGCTCAAGATGATCGGGGTTTGTGCAGGCGCGGTTCCTGCACAGGTGATCTAGATCTAGTCCGGCAGGGATAGCGCCAACCATCTCCTGATATGCGTAGCGGTGAGCCGCGTAATGAACGCCTCCAACGACCAGTTGTCCGTACCCGTTTCTCATCTTGGCTCCCAACCAAACCCAGCAGCCGTGTTCTGTCTTTTCGACCCGAGACATAAACCGGCGGTCGAATGACCACTCAAACTTCTTGATCGTTCTGATTCGGGCCATTACACCAGCCCCCTTTCCGCTTCCATGCGCTTCACCGTGTCCTCACTCCTGCCGGCGATCAGCGCCCGCATCTGGCCCCAAGCCACGTTCCGCGCTTCGATGGTGCCGGCCGACTTCAGCAGGCTCATGGCGCGCTCAATCTTGTCTTCGCGCTCGTAGTCCGTTGCACATTCCACCTCACGCGGTTCTTGATCTTTGTACCCAGTCTTGATATGTTTAAGCATTGATGGCTCCGATTTAGCCGTTAATCACGCCCCGGATCGTTTGCGCGATGCCGGGGTTTTTCTTTAATCTCCGCAGAAGCAGCCAATGGCAGCCTCTTCTTGCTCAAACAACCTACCTTGGTTCGCCGCAAACTTCGCCAGGTCGGCATAGCTCGGGCGGTCAGACCTGAAGCGCCCGCCGTCTGTGATCTTGGCGTTTGAGATTGATCCTTCCATCCTGGCCCACCAGACGGACCGGGTCGGCTTCTCTTCGATCAGGCTCAGGATCTGCGCAGCGCCCTTAAGGAAGCACAGATCGCAGTTGCCGTGCATCGTCACGCCGTTGTGATTCGGCAGCTCAAGGTCAAAGTTGCTGCTCCGCCAGAAGGCGCCGACGTGCTCTTTCGTGATGCCGGCGTCTGCGAGCGGGACGATCCGCTCCGGGCCTGCGTGCCCACCGCTCGGGTTTGCGCGAATCTTTGCGATTCGGATCGGCTCGTCCGCCCTGATGCCTACCATGCTCTGCCAGTCAGACCACCCCAGTGACTTCAAGTAGCGAAGTTCTGGGGTGATCTTGAGTTCAACGGTGCAGAATCGTGCGACGGGATTCGGCAGATAATTCCGCTTGCGGATGATCGCCTCGAAGGGTTCGCCCCTGCGGCTGGCCGTGTCGAAATCGACTGTACGAAAACCGGTGTCAGTGTCCTCAAATTCCAGCCAGGTGATTGGGATGTCCCACTCATCGGCGCAGCGCTGGACAAAGCGCAGCGTGGCCTCCTCTTCCTTTCCGGTGTTCGCAAAACAAACCACCGAGCCATCCGGCAAGCCGCCATTTGACTGCAGGACGCGCCACAACATGTATGCGCTGGATCGTCCACCGGAAAAGCTGACGCATGTCGGTTCGGTGATCTTGAAGGGGTCGCGCTTCATGGTTTTCATCTTTACTTCACGCCGAAGCACAGCAGAGCCGCATCACGGGCGTGCTCGTTCGTGCGCTTGGTCCATCCGGTGATGCGCTGGAACTTGGCCGCATCCCACTTGGTGGCGCCCGCAGCCGGTTTAATGGCCTTGTAGGGCACGCCTCGGGACTGAAGCCATGTCTCCCACAGTAGGCAGTCGCGTTTGATGCTGCCGGCCCCCTGAAGGGCTTCCCGGCCCTTGTTGGCGAACCAAGTACGCAACCGGGCATCCTCGAAGCGCACTTCGATCTGGGCGCCGCCGTTGAGCATGGCGTCCAGCCGGTCGAACGCTTCGATTACGGACAGGCAGGCCACGTCCATCAGCCCTTGCGCCTTCTTGTCCCAGATGGCGAATCCGGTATTTACGCCGGGGTCGATGCCGACGACGAGGGTCATCAGTGCAACGCCTCCGCCGGCTCGTCGCGCTCGATCTCGTCAAGCAGCAGCTCCAGGATCTCTTCCGTCAGGTCGCGCTCGCAGGTGCGGAACAGGCTGATCGTGAGGTTCGCCAGAAGCGTGCCGCGCTCGGTGTCGTCCATCGCGTCGAACTCGGCGTCGATGCCAGCGACGATGCGGTTGAGGCTGGCTTGAACTTTGGCTTCGTTCACGACATCTCCTTCAGCAGCGCCTGAAGCTGCTTGTACTTCTGGGCGCCCTCACCGGCCTTGAGGATGTCGGCCTCAATCTCCAGCGCAGCGTTGTCGATGTCGTCGGCCAGCGTCTTCATGGCGGATATGGCGGTACGGACGCGCGCAGAGAGCGCCGTCAGCTTGTCGATTGCACCCTGCTTGGGCATGGCGGGTTTCTCCGGTTGTTTGGCTTCTTTGATGGGTTTTGGCTCGGCGGGAGCCTTGTAGGCTTCCTTGATGGCGACACGGGAGAACGTCCCGCGCGACGGCTCGGCGACGAGGCCGGAATCCACCAGCGTGCTCATGCAACCGCGGATCGTGTGCAGGTCGATGGAGTGGCCCTTGCGGGTCAGCTCCCGGCGCACTGCTTCGATGGCCCACTCGTCGGCGATAGGCACGGCGGCATAGACTTTCTGCGCCACGGACGAGAGCCCGCGGTGAATGGAGGAAAAGCGTGCTTCGTTCAATTGCTCACCTGCTTGTTTTTGAGAAGCGCCCGCAGGCGTTCGATTTCGGCTTTCAGTTCGGCCTTGTCGCGCTGCAGGGCTTCGATGATGTCTGCGGCCCAGTCGAGGCCCATGCGGCGCAATTTCTCAACGCGCTTCATGGAGCCTCCGGTTGAAGGTTCTGCGCCACGCGTATCCGCGAGCGATGCTCACCACCGTGAAGAGGCTGGTGATCTGCAAGTTCTCGGCGAAGCTGGTTTCGATGTGCCAGATCGGCTGAACGACGAAGTGCCACAGGAGGCTTGAAAGCACGAAGCCGCTGCCGATATTGGCGAACTGCTCGATGAGGGACGAGAGGCGGGATTGCATGGCCTATTCCCGGTTCGCGCAGCCGATGCACTGGGCGTCCTTGATGCGCGCCTTCGCTTCGTGGCCGCACTTGAGGGGCGTGCCGTCCGGGTTCGTGTCGAGCCAGTGGGTGGTGTGCGGGCGGGAAATCTGAACAGCCGTGGCCTCCATCGACCCACAATCAAGCGTGAATCTCTGCCCGACTTGCACGCGGTAGGTAGATGGCCCGCCACGCGGCTTGTCGCCGGTCTTGGATGAGTGGCAGCCATACGTCCAGCCCGGCGCCATCACGGTCTTGGCGTGCGGGGTGTCGGCGTGCGCGTAGCCTTCGCGGACGGCCATTAGCGGGGACTCCACAAGGTGTATTTGCCGCACTCGCTGCTGACTACGCAGCGGTTTTTCACGTAACGGATGCACGACCAACAGTTGCGATCCTCGACCGGCACCGCCTCGCCGTGCGCCGTGATGGCCCCGATGCTCTCGGCCGTGAAAGGCGCCGGCTGCGCAGAAAGAACTTCCTCGGCCAGCATCTCAAGGCGCTTGACCTCGGCCTGTGCGTAGAAAAGGATCTTCTTCGCGTCACGGAGCTTGTCGCTGTGCGAAACCCTTCCGTAGCGGTAGCACGACCTGAACACCTCGCCGATTTGCGCGTTCATGTCGCGGTCGGAAATAAGGTCTTGGAGTTGCGTAGCGCCGGCCGGGATTTCGTAGTAGCTGGCCGTTGCGCCATTGCTGTGCTCTTTTTTCATTTCTTGAGCGCCTCCCAGTAGCCAATCCAGAATTTCCACGCCCACAGCGGATCGAAATGGACTTGAACGCGGACGGCGTTACCCGGATGGGCGGCGCGGTAGGTAACGAGATCAAAGATTTTTGCGGTCACGGTGCGTGCTACCAAAGAAAGGAAAGAATTCCGGCGAGGGTGATTACGGTGCCGAACCCGACCAACAGAGCGGCGGCGCGGTCGTAGGCGTTGAAGTTCCCGAAGAAGCGATCAACGGGTGACGCGCCAAGGAAGCGCCAGAAGGCGGCGCCGATGCAGATCAGAAGAATCCCGATAGCGTTCACTCCACACCTCCCCACCGACGACGGCGCCGGATCAACGAAATCAGCTTCTCGGAAACGCCCAGCTCCGCAGCCAGCACGACGGCCTTTTCGCAATACTTCCGGCTCAACGGCGGACGGGCACGGATGCGGCGCACCTGTTGCACGGTCAGCACAGCGCGGCCGTTGGCCTCACCCTTGCCGTGGTACGGGATCAGGTATTCAGCAGCCCGGCCCTTGGGCAAGGCGCGGTCAATCGTGGTGACGCCGGCTTGATAGATCAGAGTTGCGGGATCGATCACAGGCCCCTCCGCTGCATCGGCTGGCGTGCGGCAGATGCCAGCGCCTGGTCACGTGCATGCATGGCCTGAATCTGCTCAGGGGTGCGGTGCCATGCGCACGGGCTTACAAACTCCATGTTGTGCGCGCAGTCTTGGCGCGATGGGTACTGAATGAGGTAGCCGCACAAAGGCGACCGGCAGGACCAGGGAGATTGGTTTTGATCGGTCATTGCGCAAACCACCGAATCACGTCACCAATCCACATCACCAGCGCCGGAATCAGCGCGTCCGCGTAGGCCATCGCAGCTTCCGCGCCCATCCGCGCCGCATGGAGTGCGCTTGCTCCCATCACGGCGAAACAGGCCACCAGAAAGGCAGCCATCACGAAGAACACCCACAACGGGCACGGCTCGCTATCGCGCGGCACGCGGGCGGCCTTCTTGGGCGTCCAGTTTTCAAGTTCAAGCGGGGTCGTTCTGCGCCCCGACTCTCGATGCAGGCGAGCAAGCCGGCTCACGTAGTCGTCAGGTTCAACAATCCGGATTTCCTCGATGCCCGAAATTTCGGGCGGCTGGTCGTTGTGCATGTCTAACTCCTTGGGCGCCGGCAGTTGGCGCAAAAGCGGGAACCTTCGACAAACTGCGCAGAACTCCGGCGCTTGTTGCAGCACGGGCAGACGCTCATTGCCGGGACCACATAGACAGTCATGGACTCGGTGTTCAAGCGGTACTGCTGGATCATCGTTTCCCGATTGGGAATGCGGGTAGATGTACGGGGGCGCATTGAATTTATGGACGGGTTACTTGGAGGCTTCTGAAAAAACGTCTTCGAGCGTCACGCAATGCCCCATTTGCTTGGCGAGCGCGACGACCTGCCGGCCAACATCAAGGCTCGGATCGTTCCGGCCGTTCTCGTAGTGCGACACGTTGCTTTGCGTCACTCCGATGGCGTCTGCGAACTCCGACTGCTGAAGCCCTAATCGCCTTCTGATTGCAAGGATATTGTTCATGCCCGAGATATTAGCGCCGCTACTTGTTAAAGGCAAGCCATTTTCACCGGCTTCAGTAGCGAAAACGGTTCGCGCTAGTTGCGGGGATTCTTACCAGTTTGCCGAGGGCGGCATCATCATTCATCGTCGTCGTCCCATTGATGACACAGGCACTCGCATGGCTCGCCGTAGTGGTCCATGCCGTAGCGGATCGCGGCGCACTGCATAGCGTCACGGTCTAGGCAAGCGCAGCCATGGGTTCCTCGCGGGCCTTCGGTGTTCGCGGCTTCGTCAGCCTGCCCAACAGATACGTCAACCGGACCTTGCGCCGGCATGGGTTCATGGTTCATTTATCGTCCTTTCCCGGCGCAAGGCCGGTTACGTCAGCGTTAGAACGCGGCATCTGCGCCGGTCCGAATGCCGTTTGAGTCAATCACCATGCTTAGTGCCCAGCCAGGTCCATTGATGAACTTCAACCATGTTTCAACGCTACTGCCTTTGTCGGCACCCCATCGCGTTCCGGCCATGTGTTGCGCCAATTCTTCTGGCGTTGCGAACACCGGGGAAATCGGGCTGCCTTCGCTGACAGTCTCCCAAATCTGGTAGCCGTCGCCGGTAGGCGGTTGGGTGCGCGTCCAGTCTTCGGCCGACTGCTTGGCTTCTGGCGAATCCCAAATGGTTCCTTCGCCGTTGCACTCTTGGCACTCCGGGGCGATGCCGAGCCGCTTGCACTCGGCGCCAACCACGATCCACTGATTGATCGAGTCATGCCCAAACCCGCCTGAAATGCTCCAAACGTTCACTTCTTCCGGCGTCGGAATGTAGGCAGGCTCTTTCGGCTGCCACCTTGCTTCCGGCGTCCATGTGTGCGTCAGGTCCATCAGCCGTCCGCCTTCGAGCAATGCCGTAACGTCATCAGCGTTCAGATGGTGACTCCAGGCGCAGTTCCAAAGGTCGGCCAGCCGTTGAGCCTCGCGCTGAATAGCAGCCTCTCCGCCTCCGTAGTACCCAGGCGAGTGAGACACGTTGCGCTCTGCAAACGCTCGCACTGCCGAGTGCGTTGGTAGGAACGGCGGGCTGCCCCGATCCTTTGGCGAAAATGGCGCATTGCCGTACCACTGGTCTTTCAGTCGCCGCGCATCCGGTGACGAACCGCTTCCTCCACATTCCGGGCAGTTATGGCTTTTAGCGTAGTGCGGGTTCAAGAAGCCTTCCCACACCTTGTTTTCCGGCCACACAAAATCGAGCGGCACTCGTTTCAGTTCTCGTCCCATGTTCTCTCTCCGATCCGTTCTAACTATTCATTCCACCGGACGGCCTTCGGCCGCTCGGTGAATTCCGGCGTTAGTTCTCTGTGATGGGTACTCGACGAATGGCGCGGACGCGGCCCTTGCAGCCCTTGACTTGGCTGAACTGTTCGCCATATTCGAAGTCCTGATTCCAGGCGCCGGAGGCGTCGTTGGCGTACTGCGTGCTGGTCCAGTACCAGGCGTCGGTATTGAACGTTTCCGGGGCATTCAGGTAAGCAAGGCGGGCTTCGTGGCGAGCGGGGAGATACCAGTCGGTGAAGCCGTTGGTGGCGTTGTTGAGCGCAAGGCAAGCTGCCGGAAAGCTCTTCTCGACGGAACGGGCGTAGTCGCGGATTGCGAGGCTGTTTTTCAGGCCGTCGCGGTCGCTAATGGCGCCGTCGATCATTTTGAAATCATCATCGCCCCATTCGAGGTCGATGAGCTCGGCGTCGACCGGGGCGATGATCAGGTGGTAGCCGTGGCCGAACTCGCCCCGCATGATCCCGGCGTAGATTCCGCCCTGTTCAGGCCACATTGCGCCGATGCAGGGGATTTCGAGCGAGCCGGGGGTCCTTGCCGTGGCGCTCAGTTTGTCCATAAGGGCTTTTGCAAGGGCTGACAGGGTCAGTGCGTTGGCGATGTCTGCGGGGTCGATCTCGATTTTTGCGGTAAGGATGGTCATGCGGATCTCCAAAATTTCGTAAAGCCGGGCTGCGCCCGGCTAAAGGGGTAAAGGGGTCAATCGATCAGGAATCTGCGGACGGCGCGGACGCGACCCTTGTAGCCCTTGCCGTAGCCGCCCTGGTAGCCATTGACGAAGTCCTGACCCCAGGCGTTGGAGGCGTGGCCGGCGTACTGCTCGCCGGTCCAGTACCAGGCCGGTTCGAAGGCGGGCTTGAGGTTGGCGTAAAGCAGGGCGGACTCTTGTCGGGTGGGCAGCTCGACGCCGATGGATGCGGCCCATGCGATGGCCTCGTCCCAGGTGAGGCGGGTGTCGGGCTGCTGGGGGGTGAGGATCAGGTGATGGGTGGGCTTGCCGGTGGCGTCGAGGGCGATGCCGGCGTAGCGTTCGTCTTCATTTAGTTCAGGAATTTTCATTGTTTGTGCCTTTCAGCGGTATGAGAAGCGCGGTGGCGACTTTGATTGCGTCTTCTTTGTTAAGGTAGACGAGGCCGTGTTCTAGCCATTTTCTGTCCTCTGGGTCATCGGCCCAGCGGAACCCACCGTAGTACATGGTGCTGGTTGGATCGGCAATGAAGTATTGTTCACCATACGCTAACGGTTTGCGTTGCGGTTGCGGGCATTCAATGCCGTTGATGATCAGCGGCTTGGCGATGGTTACGCCGAGATCGGCGAGTATCCATTCCAACTTGCTTGCCGAAGGAGTCATGCCCAGCCTGTCGAATAGCTTTTTGAATTTCTCTTGTGTGATGATCACGGTATTACTCCTCGTAGATGATCTCTTGCCCATAGTGGTTGGGTTGAATCTAAAAGACAGGCCCGAGAGCTTGTTAGGCTCTCGGGCTTATGTCAACGTGATCTATTCGCTCTTGATCATGTCGCTGATCAGTTTCGTGAGCTTGTGGCCGTTGATGGCCATTTTGGTGAGGTCCATCTTGAACTGGACGTCGGCGGCGCTCATTTCCAGAATCGTGTCACCCTGTTCGTCGGTGACGTTGAGGGTGAACTGCTTGTCGGTGTAGGTGATGATCACGGTGTTCTCTTTTATGCGTGTTCGAGGTTGTAACGAATGCGGTGAGCTTCACGACGGCCTTCGTCTTCATAGAAGCGCTCAACACACTGCTCGTATTCGTGCGCATTGGGGCCGACCAGCTCGGCCACCTCTTAGGCCAGAGCGCCCAAGCGCGCACGCACCTCGGCCAGCGTGGTCTTGCTCGTCATCACGCCGTCGCGGAACACGGGGGCAAGGGCGCCGGTCTTGGAGTCAGCGAAGGATTGCCGGTCGTACTGCACCAACGTTCCGCCTTCTTCTTCCACCCGGATGTAACCGCGAGCAGACTTCTTCGTGCCGCTGTCGGTGATCGGGTCTTTGAACAGCTCTCGCGTCTCGCCATTGACGATGCCGGCCGTGCCCTTGGCTGCCATGCCCAGGCTGTCGCGAGTCAGGTACTGGTAGGTGTAGGAGCCGATGCCAAAGACGACATTGGTCGAGGCAAAGCCTTTGGCCTTGAGGCGGTGAAGTATCTGCTGCGCCCGCTCAAGCGTGATGGAGTCGCCGTAGATCAGGCCGACGTGCGAATCCAGCAGCTTAAAGCCCTTGTCAGTGATGGTTCCGCCGAACGTGTCCCACAGAACTTCGACGGCGCCCTTCTCGGCCGGCGTAAGCGTTGCCGGCTCGCACGACTTGATGTTGTGGCCGTCGATGAAATAGAACTGCTTGTCGTAGCGGCCCCATTCGATCTCCACCACCATCTTGTAGGTGACGCCTTCGTGATTGAAGAAGCCCACGGCCTCGTCTTCACCGCACTCGCCGTGAGGGGTGTCGTCAGCCACGCTATCGCGCAGGTCGTAGGCAAACCACTCTTCAGCCTTGCTCAACGGCCCGAAGTCGTCGGCATAGAACTTCACCTGCGCCGTGCCGCACAGGATTTCCACCGGTTCGCCACTGTCGGGACGGAAAACCACCTTCGCATTGCCGAAGGCGTCCGGCTTGCGGGCCAGAATCTCGGGCTTCAGTTCTGCCGCCATGTCGCCGACCGCATGCCAGAAGTCCCATGTGTCGGAAACAACCGAGACAATCCCGCTCGGATAGACCTCGGTGATGATGCGGCGGAACGTGCCGATCTCGTCGCCCTCCCCGCCCATGCACATAACACTGTGCTCCGATGCCGGAACGGAACTTCCAATCAGCTCAGTCGAGGCGTCGGCGCCGTAGTAGTCCTCAGCCAGATCCACCGCGGCCAGCGTGTCGGTGCCGGTGAAGGAAAGCAGGTGGCCCAGCCCGGCCAGTGCGGCGCGTTCAACGCCATCGACCCCGCGCATGGAGAAGTCATGGCCTTGCCACTGCACGAACTCGGCCGGCGCACCCGTCAGGCCGGCGTAGTGATCCAGCAGGCGGCGGTATTCGTAGGCGATGGTCGCCACGGTCGAAGCCTTCCACAGTTCAGAACTCAGGGCCGTTTCCAGGTAGTTCGTCACCCAGTAGAACTCCGGCAGGGTATTGACGATGGTCATTGCTGCCACGCGCATCGGTACTCGGGAGCCTTCCGGCAGCGCACGGATTTCGATGGGCAGGTAGCCCAGATCGTGCAGGGCGCCGATGTGGTCTGCCGATACCGCATTGGGGCCGAAGAATGTGTCCATGCGGCGCTGGTAGCGGGCAACGGCCTTGTCGCGCGGGATGTCGAAGAACGATTCGTTCCACGCGTCGATCAAGAACGCCTTGAGGTGGGCTTGCAGGCCGAACCACACCATGCGGCCCTCGAAGGGCTTGAAGCCGTCAAGGGTGTTGCGCAGCACCGGAAGCAGGCGGTCAGATCGGGGCGTCCAGTTGGTATAGACCTGCTCCGTGCCGGCCGGGTACTGATAGATGTGGCCGAGCTTGTAAGAGTCGGTCATGTGCGGGGCGAAGGATTTGAACATTGCGGGGTTCCTTTAAAGGGTGATGACGAGGGGGTTCTTGGAGTCGGTCCAGTCGCAGGCGGTGAAAATCTTGTCGTAGTAGCCCAGCAGCACATCCGGGCCTCTGCTGAAAATGCCGTGCGACACGTACAGGTAGGTTGCGGTGCCGGGGTAGTTGGGCAGAGCCCTAGCCAACTCAATGAACGTCCGGCCACCATCGCAAAGATCATCCACAACGAGCAAAGCGCCCGCGGGCACCTCGTCGCGCAGCACCACGCTCTTGATCTCGCCGGTCTTGGTGTCGCGCACCTTGTCAGCACAGACGACGCGCTCGACGCCCAATTTTTTGGCGAGGGCATAGACACGCTTCTGTGCGCCAGCATCGGGAGCAATGAAGGTGACGCCATTGGCGAACTCGGGGCGCTCCAGCACCCTTAACAACGGGCCGGACGCGTCCTGGATGCACGCCCGGTCAAGCAGCGCAGGAACTACGTCGCTGTGCGGGTCAAGGATCATCACAGAGGCGTAGCCCTGCCCGTTGATGAGGTCGCAGAACACCTTGGCACCGTGAGCCTCGCCGGGGTTGCAGACGCGATCCTGACGGGCGTAGGGCACGTAGGGCATGACGAGGTGAATCGGCGCCTGCCCAATACTGCGGCGAAGTGCGTCTGTCAGCATCAAGAGGCGCATCACGTCGTCGGACGTTTTCAGCAGGGCGTGGATGCGAGTCAGCCGGACGCGCTCCAAATCGAAGTCGGGCAAGGCGACATGAACTTCGCCGCCGGGGAATACGAAGGTGGCCGGCGTGATGTCGTCGGACCCTGCGCGGGTGTGTATCTCTACTTTCAGCATATTTCCTCTGTTTCTACGGGCGAAGCATCCCCAAGGGTGACTAGCCCAGTAACTCTGGTGCCTACCATTGATCCAGACCTAGCAGTACAGCAGCTAAGTCCCAATCCCGCGTGACGTTGCGATTCATTCCGCTGGGGCGTTTGTCTCACCACTTGCCGCCCAGCTTCTGGCGATCCCTCGCAAACAGGCCGCCTCGGCGCGCTATCGGGTGACAGATAGGCCGGTGTATTCGTCGCATCTAGCCCATGCAGGCTCATTAACTAACGGGTCGATTTCCGGGTGCTGTAAAACAAAAAAGCCGCTTTGCTCTACCCCCTGGTGGTGCTGCCTCTAGCCGGAGCTGGAGACACAGGAGGTAGAACGAAGCGGCTTTTCATCTGGGGCACCACCCCCTGACAACTGCATCTTACCTCTTATCGAAAATATTTAGTAGCGCCGCTACAAATAATTGTTGACGCCATGTGATTAGTGCCGCTACTATTCACCCATCAACACAGCAACAACGTGTCCCGCTCTTTACACACCGGCTTGATTCAAAGCCCGTACAACTTGAGAAACAAAGCACCCCGCACCTCGTAGCAGGAAGCTCATGCAGTTGAAGGTGAGCAGCCAGCGAAAGCCCGACGTGAGAACGGCAAGAACCCTTGGTGAAACGACCGGATGGACCGGCAGCGACGGGAAGCCGCGTAGGCAGCGGTAAAAGACAAAAGCCTCAAACGGATCGCAAGCACGAGATAAGGCATGAAGCCTTGTTGATGACCTGCTTGCAGATGATCTTGGCCCGACAAAGGGGCCGCGCCTGGACTGTCGTGAGACAGCCCCGCAAAAGCCAGATGGGCGAATCAAATCTGGATAACCAGCAGTACCCGCCGATTCGCAAGAGTCGGCACACAGAGGCGGAATGCGCAGTGGCGATGCGCTAATCAGAAGAGCTAGACGTTTGCTGACAATTCATCCGCAGCAAACTTGTGCCGCTCAAGTGGGGCAAACCTAAAACGAGGCGTCGGGATGTACGCCTATAGCCTTCAAGCCGGAGATCGCTACCGGCCCGCCTCTGTGTGAATCAACCCAACCAGCAGGAGAGAGCCATGAAGAAGTAATCGGTTTCTAAGCTGTACCGAACAGCGCAAAGGCGGCGGCGTGGATAGGACACGCAGCACGTAAAGAGGGACTTGGCGGCGACAATGATCTGCTCCGGCGCAACTGGGTAAGTCAGGCCACGGGCCATGCCATCAGCCGGTATCAAGTCCGGCCCGCCTTTGTGTGTTTGTCTGTGTCACCTGTATTCAAGAATTGCTGTAACCCCTTCAAAGTGAATGCGTGTCGGACGCGGGTTCGATTCCCGCCCGGTCCAAATCAAGGGGCCGGACATGGCTTCGACGGCGCGAGCTAAACGAGAAGGCAGCAGGAAAGGCGACCGCCCTAAGCGGAGCAAATCGCAACAAGTGCCAATGATGAGCATTTTGTTCAGGAACGCCTCGCGGCCTAACTGATCCGGGGTATCCCGCCCTCGTCGCAAGACGTGCCTTGTTCTCCAAAGGCGGGGCATCTCACCGTCGTTGGCGCTTGTACCTGAGCGCCAATAACCGTCAGGGTTGAATGGCCCCTGAGCTGGAAGCGTACCCAGCACGCAACACCCACGGCGATCCTTTCCCAGATCATCGGCAAAGCTTTGGAATCGCAGCAGGTAAAGCGCACGCCTGCATCACTTCTTACTTCATCCGCAAAGGGAAACTCATGACCACCATTTCCAATTACGACTACACCGTTCTGATCGACTTCTCCGCCTCCATGGCCACGGTCGATGCCGGCAAGAAAGTCTCCCGCATTCAAGGCGTCAAGGAATCGCTCACCGGCCTCGTCAGCGAGCTGGCTGCCGTCGATGAAGACGGTATCGACGTGATCACCTTCGGCGGCGAACTGATCCAGCACACGCCCGGCGTCAAGGACTCGTCCATCATCGAAACCATCTTCTCCGGTCGCCGCGCTGCCGGCGGCACCCCGACTGCCGAGGCGCTGACCAAGGCGCTCGAAGTGGCCGGAAAGTCCGACAAGCCCGACTTCCTGGTTGTCTTCACCGATGGCGAGCCGAACAACCGCGAAGCCGTCAAGACCGTGATCCGCAACCAGGCCAACAAGCAAGCCAACGACGCCGATCTGACCATCCTGTTCATCCAGGTCGGCGACGACGCTTCGGCCGGTGACTTCCTGAAGGATCTGGACGACAACCTGAACGCCAAGCTGGACATCGTCGATGTGAAGACGCAGGCCGAAGCCGACGCCTTCCCGACGCTGGGCGCCCTGATCGACGCCGCCATCAACGGCTGACCATCATGGTTGATCTGATTGTCGGCTGCTTCCTGCTGGGCGCGCTGTACGGCGTCTTCTACGTGGGATTCAAGGCCGGTAACAAGTACGCGACCGTCAAGGATGCCTTTGCTGCACTGAAGGCCAGCGTCAAGTAGCGATGCTCTACATCGTTTTTCTAATCCTGATCGGCGCAACGGTGCAGGACGAAAGCCCGAACGCGATTCGTCCTGCAATAGTGTAACGCTTCCTGAGCGCCGACATAGACCCACGCGAGTGGAGACACCTGCGACTCCGAACGTGATTCGGTGCTGATCCGGTTCGGCGGATCAAGCACCGGCCCCCGTTAATCCAGGCTGCAGGCCGGCACGTTCGGCCTGCACACCAAGCATTGAGAAGTGCTTGCTGTGCATCCTCGTTTTTCTCCCTCCTCCTGAAACGGAGTTACCCCGGCCCAGTGCCGGGGATTTTTTTGGAACTCGCCATGAACGAAAAGAAAGCAAAAGCCCTGCGCCGGGCTATCCGCGCCGATGGTTTTCCCAAGGTTGAAATGGGCAAGCAAGAGAGCTTCAACCCGATCACCTTCCGCTACCCCGCCAATTCGTTTCAGCGCGTCTATCGCGACTCCAAACGCTGAGTCCGGCAACCAAAGCCTTGCGTGCAGGGCTTTCGTTGATTGATTCAACAAGGAGAAGGCCATGAAAGAAGGAATCAGCGGGCGCGTAGCCCTTGCTTTGATCGTGCTGCTGGCGTGCTTCGGCGTGGCCGGCGGTCTGGAAAGGCTGCCGCAGGTCGAACAGGAGAACGAAGCCCTGCGCGCCCAGCTTGCCGCGAGTGTGCAGTCCTGCAGCGAAACGATGATTGCGGGGGTGGTGGAATGATGACCCATCCCATCAATCTCGGCGCCATCACCGAGCGGCGCATCGAACGCGTCCTGACCCGCGAAGACTGCATGGAACTGGCCCTGCACCAGATCATCATGAAGTGCGACGGGTCGGATATGCAGACCAAGCGCATCCGCAACATCCGGGAGCGCGCCAAGGCCGGGCTTGAAGGGCGTGACCCGAGCGGCCCCGGCGAGTTGGGCCACGTCCCGCCGAATCACCTACTGATGGCGCAGCTTGAGCTTTCCGGCAAGGAGACTGACGCAGCCCGTGCGGAGCGTGACGCGTTGGCGGAAGAGCTGAAGGCGATGCGGGAGCGCAGTGGCGCAGCAGAGATTGATCGCGAAAAAGTCCGGGATGCCATCGCTGAGGCTCTTGGCGACATGATTTTCTGCTGTACGCGGCAGTGGAGCGCATGGAGGTATGGAACGATGAGCCAGAACGATTTCGTCCTTGCTTCTGAAGATGACGTGATTCTTGATGAACTGACGGATGCGGCTGTCTCTGCCATCGACAATGCCATTGCAACCGCGGGGGTGTCGTCATGACCGCAGTATCCCGGATCATCCCCCGCACTGAGTCGAGCATCTTGATCGACAAGGGCAACAGAGCCCGCAAGTGGATTGCCCACGCTGAAACCGCCATCGCCTACGGGCGTATCCAGAACGCCGAGGACTGCGCAGCAGCAGCGCAAGCCCTGATCTCGGAAATCATTGCTGCATGCGAGGTGATGCGAAATGGACTTACGAAGCCGTGAGTACGACGAGCACGAACGCGCCGATCTGATCGCCGAGGACCGTGCGGCACGGATGTATCGCCGCCGGCTCAACGCTGCGCCCGACTGCCGTGACCCAGACCACCCCGGATGTGAGCGGTGCGTCGAGGAAGAGACGGACAGCGAAGACGAGTAACCAAGGCGCCTTACGTGGGCGCCTTTCAATTTCAGGAGAAATCATGACCACAGAAGCCAAGCCGCTGAACCTGTTTCAGCGAATCGTCAAGGTACGCCAGAGCGTCGGCTACGCGCAAAAAGACAAGTCGGTCAGCACAGGCGGCGGGTCGTACAAGGCCGTCACCCATGACCAAGTGACCGCCATCGTTCGCGAGCACATGAACACCTTCGGCATCGTCTGCGTGCCGACTCTCGTCACCTCCACCATGAACCCGAAGGAAGACGGCGCCAAGCAGCAACGCTACGACGCCACGTACTCCTTTGACTTCGTGAATGCCGATGACCCCACCGAACGCCTGACCATCGTTATCGAAGCCCACGCGATGGACAACGCCGACAAGGCACCCGGCAAGGCTTTGAGCTACGCCAAGAAGTACGCGGTGCTCAAGCTGTTTGAAATCGAAACCGGCGAGGACGAAGAAAGCCGCTACCAGGATCAGTCGGTCGATGTTGTGCCGATGCTTCAGCAGATCAACGGATCGAAAACCGTCGATGAACTGAAGGTTGCCTTTGCTGCTGCGGCAGAGTTCGCCAAGGGCGACAAGGATGCCATGCGCCAGATCATCGCTTCCAAGGATGCGAAGAAGAAGGCACTGGCTGCGAAGGAAGGAGTCGCAGCATGATTATCTACGACCACCCGCAGGGTTCCGCTGAATGGCTTGCCAGCCGGGCCGGCGTCATCACTGCTTCCAAGTTCGTCGAGGCCCGTAAGCGCCTCAAGAGCGGCCCCAAGAAAGGAGGCTTTACGGAAGCCGCAGAGGATTACGCCTTCCGTGTCGCCGTCGAGCGCATCAGCGGTGCGCCGCTCGATGAAGGCTTCTCCACCTGGGCCATGAAGCGCGGCAACGAGTTGGAACCGGAAGCCCGTGCATGGGTAGAAGTGAAGCTGGGCATCTTCGTAGATACCGCCGGATTCGTGACCACAGATGATGAAAAGTTCGGCGCCTCTGCTGACGGCTTCATCGACAAGGACGGCGGGCTTGAAATCAAGTGCCTCGTCGATCCGGGCCGCATCCGCAACGTCATCCTGAGCGACGACATTTCCGAGTTCATGGATCAGATTCAGGGCGGCATGTGGCTAACGGGGCGCAAGTGGTGGCAGTTCGCGTTGTTCTGCCCCGCCCTTGAAAAGATTGGCCTGCAGCTCTACACGAAGCGTGTTGAGCGCGACGACAACTACATCAACGAAATGGAACTGGACCTGCTGGAGTTCGAGCGCGTCGTGTCCAAGTACGAACAGACGCTGCGCGATCGCGGCATGGCAGAAGAGTTCAAGGAGGCAGCATGACCACCGAAACCGCCCTGACCGTCATTGAACGGGCATCCGTTGCGCTGGGCTCCAGCGCCCTCGAAATCCACCTGACCGATCTCGTCAAGAAGCACGCCGACATCGTGACCATCGCCAACAAGGACGGCCGCGAGCAGGTCCATGCGGCTGCGATGGTCCTTCGCAAGCAGCGCACCACCATTGCAGCGGCCGGCAAGGGCGCCCGCGATGATGCCGCCAAGTTCTGCAAGGCAGTGATCGACGAGGAAAAGCGCCTCATCAGCCTGATCGAGCCGGAGGAAGACCGGCTTATCAAGCTGCGTGACGACTGGGACGCCGAGCGCGAGGCCGAGAAACAGGCCGCGATTGCCAAGGAAGCCGCGCGGCGCAAGCACATCGAAGAGATGATTGACGCCATCCGCAATACGGTCTTCGTCAGCCCGCGGGAAACGTCGGCCGGCGTCGAAGCCATCATCGCCGCCACCGAGGCTCTGGACGTGTCCGAAGCCATCTACGAAGAGTTCGCCCCGGCAGCCGCCCGCGCCAAGGCCGAGACGCTGGAATCCCTGCGTGAAACCCTCGATCTCGCGAAGCGCAATGAAGCCGACCAAGCCCGCATCAAGGCCGAGCAGGATGCCGCTGCTGCGCAGTTGGCTGCCGAGCGTGCAGAGATGGAGCGGCAGCTTGCCGAAGCCCAAGAGCAGGCCCGTATCGCAGCCGAGAAGGCCGAAGCCGAACGCAAGGAAGCCGCTGCCAAGCTGGAAGCCGAGCGCGCCGAGATGGAAAAGGCTCTGGCCGATCAGCGTGCTCAAGCAGCGGCCGAGCGCAAGCGCATGGAAGACGAACAGGCAGCCTTCCGGGCGCAGCAAGCCGAGTTCAACCGCCAGAAGGAAGAACAGCAGCGCATCGAAGACGAACGCGCCGCTGAGGCCAAGCGCCAGCAGGACGCCATCGACCGGGCCAAGGCAGAAGCAGCCAAGGCCGAGGCCGACCGCATCGCAGCGGAGAAGGCTGAAGCAGATCGTGCCGAGCGGGCGCGCATCCAGGCGGCAGCAGAAGCCGCCAAGCAAGCGGAAGAACTGGCCGAACGCCTCAAGCGCGAAGCCAACGCCCCGCAGTCCGGCGAGATCGTGACGCTGATTGCCGACCACTACCGCATCAGCAACGGCGCGGCACTGGACTGGCTGCGTGGGATGTTTAGCGATGTGCGGGTGGCGGCATGAGCGAGAACAGCAAGATCGAGTGGTGCCACCACACGTTTAATCCGTGGATCGGCTGCACAAAGGTAGGCCCAGGCTGCGACAACTGCTATGCGGAAGCCGACTTCGACAAGCGCCGGCATATCGTGCAGTGGGGGGCTGGCCAGCCTCGCAAGCGCACGGTTGCGAGCAACTGGGCGCATCCGCTGCGGTGGAATGCTGAGGCCGAGCGCCTAGGTGTCCGCTACCGCGTGTTCTGCGCCAGTCTGGCCGACGTGTTTGACAACGAGGTTCCGGCTAAATGGCGGGCTGATTTGTTCGATCTGATTGAACGCACGCCGCACCTTGATTGGCTGCTTGTCACTAAGAGGATCGGGAACGCCAAGACCATGATGGCCGATGCGCTCCATCTGAATCCTACCGCGATGTCCAACGGGCAAATCTGGCCGCTGCCGAACGTCTGGCTGGGCATCACCGTGGTCAATCAGGCCGAGGCCGACCGCGACATCCCGAAGCTTCTGTCCACGCACGCGGCGGTGCGATTTCTGAGCATGGAGCCGCTGCTTGGCCCCGTTAATCTGCGCCATCTCAATGAGGACCGAGAAACGAACGAAGTGGATTGCCTGCACCCCTGGACGTGGGAACAGGAAATTGATGCGTGGCGCGACACTGACGACGAATGGGAAGATCAGTTCAAGGATCATCATGGGGTCGCTGTGAGCGATGCATCAGGCCCCATGCACGCATCGGTTGATTGGGTAATCGTCGGCGGCGAGTCCGGCCCCAAGGCCCGCCCGATGCACCCACAGTGGGCGCGTGATCTGCGCGACCAGTGCGCAGAGGCCGGCGTGCCGTTTCTTTTCAAGCAGTGGGGCGAGTGGTCACCGAGAGCCAAGATTTGCGGGGCTCGGGAGGACTTCCAGACGATTGACCCTCAATGCAAGCGGTGGCCCGACGTGATACGCCTTGGCGAGCATGGACGCGACACGCGCACCAAGGAAGAAGTCTATGTGCAGCGAGTCGGTAAGAAACATGCCGGCCGCCACCTCGACGGAGTTCAGCACGACGGTTACCCCAGCCCTCAATGAAACCCAACCTACCGACCACCTAAAGCCCTCCCTCGCGAGGGCTTTTTACTGGAGTACAGCAATGGCAACGAAGATCAAAATCACCGGCCTTGAGGCACTGGCGATCCGCAAGAAACTGAGCCTGAACCAGTCCGACTTCTGGACCCCGTTCGGCGTCACCCAATCCGGCGGCAGCCGCTACGAGTTGGGCCGGAACATTCCCCGCCCGGTGCAAATCCTTCTCGCAGCCAAGCACGGCAAGGCAGCAGCGAAGCGTGAGGCGCTGGCAGTTGTTGGCGTGGAGGCTGTATGAGCGAGCAGACAGCAACCCCGTCGTCGCACTGGCACGCAGAGGGGCAGGCCGACCCGCACGCGGGGCATTACGACTGCGAGCGCGCGGCCCTTGCCATGGGAAACCTGACCGACGACGAGTTGGCGAACGCGGCCTTCATGAATTACGACGTGCGCCCTCCCCTGCAGGACATCATTGCAGGAAAGGCTTATTCGCCCATTGCCTACATGACGGCTGTGAAGGACCGTATCCGTTGGCTTTCTCGCTCTCTTGAGAAGGCAACATCTGAACTCGCCACCGAGTCACATGACCACGAATGCACCCGCTTCGAACTGCGGGCAATCACGGAAGATCGTGATGCGCTTGCGGCGGCGTTGAAAGCCTCGCGTGATCGTGAGCCGGGGCTAAAAGTTAAGAATGCCATCGGCGGGATTCTGGCAGAAGCCATGAACGAGGCGGCAAGGAACGGAGCAAATAGCGTTTCGATGCCTGACGAATACGTGGAGGTGGCGGCCTGGCTGTCAGGGCTTAAGCCGCTCACGAACCACGTGATCGAGAACGCTTACGGGCTCATTCAGGATCTGGTCGATGTGGCTGGCTACCTTCCGGAAGAGGACGAATAATGCTCGCCAAGAACGCAACCATCTTCCGCATCACCGGCCCGGTGTCCGGCCTCGACGAAGCTCTCAAGGCTCGCCCGTTCATGGATCTGACGCCCAGCATGGCAAGCGGCTCCGGCTTCGTGATCGCCTCGCCGGACTACGGCACCTTCACCCGCAAGGCCGGCGACTTCACGGAGTTCCGGCTTCGCACCGACACCAAGATCCTGCCGGCCAGCGTCGTGAATGACGCCACCGCCGAGAAGGCCAAGGAAATCGAGGTCATGCAGGGCTACAAGCCCGGCCGCAAGCAGACGAAGGAAATCAAGGAGGCCGTCACCCTTGAACTGCTGGCATCCGCCTTTGTGAAGACGCACATCACTCGCGGCTGGTTCGACTCTACCGGCTGGCTGGTGATCGACACGGCCAGCGCCAGCAAGGCGGAAGCAGCGCTTGATGCTCTGCGTAGCGCGCTGGACGAGTTCCCTGTGCGTTTCTGGCGCACGAAGCAGGTTCCCGAGTCGGCCATGACCCTCTGGGTATCGACGCAGGAACCGCCCGAAGGCATGACCATTGACAACCGGGTGAAGCTGGCCGATCACGACGGCGGAACGGTGTCTGTCGTGAATCGCGATGCCACGTCGGCCGAGGTGATCCATCTCATCACCGAAGGCGGCGCTGTCGTTTCTGAACTGGCCATGACGCTGGAAGGTGCGGTTTCCTTCGTGCTGGCGAACGGCACGCTCAAACGGCTGGCCTACCTCGACATTCAGGGCGAAGCCAAGGGCGACCCGCTCTCGCAAGAGGAAGAGTCGAACGCCGACCTGATCCTGTCCGGCGATGCGGTGCGCAAGGTTGTCGTGGCGCTGACTGCGGAGCTTGGCGGGCTGATGGAGGACTGATGGGGACGAACTTCTATCTCCATGAGAAGCCGGATTGCGAGTGCTGCAAGCGACCTTTTGAGCGGCTTCACATCGGGAAAAGCTCATGTGGCTGGCGCTTCTCCCTTCACGTCATGCCGGAAGACGGGATTGCATCGCTGGACGACTGGCGCATCCGATGGAGCAAGCCCGGTGCCGTGATCCGCAACGAGTATGGCGAAACGGTAGCGCCACAAGACATGGAGGCGAACATCACGCAGCGTTCGCACCCGTCTGGAACCCTGCTTTCTCACGACATCGGGCCGTACTGCATCGGCCACGGTGACGGGCCGTTTGACTACATGATCGGCGAATTTTCGTAACCACCCACCCATAGGAACCCACCATGAATTACACCCATACCGCGGTACCGCCGCAAAGCCAGCAGCCGAAAGCCAATAGCGACCTGAGCGAAATCCCCGCCGAGTTGCATTTCTTGAATACCGCCATCGACCACGCCGATCATGAGCTTGCATCGCTTGCCGACCGCCTGGATTCGGTGCTTCAGCCGATTCAGCCGTCCGGCCCGAGCGAGGACCGCAAAAGTCTCGTGCCGCCCGCCGCCACCCCTTTGGGCTCCAGCATCCAGTCTGCCCGCTACCAGGTTGAGCGCATCACCACCCGCCTGATCGACATCCGCAGCCGCATCGGCCTGTAACCAAGGAACCCACGATGAACCGTACCGACCTCATCAAATCCATTGCCGAGAAAACCGGCATCACCCAGATCTGCGCTGGCTCTGTGCTGGAAGTAATCACCAAGGAAACGACCGCCGCCCTCGCCCGCGGTGAATCCGTCGATATCCACGGACTCGCCAAGTTCAAGGTCGAGCACAAGGAAGCCCGTTCCGGTCGCAACCCGGCTACCGGATCAGCGATCCAGATCCCCGCCAAGAACGTCGTCAAGGTGACGGCAGCCAAGGCGCTCAACGACGCGGTGAATTGACATGGACGCCAAGGAACTTGCGGCGAAGCTGAACGGCCGCAAATACTGCCGCGAAATGACTCGCGAGGAATCCGAGCAAGCAGCCGCCGCCGGATTGGTGGTCGTGCATGGTGCCAGCGACGACCTGATCGAGTTTCGCGGTGCCATCCGCGACGAGGGCGGAGCGCCCGGCGTCGTTCTGATCGACACCAAGGGCGTTCTCCCCTCATGGGACAGCGCCAGCGAAAGCGAAGAGTCCGCGCAGGAATACTTCGAGCGGAAGGCCAAGGCCCGCACCATCGAAGCCCTGTTTGCCAAGGAGCCGGGCTACACCTGGATCTACAAGACCGACATCCCGCACGAAACGTTCGAGATCGTCGAGGACGGCGAACCCTACTGCCGCGGCATCGTTTTCAACATTGGGGACATCCCCCCGCTCTAAAGGACAACAAGCATGGCAAGCGTGAACCGCGTAATTCTCATCGGCAATCTGGGCAAGGATCCCGAAACCCGCTACGCCCCCAGCGGCGAAGCGATCTGCAACATCACCCTCGCCACTACCGACACGTGGAAGGACAAAAATTCCGGCGAAAAGCGCGAGGCCACCGAATGGCATCGAGTGGGCTTCTTCGGCAAGCTCGCCGAGATCGCCGGCCAGTACCTGCGCAAAGGCTCGCAGGTCTATATCGAAGGCTCTTTGCGCACCCGGAAATGGACCGACAAGGAAAACGTCGAACGCTACACCACCGAAATCCGCGCCGACGAGATGAAGATGCTGGGCGGCAAGCCGGAAGGCGAGCGCCAGCAGAGCGAACCCCAGCAGCGCAGCCAGCCGGCACGCCAGCAGCAGAAACCGCAGGATCGTGACAGCGGCGGCGGGTTCGGGTCGTTCGAAGATGATATCCCGTTCGCATGCGTCGGCTCCGGCGCAAGCTGGCGCGCGATATAACCCAACCCCAAGGCGCTACCCGGCGCCATTTTTACGCCTAAAGGAAACTCATGAAACGCATTGCCATTGCCCTCTGCGCAGCCCTCGCCCTCTCCGCCTGCGGCAGCAAGGAAGAGCCCGTATCCTTCGCCACGCTGGAAGACGCCCGCGCCCAAGCCCGCGCCAACGGCGAATACAACGCCCAGCTCTACCGCGCTGAAAACCCGCGCTTCACCGATCACAAGATCGTCAGCCATGGCGACAGCACCCAGTCTCCGGACTGCCCGCAGGGTGACGGCTGGGCCAGCAACACGATCATGTCGGTGAATGGCAAGCAGATCGAGAAGTTCAAGGTGAAGTGCTCGACCGTCTCGGCAAGCCTTGGCTGCTACCTGGAAGACGACTTCGCCACCACCGGGTACGACACCAAGGCCGCAGCCGACCAAGTAGCAGCCATTGGGCGCATCGCCTGCGTCGAAATCGAACTCCCCACGCTCAAGTCGTAACCCCGCCCGCACGGACTCAATCACATGGTCAAGAAAAAGGTACTCGACATCGACCGCGAATCCGTGCGGCAACGCATGGAGGCCGGCGAACAGATGGACACGGCTGCTGTGTGGAAAGCCACTGAAACCGGCACCTACCAATGGGCCTACGCCACGCTGTCCAGATGGCACAAGGCTGGCCTGGTTCATGTCGCTCAGTGGCACAAACGAAGTGATGGCGGGCAACCACAGCCGACCTACGCATGGGGTCCGGGTGAAGACGCCCCGCGCCCCGGCCCGCTCTCCGGTAAAGACAAAGCGCGGCGCTACATGGAAGCCCTCAAGGCCGACCCTGAGCGATACGCCCATTTCTGCGCTCGTCGCTCCATGAGGGAGCGCAAGAACCCGTTCATGGATCCCATTCACGCCGCCATGCTTGGCTACAAGCGATGCGGTAAAGGATGGTTGAAGCCCCAAGGATCAAGCAATGAGAGCTAACCCCACACCGATGCTTCGGCTGCGTAGCGCGCCAGTCGGATCAACCGTCACCATCCCCGCCATGAAGCATCACAAGAGCCTGTACGTGGGCGACGTGGATACCGAGGGCTATGCCTACCTGTGGGCCTGCAAAGGCGCCAAGGAAGACGGTCTGCGCTGGCTGGTGATGGCTGCCGGGTCGCATGAGGTGGCGCTGTCATGAGGCCGCACATTCCCCAGCGGGCCGCACCAAAAGGCCGCCCGCCAATGATCGTCAATCGCGGCCTGCGCAACGACGACCTTGAATTGCGAGAGCGCATGGCGGTGCAGGCAATCATTGACGGGAACGCTACGCCGTCGAACTTCACGACCGTGGCCGACATGCACAGCGGGTTGATCCTCGCTGGATCGCAGGGCGGGAAGAAGCAATACATATTCGACTACGCACACGGAACGGTCGGCCCTGTCTTGAGAAAGATTGCAGAGCGATACACACGGACTCACGTTATCTCTGCGACGACCAAAGAGAAGCAGGTTCTGCGGGAGTTTGTCACCAAGCATCGGGAATTTTGGATGCGGCAGAGCGCGGGGCTTTATGAGGCCGTGTGTCGGTCGCTGCAAAGTCACTACGACGCAATGAACAAGGGGAAGGAAGCGGCATGAGCAAGGAA
>ERZ650311.464-NODE-464-length-26021-cov-16.745667_pt1 | contig 26021 bp, 19 predicted proteins | sample MGYA00376247_ERZ650311 | MGnify/ENA primary metagenome ERZ650311 (study PRJEB26733, sample SAMN07839324) | wastewater metagenome | biome: small river; feature: stream; material: water | place: USA: North Carolina | collected 2016-07-28 ...
TCATGCTGTGCAGGCGGTCAGCGGCCTTGGCGTTCGGTGCCACCCATGCAACGGACTGCATTTCGCCGGCGACATCTTCGAGGCGCATGCTGATCTTGCCGTCGGGCGTCGCGAAGTAGTTGCCGACCTTGAGCCCTTCCGGCACCTCGGACTGCGTCGCGGCTTCGGTGCGGTCGATCGGTTCGTGAATGTTGGCCGGCAGCGAATCCGCCCATTCGGTCATCTGGGTATCGAGATCGCCCGTCGGCTCGACGGTGTATTCGTTCGCGCGGCGCATCGATCCGGTCAGCGACGGCTTGCCCAGCACGAGGTTCGGATGGGCGGTGTACCAGTCGTTGACGGTGACTTCCTCGCGCGCACCGGTCTTGCCGTTCTCGAACTCGACCGGGCTCGCGTTCACCCAGGCACGCGATCCTTCCGGCATGTCCGGGCCGCGCTTCTGGAACACGAGCACGTCGGTGACGACTTCGGTGCCTGCATTGCCGAGGAACGCGGTGCGCGGCAGGCGCACCGCGCTGATCAGGTTGGCGCGGTCGGCAATCCACTCGCGGGCGCTGGTGGTCTTGCGGTCCATGAAGTAGCGCGACACGACCATCGTCATCAGGCCGCCATCGCGGAGCTTGTCGATCGTCTTCGCAAAGAAGTAGTTGTGGATCGACTGGCCCGAGTACGGGCTGCGCTCCATGTCGACGATCGGCTCGTCGCCGAACGGCGGGTTGCCGATCGCGGCATCGAAAAAGCCGCCGGGGACGCGGTAGTCCTGGAACCCCATGTTGACGATCTTTGCATTCGGGTACAGCCCGGCCGCGATCTTCGACGTGATCGGATCCAGCTCGACGCCATACAGCTGCGCGGATTTGCGCAGGTTGGCCGGCAGCATTCCGAAGAAGTTGCCGACACCGACGGACGGTTCGAGCAAGCGCCCGCGCGTGAAGCCCATGCGCTGCAGTGCCCGGATCATCCCGGCCACGACCGGCTTGCTCGTGAAATGTGCGTTGCGCTGCGAGGCGCGCGCCGCGGCGTACTCGGCGGGCGTGAGAAGCGCTTTCAATTCGTCGTGCTGCTTGCCGCCCCACTGCTTGTTGTTCGGGTCGAACACGCCCTTGAGCGCGCCCCAGCCGACATAGCGGGACAGCTGCTTGCGCTCGTCCGCGGTGGACTTCCGGCCTTCGGCTTCAAGTGCCTTGATGATCTTGATGGCCGCGATGTTGTCGCGGTACTTCTTCGCCAGACCGCCGGACCCGATGTCCTCGTCGGCAAGATCGAAGTCGTCCGTTACGGCGTCGGCGGCGCCAGGCTCAGGCCCATCTCGCTCAGAATCTCGTGTTGCGCCAGGTGCGTCATTCCCTGCTGCTTTGCCAGGGCGTTTCGTTCCTCGTGCTCCTGCTGCTGCAGTGCCGGAAGAAACCGGTTCTCCGTCAACAGCGCCTTGACTGTCTTCGGCCACCCCAGCATCCAGCGGTTCGCGATTTGCGTCGCCAACGGCGGCATTCGGCTGATCGCCTTGCGGACGTTCTCCGGATACTGGCTCGGGGCGTGGAGTGCTTGCATTGGTCGCTACCTCGGGAGCGGGTTCATTGTACGCCTGTTTCGGCACGGGGGTATTCGGCGCTTCGTAGATCGGGATCGCCTCGTACCCGACGCTGCCGTCGGGGCGGCGATACGGACGGATCTCGGCCTTGTCGGTCTTGACCGAAACCTTTTCCGGCGCAGTATTGGCTGCGGTGTCGGAGTTGGGAGATTTGTCGCCCCACTGCGAGTCCATGTTCCGTTGCTCGCTGGCGCTCAATTTGCTCCACGGTGTCGAAGCGGTGTATTTCCCGAGTCCTGCCGCTTTCAGCCTGTTGTATCGCATTGCCCCGGTGCTGCGAGTCCACCAATCTGGCTCCGGAATCTTCCTATCCCGATCCCCCACAAAGGCTTCAATGGCATCACGCGCATGCTGTCTGGTTTCTGCGGCCTCGTAGAAGTGCCTGATTCGAACCGGCGCACCGGAAGCGTTGATCTCGAACGTAGCAAGATTGGTCCCTGCGTCACGGACGATGAACTCGCCGGGCTTGTTCTCGCCGTTGTCGATGACTTCCGCCTGCTTTCGCTTTGCAGGCCCCTGCGACTGTTCGACACTCGCAAACGGCTTGACCGTCTGCTTGGCGTCGTACACCCAGGCCTTGAACTCGGCCAGCGGCGTGGCGCTGATGGTTTTCAGCCCCGTCCAGCCCTTGGTGTAGTTCGCCAGGTAACCGGCCTTGGCTTCCTCGATCGAGTCGAACCCGAGCATGACCTTGTGCTCGTCGAAGCTGCCGTCCTTGTTGCGCTGGTCGACCACGAACACGGTGCCGGCCCAATCGGTCGGCGTGCCGGGCTTGATGAACACGTCGACGTGGTCCTTGTCCTTGCCGATCGTGCCCTTGATGTAGCCGTAGTGGCTGGCCAGCGTCGGCCATTCCGGGCGGCGCCTCGTGCCGGCCTCGTTCTCGATGCTGATGTCGAGCCCGCTGACGACGACGTGGCCGACCTTGTAGTTGCCTACCTTCTTCTGGGCTTCGGTCGGTTCCGGCCGATCGTTCGCCGGGCTGGTCGCGGCCTGCTGGGCGGCGGTGTCGACGGTGGGTTGATCGGCCGCGATCCGCTCGATTTCGGACGTCAAGACGTCGAGCTTCTTGCCGTCGGCAGCCACAATCCGCGCGAGATTCATGGTCCCGGTCACTGCCGATGGTTGCGTGAACACCATTTCGACCGTGGAGTCGCCGGTCGTGCGCGTCAGAACCTTGACGCGGTCGCCGGCCTTGAAGCCATCGAGATCGTCCTTCTTGACCGATCCGCGCAACGGCCCCTTGCTTCCGTAGAGCGATTCAACCGCCGAGGATTCCTCGGTAGCTGCTGCTTCGGTGGGCGCGGATGCCTTCGCACTCGCGACGAGGTCGACATTGGCGGTCGCTGCTGCCGGTTTCTCCTTCCGAACCGCCACAAACCCGCCGGATGGCCACGGTTTCGGTTCGAAGTCATCGAGCGAGTAGCCCTCCTTCTTGACCGCGGCCATTGCCGACTCTGGCGTTGCGAAGCCTTCATCGAGCTCTGATCGAACGCCGACCCGACCGATGTACGGGGGAATCCCGTTGTCCTCTCGTCGCTTCGCGGCCTTTGACCCATCAGGATCGAGGTTTTCGCGGTGAATGCGGCTGCTGCCCTTCCACTTCTTGACGTTGCCCTCTCGATCGAACATCAGCAGCAATTCTCGATTGCTGTCGAGATCGGACTGACTGACGCGCACGGTGTCGCCGTAAACGGTCTTGACGGTCACGAAACCGCGGGCGTCTGGCTTCGGGAATGACGACGAGCCTGCCGAGGATTCCTCGTTAGCTGCTGCTGCGGTGGTCGATACCGGCTTCGCCTGCACCTCGAAGCGCCCGGGCTTGGTCTGGACGACGGCATGCGTGTCGGCGATGCCGCCGGCGGCGATGAAGTCGTCGGCCTTCTGCTGGGTGCCGAAGTAGGCGCTGCCGCGGGCGACGCGGTCGAGTGCCTTGGCCTTGGCTTCCGGAGCAACGGCTGCTGCCGGCGCTGGTGCAGCGGATGCGGCAGGGGCCGGCGTAGCCGCCCGAGCACTGAGCACATCGCGCACCTGCGGCGCCACGTCGGTGCCGAACGCAGCAAGCGCCGCTTCCGGGTTCTGTTCGACTGCGGCCAGCACCTGCGCGAGCTGCGCACTGCGGCTGGTCTGCGGCTTGATGCCGAGCGGTTCGAGGAAGGCGGCGGTGCGCGTGCGCATCGCGTCGCCCTTGAACGCGCCGTGAGCGCGCTCGACGCGGTCCTTTACGGCGCGGATGGCGGCTTGGTAGGTGGCGTCGTCGACAGCACGCGGCGCTGCTGCAGCACCTTGGCCAGCGCTTTGCGATCGCGCTTTGCCTTCGGCCACTGGCGCAGGCGCGACGGCTTGTGCGGGGGTTTCGGTTGCGACATCGGTCGATTCCTGGGCGGTGGTCGACGAAATCAGGGGAGTGGGCGCGGCCAATCCGGGGAGTTCGGACGGCTTATCCGGGGAGTTCGACGGCAAAACAGGGGAGTTCGCCGTGGCCGTCTGGCCGGGCATCCGCGTCGCGGCGCGCACCTGGTCGAGTGACAAGGCCGGCGCGGCGGGCGCCGCGCTCGGCTGGCGCTCGGGTGCGGGCAGGCTCAGCAGCCGCGCTTGCCCTTGCCCTTGGTCTTCTTGCCCTGCTTCTTCGGTGCGGATTTGCTCGGGAACACGGGTTTTCTCCTGGTTGTTGGCGCGGGCCTGCGCCGGGGGTGCGGTGGGCTCGCCCACCAATTCGGCGTCGACCGCTTCGGCGCGGCGCAGCACCCACGCATCGCGCGCCACCTTGCGCACGTCGTAACCGGGGTTCTGGGTCGCGGCGCGGTTTGCGGCGTCGACGTTCTTGAAGTAGCCGCCGGACTTCGCGCGGATCTCGACGGGCGGTTCTTGGGGCTGCGGTGCCGGCGCCGGGGTGTCGTCTGCCGGCACAGCCTGTGCGCTGCCGGCAGGCTGCAGGTCGGGGGCTTCGGTCGCGACGGGTTCTGGCTGCGCTGCAACGGCTTCGGCTGCAGGCTCGGGTGTTTCGGTCGCAGCGGGCTGCGCGCTCTGGCGCTTCACGGCGTCCAGCACCTGCAGGGCCTCGCGGTGCGCGCGCTTCACCTCGGCAGGGGCGATGCCCCACTGCGCGGCGAATGCGGCCGAATCGATCTTGATGCCCTGCCCGTCCGACGCACGCGGCGACAGGTAGCCGAGCATGGCGGCCGTCACCTGTTCGGCGGTCGGCTTGGTGATCTCGCCGGTGGCGGTATCGAGCCACGGCGCTGGCGGCGGGTTGCGCGGGCCGATCGGCGCAACGGCAGCCTCGGCAGGCGCTTCGACGGCCGCGGGCGGTGCAACCGGCGCGGGTGCCGGCGCGGCGGGCGCCTGCGTCGCGGCGATGGCGTTGGCGGCATCGGCCAGCGTGCCCGGGGCAGCGCCAGGGTTCGGGACGACCGGCGCGGCCGGCGGGGCTCCCTCAAGATCGAGCCCGATACGATCAGCCAATGCCTTCGGATTTCCGATGTTCTCCGACAGCCAATCGCGTGACGCTTTTTCCTGGTCGCTCAGGAACTGACCCGGTACGGCAGGAACTGTGCGTTGCACACCGGCATCGTCGGTAACCTGCTGTTCCGGTGTCCCCGCGGCTTTTCGATTCAGCGCATCGAGCGCGGCCTGCGCGCGACTGGTCACATCCGAAGCGCTAATGGTTCCGCGCCCTTCTTTCGGCTGTTCTACAGCGGCGGGCGCCGCCTGCCCCTGCGTTTCCTCGACCGGCGCCGGTTCGCGGCGCTTCGGGCGCGTGAGTGCGGACACGCCACCGCCCATCAGGCCACCGGCCAGCATGCCGGCGGCCGTAGCCTCGGGCACGCCTTCGCCCAGCGGGCGATCGAGCGCGACGTTGGTCCACACCTGTTCCTGCGCCGACTGCGGCGCTTCCTCGAGCACGCCCTCGGCGACGGCGCCTTCCAGCGCGCGGCGGAACAGCCCCTTGGGCTTGGCCACCTCGCCGACGGTGCCGCCGGCGACCAGCACGTCCGGGTCAGCGATGCCGAGCTTGTCGGCGACCTTGCCGCCCAGCGCGCCGAGCAATCCGGTACCGCCACCGGCACCGAGCGCTGCCAGCACCTGCGTACCGGTCAATTCGCCATCAGCGGTCTGCTGGCGGATCTGCTCGGCTGCGGCGCCAGCACCAACGGCGCCCTCACCGATACCGGCCAGCACCGCTGTTTTTCCCGCCAGCGCAGGCACCGCGCGCGCGACGCCACGTGCCACTGCACCACCGCCCAGCATCAGCGGCGCCGACTCGACGGCCGTGCCGACGATCGTGCTCGGGTTCTGCAGCATGGTCTTGGCGGTGTCGATGAAGCCCTCGGCCTGCTCGACTTCCGCATTGGCGGCCTTTCGTTCGGGCGAATAGAAGTCGCCGATGAAGTCCTTGGCCTGTTCGGGACGCCAGCCGACCGCCTCGCCTGCCTTTCCGGCGAGTCCGAAGGTCGGGATGTCAGCCAAGCCAACGACGGCCTCGCCGACGCCGATCACGCCCTTGCCCAGATCCACGGCCGTGTCGCCGATCGCGCGACGCACCAGCCCGGACGGCGCCGGTGCTGGCGCAGCCGCGTTCGGTCGCGTCAGTGCAGGGGTCGGCGTCGGTGCGTCCAGCGTGAACCCGGGTGGCGGTGCCACGGTGCCGCCGACAGGCGCATCGAGTTCGAATCCTTCGGGCGGCTTGATGTTGTCCATCACTTGATCGGCTCCCACTGGCCCGTGGCCTGGTTGTAGGACATGCGTTCACCCGTCTTCGGGTTCGTCGCAGTGAGTTGGCTCGGCGCCGTCGCGCCACCCGTGGTCAGTGCGTCCACCTGCTGTTGCAGGGAGGCGATGCGCTCGGCATTAGGCTGCAGCGACGACGACTCGGCGTTGAGCTGGTCGGTCAGCGCCTTGAGCCGATCCTGCGCCGTGATCTGGCCAGTCGCGGCGGTCGGCGCCGCGCGCACCGGCTTGCCGTCGGGCGTTGCGATCGGCGTGGCGGTAGCGCCGCGGCGAAGCAGCATGTTCCCGCTTGCGTCGACGATCTCGCTCGGTCGCTCGATGCTCGCAACACGTTCGTCGCTGGCCTGCTGCGACGACGCCATCTGTTGCGCAACAGCGTTGTTCGCGGCGGCGAGCGCCGCCTCGTTCTCGGCGCCGGCTGCGGCCGCGGCGGCGTCGTTCGTCGCCTTCAAGCCTGCGTTGTCCTGGCCGTTCTGGAAGTCCAGCGACTTGCCGAAGGCGGCGGCCATCGCCGCGCGCTGGCTCGGCGTGTAGGTGCCGTACTGCATGTCCGACTTGAAGTTCGCGTAGGCGGTACCGGCGCTGCTGCGCGGATCCATCAGCGTCTGGATCGACACACCGTTCTGCGGCGCACGCACGGCGGCGCGCGTGATCGACGGGCGCGTCAGTATCGGCGTGCTGCCCGGCGCGGCGCTGATCGGCACCACGGTGCTGCCGCCGGCGCCACCCGCGGCCTGCCCTTCGGCGCCGATCTGCTGTGACGACAACCCCGCTGCCGCCGGCGTCATCGCTGCCGGCATCTGGCCAGCCGAAACGACGCTGATCGGGTTGCGGGGGTTGCGCAGCAGTTCCGCGACCGGGCGACCGTTGAACGTGCCACCGCCATCCAAGGCGGTCGTGGGTGCGGCGCGAACCACCGGAGCCGCAGCCGGCGCAGGCGCTGACGTCGTGTCGGGCGCTGGCGCGGCTGCAGGTGCAGCGGCGGGCGCCGCCGCCACCGCCGCGGCGGCGCTGCGGCCGTCGCGCATCACGGAACCCTTCGTGCGGGGCATCGTGGTGCCGGCCGGCGCCAGGGTCGGCGCTGCCGCTGTCGGCGCGGCATTGGGACGAATCAGGGTCACGGGCGCCGGCGCCTGCGTGCCCTGCGCGCCGGCGATGATCTGCTGCGCATCGTTGACGACCTTGCGCCCCGGGTAGGACATGACGTCGCTGGTCGCGTTGGCCACGTCGACGACACTGTTGCCGATGGCCTTCGCGGTGCGCACCAGCGTCGGAATCGCCTGCCCAGCCTGATACGCCAGCGGCTTCGACTGCGTCGGCACCTCGAGGTTCGTTCCTTGGAACGTGGTCGGCGGCGTCGGCTTCGGCCCGAACAGAGCATTGCCGTACGCGGCGTCGGCGCGCGCCTGGCGATTCACGCGCAGGGGCGTGGCGGCCGCCGGCTGCGGCAGCACCTTCGGCGTCACCGCATCGGCGATCGGCGCGAAGCCGCTGCGGATGTTCGCGGGGGGCACCAGCGCCGGCTGGGTCACCGTCGGCACCGTGCGCGACACCGTCGGCGTGCTGACCGAACCCACCGCCGGCGCAGCGGCGGCGCGCGGCGCGCGGCGCGGTCGTTCCAGCGCAGCCGTGTACGAACCGAGGTTCGCATCGAACTGGTCGGGATTGAGCGGATCGAAGACCTTGGCCATGGGGTTCCCCGTCAGGTGGCGATTTCGCCGGAGTAGGTGTAGGAGGTGTTGCAGCTCTGCGAATTGCTGTCGGACTGCGACGAGCTGACACCGGCCGAGAAGTTCACGGCGGACATGCTCGAAGCCGCGAGCTGCGTCGCTGCCTGCGTGGCGCCCTTCTTCGTTTCGATCAGCAGGCCGGCCGTCTGGTTGATGCTGGTGATGCGCAGATTGGCGTTGGCGATGCCGATATCGGCCTCGGCGCGGGCGGTTTCCGACGCGGCCTGGAACTGACGCGCACCGGCTTCCGATGCAGCGGCGGCGATGGTTCCGGCGGCGGCATAGACACGCGCGTTGGCGTCGCCCACCGACACGACCGCGCCGACCGCCTGCGCGGCCGCCGACACCTTCGCGGACTGCGCCGACAGCTTCGCGGTGTAGGCCTGGATCTTCCCGAGTTCGATGGCCGTGCGCGCCTGCGACTCGGCGATCGCGACCTGGTTCTGGTTGTTGACCGCAGCCACGCGCGAGGAATAGGCGCCGACGGCGATCTCCCACACGCGGGCCTTGCCGATCTCGGCATCGACCGACGCGCGGAACCCGTCCCATTCGAGCGAATGCGCGCGCACCTGTTCGGCGTAGGCCTGCACCTCGGTGCGGTAGCCCTCGAAGATCGCGGTGTTGGCCTCGATGCGTGCCTTGGCAGCGGCGACACGCTGGCTGAACACCTCGACTTCGGCCAGCACGCCGCGAATCTGCTGTTCGAACAGCCGCACGCGCTGCTCGTTGATCTCGCCCTTCGCGCGCTCGGCGTCGATCTGGGCCTTGTACAGCTCGACCTTGGCCAGTTCCGCCTGGATCTTCTCGCGATAGACCTGAGCGAACGTGTTGTACGCACTGACCTCGGCGTTGAACAGGGTCACGCGGGCGTTGAAGATGTCGATCGACACCTGCAGCGCGAACTTGTTGATGTCGAGCAGCAGTTCCTGTTCGCGGATGTGCAGGCCGATCAGGATCTGGGTCAGCGCCACGCCCTGGGTCACGGCAAAGCGCAGGTTCTCGCGCTCGACCTCGTCGGCGCGGATGTAGATGTCGCGCGACAGGCTGTTCCGCTGGTTCTGGCTTCCCTGGCGCACCTGCAGCAGCCGGTCGGCGAGCACGCCATTGGGTTCGGTGAAGCCGCGTGACGCGAAGTCCTCGGTCACCTGCTGCACCGTCACCAGCTCCTGCCGGTCGACCTCGGCATAGGCCCGCTCGCGCAACGCCGCCTCGATCGCCGCCGGCAGGCCGGTGCCACCGCCGAGCATTTCCTCGATCTTGGCCTGCGTCGCCGTCAACATGGTGTTGTCGAACGGCTGCAGGTTGTGCCCGAAGTTTTCCGACGGCGGCAGGAAATCCACCGTGGGTGCCGTGGCGTCGAAGGTCGGCAGCGTGATCGTCGGGACCGTCGGGAGCGTCAGGTCGATCAGTTCCGGCAGCGACGGCATGGTGACGGTCAGCGGGTCCGGGAACTCGACGGCATCGACCGTCGGCGGGCCGTCCGGCCGATCCACGTCGAATGCTGCGGGTTTCGCGCCGGGGCTGAACGACGGTGCATTGCCCACGTCGAACTTCGGTGCATTGACGACGTTCGGCTTGACGAACTGAACCGACACGCCGGGGTCGTTGATCGTGAAATCAACAGGCGGCATCGTCAGGTACGCCGGTGCCGGCGGCGGCGCGAAGGCCTCCATCTGGCCGCTGTAGGCGAACGTCACGCTGGTGTCGATCTCCGGAACTTCGAAGTTCGCCAGCGAGTTGATTTGGTCGACCGCCAGTTGATACGACGACTGCGCGAAGGGCATGAACACTTCCCATCCGCCGGACACAAGCGAATAGGCTGCGTTCCCACTGATGACAGTAGGGCAGTTGGACATCGTGGGTTCTCCGATCAGGTCAGATGCGGCGATCGAGTTCGATCGGATGCAGTCGGATGTTGTCGAGTTCGAAGTCGGCACCGGCCTTGTTGCACAGCTCGAATTGCCAGTAGACCGACTTGAGTCCGCGGCCGAACTTGAACCGGCCCTCGCGCATGGCGTCGGCGGTCTGCTCGACCATCTCGTACCAGTATTCGTCCTTCACACCGGTCTTGCCGGTGACGACAACCTTCATCACCAGCTGTCCGGTGCTGCGGTAGCCGACATAGGCCTCGGGAACCCGGGCCATCTTGCCGCCCATCAGGTTCAGCAGCGCCGTGCGCACGCGCGCAGCGATCGCCTCGCCGTCGTCGTCGTCGCCCTCGAGCAGATACACGCCGTCTGCTTTCGCCGCGTAGTAGCTGTTCCCGACCTTCGCGAACGACTCGAACGGCCAGTTGCTGTACTCGCTGACCGCCTTGTTGGCGGTGTTCATGGCGAAGCCGCTGAATGTGCCGCCATCGATGCGCAGGGTCACGAACAGCGCGACGCCATCGCGCAGGGCGTTGGCCACGGCCGCCGTGGTCAGCGGCGTGTCGCCGACCGCGACCGCGTCCGTCAGCGGGATCGACACCAGGGCGCGCGGCGAGGCGGTGTCATCCAGCGCCAGCGCATCCGACATCGACGACAGCGCGCGCAGCAGGTGCGAGGCCACATCTCCAACCGCGACTGTGTCGGACAGGTCCGATGCGTACATGCTGCGCATGTCGTCGTCGAGCGCGAGCACGTCCGCCAGCATCGACAGCGCCTGCAGGGTGCTCGACGCCGCACCTGTCACGACCAACGCATCGGTCAGTGCCGTGATCGCGAATGCACTCGGCGCCAGCGTGTCGGTGAAATCGGTCTGGGTAGACAGCGACATCGCCCAGAACGCGCTGGTCAGGTCGTCCATCGCAGCCTGGTCGATCAGCGCATGTGCGGCGGTGATGTTCTGGGTCAGCGTGATCCCGACCGCGATGCGCGTGGTCAGGATGTCCCGCAACCGGTCGACGAGCACGTCGTCGAAGGCAATGCCGTCGACCACCGAGACGGTTTCCGATCCGCCCAAGGTTCCGGCAATCGCGAGTTCACCCAGCGCACCATTGCCGAGCATGGGTTATTCCACCCGTGCCGTGTTGAGGTTGGCGCCCCAGGTGATATTGACCGCTGACTCTCCGGTCACGTCGAACTTGGGTTGCTGGTTGGCGGTATCGGCACTGACCGCCACTGCCCACGATCCAGAAGCTGCGCCGGCGGTCTGGCTGACCAATGTCACCGTGAACGCGTCATCGATCGTCACATTGCCAGCAGCATTGCGGTAGATCGCGCCGGTGACCTTCCACATGGAGAAGTCGGCCGTCGAGCGAGCCACGACGATGCCGTCGATTGCGACAACTTCGCCCTCACGCACGGTCATGTACCCATTGGCGTTGTCGTTGTTGAACTTCAACGCGGACGGTGTTGCGTTCGTCGTGAGGCACGACATCACTACCCGGCTGCCAACGGCAGTCTTGCCGGCGCTCGACAGTCCGCCAGTGGCAGACTCGCCGTACCACACCGTCTCGGTGGCAATGCCACCCACGGCCACGCTGTTCGGGGATGTAGCGAGCGCGAGTTCCCCACCCACGGCGGCAGACTTCACGCCGGACGCTTCATTGTCGTTACCGCCGAACACCGCCGCGTCAGTGGCCGTTGCTGACGCCGAAGTTCCGAACGCGATCGCGCCCGAAGCACTGGCAGACGCGCCGATGCCGAACGCGGCCAATGCGCTGTTCGTCAGTGCCGCAACGGTTCCCGTGGTCGCGCTGTGGATCTTCGCGAAGCGCGAGGCGAGCACTTGGAGCCAGGTGCCAGCGTCGTCGATCGCGAGGTACAGCTTGGCCGCAACCGCATCCAGCCAGTGCGAACCGGCGTGAAACCCATCGGCCTGGTCTTCCGATGACGTTGGCGCGACCGTCGCATCGAACTTGTGCACCATGCGGAGCAGTTCGCAGTAGTTCGCCGCGGTGGTGATGAAGATCACCTTGTCTCCTGAGTCCCAAACCACGGCCGCGTTGGCGTTGCTCGATCTCAGGATGGTCGTGCGTGCCAACGTGCCTGGTGCGGGCGTCGCATAGGTTCCGACCGCCACCTCCCACGCCGGCGAACCGCCAGACAGGCCGGTGGCTGCGTAGATGACCTTGTCGCCGTTCGACGCAACGTCCGAAACGGTTGCGTAACCGCCAGAAACGGCAACGCCGCTGAGCGTGTACGTGCCAGCACCGACCGTCGGCGATGTTTCTCTCACGCGGTCGAACACTTTGGGTGCGGTCATGGTTGTCCTTTATTCGATGCCGATCGGCAGCAGCAGGTATTCCTGGTACAAGCCGTCATTTGCGGGTGGATCCAGCCCGCCGAATGCGACGGAAAGCTCGTCCGGGCCCAATCGCATCCAGCCTTGTCCGTGCCACGAGTGGGCGAGTGTCGAGACGTATTCGACTGGACCAGCCGAGTCGATGAACTCGTCAAGCCAGGTCACTGGCATGGTCGCGTCATCCGGGTCGGTGTTCGACTCGTCGACCGACACGCAGGCGATGTCCCCGAACGGGTGTATCCCGCGAGCGTTGGCTTGTTTCTTGTAGTCGCGCACCGACTCGTCTGGATAGTCGACATGCGTGTTCGAGATGCCGCCGCCAGTCGTGGTCGCAGATGAACCGTAACCCTTCGTCCAGTGCACCGTCGTCAGGTTCACGTTGGTGATGCCACCCGACAATCCCTTGGTGTCCGAGCTGGTTTCGAGCGTTCCGTCCATTTGTCGGCCTCGGCGACGTACCGCAAACGCGCCGTCGACGAAGGAAAACGGGACGATCGCTGCAAGATCCCCAGCGCCGTCGGATCCAGACAGGGTTGTCTGGGCGAAATTGTGCGGGCCGGTGAACAGCTGGTTGCAGTTCTCGAAGAAGAAGATGGCGCCGCTCTGATGGCAGATGGTTCCGGCGGTTGGTGTTGCTGCGCCGGCTTCCGTCGCCGTCGCCTGTTGTTCAGCGGTTCCGGAGATCTCGAGCTTCGATACTGACGACTGTCCGGATGTGTCTGCGTAGGTGGCGCACTCGATCGCCATCCGAATCTCGACGCCGGTTTCCGATTCGTATTCGTAGGTGGCAGTGCAGGCGCCGCAGCATGTCGTCGTCGTGTCGTTGATCACATTGACGACAGGCGTTCCGGAGTCGGTGATGTTTCGGACATTCAGCAGTGCGATGTCGTCATTCTCGTCGTAGAACGCGTACACCGATGACCATGCGGTGCTTGATGCCGATGCCGAGTGATCAAGCCTCACCATTTCGTAAGGCGGTGGCGGTGTCGGAATCCACACGACCGGCGCGCCAGCCTTCTTGTAGTTCGTCGAAGCGTGGACTGAGAGCGTCGCATCGATCGATTCGACACCGTCTTCATCCTGGGTAACTTCGAACTCAAGCAGGTGCTGCGTGCATTCGACAGCACCGGATACCACCTCGAGCTCGGTACAGATGGCTTCATCGCGAGACAACGACATTTGCCACCCGTTGACCGTCGGCGCCGGCATGCCAGGCACCGAGACCGTGCTTGCGTTCGTCGATTCGTCAACATCAACGTACGCAAGCAGGTACGTCGCGACGGCGGTGCGTTGGGTGCCATGACCCATGCTCAGGAATGCCGTATATGCGTCTTGAAGCGGTTCCGGGATCCGGAGCGGGGTACATCCGACGTCGCCGCCGCTCCACCGGAGCAATCGAAACCCGAACGGCGTCGCGATCACGCCGCACATCCCGGCGACAAACTCGAGGGCTGAAACGCCGAAGTCGATCCGGAATTGATCGGTGTCGACGTCGAGCACCTCAATCTTGTCCTCGCCAAGCCGTCGTCCGAGGCGGCCTTTGATCAAGCACCGCATCAGCCCGGTCGTTCTGCCGATCAACCGAAGCGCTCGCAATTTCGCGTTGACCAGGTCGGCGTCTGCCGATCGTTCATCGTCATCGGTGTAGGTGCGCAGCAGTCCGAACGAATCCCCTGCATCCTCGCCGCCATAGGCCGGCGAGAAAACAATCGGGTCGAATACAGCCATTGCTGCTGAATACGTCGCAGCAGCGGCCGCCGCATCCAGGACGATCCCGCTGTCACCGGGGTCGGTGATCGCGTCGTCCGTGCTGCCGCGCAGCCACCCGCTATCGACGTAGTATTCCTCGTCGCTGACGTTGCGCGATTCGGCGATCGCCCCAACGTGGTGGTACTCGACGACCGGAACATCCCCGGTGATGGTCGCCTTGATGCGCGATCCATCCTGCAGCTGGATCGACCTGGAAATCTGGAAAAGGCCGGAACGCTGCTTGCGCTCGTCAATCTCTCCCAACAGCTTCAGACCCACGGCGCGCAGCCAATCGGGAACCCCGGTGACTGCGCGCTTGTGGTGCCAACGCGTGTAGCGTTGAGACATCAGCCGTCCATGCCCGCCAGCGTGTATTCCAGCGACAGCACGTCGGCCTCGAGCAACGGGCGGCTGGCGGTGAACTTCGAGCAGGCCAGAAGCGTGCCCGTGGTCGCCGACTTGGCCGAGGCCGACGTGATCGCCGCGCCCCAGATGGTGCCGCCGCCCGACCCGACGGTGAACTCGGCCTTGGTCGTGCCGTTGGTGATTTCCTGGCCGCTCTCCGCATCCTGCGCCCACGCGACGCGCGTCGCCTCGGCGTAGTTCGTGAACTCGGTCTGGGTGGCGACGAAGTTCGCGGCGGTCAGGGCCGTGGTCGGCGTGACGTTTCCGCTGAACAGGGCGACATACCAGTTGCTGATCTGCGCGAAGCCGGCGACACCCGCTTTCAGCAGGTAGCTGATGCCTTCGAGCGTCATCGTGTTCGGGTCAATCTGCTCGTCGCGGCCGTTGACACGCGTCAGCAGCGACCCGCCGATGAACAGGTTGGTGGCGCCCGGGATGTACAGCCCCGCCGGGCTGAGTTCGAAGGTGCGGTTGGCGATGGCGCGGGCCAGGTCACGGCGCGCACCGGCGGACAGTTGGACAGGCATGTTCATGGTGTTGGCTCCGTTACCACTTGCCGAGGGGACAGGTTGCTTTGACGACGCCGACCTTGGCCGGCATGAAGCAGCCGCACTTGCGGCAGGTCTTCATTTGGGTGAGTTCGGGGCACTTGGCGCACACCCCGAACCGCATCTGGGGCAGCGATTCGTTCACCGCTGCCGATTCCGTGTTCACGCGCGCACGCGCGGCGGCCTTCGCGGCGATGCGCGCGGCCGTCTTGCTAATCCAGCGCAATGCCACCGCGGTAAACCGTTGCCACCGCGCGATCAGTGGTGCGTAGCCCATTGCGTTGCTGGCCTCCCAAACCCATGACGATGTGACGCGCGCCGTTCTGTTCGCGCAGGAATGCCGAGCCACGCTCGGCGATGGGTGCAACCCAGCGGCGATCGGTCAGCGGCATGACCTGGCCGCCGGGCATGCCGATCACCGGCACACCGTTCGATGCCAGCCAGAACGCCACGCGGCCTGATGCTTCGAGCCCCAACGCCGTCGCCGGCACCTCGATGTGCGTTCCCGCCACTGCGCCGTAGGGGTTGGCGATCGCCTGCGCTGCACTGGATGGCGTGGCGCCACTGATCCAGTACGTGCGCGAGCCCGCGGCGACGTATCGGCCAGCTGCCTCACCGTCGCCGATGGGCGCCAGCAAGGTGATCTCGTCGGGAAAGCGGATGTAGTTGCGCGCCACGTTGCGATAGCCGTAGCGCAAAGCCTCGCTCCACCACAGCACGTTGCCGGCGGCGACTTCGCAGCGGCCGTGCTTGATGCGCAGGATCTGCCCCGTCGGCATCGGCTGCAGCCATTGCGTTTCGAGCGGCTTGCCGTGCGGTGCGTGTCCGAGCGTGACGGCCAGCATGCCGACCGGGATATCGCGCTGGTGATAGAGCACGTCGCCGTCCGGCGGCGTCATGTACACGCGCACGCGCACGACGGAAGCGTCCAGCGGCTGCGGGATCGCGGCCAGCTGCACGCCCTGCCCTTCGGCCACGTCGACCAGCACCGCCAGCGACGTGCCGGATTCCTCACCGCTCGCGGCCGCGTAGGTGATCGCGACCTGATACTGCCCGGCGCGCAGGCCGCCATTGGTCGATGCCGACACCGTCGGCTGACCGGCGGGCGATCGCAGCGCGAACGGCGCGGCGGCTTTTGCTGCGGTGATGCGGCCATGTGCTATGCGGCTCGACCACAGCACCGTGCCATTTACGGTGTCATAGCTGAGCGGGTGGATGTTCGAGAGCCCGGTCGTGATGACCGTCTCGTTCAGTCCTTCGTCGAACGCGATCAGGCTGCCGGCGCGCACGAACAGGCCGTAGTCGAGTTCGGGATGCGACCACAACGAGTGCACGTTCTCGCCGGCGATCGCCATCGCATAGCCGCGGCGGCGCGCAACCTTGCCCTCGTTGTCGAAGTCGATGTTCTCGGCAATGCGTGCGGCCGGGACACCGCCGTCGCGGGTCGGCACGCCGAGGACGGCATGCTCCTTGTCGACGTTGTTGATGCCCGCGGGCCATCCTGGGAGGGTGACCAGTTCCTTGCCGCTGACGCCGGCCATCAGTCGTAGTGCGCCCGAATCTTGGTGTTGCGCATCGTCGACATGATCTGCAGCTCGTGCGCGCTGGGGCGACGGCCGACCCGCTGTTCGAACAATGCGTAGTGCTGCGCGGCCCGCTCCGGGTTGCGCTTCTCGCTGTCCATGTCCGAGTAGCACTCGAACAGGATGTGGTGTTTCAGTTCGCCGTGCCAGTTCGCCGGGATCGCAGGTTCGTCGGTATCCGACTCGACCTTTTCGGATTCCAACGGCTGACGCCATACCGTCATGGACAGCGTCCCCGCATCGGCAGGGATCGGGTGCACCCGCAACGTGTGGTCGGCCAGGTCGAACACCGCGAACTCCGGCGTCCCGCTTTCCGCCCAGGTCGCGTCGTCCCATCCAGGGCGGTTCGCGTCCATCCACTTCGCGTTGGTCAGCGTCAGCATGTTCCGTTCGCCGGCCACGCGGGCGCGTCCGACCATGAACACCGCCGGGTCCACGGCATAGACCGCCGTTCCCGCCACCAGCGCAATGCTGGTGACGGCACTGGTCGAGTCCTTGATGACCCGCGCACGGATGCAAACCTCGGCCACCGCGGTGTTGAGACGCAACATCAGCGTCGCGTCGCTCCACAAGTACGGCTCGAGCTCGTCGTCGAGCAGCGTACGCACTTCGTCAAGGATGGCCGAGGCTTCCATCGGATCAACCGCCCGTGCGCATCTGCTTCAAGCGAGCGTCGAGCGCCGTGATGACGGTCGAGCGCACGTTGTCACCCTTGCTGGCCTCGATCTCGATGGCCTGACGGATGACGGCCTTGTCGGTGACGTCGGCCAAGGCAGTCGAGATAGAGCGAACAGTGCCGCTGAGCAAATGACTGGCCGCCGCGATCACCTGGCCGACATCGTTCGATGCCTCAGACTCCGAATCATCCGCGGGATCGACCGGCGGCTCCGGAATGGGATCGACCGGCGGCGGTGCCTGAACCTTGTCCTGCACAGGATTCGGCGGTGCTGCAGGCTTCGGCGGTGCGACCGGCGGACGGTTCAGCGACGGCGACGGGCCGGCAGCGCTGAACAGGTTGCGATTGCGGCGATCGAGGAAAGTGTCAATGGCCGGGTCGTCGTCGGGAATGTCGCAGACAAGCACGCCCGGCGTGCCAGACGGCGTGAACTTGTATTCATTGCCGTTGACCGTGAGCGTGCGGTGCGGTGCGGTGTTGCGGTATTCGATACGCATGGGGTTCTCCGTTGCCCAGAGCCGCTGGCGCGGCCCTGGGCGGTTGGGTTACGCGTCGGTGCGCGAGTTGCGGGCGCGGTACACGAGGTCGAACACGATCGTCCCGGTGCCAAGCGTCGCAATGACGTTGGAGACACGGATGTAGATCGGCGTTTCCTCGGTTTCGGACCCGATGACGCCGGTATCCGTGTCGGTGCGCCAGTCTTCACCGGACAGCACGACCGCGGTCTCGGCAGCGGCCGAGGCCTTGAGCGCGTCCGGGTCAGCTGCGGTACCGACCTCGTAGTCACCGGTCGGAGCGTTGTTGCTGTCGAGCTGCGGGATCTCCAAACGCGACAGGTGGCGCACCATCACACAGTCGGCCGGGACGTAGCCGATGCAGATCAGGGTTTCGTCGGTCGCCGAACCGGCGGCGTACGACGCAGAGAGGTCGAACTCGAAACGCTGACCGCCCAGCAGATGGGCGGCAAAGATCGAACCGGCGACGCCCTCGTTCGCCGGGTTTTTCTTGGTAGCCATGATGCTTTCCTCTTGTTGGAACGAGTGATGCGGGGCGGCGTGAGCCACCCCGCTGGCTGGGATCAGCCCGGGTTGACGGCGTAGGTGTCGAGCGCCAACACGCCGAAGTCGCGCGCGGTGCCGTCGACGGTGAAGCGCGTCTTCTTGTGGCCGGAGCACGTGTCGACCGTCACGACGAGTTCGCGACCACGGTCTTCCACGTCCTCGCGCCACTTCAAGCGCATGCCGTCACCGGGGGTGCCGTACGCGATCGCACCGGCCTGGCGGCCGAGGAACAGCGCGCGGGCTGCCGGCACGTTCAGGCCCACACCGGCATCGTCGAACTTGATGACAGTGTTGTGCTTGTGGATGACCACGCCGTTGTACATGCCTTCCGAGCCGCGGAAGATCGGCGACGAATTGCCCACGGCACCTGCGGCGGCCTTCTGGATGTCCAGCCACTGCCCCGTGCTCGTGTTCACCTTGGTTGCGTGCCACTGGTACGGGTGCATGATGCACACGAAGCGGTCCTCGCCGTTGATCTTCATCGGGCGAATGCGCGGGATGTTGGTCGCACCGCCGCCCATCACGGCGGACTTCGTCACGGCACGGTCGATCAGGCGCAGGTCGAAGCCGTCCGCCGTGTCGATGTCGTTGTAGGCCGTCGCCGTGCCACCGAACAGCAGGTGGTCTGCATCCGGCGCGTACAACGCGTTGCCGGCGTAGCCGGTGAAGTCCTCGCCCTCGATGAAGTCCGCGTTCACGCCACGCGAGCCCGACAGGTACATCGAGCACATTTCGTCGTTCCAGCGACCCCAGAAATCGCGCTGACGGTCCTTCGCCGTCGTTCGCAGGTTGTGCAGGGTGCGCTTCTGCGACATCGTGCGGCCAGCGCTGACCGACTTCGCGACCAGGTCGATCTTGATCGTGTCGGTGGCGTGCCGCAGCGCTTCCTCGGTGCCGGTGATGCGGCCATCGCCGTACACCGGGCGACCGCGCAGCTGCAGGTTCAGGTCGTAGCTGATGGTGTCGCCGGCTTTCGACTCCAGGTCAGTGAGTGCGACGAACGGGGTCTGGGCGTCGGCGCCGGTGCCGACCAGACGGTTGCCGTAGTACGACTCGCGGGCGTTGTCCACGAACAGGACAGACGACCAACGCTTGACGGCCTTGGGGTCATTGACCCCGATGATGGTGCTGGACATGAGTGTGTCTCCTTGGATCAGGGGGACGGCACTCATGCGCCTGGGGGTTGTCGCGGCTGCGCTCTTGCGCGGCCGAGTTCGGTGCGGCTACCGCTCGTGCGGCAGCTTCATCAGGGGGCGGCGCAGGACAGGGCCTGCATCCGGCTTGTGCTGGGGTTCTCCGGCCTTGTTGAGCCGAACGGTGTCGGAGCTGTCGATGCGTACGCGCACCTTCTTCCCGCTCTTGTCCTCGACCGTGATGCGGGTGCCTGTCCCGATCACGATCGATTCACCGGGCAGGACTTCCAGGTGCAGTGCCATGCGATCAGCCCGGGTCCACTTCGAGCAGGAACTTTTCGCGTTCCTCGGGCGACATCGTCGCGATCGCACGCTCCATGTCGACGACAGAACCTGCGTCGAGGTCAGAGAATGACGATCCGCCACGTTCGCCGCCGGCATTCGGCGCGCTGCCCAGGTTGGTCGGGCCGGGCGCCGGTGGCTGGCGTTTTCCCATCGCATCGTTCTTTGCGGCGGTCGGATCGACGGCCGGCTTCGGCGTCCAGTTGAACGCGTCGAACGCGATTTTCGATGCCTCGGCGATGACCTTGGCGGGCGGCAGTTTGCCGCCGGTCTGCGCATCGACCGCATCGATGGCTTCCTGCATGGCCTTCGCACGGATCGGGTTGGCCATGAAGTCGGCGTTAGCCTTGATGAACGCGCCGGCGGCCTTCTCGAACGACTCGTTTGCCTCGTCCGTGAGCGCGGCAGTCACCGCGGCGTTGTGCTGTTCGGCCATGGTCTTGGCGGCGATCCACTCGGCACGCTCGTCCGCCAGCTTCTCGCGGGCGTCGGCGTATTCGTCGGTCGTCAGGTCGCCGTCCTCGTACTTCTGCTTGAGGTCGGCGCGCGCGGCGTCGAAGTCCTTGGGCGCTGCCGGCACGTCACGCAGCGCAGGGCGTGTCGCCGCACTGGCTGCGGCTTCGGCTTCCGCGGCCTTCGCCGCTTCGGCTGCTGCTGCGTCCTGCTCGGCCTTGGCCGCATCAACAGCGGCCTGTGCTTCCGCGTCGGCAGCAGCCTTGGCCGCTGCCGTCTGCTCGGTAGCCGCTGCCGCAGCGTCACTTTCCTTGGCTGCGGCTTCGAGTTCTGCCCGTTCGTCGGCGGTCAGCGCGTGCGATGTCTCGACGTCGGCAAAGCTCGGGGTGTTGTTGTCTTCCACGTTCACGAGGTCACTCCAGGTTCTGCGGGGAACTCGGCCAGCCGGTCAGCTGCCGGCGCGAGCGGTAGGGCGGCCGCTACCAGGCTGGCGGTGTTCATCGCCGAGGCCTTCGTGTCGACCATGGTCTTGCGTGCGTCGTTCTCGGCCTTGAGCGCCGCCGCGTTGTCCTTGCGGATCTTCGCGGCACGCTCGGCTTCGGTGAGCTGCTGCTCACGGGCCTGTGCCTGCTGTTGCTGTTCGCGTGCGGCTTGGGCTTCCGGGCTGTCCATTTCGCCCGGTGCAGACTGGCCGTTGAGCTGGCGAATACGGCGGACGATCTCGTCGCGGTTCGGAAGGTCGGTCAGTTCGATGGCCAGGTCGAGCAAGCCGAGCTGCAGGTCCGGCGGGAGCGTGCGAATCACGTCGAACAGCGCCTCGGCCATCGCCATGCGCACCGTCTCGCGGTAGTCCTGCTGGTCGACGTAGAAATCGGCATCCGACGCCGTGAGGTCGTTTTCGAAGAACACCTCTCCGGTCATTGGGTCGGCGATGGGCTCGTTGACCATCATCCATTCGTCGGCGCCCTTCGATCCGAGGATGCGCAGGCGCTTCGGCATCGACATGAACGTCTCGATGTTCGACAGCGTCTTCCGTCCGGACTGGCGGAACGCGTAGCGGTAGTTGTCGAACACCTCGGCCGTGCTGACCGCGCCCTGCTGCTGCTTGGCGAGGATGGCGCGACCGCTGACGGTATTGCTCTGCTGCCCCAGGTTCTCCCGGGTGATGCCATTGCCTTCGAAGATGTGCAGTTTCGACTGCTCCATCAGCGCAATCTGGTCGTGCGCGAGGCTCTGGCCGGTTTCCCACTTGACCCGGTTGTTCTGCAGCGCGCCAGGCTCGACGCGGACCGACGCATCCGGTGCCGCTGCCTCGGCCTTGATGTCTTCCTCTTGGTCCTCGTCGATCGCCCCGCGCTCGTACACGAACCGATTGACCGACAGCAGGAACAGCGCCTTGGCGCGGCGCTTGTTGTAGTCTTCCTGGGCGTCCCGCATGCCGCGGATGTAGCCGTAGGGCAAGCCGGTCTTGTCGTCGCGAAACGCGATGATCGGCGTGAACGGGTAGCGGTTGTGCCGGTACGGCTCCTTGCCCGATTCGAGGATCAGCGACGGCAGCCAGATAGCCTTGTGGATCTCGGACACCGTGGCGTCGACCAGACGCATGGCGCCGGAAGCCACCACTGCCGCGTGGTTCGGGTTGTTGGCGTCGAAAATCTTGCGGTCGAACTCCGGCACCCAGCCGATCATGCGCTTGCGCTGCACCGGCACCTTGTACCAAGTCTCCATGATCCGAACGCGCGATCGCAGTCGACGTTGTGCCGACGACGGCCCGCCACCGGACAACCCGACCGCATGCGTGTGCGACGAGCGGTTGAAGAATAGCCCCGGCACGTCGGCCGGGTCTTCGGCATCCTCGAGGTCGATTTCGTCGGTGGCGCGGGCGTGCCGCTCGATCGCGTCGGCGAACTTCGGCCACTTCATGATGGCGAAGTCGACGTCCAGCCACTTCGCCCGGATCTTGTAGCGCGCATCGCTCAGGTCCAGCGCCTGCGCGAACGGATCCCACCACATGGCTTTCCAGTCCTGGTGCCGCAGCACCAGCGGTTCGCCATCTGCATCCTGGTCGTAGCATTCCTCAAGCCAGCCGATGCCCACCTTGACGCAATGCGAGAACGCGTGCGACCGGGCAAAACTGCCGTCGTTCGTGTCGTCGACGTACTTGAGCACGTGGCCCTTGGCTTGGGCGGTGCTGGCGTCTTCCGGCCCGCGCGGATGCACCTTCCAGTCGATGCGGGTGCGGCGTTCGGTGCCGATCACCCAATCGCAGGCCACTTTGACCAGGTTGTACTGGAATGGCGCCTGGCCGCGGGCTTCAAGCGCCGCAATCTGCGCGTCCGACAGCTGGTGGTGGTCGTAGAAGTCGGCGTCGATGTGCTGCTCGGCCCTGTTCGCCGCATGCGCGTCGCGCGCCTCGATCCACCAGCGGTTGAGCGTCGCGAGCAATCGCTCGTCGGCCGTGGCCTTGTCCTTGGGCTTGTTGAGCGCGCCCGTCGGGTCGTTCGCGTCCTGCACCTCGACGCGGCTCGGCGTGCCGAGCGCGTTGTCGGGCAGCGCCAGGGCGGACATCAGCGCGCGACCTCGATGCCCTGCTGTTCCATGTACGCCAACATCGCGTCAGCGGTGCGGAACGATCGCGGCGGCGGCAGGTTCTTGATGTCGGTCATCCAGTCCGTCAGCACGTCGAGCACCCGGTGCGCGCCGTGCGTCGTCGGCATGCCGTACAGCATTTCCGCAATCTCACGGCACTTCGGCAGGCAGGCCGGGTCGCCGAGGCGGTCTTTGTCACGGTAGTCGAACTCGTGCATGTGCACGATCGGGATCTTGACCATGACCTGTTTGTTCCAGTCCGTGTACAGGTACACGCACGGCTCCGGCGCGTTGTGCCAGTGCGCGTTCGAACTGCCGAACAGCGGCAGGTGGCCCGGCGTCAGCGACATCTGGTCCGGGCGGTCGAACCCGAACGCGATGCGGATGTCGCCCTTTTTGCCGGTGGTGGTGATTGCGGTTGTGCTCATGCGCGTTGCCATCTGGGTACGGTGGAATCAGGGCCGCGCCGGGTTCGGTCGCGGTCACGTTCGTTCGGTCGTTCGGTCTGAGGCTGGTTCGATGCCGGCTTGTAGCCCTGCGCGAACTGGCGGAATGCGTCGGCGCCGTTCGATGCCCAATCGTGTAGCGGCGTGCTGGCCCAGCACTGACCGCGGTCGTTCCATTCCTTGCGGTAGCTGCGCAGCGCCGGCAATCCGCCCAGCTTTTCGCCTGGCTTGAGTTCGCCGCACTTCTTGCGGTCGAACCGGCAGCGCGGCAGGACAGCACGCACCATGGCGATGCCGTCGAGGATGTCTTGGATGCGATCGACCACGACCAACGGCTTCACGTTGAGGTCTTCGAGCTGTTGCGCGCGTGTCTTCATGCCGCTCTGCGACCAGTCAGACACCTCGGCATCGTGCGGCAGGTAGTGCTTGCCGTACACGTAGCCGCACTTCTGCGCGCGGGTTTGCAGCTCCAACGCGAAATGGTCGGCGCCCTCGCCGGCCGTCTCGTAGTAGTCGATGAAGTGATGCCACGGGCCAATCTGCTGGTGGAACCAGATGGCCGTCGTGTCGTTCTTGCCGATGTCCCAGAACGTGTTGACCGGGATGCCGGGGATGAACGGCACGTTGGTGATGCGGCCCTGCAGTTCGGCCTTGTCGATCAGCTTTCCGAAGTAGCTGCCCTGGACGCTGGCCTTGAACGCCTCGGCCGGTGTGCTCGGGAACTCCGACCACATCGAATCTTCGCCCGCGGCCGCCTGTTCTTCGGCCTTCTTGATGTAGAAGGCGCGTTGCTCTGGGCGCAGCGTCGTGCCGGTTTCCGCCTCGACCTCGGCGAAGTAGTCCAGCATTTCCGGCGAGACGAACACGTCCTCGTGCAGCACGTTCGTCGGATCCTCGAACCACGCGAGGAACCAGAACTTGTAGTCCATCTTGCCGAGACTGGCCGCGTCGCCGCGCACCAGCCGGTCCATTTGCATCGCCCGCTGGCAGGTTTCGTAGAACGGCCCGCTTGAACCGTCGGCCGTGCTCTCGATGGTGACGTAGCCGTTCGGGCCGACGGCGTTCATCGTGCCCTTCACGACCTCCTTGGCGCGCAACGGGTACCGCGTGTGCATCGGCCCGAGTTCGGAAATGTGCACCCATTGGTAGGTGCCGGAGCGCAGCGACACGTCGACGACGAGCCGCGAGTCGTTCCCGAACACCAGCTCGCCGTTCATGTCCTTGCGGATCAGCGGCCGTGCTTCGCGCAGCCAGGCCGGCAGGCGGTCATACGCGAACAGGATCTTGTTGCGCAGGAACTTGAGCGCATCCAGCTTGGTGTGCGCAATGATGCCGGCGGCGGTGTTCTTGCGGAACAGACACAGGTCCAGCGCTCGGATGCACGCCCAGGTGCTGATGCCGTGCTGTCGCGACTTGAGGATGACGTTGCGGTTGTGCAGCCCGCCCTCGAGCAGCCGTTGAACCTCGTTTGGCTTGAACTTGACGGCGTTACCGTCCTCGTCCTCGATCCAGTACAGGTTGGCCAAGCGCCAAGCCCGCGACTGCAGCTTGGTCTTGAGTGAGTCCAGTTTGGGGTTGTCCATGCGTCACGTCGTCACAACCCCGTGTCAGCGCCGTCGATCTCGTCCAACAGCTGCTTGAGTTCGATCGCCCCACCGTCCTTGCCGGTGTGCTCGATCTTCTGCTTGAACAGTCCCATGTGCTCGCCGACTGATTTCAGCGCGCCGACCTGGTCGTGCACCTTGATCTCGATGCCGTGCTGGGTCTGTTTCACCCCGGCGAACAGCAGGCGGGCCTGCGGCGACACGTCGCGGATGTCCTTCAACACCACGCGTTGCTCGCCCTCGCCCCAGCACTCCGGGCAGTTCGGGTGCGGCGTCTTGCGCGGGTCGTAGCCGACACCCCCCGCTTCGTCGAACGGGACGATGCGGTGCTTTGGGTCTTCCTTCTTCGCTGCGGCCTGGTCGGCGTTCCAGTTCTCCCGCGCCTCGCGCATTTCCCGCGGCGTGCGCTGGTACAGGTGGCCGGCGCCGTAGCAGTACCGGCAGCACACCCGCTGGATCTCCATCAGCTCCGACGGGTCGGCGGTGGCGATGTCCTTGAACCGTCGCAGCACCGCGTCAGCGTCGACCGCGTTGCGCTCGGCCCTGGCCTTCATCGCCGCCTCGACCTCGGCCGCGATCTCCGGCTTGGCCAGCAATTCGCTGGCGATGAACCGGGCGCTATCCGGGCTGTATCCCGCGCGGATGGCCGCCTGCGTGCCGTTCAGATCCTTGAGGTATTCCGCCACGAACGCGCGCTGTTTCGCGCTCTGTGTTCCACGCTCAGCGGTTCCACGCGACGTTGGGTTTTGTTGGGGACGCGCTGCTGGTCGCTTTGCGCCCTTCTGCGTCTTCGGTTTCGCCATTTCAGTCCGTCGAGCGATGCCGCGACGTCCTCCATTCGTGCCACACCGCCCCGCCCACCAGCAGCGCGCCAGGGGCAGCGAGCACGAGCGCGGCGAGCAGCTTCATGGGTCCACCTGAATCGGCGTGCTCGCCGCCGCAGCCGCGATGGCGGCCTGCTCGGATTCGTAGCGGTGCACGTTGTCGAGCACGCCCTGCAGGAAGCCGCGCGCGAGGGCGTCGACGATCTCGGCCGGGGTGCGTGGGCGCATGATCGGCGCGCCGTTGCCGTCGACCTCGCCCGAATCGATGGGGCCGTAGATGCCGCCGTAGGCCCGCACGATGCGCGCGGCGTCGGCGTCCGGAATCGGTC
>ERZ650311.465-NODE-465-length-26003-cov-13.861878_pt1 | contig 26003 bp, 33 predicted proteins | sample MGYA00376247_ERZ650311 | MGnify/ENA primary metagenome ERZ650311 (study PRJEB26733, sample SAMN07839324) | wastewater metagenome | biome: small river; feature: stream; material: water | place: USA: North Carolina | collected 2016-07-28 ...
GCCGAGGGCATCGATCCGGCCCCCGAGGCTGTCGAACCGGTTGTGAACACGCCGACGGTCAAGAGTGAGTGGGACAAGACCCCCCGAAATGCTCCCTGTCCCTGCGGATCGGGCAAGAAGTTCAAGCTCTGCCACGGCGCATGAGGGACTTCACCGACGACCTCTCCGACCTCCGCCGGAGGATCGACGAGGCCCGTGTCTATCTGCGCATCGAGGAACTCACGCGTTCGCGTCCACAACTCGAGACCGAGGCGAGTCGTCCCGATCTCTGGGACGACCCCGACCTCGCGCGCCTCCGGTGCCTCCTCGCCGCGCTGCGGCCCGAGGCCGCCGACCCGATGGAGCCGCCCGCCGCAACGCAGCCGACGTGCCACGCCCCCGCGCCGCGCGACCCGACGGCGTCGTGGGGCGGCATCCCTCGCGGCTTCGGCGCCCCGCCGCCGCAGTCGCACGACGCGGCCGGTGCGGCGGAGGTGCTCGCGCAGCTCGACGAGCTCCCGGCGCCGTCGCCGACGGTGCTGCGGTGGCTGCGCGAGAAGGGCGACGGCCACCCCCGCGGGCCCGACGGGCGGCGGCTGCACGGCGAGGCGGTGGCCGACGCCGCGCTGCGGGCGGTGGTGCGGCGCGCGTGCGTCGACCTCGCCTGCGCGCTCGCCGACCCCGCGGGGCCGTGGCACGCCGGGCTCGCGCTGCCCGACGACCTCGGCGCCAGGCGCGAGGCGGCGTACCTCCTCGGGCGGCGGCTGCTGTGGGGCGCGGCGTCGGCGTGGGGGAAGTGAGCGGCCGCGTACGATTTCGCCGCGAGGGTGTTGACAGCGGCGCGGATTCCTGAATACTCGCGGAAACCACGGGCTTTGCGCGGCATAGGTGCGTCCAGCGCCTTCGCGACGGCCCGACGCTTCGCCGTGCTGCTGACCGCAGGGGACATCGCCGCGCGCTTCGGGATCGCCGAGCGCACCGCGCAGGAGCGCATCTGCGAGATGCGGGCGCTCGGGTACCCCGTCGTGCGCGCGCCCCGCGGCGGGCGTGGTCAGCCGCCGTGGGCGGTGCGGGCCGAGGACTACGCCGCGCGGCTCGGCGTCGACGTGGCGGACGTGATCGACGCGGCGAGGGCGGCGTGAGCGGCGAGGGCGTCACGAAGAAGCGGCTCACGCCGGAGCAGATGGAGCGCGCCGCGAAGGTCTACGCGGAGACGGGCAACGTCGCCGAGGCCGCGCGGGCGATCGGGGTGTCGCGCCAGACGCTGCACGATGCCTTCAAGCGCGAGCGGCTCGGACGCAACCGGACGCTACACGCGCGTGCGTGTGAGGCCGGGCTCCGCAAGGCGCGCAAGCGTCTGCTCCGCGTGGCCGAGGTCGCCGAGCGCGTCATCGACAACGACGGCGCGGGCGTCGAGCCCCGCGACCTCGCGGCGCTCATCAACGCGCTGTCGAAGAACGTCGACACGCTCGCGGGCCTCGCCGAGCGCGAGGAGGTGCGGCGGCGGTCGTCGCTCATGCGCAAGAAGCTCAAGGCCGAGGTCGACCTGCTCAACAAGAAGCTCGCAGGCGAGCACGTCGAGCGGGTCGAGGTGAGCACCGACGATGCCCTCGACGAACGCATCGCTACGCTCCTCGCCGCCGCCCGATCCGAGGCGGCTGACGAGGGCGCAGCGCACTGAACTGCTCGCGCTCCTCGAAGAGCGGGAGCGGCGCGCGACGGTGCGCTCCGAGCCGCTCGGCGACTTCATCCCCCGCGTGTCGCCGGGGATGGTGCGGCCCGACCACCTCGCGCCGGTGCTCGCGCTGTTCGAGCGCATCGCGCGCGGCGAGCGGGTGCGGGCGTGCGTGTCGATCCCGTCGCAGCACGGGAAGTCGCAGTTGGTGCTTCACGCGCTCGCGTGGCTCCTCGTGCGGCGCCCGACGTGGCCGCTCATCTACCTGACGTACCAGCAGGAGCAGTCGGACGACCAATCGCACAAGGCGCGGGCCATCGCTCGCGCGGCGGGCGTCGACCTCGCGGCCGACCGCGCCAACCTCCGCATGTGGCGCACGAGCGCGGGCGGCGGGTGCCTCTTCACGAGCGTTGACGGCCCCGGCGCGGGGCAGCCCGCGCAGGTCGCGGTCGTCGACGACCCTTACAAGAACATGGCCGCGGCGATGTCGCCCGCGGTGCGCAAGAGCGTCAAGGCGACGTTCTCCTCCGTCGTGCTCCAGCGCGGCCAAGAGGGGATGTCGGTCATCGTCGTCCACACGCGGTGGCTTGAAGACGACCTCATCGGGGACATCACCCGCGGCGAGTACGGCCCCGGGTGGGAGGTGGTGAACCTCCCGATGCTCGGCGTGCTCGACGGCGACCGCGTCGTCCCCGCGCCGAGGCCCTACGACACCGCGACGCACGTCCTCAACCCCAAGCGGACGCTGCCCGACGGGCGCGTGTTCGGGTGGTCGCTCGCTGGCGCCGCGGAGCTGCTCCGCTCACTGCCCGAGGCCGACGCCGAGAGCATGGGGCAAGGCAAGCCCCGCAAGCGCGTCGACGGGGCGCTGTGGTCGTGGGAGAGCATCACCCCGTGGCGGGTGTCGGCGGAGCCGCCGCGCTCCCGCTGCGAGGTGTTCGTCGACCCGAACCAGAGCGACGACGCGGTCGCGGCGAAGGCCGACGACGCGGGCGTCGTCACCATCTCCCGCGGCGTCGACGGCCGCGCGTACGTCCTCGACGACACGAGCGGCCACGTCGGCGTGACCGGCTGGGCTGCTCGTGCGGTCGGCGCGTACCGCAAGCACCGCGCCCACGCGATCGTCGCGGAGAGCGACGGCGGCGGGGCGATGGTCGAGAAGACCATCCGCGCGTGGCTGCTCGCCGAGGCGCAGGAGAAGGGCGCCGCCACCGGGCGCCACGTCGAAGCGGAGCGCATCCCCGTGCGGCTGGTCCGCGTCGGCGCCCGCGGCGACAAGCGCGGCAGGGCCGAGACCGCGCGGCACCTCTACGGCGACCCGCTCACGGGCGCGGCGTCGGTGGTGTCGCACGTCGGCCACCACGAGCGCCTTGAGCAGTCGATGACGACGCACGACTTCGCGACGATGAAGCGCAGCCCCGGCGACATCGACGCGCTGTCGCTGGGCATCACCGAGCTTCTCCTGACCGGCACGATCGTCCGCACCGACGCCCGCCCCGCGGTCGCGCAGATCCGCATCGCCGAACAGTTCTAGCCGCCGCCCCGTGTCGCACCCCTCCCTGACAGCGCTCTCCCTGCTCCAGCAGGTCGCGCCCGCGCCGTACGTCGACCGCTTCGCGCGCGTCCTCGGGTCGCGCCTCGGGCCGGAGTACGTGACGAGCGTGCAGGCGCAGGCCGACCTCGGGTACTTCTACTCGTGGGCCGACCTCCTCGTGGAGTGCCGCCTCCGCGACGCGCACCTCCACGGCGTGCTCCAGCGCCGCGAGCTCCGCGTCGCGGGCGCCGCGTGGGAGATGCGCGCGAAGGAGGGCAGCGGCCAACTCGGCGCCGAGGTCGCGAACTTCTGCGCGGAGCGGCTGCGCGAGATGGAGCCCGACGGCGCCTACGGGCGCTCGTTCTCGGGCATGGTCGCCGACCTCATGGGCGCGATCTACCACGGCCGCGCGGGGCACGAGCTCGTGTGGCGCGAGGAGCCGCGCGACGGCGGCGGCTCGTGGTGGCTGCCGCGCACCGCCGAGGAGATCGCGCCGCGCCGCTTCGCGATGGCGACCGACTGGCGCCTGCACATTTGGGACGCCGCCGGCACGGGCGAGAGCGCCACGAGCAGCGTCAACGTCGGGACGCCGTTCGCCAACTTCCCCGGCGTGTGCGTCGGCGAGGTCAACGCGCTCGCGCCCGGGAAGATCGTCACTTTCACGCCGCGCGTCACGGGCGGCAACCCCAACCGCGAGGGCGTCGGCGAGGTCGTGGTGTGGCCCGCCGTCTTCAAGCGCATGGGGACGCGCGAGTACGTCGCGTTCATCGCGTGGGCCGCGCGCGGGCTGCGCAAGGGCACGTACCGCGTCGAGTCGACGCCGGAGGAGCCCGGCGCGAGCGTCGACCACGAGCAGAAGCTCATCGAAGCGCTCGTCAACTGGAGCGCGCAGACCGCCGCCATCATCCCCGACACGTGCACCGCCTCGGTCGAGACGGTCGACGGCGAGGGCACGCCGCAGAACAAGTTCATCGAGTGGTGCAACAGCGAGGAGTCGAAGGCCGTGCTCGGCTCGACGCTCGGCACCGACGCGGGGCAGCGCGGCGCGCGCTCGCTCGGCGAGGTGCACGAGCGCGGCGAGGGCACGCTCGCGAAGGCCGACGCGCAGATGCTCGCCGAGGCGCTGCGGTTCTCGCTCCTGCGCCCGATCGTGCTGCACAACTTCGGGCCCCGCGCGCCGGTGCCCGAGATCGTCTTCGACGTGGAGGGCGCCGAGGCCCGCGCCGCGACGGCGAAGCTCCTCGTCGAGCTCGCGCGCGGCGGCGTGGACATCGCGCAGCGCGACGTCCGCAACCTCGTCGCCGTCCCCGACCCGAAGCCGGGCGACAAGCTCCTCGCCCCCGTCGCCGGCCCCCGCGGCGGGATGGCCCCGCGCGGCGCCCCCGCGCCCGTCGCCGAGCCCGAGGCGGGCGCGGACGACGCGGCGCCACCGCAGCCCGCGCAGGCGCCCGCAGAGGCCGCCTAGCGCCTCCGCGGCCTCGCGGCGACGCCCGCGCGCCCCGCTTCGTCTTCACTCCCCGACGGTACCACGATGGCCGACCTCTTCACCCGCTGCGACCGCCACGGCGTCGTCGCATGCATACGCTGCCTCGCGGTGACGGCCACCGTTACGAGCCGCGGCGGCGCCCCGCGCCCGCTCGCCTTCCGCACCGAGAAGCGCCCGGACAACGCCGCCGAAGGCGAGCAGATCCCGACGCCGTGCCCCCACTGTGGACGGCCCCTGCCGCCCTCCGCCTGACCCCATGGCCCGCTACGACCACATCGACTTCGCGCCGCCGCAGGGCGTCCGTGAGGCGTGCATGCGCGGCGTCGCGCTGCACGAGCAAGGCGTCACGGGCGATGGCATCGACGACGACACCGTCGCGTGGGCGCGTCGCCTCGCGCGCGGCGAGCGCGTCACGGCGGCGAAGGCGCGCAAGATGGCGCGGTTCTTCGCGCGCAACCAGCGCTTCTCGGCGGAGCCGAAGGACTCGCCCGCGTGGGCGTCGTGGCAGCTGTGGGGCGGCCACGCTGGCGACGCTTGGAGCGAGAAGCTCGTCGCGCAGATGGACGCCGCCGACGAGGCCGCGACGACCGCGAGCGAGGCCGCGCCGCCGGCCGACGCGGCGGCGCAGGAGTGGTACCGCGCGCGCGTCCCGCTGCTCGTCGACTACAACTCCGAGTCGGGCGGGACGGCCGTGTACTTCGTGCTGTTCGGCGGCGCGACGGACGAGTCGCCCACCTACGACGTGCAGCCCGCCCCGGGCGTGACGCTGACCTTCTACGCCGACGGGCGGCTGTTCGCGCTCTCCGTGGACGACGCGCTCCGCGTGCTCGGCGACGAGTTCGTCACGGAGGCGACCGACGCCTCGCGGCAGTGCGAGTGACCATGCCCGCAAGAAACCTGACCCTCTCCGCACGCCGCGATGCCGCGCCCAAGTCGCCCGCTGGCGTGCGGTTCGTCAACCTCACGCCCGAGGCGGACCCGCGCACTGTGGCCACCGCGAACGCCCTCGCCGCTGGCGCCGCGCCGCTCCCCGAGGAGGAGCAACGGAAGTTCCACGCCGCCGTGCGCGACCACTTCGACGCCCTCGACGACGCCTGCGACGAGGTCATCACGCGCTCGCCCGAGGCGATGCCGATCGCCTTCGCCGACGGCGCGAAGCCCTCCGTCGGGCACTCGACGTGGAACCAGATCGCCCGCGTCGCGGAGTTCAACGGCCACGCGCAGGGCCCCGTGAAGTTCACGCCCGAGGTGTTCGCGGAGATCCTCCGCAACTTCGCCGCGAACGGCAACGGGGAGATCCCGCTCGACTACGAGCACACGAGCGAGCGCCTCCCCGAGAACGCCGCGCTCGTGGGCGTCCCCGCCCCCGGATGGGTGACGAAGGTCGAGGTGCGCAACGGCGGCCGCGAGCTGTGGGCGCTCTTCAAGTGGGCGAGCGCCGACGCCGTCCGCTACGTGCGCGACGGGCAGTACAAGTACGTTTCGCCCGCGATCAACTTCAAGTCGCGCGACAAGGTCACGGGCAAGCCCGCGGGCGCGCGGCTCACGTCGGTCGCGCTGACGAACCACCCCTTCATCGAGGGGATGCAGCCGCTCGCGGCCGACGACCGTTCGCGCGCCCTCGACGCGCTGCTGACGCCCCTCGCGCGGGCGCTGAACGTCACCGTCGCCGACCTCGCGGCGGCCGTCGGCGCCCTCAAGCCCGCCGAGCAGGCCGCCCTCGCGGCGCCGCCCGCCGACTCGCTGCACGCCCCCACGAACGCCGCGGGCGCGCCCGCCACGGAGCCGAAGATGGACCCCGAGAAGACCGACGACGAGATGGCCGAGGCCGACGCCGCGATGGCCGACCTCCCGAAGATGCAGCCCGACGCCCCGCCCGCCGCCGCGGCCGGCGACCCCGCGAAGGACAAGGCCGAGAAGGACGCCGCGGACGCCGCGCAGCCCGACGGCAGGCGCGACCCCGCGGGCCGCTTCGCCTCGATGATGGGCCGCCTCGGCGCGATGTTCGGCATGGAGGGCGCCGCCCTCGACGCCGAGGGCGCGGAGGACGCGCTCATCGAGAAGGTGCGCGGCGCGCTCGACGCCCTCGCGCAGCACCAGGAGCGGGAGAAGGCCGCGCTCGCGCAGCAGGCGGCCGCCATGAGCGACCGCGTCGTCGCCGCGGGCCTCGCGCCCGAGAGCGCCCGCGAGCGCCTCGCCGCGCTGTGCCTCTCCAACCGCGCGACGTTCGACGCGCTGTACCCCGCGGCGGAGGTCGAGAAGGCCGAGGGCGCCCGCGCGCTCTCCGACCGCGGCGGCCCGACGCGCGACGGCGCTGCGATCCTCACGCAGCGCGTGGGGCTCTCGGGCGGCAGGGCCCCGACGACGCCCGACGGATCGCAGACGTTCAACGACCGCGTGGAGGCCGAGACGGAGCGCGTGATGCGCGACGAGAAGGTCGACCGCTTCACCGCCCGCAGGCGCGCCGAGACGACCGTCCGCGCCTCGCACTGACCCCCACCACCCCACGAAGAGAGCACCACCATGGCATCCCCCAAGGCCACGCTGAACATCGTTCAGACCGTCGTCTTCAGCACCGCGGAGACCGCGATCAACCAGTACGCGGCGCTCTTCCTGAGCACCTCGGCCGACATGACCGCGCGCCTCCCGGCCGCCGCCGCGTCGACGCTGAAGTTCCTCGGGTTCGCGCGCTTCCCGCTCGCGAGCGGCGCCACCTCGATCGAGGTCATCACCCTCGGCCACGCCATCGCGAAGGCCGAGGCCGCCATCACCCGCGGCGACAGCCTCGAGGCCGGCAGCGCGACCGGCACCGTGCAGACCGCCACGACCGGCACCGTCATCGCGCGCGCGCTGGAGTCCGCGGGCGCGGCCGGCGACTACATCCGCGTCGAGATCCTCAAGGTCGCCTGACCGGCGCCCCCGCCCCCAACACCTCAAGGAGACACCCCACCATGACCCGCTTCTTCCAGAGGGCGTCGGCGCAGGACTTCCGGCGCTTCGCCGCGTCGCAGCTCGCCAACGCCACCGGCCCCGTCTCGCTGCGCGCCGGCAACGACCTGAGCCTCGCCGACGGCTCGCACGGCGCGATCTTCAACGTCCCGCTGTCGTCGCAGTTCGCCGACAAGAGCGTCTCGGCGCTCTTCAACGTGCGCGCGTACGGCCCCTCCGACGAGCGCTTCCTGCTCTCGCTGAAGGAGTCGGGCGCCGCCCCGCACCTCTTCGCCGCGCCGTCGGCGGACTCGCTGCACGTCCCGACGTACATGCCGAACGTGCTCGAGCGCTACCGCAACAACGACATGATCGCGAAGGACATCTTCCCGGTCATCAAGGTCGCGAAGCGGTCCGACAAGATCGCGTCGATCCCGATGGGGACCGGCATGTCGAACGTCGACACGAAGCTCGCGGGCCAGGCCACGTCGATGCCGCCGGAACTCGACTGGTCGGTCACCACGCGCGGCACGTACCTCGTCGAGGACTACGGCCTCGTGTCGTTCATCCCCGCGGACTCGGTGACCAACGAGGACGCGCCCTTCGAGGTGCGGCAGGCGACCGCCGAGATCCTCGGCGACACGCTCGACCTCGGGCAGGAGCTGCTCGTCAAGACCGTGGTCACGACCGCGGGCTCGTACGCCTCTGGCTACTCCACCGCCATCGCGACGACCGCGGCGCAGTGGGACAACCCCAACAGCGACCCCGCCAACGCGATGCGCGGGTACCGCAAGAAGATCCTGAAGGGCCCCGGCACCAAGATCGTGTGCGTCCTCGGGCACGACGTGTTCGTCGCGCTCCAGCAGCACCCGAAGGTGCTCGCGGCGTTCTACGGCCGCGCCGCCACCGACATGGGCGCGACGCCGACGACGCTCGCCGAGAAGTTCCTCGCGGCGCTCTTCAACGTCGACGAGGTGATCGTCGGCAAGGCCAAGTACAACAGCGCCAACGACGGGCAGACCGTCAGCATGGTCGACGTGTGGACCAACTTCGCGGCGCTGATGTGCGTGCAGACGCGCCCGTCGCCGATCCGCACCAACGGCTTCGCCTACCAGTACCGCTACATGAACGAGGCGATGGACGTGCAGTTCATCCCGTGGCTGCTCCCGGGCGTCCGCGGCGGCGAGTACTGCAAGGTGACCCACTCCACGCAGGCGTTCGTGACCTCGCCCTACTCCGGCTACCTCGTCACCAACGTGCTCACCAACCCGAACCCGTGATGAGCCGCCGCAGCCGCTACCCGTTCGCGCGCCCCGACGCCGCGCCGCCGCAGCCCGCGGCCGCGGCGTCGGCGCCCGCGCCCTCCGCCCCCGACGCCGCCCCCGCGGCCGACGAGGCCGCCGCCCTGCGCGCCGAGGTCGAGGCGCTCAAGGCGCAGCTCGCGGCGAAGGCCGCCGCGTCACCGCCGCCCGGCCCCGGCCGGAGCGTCATGCGCGTCGGCTGGTGCGCCGTGCACTACGGCGGGCGCGACCACGCCCCCGGGGCGCCGTTCCCCTTCGACCTCGCCGAGCCGCCGCCGGACGTGTCCCCGGGCTTCCTCGCGGAGCTCAAGGAAGGCGTCCACTACGTGTGGGCCGCCGAGTGACCCGGTGAGGGCGTGACGATCCCGAACTACATCACCGCGGCGGACATCATCGCCCGCCTGACGCCGGAGGCTTACTCGCGCTGGTTCTCGCGCGGGACCAACGGCACGGTGGATACGGACTTCGTCGCGCTCTGCATCGACGATGCCTGCACCGACTTCAACCAGATGATGGCCGACGCGCTGCCGGGCGACTGGACCGCGGACGCGCACACGGTCTCGGCCATCAACAAGCGGGTGCTCGTCAACCTCGCGCTCTACTACGCCGCCGAGGCGAACCCGCGCGTCGACGCGACGACGGGCAAGAGCGCCAACCCCTTCGACGGGCAGCGCGAGAAGGCGCGCGAGCACGCGAGGGAGCTCCGCCAGGGCCACGCGCGGCGGAACTACACCGAGGCCGTCACGACCCCCGCGCCGCGCGGCGGGGCGGCCTTCGCGGGCCCCGACGGCAACGCGAGCGACGCCTACCAGACGCCCTTCGTGCAGCAGGCCAACGGCTCGCTCCCGACGGGCTTCTAGACAGGAGATCACGCCATGAAGGTGCAGCGATTCTGGAGCGGCCACGCTCACGTCTACCCGTGGCATCTCGTTCCCGCCCCGACGCCCGACGGCGCCGAGCGCAAGAGCCGCCGCTACGCCACCGGGGCGGAGCAGTGGGAGGGCGTCGTGCGCGTGCTCCAGCACGCCGGGGCCCGTCGCATCGTCGAGTCCGTCAACGCGCACCTCCGCGCGCCCGTCGTGATCGTCTGCGCCGTGCCACGCCTCTCCGACGACTTCGACGCGGACTACGCTCGCGTCGACCGCTTCATCGGCGCCGTGTTCTTCGGCGAGCCCACCGAGGGCCTCGACGCGGCGCCGCCGGCCCCCGAGGCGAGCGCCTGACGTGGGCGCACTCGCCGACGCCGTCAACGCGATGCTCGCCACCGTCGACCACGAGCTCGCCTTCGCGCTCATGGAGGGCGCCGAGATCGTCGCGGCGTCGGCGCAGACCGCGCACGTCTATCGGAACCGCACCGGCCGGCTCGAGGCGAACACCCGCGCCGAGAGCGTGACCGGCAGCGTGCGCAACGGGTACCGCGTCCGCGTCGTCGGCGCACGCCCGTACGGGTCGTACCTCGAAGAGGGGACGGCGCACATCCAAGGCTTCGCCTTCCTGCTCCCCGCGTGGGAGCGCACGGAGGACGCGGTCGCCGCCGTCGTCTCCCGCCGCCTCGCCTTCGCCCTGTGACGCCATGGCCGCCGCGACCCTCGCCGACGCCGACACGCGCCTCTACAACGCCCTCGCCGCGCTCGTGGCGGAGCCCGTGTCGGAGGCCGCCCCGTTCGGCTCCGTGGGCCGCTGGGAGGGCCCCGTCCCGCCCGCGGGCCTACCCGCCGCGAAGTTCCCGGCGGTGATGCTGCGCTTCGACGGCGAGCAGCCCGTCGACCGCGACGTGCAGACGTTCGGCCTCGGCGTCGAGGACAGGTCGCGGGCGAACTGGTCCGCGCTCGTGCAGCTCTACGACCCGCAGCTCATCGACCGCATCGTCAACGGCACCGCGGCGCGCCCCGGCGTGCTTCGGCTCTGCGACGCCGTGAAGGCCGCGTGCAACGGGCTCTGGCTCGCGGGGGCCCACATGGAGCGCACGCTGCGCTTCGCGGGCACGCAGCGCGAGGCCGGCGGCCCGCAGCCGTCGACGGTGGTCTACGCCGTGCGCTTCGTCGCCGAGCTCGACGCGCCCAACGCCACCGACGCGCAGATCGCGGCCGACACGTCGCCGACGCTCAACCCCGTCGCGGCGGACATCAACATCGAAGGCACGGGCACGCCCGCGCCGAACCCGCTCGTCCAGATCGTCTCCGAACCCAACCCGTGAGGTCCCCCGCCGTGCCTTCCCCCGCGCCCACCCTCCGTGTGCGCGCCGTCGGCGACGCGAAGCTCCCCGTGCCCGGCAGCGCCACCGCGCGCTACGTCGGTCGCGACAAGAGCGGCGCCGTCATCGCCGAGGGCGTGACCGTGCCCGATGACTCCTACCACCGCCGCGCGCTCGTCCGCGGCGAGCTCGAGGAGGTGGCGCCGTGAGCCTCTCCATCGCCGGCCTCCCCGCGTCGCGCAAGACGCCGGGCGTCAACTTCGCCGTCGTCCTCGGCGGCCCCGGCACGTCGTCGGGCGCCGCGCCGAAGTCGATCATGCTCCTCGGCAACGCGGTGCTGACGGCCATCACCGGCTCGTCGCCGACGCTCTCCGTGGCCGCGGGCACCGCGACGACGGCGACCGTCTACCCGGTGCCGAGCACGGCCGACGCGCTGACGCTGTTCGGGCAGGGCTCCGAGCTCTACCGCATGGCCGCGGCGGTGTTCGCGCAGTACCCCGACGCGGCGCTCTACGCCTGCCCCGTGGCCGACGCGGGCGGCACCGCGGCGAGCGGCGTGTTGACGTTCGCGACGACCGCGAGCGCCGCCTACAGCGTGCGCCTGCGCATGTGCGGGCTGACGTTCGACGTGGCCGTCGCCTCGGGCGACACCGCGACCGTCATCGCCGCCGCCGTCGCCGACGCGATCAACGACAACGCCGACCTCCCGTACACCGCGCAGAACAGCAGCGGCGTGGTCACGATCACGGCGAAGCAGACGGGGCCGCGCGGCAACACGCTGATCGTCGACGCCTACTTCGTGAACGGCGCCGGCTTCGAGACGCGCATCACCACGTCGAGCACCGCGTCGCCCGGGGCGACCACCGGCATCTGGTCGGCCACCGGCACGCTCGGGAGCGAGATCACGCTGTCGAACGGCGCGACGCAGGACTCGTTCGCGCTCGCCCTCGCGGCCATCGAGCCCGTCCGCTACGACCGCATCGTCGGCGCGTGCATCGACAGCACGAACGTCGGCCGCATCGTCACGCACGTCAACACCAACGCCGGCCCGACGGTGCAGCTCCTCGAGCAGGCCGTGATCCCGAGCGTGGACACCTACGCGAACGCCGTCACCCTCGCGACGGGGCAGAACGCGTCGCGGCTCCAGGTCGCCTGGCACTTCGCGAGCCCGCTGCCCGCGCCCGACGTGGCCGCGCAGCTCGCGGCGCTGCGCCTGAACGCGGACGCCGCGGTCGGCGGCGCTCGGGTCGGCGAGGCGAGCGACCCCGCCGCCAACCTCGACGGGCTCGACCTCGCGACCGTTGTCGTGCAGCGCGTCCCCGCGGACCGCCCCACGCCGACGGAGGTGGAGGGCGCGCTCAACAACGGCCTCGCGGTCCTCGCGCCGTCGGGCTCGCGCCCCGGCTACGCCGCGCTCGTGCGCTCGGTGACCTCGCGGTCGACCGCGTCGGGCGTGCCGAACTACGCCGTGATCGACACCGCGTACGTGACGGTGACGGACTACTGCGCCGACCGCTACCGCTCCCGGCTCGCCGCCGACCTCGCGGGCGCGAAGCTCGGCGCCGACCTCCCGAACGGGCAGCCAGCGTCGCGCGCGCCGAACGTCACCACGCCGTCGATCGTCCGGCAACTCATCGTCGGCTACCAGAAGGAGGACGAGGAGGCGGGGATCATCCGCGACGTGGACGCAAACCTCCCCCTGCTCGTGGTGGAGGCGGACTCCGGCGTGTCCGGCCGCATCAACTGCGACATCCCCGTCGAGCCGGTGACCGCGCTGCACCAGACGTTCGGCTACGTGCGCCAACTCGCGAGCCTCTGAGGAGCCCTGAACCATGGCCGTCTACTCGCAGCCCGGATTCCTGATCTACCGCGGCCGTCCCGTGCTCCAGTCGACGCAGATCGACTACAAGCAGGACGGCAACAACAAGCCCGTGATGACCCTGCTCCTCGGCATGGCGGGGCACACGCCCGGCCCCACCACCGTCGAGCTCACGTTCTCCAGCGCGATCCCCGCCGACGGGCCCGAGGTCGACTGGAAGGCCGTCGAGCTCGCGAAGAACGAGATCCCCCTGACGTTCAAGATGGCGAACCAGAGCGTCAACCTCGTCGGGATGGTGATGAGCGTGTCGGCGTCGACGCAGACCGAGGGCGCGCCCAACAAGCTCGACGTGACGTACTCCGCGCGCGTCGTGAGCGTGTGACCGCATGTCCGACGACTTCCTGAAGGGCTCCAAGCTCTCGCGGCTCCTCGCGGGCCGGTCGCGCCCCGTGCGGCGCTTCGACCTCGAGGTGGTCCGCGAGGGCTCGCCCGAGTCGCTCAAGCTCGCGGTGCGCACGCTCTCCACCGAGGAGACGCTGCGCGCGCAGAGCGAGGCGACCGCGTGGCTGCTCAAGGTCGGCTGGTCCCGCGAAGACCTCTTCGGCGACGCGGGCAACAGCGCGCAGAACCTCGAGACGATGGTCCGCATCCTCGCGGTCGCCCTCGTCGACCCCGACAACGCCGAGGCGCCGTTCGCGAAGGACGCCGACGAGCTCCGCCGGTGCTTCGACGCGGACGAGATCCGCGCGTGCTTCGACGAGTACAACGCGCACGTGACGGAGCGCTCGCCGTTCCGCTTCCTCAAGTCGCTCGCCGAGGCGCGGGAGGTCGCCGACGCCCTGGGAAAAGGGCTGACCTTGCCGACGAACTTGCCGCGCTTCGATACCACTTCGCTCCGGCTCATCATCAGTTCACTGGCCGAGCGGGCGACACAGCCGACGACGCCGAACTCCTCGGGTACCTCGCCGCCCACCGGCTCGCCCGACGGCTCCTCGCCGAACTCGACGCCCAGCCGCCCGGTGATGACGGTGTCGGACGGCTGATGTCGGCGCTCCTCTCCCGCACCTGACGCATGGCCCGCGCGGTCCTCGAAATCGACGGCGACACCTCGGGCCTCGTCGCGGCGTTCGGCGCCGCGCGGAAGGCCGCCGAGGACGCCGAGCGCGCCGCGAAGCGCAGCGGCGGCGCCTACCGCGACAGCGCCCGCAACGCGGCCGCGGCGGAGCGCGCGGTGGTGACGGAGGCGCAGCGCGCCGTCGCCGCCACCGTCCGCGCCGAGCAGCAGAAGATCCGCGCCGCGCGCATGAGCGCCGACGCCCGCAAGCGCGCCGAGGAGGAGGCGACCCGCGTCGCCGCCGACGAAGCCCGCAAGCGCGGGCTGTCCTCCGAGCAGGAGGCGCGGGTGAAGCAGAACGCCCTCGAACGCTACACGCGGCTCTACGAGCAGGAGGAGCGCCGGCAGACGGCGGCCGCCGAGCGCGAGGCCGCGAAGCGCCTCCAGGCGTGGCGCAGGGCGTACGCCGAGACGAGGCGCGAGCAGGCGCAGGAGCGCCGGGAGACATCCGCGGGCGCCGCGCGCGCGGTCGGGGCGGCGGGCGCCGCGGCGCAGGCGGCGGGCGGCTTCGCGGGCGCGACGATCGGCATGGTGCGCGACGCGCGCGCCTCCCGCGCCGGGGCGGAGCGCTCCATCGGGAACGCGCTCTACCAGGCCGGCGGCTCGCGCGCCGACGTGACCTCCGCCATGCAGACGGTGACGCAGTTCGCGCAGCGCGAGGGCATCTCCACCGACACGGTCGCGCAGGCGATGCAGGCCGCGCAGACGGAGTTCTCCGTGTTCGGCGACGCACGCACGAGCGCGACGGATCGGCAGTCGCGGCTCTCGGCGTTCCTCGAAAACGTCAAGCTCGCGCGCAACACGGGCAACGACGAGGCGGAGTTCTCGCGCCTCGCGGGCCTCTTCTCGAACCAGGGCTTCGACCCCGGGCTACAGCGCCAACTGCTCCTCTACGCGGCCGGCGCGGCGCAGCGCGGCGCCGTCGAGGTGGGCGCGATCACGCGGCAGTCCATGCCCGCGATCACCGCCCGCATGGGCCTCGCCATGAGCGCCGCGCGCGCGGCCGGCGGCGACCCGCAGCAGGCGGCCGTCGCGGAGTTCCGCGAGGCGATGGCGGAGCTCGAGGTCGTGCGCGGCACGCAGGGCGCGACGCCGCGCGACGCGGGCAACGCCATCCGCAACGTGACGCAGTCGCTCCGCGGCAACGTCACGCAGGACCGCCTCCGCACGAACATCGTCACCGCCCTCGGGCAGAACAGCGCGCTCGAACAGCAGCTCTACGAGGACGACCCGAACCGGCGCGGCGAGAAGCGGCTGCGCGCGCGGTACACCAACGCGCTCGACCTCGTCGCCGCCTTCGGCGAGCAGCACCTGAACGCGGACCAGTTCATGAACATCACGCGGGGCGGGGGCCACGGCAACCCGCTGTCGCTGCTCTCCAACGAGCGCCGCGTGCTCGGCAACCTGCTGAACGCCGACGCCGAGGGGCGCACGGGCATCGGCCGCATCCGCGACCTGCGCGACCCCGGCGTCGCGCTCACGGACGCCGACGTGGCCCGCGGCGCGGGCGTCTTCGGCGGCGACGAGCAGGCGCAGCTCGCGCGCAACGAGGAGACGCGGCTGAACGCGCTCACGACGAACACCGAGGGGATCAACCGCCTGACGGACCGCATCGACCAGTTCCTCGCGCGCAACCCCCTCGCGCCCGCCGCCGCCGCAGCGGCGGCCCCCGTCGCGGCGAAGGTGGTCGGCTCCCTCGGCGCCCGCGCCCTCCCCGGCGTCGGCGCCGTGATGGCCGCGCTCGGCCTCGCGAGCGACGTGGACGCCGGCCTCTCCCGCGGCCGCGCCGCGGCGAACCTCGTCGGCGACACCCTCGCGGGCGGCGCCGCCGTCAGCGGCCTGTTCAACGGCCAGAGCCTCGCCGACGCGGCGCGCCGCACCCCCGCGGGCGGCGGCGCGCAGCCGAACGCGGCGGGCGAGGCGCTCGGCATGGTGGGCCGCGCGGTGTCGGAGCTCAACGCCATCCTCCGCGGCGGCATCACCGCCAACGTCTCCCCCCTCGACGCCGCGCACGCCGCCGCCGCCGCCCCCGCCGCCCCCGCGCCCGCCCGATGAGCGACGTCCTCGCACGCACGCAGGAGGCTTCCTACGAGGGCCTCGCGTTCCCCGTCGAGTCGGCGGAGACGCAGGGCGGCAACGACTTCGCGCAGCACGTCGCGTACAGGCGCCGCGGCGCGGACATGGAGTTCACGGGGCTGCGCGCCTACTCGGGCACGCTCGTGATCCCGATCTTCGACGCGCCGCAGCTCGTACAGCGGTACGGCGACCCGCTCGCGCTCCGCTACGACCTCCAGGAGAAGTTCGAGACCGTCCCCATCGGGACGCTGACGCACCCGACGTGCGGGACGTTCCGCGCGGCGATCACCGACTGGAGCGAGCCGCTCGACCCGATGGTCCGCGGCGGCACGCGCTGGACGGTCAAGTGGACGGAGCACAACGGCGAGGCCGGCTCCCTGCTCGCGCCGGAGTCGCCGTCGACGGCGCCGACGCAGCCCGAGGCGCTCACGCGCGCGGCGCAGGCCGACGCCGCGGGCGCCAACCTCGCCGGCTACACCCCCGCGACGCCCTCGGTGCGGTCGGGCCTCGACGCGCTCTCGGGCGCCGCCGTGGGCTTCACCGCGGCGACCACGGCGATCGGCACCATGCTCGCGGTCGTCAACGGCAACCTCGCGCTCCCCGCGATGGGGCGCGTCGGCTCCTACGAGGCGCTCTCCGCGTCGCTCGCGCTGCGCGCCGCCGTCCTCGGGCTGCGCGCGCAGTACCTCCCGTCGCCGACCGCGCGCTACTACACCGTCCCCGCGGGGATGGCGCTCTTCGAGGTCGCGCAGATGGTCTACGGCGACCCGTCGCGCGTCGGCGTGCTCCTCGGCGCGAACAGCGTCAGCGACCCGCTGCTCCTCGCCCCCGGCCGCGTGATCCTCGTCCCGCCGCTCCCCGCGCAGTGACCGTCGAGAGCTACACCACCGACCACGAGGTCAAGCTCACGCTCGCGTCGTCGGGCGTCGAGCTCGACGTGTGGGACGAGTACGCGATCACGCTCGACATGCTCGCGCCCGGGTCGCCGTTCACCTTCGCGCTGTGGTACTCGCGCGACCGGCAGGCGGCGTGGGACGTGCTCCGCCGCTCCGTGAAGGTCGGCGACTCCGTGGTGCTGTCCATCGACGGGGCGCCGCAACTGAACGGCCGCATCGAGACCGTCCGCACGCCGGTGGACGGCCACGGCTCGCGGACGATGGTCGTCACGGGCCGCGACCTCGCCGGCCCCGCGCTCGACTTCGACGCCGACCCCGCGATCAGCGTCGTCGGGCAGCGGCTAGAGGACGCCCTCCGCCGCGTGTTCGCGTCGGTCAACGTGCCTTTCCGCATGACCACGGCGGACGCGGCGCGCGAGGTGACCACGAAGAAGGCCGCTGGCCGCGGCAACGGCGCCGACGCCGCGCGCCTCGCGGAGCTCGACGCCATCGCCTCGTCACCGCCGACGCTCATCGTCCCGCCGACGCAGCCCACGATCACGGCGCTCGGCATCGGGTCGCCCCTCGGCCGCGCCGTCGGCATCCGCGTCGACCCGATCAACCTGACGCCGATCGACCCCGCCGCGGGGCTGCGCGCCAGCGCCGCCGCCGAGGCCGCCCGCATCCGGGCGCGGCGGCGCGCGGCGCGGAACAAGAGCGTGATCGTCGACGAGGCGCACCCGCGCCCCGGCGAGCGCGTGTGGCAGTTCGCCGAGTCGATCGTCGCGCGCCTCGGGATGCGCCTGTGGGTCTGCCCGTCGCCCGACGGCTCGCTGACCGTCGTCGCCGACCGCCCCGACGACTCGACCTCGCCGACGTTCGCCTTCACGCGCGTGCTGCGCGACGGCGCCGACACGGGCGCCGGCAACGTGCTCGCGTCCACCGAGGAGGTCAACCTGCGCGGCGTCCCCACGGCGGTGGCGGTGTTCGCCGGCTCCGGCCGCGGCGACAAGGTCAGCTCGCGCGGCCGCGCCGTCGTCGAGAACGCGCGGCTCGCCGACCGCGCCGTCACCCGCGGGTTCGTGCTGCGCCCGACGCCCCTGCAACCGCGCTTCGTGCGGAGCGACCGCGCGCGCACGCGGCAGCGCGCCGAGCAGGAGGCGCAGCGCATCATCACCGACGCGATGGCGGGCTTCCGTACCTACACGGCGACGGTGCGCGGCCACGGGCAGCGCGTCGACGGCGCCGCGCGCCTGTTCGCGATCAACACCACGGCGCGCGTCGTCGACTCGGCGCAGACCGACCCCGACGGCAACCCGCTCGACGAGGTGATGCTCATCACGCGCCTCGAGTTCCGCCGCAAGCGCGAGCAGGGCGTGAGCGCGTCCGCCGGCACCCTCACCACCGCGACGCTCGTCCCCCTCGGCGCGGTCGACCTCACCCCGACGCAGCCCTGATGCTCTCGTTCGTCAACGTCGCCCGCTTCGTGGTCTCGACCGCGCGCCGCGTGCTCACCGCGTCGATCCTCGGCGCGGGCGACCCCGGCGACGACGCGAGCGCCGAGCGCGTCGACGGCTGCGAGGTGGCGCAACCCCTCGGCCTCTTCGCGCAGCCCGCGCTCACGGCCAACACCGAGGCGCTCGTCGCGCGCATCGGCGACGAGGTCGTCGTCCTCGCGGTGGTCGACAAGAGCCGCCCCGCGCAGGCCGTCGAGGCCGGCGAGACGCGGCTCTACGGCGTCGGCGCGTCGAACGCGACCGCCGTGATCCGCATCCGCGCCGACGGCTCCGTCGAGATCACCGCGAAGAGCGGCGCGAACGTCTCCGTCAACGTCGACGGCGCGGGCGACGTGGTGCTCGACGGCGGCTCGCTCAAGGCCGCGCGCGTCACCGACCCCGTGAACGTCGCCGTCATCACCGCGACCGCCGGCCCCTACCCGGTGACCTTCTCCACCGCCCTGGTGAACGCGAGCGGCGTGCCCGGGGCGCCGACCGTTGGCGCGACAGCCACCATCTCCGGCGTCATCGCTTCGAGCGGCGGCGCCGCCCACGTGAAGGCGTAGCGCGATGTCGATGGACGCGGGCGACAGCGGGTGCACGACCGGGCTCTCCGGGCGCATCTACACGTACCTCACCGGCGACAGCCGCAACGGGTTCTCCTCGCCGATGAGCGCCTCGCAATCGGGCGCCGTCAAGGCGCTCTGCTACGCGGTCGCGCGCGGCATCGTCGCGGAGGTCAACGCCAACGGCGCGTGCAGCGTCACCGTGAGCGTGGACCAGTTCGCGGCGGGCGTGCCCGCGTCGCCCGTCATCCTCGGCGGGAGCATTTCGTGAGCGCGTCCGCCCCCGTCTACGCCGTCACGCGGCGCCGCGACCCGACCTCGGGCGAGGTCGTCTTCGACGGCAACCGCTGGTCCTCGTCGCCGTCGCCGATGGCCGAGGTCGTGCTGATGGCGCTCCGCTCGCGCCGCGGGCAGTGCCTCGCCGACGTGACCTTCGGCGTGCCGTGGGACCGCGTGCGGAAGCTCGGCACGGGCGCGGCGGCGGCGGCGAAGGCCGCCATCGAGGAGGGGCTGCGGTACCTCGTCAGCGAGGGGAGCATCGCGCGCCTCGCCGTCGAGGCCGAGGTCGACGCGCAGCGCGGCGCGCTCCTCTACTCCGTCACCTTCACCGACCCGCGCCTCGACCGGCGCGTGCGCATCAACGGGGCCGTCTAGTGGCGTTCGCAGGGCAGACCGTCGACGAGATCACCACCACCCTCCTCGGGTACTGGCAGACGGAGTACGCCGCCGCCACGCCCCCGCGGACGCTCCTCGTCTCGCGCGGGAGCGACGCGTGGATGTGGGCCCGCGGCCTCGCGTACATCCTCCAGGGGCTCCAGGCGCAGGCGGACCAGAACTCGCGCGACATCCTCCCGGACCAGGCGAGCGACGAGGCCGTCGCGCGCTTCGGCAACGTCTACGGCGTGCCCCGGCGCCCCGGCGTCGGCGCGCAGTTCACCGTCGTCGTCACCGGCGCCCCGTCGACGACCTTCGCCGTCCCCGTCGGCAGCGCGCTCGCGTGGACCGACGGCACGCTCTACTCCCCGCTCGCGCCGTCCGTCACCACGGACGTGTCGGGCAACGCCAACCTCGACGTCGAGGCGACCACGACGGGCGCGAGCACGACGCGGGACGACGGCGACGTGCTCACGTGGCAGAGCGCGCCCGCGGGGCTCGACCCCACCGCGACCGTCTCGGGCTCGCCGATCACGACCGGCGCCGACGTGGAGTCGATCGGCGATTGGGCGCAGCGCATCGTCGGGCGCCTCCGCGAGCGCCCCGCGTCGGGCAACCGCGCGGACTGGGCCGCGTGGGTCTACGCCTTCACCGGGCTCGACATCCGCGACGTGTGGGTCTTCCCGCGCCTGCGCCCGCCCGCGAGCGCCCCGGGCCTCGGCGAGCCCGAGACCTTGGGCTGCGTCACGGTCGTCGTCGCCGGCCCAGCGCAGGGCGACCGCCCCGACAACACGCGCGTCCTCGGCGGCGTCGCGGGCGGGACGCTCGGGACCGTCAAGGCGTACATCAACGGCCTCGTCGATGCGTCGGGGCTCGTGGTCACCGACGGCGTGCAACTGCGACCCGTGGGGATGGCGGACGCCGACTGGACCGTCGAGGCCATCGCGGAGACCTCGCCGACGAACGTGCAGGTCACGCTCGTCACGAACGCGGCCAACCGCTTCAGCTTCTCGGGCTTCTCGCCCGCGATCCACGCATCGAGCACGCGGACGTCGCTCGTGGCCACAGGCGACTACGCCTCGGGCACGACCGACCTGACGAACCTCGCGGTGCTCGTCAACGTCGGCACCTCGGTATATCGCGGCGGCTACTACCGCGTCGTGCTCCCGCAGGGGACGTACGACGGCGGCACGGGCCGCACGACGTGGGACCTGACGGCGACGCCGTTCCCCGTGGGGTCGACGCCCTCCGGCACGATCTACGGCTGCCCCGGGTGTTGGGGGAGCCTGCGCCTCGCTGCGTTCTCGTACTTCGACGCCTTGGGCGCTGGCACCGCCACCTCGTCCATCGACTCGACCCCGGTCGAGCGCTTCCCCACCGAAGATGCGGGGGCGCGCGCGACGCTCTACCGCGACGCCCTGCGCGGGCTCCTCGCGGGCGTCCCCGGCGTGCTCTCGGCGAACGTCACGACGCCCGGCGCGGACGTGACGCCGAACCAGAAGACCGTCGTCGTCCTCGGCACCTTCCTCGCGGTCGGGTCATGAGCACCCGCTACGTCAGCGCGCCCGACGACGCGGTGTACGTGATCCCTCGCCCGCGCGCCTTCGGCGCGTTCTTCTCGCGCTCGCTCGACCCGTCGGGCAACTCGCTCGTGTCGGCGGTGCTGCTCCGCGCGGGTCTCGTGTACCTCATGTTCCCTGACCCCGTGCGGCCCGCCGGCTACCTGCTCGCGACCGCGACGGGCGGCAAGGCGTCGGGCTCCTACGCGCTCCCGTCGAACGTCTCCGACGGCGCGCGCGGCGTGCCCGAGGGCGTCTTCCTCTCGATGATGAACCAGGCGTGGCGCAAGTGGGCCGCGAGCGTCGGCCTCAACCCGGACTCGACGGAGAACGGCCCCGCCGCCGCGGGCGGCCCCGTGTGGGTCGTCCCCTCGGGCTCGACCTCCGACCCCGACCCGCACCTCGCCTCGCTCGCCGTCGCGGCGAAGGCGTGGGGCTGGCAGCGGGTGGTCACGGCATGACGCACGAGCCATTGACGCAGGCGCGCGGCGCGTCGCAGGGGTTGTTGCACCGGCTGCAATGCACCGGCGACGTGCGCGGGTTCGTCTCGCAGCCGTTCGCCGGCTCGCCATCGCAGTCGACGAAGGGGGCGACGCAGGCCCCCGGCACGCACACGCCCCCGACGCACGTCACCGCCCTGTTCGGCGCCTCGCACCGCGCCCCGCACGCGCCACAGTGCGCGACGGTCTCGCGGATGTTCGTCTCGCAGCCGTTCTCGACGTTGCGGTCGCAGTCGCCGAACGACGGTTCGCACGAGACGATCGAGCACGACCCACCCTCGCACCCGTTGCGGGCGACGTGGATGCCCAGGCACCGCCGCCCGCACCCGCCGCAGTTCATCGGGTCGGCGCCGGTGTTCACCTCGCATCCGTTCGCCTCTTGGCGGTCGCAGTCCGCCTCGGGCGCTGCGCACACCAGCGGGCCGTCAGGCCGCGCGTCAACGGCGGCCTCCGGCGGCCCGTCCGGCGGCGTGGGTACGTCCGCCGCTACCTCCGTGGCATCCGCCCCCGCCTCGGGCCCTGTGGGGCCGTCCAAGGGCGGCGGCGGGGCGTCCCCCACCTCGGGCCCCGCGTCGGCCCCGGGGCAGATGCAGGCGCCCCACACACCCGCCGGCCCGCACTCCTGCGCGCCCTGCGCCCCTCCCGGGCACGGGCACGAGGCGACGCGGCCGATGGCGCCGCACGTCTCCGGCGCCTCCCCGGCGCAGGCGAGCAGGGCGACGACGAAGAGGGCGACGGCGAGGGCTATTGACCGCATGGCCCCATGCTACGCGCGCCGCGCCGGCAGGGTCGACGCTGACCGGGTGAGCAGCGGGGAGAAGGTGAGCGCGTGACGTACACCGCCGCACAGGGGCCGTTCCTCCAGTCGCTCCCGACGGACGACGGCGTCGAGGGCGCCATCGCGCGCCAACTGCTGCGGCTCCTCGGCCCCGCGGTGCAGGCGCCTGACGGGTCGCTGAACGCCGCCGACGCGCTCGCGCTCGGCGCCGCCCTGCGCGACGCGCGGCAGACGCAGCTCGACAGCGCCTCGCAGGCGTTCGTCGACTCGGCAACGTACATGCTGACGGAGCTCGAGGGGCTCTACGGCGTGCTCGTCGACGAGACGATGACCGACGCCGCGCGGCAGGCGCGGCTGACGGCGTTCGTGCGCACCGTGATCGGCGCGAGCCCGCAGAACATCGAGAGCGCGGTCGCCGCGTACACGGGCACCGCGACCGTGCGGGAGACGAGCGTCGCCGCCGCGCTGCGCAGCGTCGTGACGCCGACGGCCGACGACTACCGCAAGGTGTTCCACTTCGCCGTGATCGTGCCGCTCGCGATCGTCGCGAGCCCGACCGCGTACGCGGAGGCCGTCGCCATCGTCGCGCGGATGCTGCCCGCGCACACCTCGGCGAGCGTCGCCAACGCGACCCCCTTCTACGTCGACGGCGAGGAGGACTCCCTCGTCGACTACACCGCCCTCGGAGGCTGACCGCGTGCTCACGTTCAAGAACTACGGCCCCGGCAACAAGATCTGGAGCGTCGAGCTCAACACGATCCAGGAGCGCGCCGCGTCGGCGTACGTCTCGGCGGCCGCGTCCAACGACCTCGCCGCGATGGCGCACGGCTCCGTCGCGATCGTGTGGCAGTACGCGAGCACGCTCGCGACCGGCAACCTGCTGACGATCATCGGGAAGAACGTCGTCGTCTCCGACGGCGCGGGCGGCACGACCACCGCGGTCGTGTCGTGGCGCGACCGCGTCTTTTACTCGTCCTTCTGCCGCCTCTTCGCGAGCGTCAACAACATCCCCGGCGCCGTGAACGACTACGAGTACGGGTTCAGCGGCTCGAACTACTCGAACTTCCCGGGCTACCTCGGCAACGGCGCGAAGGACGCGGGTGGCGCGAACGTCACCGCCGGCAACCCGCCCGTGCCGGGCGCGGGCACGTCGTGGGCGCCGCTCATCACGTCGAGCCTCTACCTCTACGTCGACCCCGCCGACGACGCGCTCAAGCTCTACAACAACACCGGATCGGCCATCACCGCGCCCTTCCTGCACCTCGAACTCAGCGCGCCGACCGGCAAGCGCTGACGCCGCCCGCAGCTCCCCCGAACACGTCCACCCGCGCGCCCGCGGCACCCGCCGCGCTGCGCCCAATCACGCCCACGGAGACCCCGCACCATGCCGAACTACCCCGAGTCCCTCACCCTCGCGCTCCGCGCGTACGGCCCCGCCGAGTTCGACGGCGCCCTCACCCTCACTGACGCGCCGCAGACCTCGGGGTCGCGCACGCTCCTCACGGTCACGGGCGTCGCCGACACCGGGATCACCCTGAGCACCGAGCAGAGCGACGGCGTCTTCAACGCCGCGCGCACCCTGACGTGGGCCACGGGCGCGCTCACCAACCAGCGCTCGTGGCGCTTCACCGCGCCGACGCTCGCCTTCGCGGGCGCGTCCACCGTCACCAACGCCGCGACCGTCTACATCGACCGCGCGCCGCAGGTGGGCAGCAACGCGACGATCGCCAACGCCTACGCGCTGTGGGTCGCCGCGGGCGCGTCGCTCTTCGGCGGCTCCGTCGGCGTCGGCTCCGCGGCGCCCGGCTCCGCGGCGCTCGCCGTCACGAGCACCACGCAGGGCCTCCTCCTCCCGCGCATGACCGCGACGCAGCGCGACGCCATCGCGTCGCCCGCCGCCGGCCTCGTGGTCTACAACAGCACGAGCGGGAAGCTCAACTTCTACAACGGCTCCGCGTGGGAAGCCGTCACGTCGGCGTGACCTGAGGAGCCCCGCGGATGGCCTACAAGCTCACGCAGGGGCCCGCGGTCATCCGCGCGGCCTCCCTCACCCTCACCGGCACGCTCGCGAACGTCCTCGGCACCGCCGACGGCGACAACGCGGACGCCACGAGCGGCGCGGTCGCGATCGGCGCCCTCGCGACGCTCGTGCTCCGCGTCCCCTACACGCGCGACGGCGGCTCGGGCACCGGGCGCCCCATCGTCCGCGTCTACGGGTCGCTCGACGCCGAGGGCACCGACCCCGCGGCGGTCGCGAACTGGCAGGGCGTCATGCTCATCAACGGCGCGTCGTTCTCGGCCGGCGCCGTCGAGCTCTACCCCGAGCAGATGAAGCTGAACCCGTCGGCCGCGGGCGCGACGGTGTTCTCGTCGCACTTCATCAACGTCTCGCCGTTCAACTGGATTCTCGTCCAGCTCGCCGACGTGGACGGCACCAACCCCGGCGCCGTGGCGAACCTCGCGTACGGGGGCGCGACGTGAGCGCGGTCGACCCGAACAACCCCGTCGTCGTCATCCCGGGCGGCGACGGCGCCACCCTCCCCGACGACCCCGCGGCGGTGCTGCTCGACGCGGGCGCCCCGTCCACGATCGTCGGCCTCGACGCGGCGGGCGTCGGCACGTCGTACACGCCCGCGGCGGCGCGTCAGCTCCTCGGCCTCGCCACCGACCCCGGGCTCCCGTCGTCGGGCCTCGTGGCCCTCTGGCGCGCGTCGTCGCTCTCGCTCGCCGACGGCGACCCCGTCGGCACGTGGGCGCCCGTCGCGGGGACGCCCGGCAACCTCACGGCCTCGGGCAGCGCCCGCCCGACCTTCCGCGCGACGGGCAGCCCGAGCGGCGGCCCGTGCGTGGAGTTCGACGGCAGCAACGACGAGATGAGCCTGAGCTCGCCCGCGGGCCTCCCCTCCGGCGCGGGCGCGGGCACGATGGTCGCGATCGTCTCGCGGTGCGGCCACAACGGGTCGCTGTCGTTCATCGCGCAGTACGGCTCGTCATCCACCGCGCGGGGCCGCGGCCTCGGCCTCAACAGCACGAAGTGGTACCTCTACGACTACGCCGCCGACCTCGCGGCGGACAGCGACTACGACGGCGCGCGGCACCCGAGGGGCGTGGTGCTCACGCACTGGTACGACGGCACGACGCGTCGGCTGGTGGTCGACGGCGTGCCGATCAAGAGCAGCACCACCGCGCTCAACACCGGCTCCTCCGCGCTCCACCTCGGGCGCTCGCTGGCCGGCGGCGAGCGAGCGAGCTTCCGGCTGATGGCCCTCGCGATCTACAGCACCGCCCTCAGCGACGCCGCGCTCGCGCAGGTGCAGGCGCACGCCCGCGCCGCGCACGGCTTCTGACGAGGGAACGGAGGAGCGATCGATGAAGGACGAAGCCAGGGAGAACCTGCTCAACGACTACGCGCTCGGGCTCGGCGGGTCGGGGTCGCCCGACGCCGTCACCGTCGAGTGGGACAACGTCT
>ERZ650311.466-NODE-466-length-25895-cov-13.853289_pt1 | contig 25895 bp, 32 predicted proteins | sample MGYA00376247_ERZ650311 | MGnify/ENA primary metagenome ERZ650311 (study PRJEB26733, sample SAMN07839324) | wastewater metagenome | biome: small river; feature: stream; material: water | place: USA: North Carolina | collected 2016-07-28 ...
CTGGCCGAGCCGGTCGGCGACCTGGAGGGCGGCGGCGTAGTCCTTGGGGGCCGGGGTCTCCATGACCTTCGAGGTCAGGGGGCCCAAGGCCGGGGTGAAGGGCTGGGGGCCGCTCACTTGGACGCCTCGGTGGGCCAGTCGTGGTCAGCCGGGCAGCCCTTGCGGACCTCCGGGTCCAGCTCCCCCCAGAGGGGACCGGCCGAGCGAGCGTGCGTCCCGCAGAGCCCGCCGATCTTGGCGGCCCACCCACAGCGGGAGTAGCCGATTGTCTGGCGGGGCTTGCCCTTGATCCCGGTCAGCGTTCGCACGATCGCAACGGCAGCGCCGCAACGCTCCTTGCCCTTCCGGCGCACGTGGGCCATGCGGGAGACCGTGGAGTCTTCGGAGCGGACCACGGCTACGCGACCTCCGAGGAGGGAGGGGCCTTGGCGCTCGCTGCCGGGGGGACGGGCTCCTTGAGCCAGCGGAGGTAGGCGGCCAGCGTCTCGGCCGAGGCGACGATCCCGCGTCCGCTGTTGCGGCGCCGCATGCCGTCTCCAGCCAGCGGGCACCCGGGCTGCCGCCGGTGCTGGCGGACCGAGTGGATCGAGAGGCTGGCCGCCTTGGCGACCTCCTCCACCTCGTAGTAGTCCTTGTCCTGGGAGGTGTTCTGCACTCTGCTGCTCCTTGGCTGCGCGATGTCCGCCAATCTACACCACGCCACTGACAATCCGCAACTGCCTCGCTATACTCCGGCTGCCAGCCGCCGCCAAACGGCTGCCAACGGAGAACTTGAATGACGCGAACTGGACCGCGAGCATGGGCGGCTATGAGCAAGACGCCCGCCCGGAAGAAGCCCCGGATCACGCTCCAGGTCGAGGTCGAGGACAAGGCGACGATCGTCGCGGCCGTGGCGCGCTGGAAGTGGACGACGGAGGCCGACATCCTGAGGACGGCTCTACGCGTGGGCTTGCGAGCGCTGGCTCAGGACCCTGCGCCGCTCGGGACTCCTCCGGTGCCCATGGAGGACATGAGCGACACGCCGCCCTCTGCCGGCGCCATGACCACCGGCACCTTCGAGAAGGCCCTCGCGGCCACCCCGCCACCCGCGAAGGAAGACACCCCGCCAGCCACGCGCGCAGCCCTGATCGAGTTCGCCATGGGCCCCGAGCCCAAGGCGCCGAAGGGACGGAAGCGGTGAGTCTCTGCGGGCGCTGTGACGGCTCCCGCTGCCCGGCCTGCACCTCGATCGCCAGGCTCGAGGCGGAGCAGCTCCGGCGCTGGAGAGAGGAGGCCCGACTCGAGGACCAGGAGCAGGAGGACGTCCATGGCGCGCACGACGACGCTCGTTGACTCGGTGACCAACGCGGCCTGGGAGACCCTGATCGGCAACGACCCTGAGGCCCCTCTCCCGGCCTCCCTCCGCAAGATCCTGGCGAAGGAAGGGGAGGACTTCGACCTCTGGAGGACCCAGTGGGAGCCGCTCCGGGAGCACCTCCGGGGCGTGATCCACTCGGCGATCGTCGAGGCCTTCGGCCGGGCCGCTAACACGCCGTACGAGGCCGCGCCATTCGTCGCACCCAAGGGCCGGGGCGAGTAGACCCCGCCCCTGACTCGCTACCGGGTTGACGATCCGCGAGGGCTCCGCGACGCTCGGAAGTAATGTCCAGGCGCGTCATTTTGATCCTGTTCGCGGTGGGTCTCATCGCGGGGGTCGTGGTCGTCCTCGGGGCGCTTGGCGGCAAGCGCTTGGCGCAGGCCGACCGAGACCGTGAGGCCCAGGAACAGACGAAGGCGCTCGAGAGGGCGTTCGACCAAGCGAGGGAAGCCCAGAAGAAAGTGGGCGACGATCGCGAGCGCTGGGCGCGCGAGGCTCGCCAGGCGACGATTGCCAGGGCGATGAAGCACGTCGCGAACGGAGAGCCCGACATGGCCCGAGGCTACGTCGAGCACCTGTCCGAGAAGGGGACGGACGACCTCCCACCCGAGCTGGTGAAGCTGCTCCCGCGGTAGCCACCCCGCGAGTCGAACGGGCAAATCCTGCCCATTCGCTTCACGGAGTCGCAGGAGATGCACGCGGCCCACGGCGTGCCTTGCCCTCGAGTGCGAGGACGAGGAGGTGTGGCATGGCGGATCCTGACGAGACGGTTGACGAGCCGGCCGACCTGACGGTCGAGGACTTGGTGGCGATGTGCGACGAGGAGCTCGTGCGCGACCACGAGCTTGGCCTCGATCCGGGCGAGCCGATCCCGCCGGGCTGGCTCTAGGCGAGCAGCCGCCGTGCTTCCTCGAAAGTCGCCGCTGGCGGGACGAAGTAGGCATCGCCCAGGTCGGCGACAGCCAGCACGCGGGAGCGCCGGTGCACGCCGCGCCACCAGGCGACGTCGGCGATCGGCGTAGCGCCCCCAACGCGGAAGGCGACCCAGGTGCCAGCCCGGCCCGTCACGACGACAGGGTCGCTCCCGGCCTCGTACGCGAGCTCGTCGCCGGGAAGCGGGTCGAGGCGGGGGTCTCGGTCCACCCCGCGCAGGCTACCCCGGAGGCGGAGGAGGAAGGCGCCAGCGGAGCTCGGGCCCGGACCGGTCGCACAGGACCAGTCCAACCGCCCGGAGGTTCCCCAGGGTCCCGCCAACCGCCCGGACGGTCGGGGCTGGCCGCGGGAGGGCGCCGGCGATGTCGGCGGTGGTCCACCAGCCGGCCCCGATGCTGGCCAGGGCCTCGAGGACCTGGGCCGGGGTCACTTCGGAGACGGCCGACTAGTCAGGCGCTCGAGGAGCGCGAAGGCGACGAGCGCCGCGACGCTCCCGATCACCCCGCCCACGGCGATCACCCCGACGGCGCGGAGGAGCTCGTAGGCGAGGGGGTCCACCTACCGAACGCCCCCAAGGACGCCCAGCACGTAGAAGGCGCAGGAAAGCCCCCAGGCCTCGGCCAGGGTCACCGCTTGAGCGCCCCGTCGATCGCCGAGCGCAGGCCGATCATGGCGGCCTCCTCGGCGAGGGTGAGGGCCTTCCCCGCGATCCTCCGGGCGACGAGCTGGGCCTCGAGCTGGCTGGCACGGGTGACCATGGCCCGCTCGTTCTCGTCGCCGGCGGCGTTCAGGGCGTCGGCCGCGTCGCGAAGGTCGCTCACGCGGGCCTCGTGGTGAGGCCGTCGCGCTCGCTCTTGATCTCGTAGAACGCCCACGGGAGGAGCACGTGCTCCTGGCCGTTGGCGTCCACGCCGCGGGACTCGAAGCCACCCTTGGAGCCGGCCGGCCGGGTCTCGACCTCGCCGAGCAGGACCTTGGAGCAGACCCAGGCGTCGGACCAGCCGGCGGCCTGCCGCGCGCGCCGGGAGACGATGTAGGCCAGGCCGGCACCGCAGGCGCAGCGGCTCGAGGCCGAGTAGAGGAGGGCCTTCGGGTCCGCCGCGTCCTCGGTCAGCTCGTGCGCGTGGGCGTGGAGGGCCCGCGCGGCCTCGTCGGCCCTCTGCGCAGCCTCCCGGACCTCGCTAGGAGTCGAGGAGGCCGTGATGTCACGCAGGAGCACGACCGCGCTGGCGGACATCTCCTCCGCGGCCTTCCAGGTCTCGGCGCTACTCCGCACGGGCCGCCTCCCCGCCGCTCGTCACGGCGTGGTCCATGGCCTTCGCGGCGTCGTCCCACTCGGCCTGGTCCACCCCCTCGGCCGGTTGGCTGTGCCGACGGATCACGGGCCACTTCTCCTCGATCGTGAGCATGGTCCGGCGGAGGGCCGGGTCGATCGGGTTGGCGCAGCCGGCCATCCAGAGACCCACGAGGAGCGCGGAGAGCTTGAGCGGCCAGACCCGGGAAGGGCTCTGCGGGAGCGGAGGCGGGGGCGAGGAGGACTGCCCACCGACGGCCGAGGCCAGGGAGGCCGCGACGACCGCCGCCGCCTGCCGTCGAGTCTCAGCGCTGGGCGGGGGGCGCCTGGCGAGCAGGTCGCGGAGCTTCTCGCTGGCCGCGTCGATCTCGGCCGTCTTCTCCGGGTCGGGCTTGATCGTCACTTGCCACCTCCGATCGCGGCCGAGTACATGCGCTCGAGCTCGCGGATGCGGGCCTCCTGGTAGTCGTCGAGCTTGGCTTGCGCGGCCTGGATCCTGCGCTCGGCGTCCACGCGGTCAGCCTCGCGCTTCGCCTCTGCAGCGATCCGGTCGGCCTCGCGCTTCGCCTCGTGCTCGACGCGGTCCGACTCCCGGCGCCACCAGAGGATGATGGCCGCGATCCCGAGAAGCGCTGTGGCGCTGAGGGACCCGACGGCCTTCCCGATCTCGATGAGGTCGATCCCTTGGGCCAGGAGCAGGTCGAGCGTCATGCCGGACCCTTCGACTGCTCGCCGATCGGGCGGACGACGAGGAAGGTCTCCCCGTTCTCGACGACGTCGAACAGGTCGTGCCCGGGGGGGACGTCGACCGGCTTGCCGACCACGGCCGCGACGAGCTCGTCCCAGCGCTTCTCGGTGGCCTTCTGCTCGGCCTCGAGCATGCGGTGGTACTGCTGGGCGGCCTGCTCCATGCGGCGGCCGGACTCGCCGTCCTTCTGTCGGACGTACTTCAGGGCCAGCATCTCGCTCCTGCCCAGCGGGCCGAACCGCAGGAGGGAGGGAGCCGCAGGGGCAGGGGTCTCGGGGCTCGTGGTGCTCATGGGCTACTTCCTAGACGAGTGGTCCGACGCTCAGGTGCTCTCGGTGACCCGCATGTCCTGGACCGTCATGGACTCGGCCGTGGAGCCCGAGCGGAGCGCCTGGAGCGAGAGGATCAGCGCGGCGGTGAGGTCGCAGGCGCCGGAGACGACGGGGGCCGAGGCCGGCAGAAACACCGGCTGGACAGTCGAGAGCATGAGCCCGAGCGCGAACTTCGTGGAGCCCATGGCGAACAGGGTGCCGGCCGAGCCGATCGACCGGCAGTGGACGTCGATGTGGACCTCCCACGGGAGGTTGGTCCCGTTGGCCACGAGCGCCACCGCGCCGCTCGCGACGACGACGACGCCGTTGTTGTCGGCGCCGGTGCCGTAGAGCAGCCCGAGGGTCAGGTTGCCCGGGGTCGCCCCCGTCGTCATCTTCCCGCGCGCCATGATCCGCAGGCGCTTCCCGGGACGGGAGAAGAACCCGGGCCCCAGGTAGGGGAAGTTGCTCGGCGTGTAGAGGGCCTTGTAGGACGAGGAAAGCGTCACGGGCGAGAGGTCGGTGGTGAAGTGCGGCTCGAGGACCGACTCGTAGAACAGCGCGGACATGAGGTGCCTCCTAGGAACGCGGCTTGCCGCGCGACGGGTTGCGAGTGGGACCGAGGAGCGGAAGGAAGGGCGGGGCCGGACGCCTGGGCGCGTTGCCGAAGTTGACGCGGGCATGCCCGACCAGCACGACGTGCGGCCCGTCGATCCCGACGACCTCCCGGGCCGTCGGGGTCGCGTAGACCGGCCACGTGGTCGTCTGGAGGCCCCCGATTCCGTCGATCTGGACCGTGTAGATGTCGACCACGGCTCACGGCTCCCGGTAGAGGCGGACGATCGGGCTCGGGTAGAGCGTCGTGGCGTCGGCGAAGCCGTCCGCGGCGCAGTCCCACGCCACGGTCATGGCCACGCCCTCGGCTACGCCGGTGACCTTGTTGCCGCTCCGGGTCCCGCCCGTCGCCGTCCCGGTCAGGGTCGCGCGCGCCCGCGTTCCGTCGGCGCCCGGGACCCACAGCTCGACTTCCCAGGTGTCGCTCCCGTCCACGTCCAGCGTCACGGACAGGAGCATTTGCCCCGCGACCGGCGGCGAGCACGGGGCGAGCGAGACCGCGGCGGCCACGGCGTCGTTCGTGCGCGGCTCGACCCGACCCTCCGAGAGGCGGCCCTCGGGGAGCGACACGGCGCCCATGGCGAAGGACGAGGAGGAGTTGCTGACCGAGCCGGACAGGACGACCTGGAAGTAGCCGTAGGCACCGGCCGCCGAGTTGGTGTGGTAGCAGTTGATCGTCGGCGCGGCAGGGTCGCTCACGTCGTCGGTCACGAAGAACATCGAGAACCTGGCCGACGCCCAGCCGGCCGGGGAGGAGAGGAGCGTCGTGGTGCCGGTCGACAGCACCATCTTGTAGAGGCGCGCGACCGCGCTTGCGTTCAAGTTGAACCCGTAGACGATCGTGTCCCGGTCGACCGAGGCCAGGCCGCAGAAGTTGGCGGTGGTCGTCAGTCCCGTGGCGGCGTGGGCGGCGACCAGGACCCACCTCGTCCCGCCGGTGTGCCGGTAGACGCCGGTGGTGCCCGTGACCAGGATCTCACCGTAGTGCGAGAGGATCCCCCAGATCGCCAGAGAGCCGAGGGGGATGCTCGGGTTGGACCAGGCAAGGGTCTGCGTGTCGAAGGTCAGGCAGATGTTGTTGCCCGCCCCGTTGTCGGCGATCAGCCAGAGGCCAGTGCCGTGTCTGACGGCCTGCTGGATCGCGTGGGTGGTCGAGCCCGCGCCCGAGGAGTAGTGCGTGAGCGTGGAGCCGTTCCAGACGCCCGCCTGGATCGTCGAGTTGGTGTAGAGGACCACCACCTTGCCGCTGACGGAGTAGATCCCGCCCAGGACCAGGTTGTTGACCGTCCACGTGGAGCCCTGGAGAGCCCACGAGGTGGAGCCGTTCGCCCGGCGGTAGAGCCCGGCGGTCGTGGTCGCCGTTCGGCAGACCGCATACTCGTAGCCGTCGGTGTGCCAGACCTTGGCGTTGAAGCCAGGCTTGTTGATCACGGCGCCCGTCGCCGCCGCGGTCGACGCGACGATGTTCTCGTCCGCGGTCAGGGTCGTGCCGGAGACGCGCTCCGAGATAGCCTGCGTCGCCGAGTAGCCGACCGCGGAGCAGGTCGGCATGGTCAGGACGCCCGGGACGACCGTGCCGTAGTTCGTGCCGCCGCCGCCGGTCGGGGCCGCGGTGTCGCCGGTCCGCAGGATCAGGACGGAGTCGACCGTGGTCCCCGTGGAGACGACGACGTCCCCGGACATGGAGACGGTCTCGGTGGTGACCTCGAGCGTCGCGCCGCCGTCCGAGGCGAACCATCCGCCGACCACGCACGTGGTGGAGGTCTTGCGCTGCACGAGCGCCTGCATGGAGAAGGGGTTCGTGCCCGTGTTGTCGGTCAGGACCACCCCGTCGTAGCTGATCTGGGTGGTCCCCGAGCCCTGGCCCATCGCGAAGATGATGAAGCCCTGGCCCACCCCGAGGGACTGCGTCGGCGTGTAGGTCCACGACGCGGTGCCGGGGAAGGCGTAGGTCTCGATCGTCACGACGCGCCGTCCGCCGCTCGACCCGGTGAAGTCGATGCCCTCCGCCGTGAGGATGTCCGCGATGGACCTCGGGATCAGGCCGAGAGGCGCGGTGGAGTCGTAGGTCGGGATCTCGTTGTCGGCGCCCGCCGCGAGGACGTCGTAGTCGGGGCCGTCGTCCCCCACGAGGAGGTCGCCCTTCGCGCCGCCCGGAGGCGAGAACCCGCCCCCGGTCGGGTCCGCCCACTCCGGGGCGTCCTCCAGGGCGTTGACGGTGAGGACCTGGCCGGCGGTGCCGAGCCCGAGCGTCTGAACCGCGAAGCCGTCCCAGTACCAGATTTCACCCTGGAAGGTGCCGGAGAGACCGCCGCCGACCAGGTCGGAGAGGAAAGCGACGGTCTCGTCGGTGTTCCAGATGCCGCCGGTCCAGTAGTGCAGGCGGTTGTCGGCCGAGTCCGTCCACAGGCCCGGGTTGAGAAACGTCTCGAGCTCGTCGGGCTGGACCGCGACGGGGTCCATGACGATCGCCTCGGGGTCGAGGACGTTCGTCTTCATGATCGACCGGGTGTTGCCCTCCTCGCTGTCGACCATCGACAGGACGACGACGCCGTTCGGCTGGCGGTAGAGGGCCATGCCGCCCGCTGCCTGCCCGATCTTGGTCGTGAGGCCGAACTGAACCCCGAGCTGGCGCTGAACGGGGAGCTCGTCGACCCGCTGGGCGCGGTCAAAGGGGATCGTCCCCAGGCCCCCGAGCGGAACGCCGTTCGCGACTTCGCGCACGAAGGTCGAGGTGAACCGGCCCTGGCCGCCGAACGCGATCTCGTACTCGTTGGTCTCGTCGTCGGCGATCCAGGCCCCGGTGTCGACCGCGCCCTCGTCGGCGTAGCGACGGGTCGGGATGATCGGGGCGGTGGAGAGAACGGAGCCACGGGTCCGGCGGATGGCCACCATGGCCGACCCCTCGTTGATGACCTCGCTCCCGCGCGACGTGATCGCCTGGACGGCGTCGAGACCGGAGGGGAGGACCTCGCTCTCGAGGAGGGGGGCGGGGTCGACCCAGTGGACCCCGATCGTGTTGGCGCTCGTGCCGATGTCCTGGCCGTCCGCCCCGCGGTTCGAGGTGACGACGCCGAGGTTCCCTGCGTAGTGCGAGTAGCGACCGCCGATGAACGCGCTCTGGACGATCGCCCCGAGGCCGTTGATGTGGCGCCGGAGCTGGTCGAGGTAGCCGCGGAGGCCGATCGCGGCTCCGGGGAGCCCGAAGCTCGGGATCACGCCCACGCCGGCCGGGAGGATGGCGTCGGCGAAGGCCCGGCGCTCCTCGTCGGTCGGGTTCGGTCCGAGCGGGGCGCGGATCTGGACCGTCTCTCCGTCCTCGTAGAGGACGGCCACCGATCCCATCTTCGTGCCGGCGGCCTCTGCGGTCGTGGCGCCGGAGGCGACCGCGACGGCGACCGCTTCCGCGTCTGCCGAGTAGCCGCCGAGCTGGGCCTGTGGCGTCGGCCCTCCGAGCGGGCAGGGAACGGGTTCCTGCGGCTGTCGAATCTCGGCGAGGAGAGCGTCCTCGGGGCGGACCAGGCCGACCGGGCCCGTCCCGATCACGCCGCCAGCGATGAGCTGCCCGAGCTTGTTCTTCTTCCCGTTGCCCTCGATGTCGCGGAACTGAGCGTGCTCGCCTCCGACCCCATGGTGGACGGCGTCGGGGTCGCCAGGGACAGGCGGGGGGGGCTCCGGGGGCTTCGGCGGCTTGCCGCCGCCACCACCCCCACCCCCTCCGCCTCCGCCGCCACCGCCACCCCCGCCGCCGGCGGAGCCCTGGCGCTTCTTCCCGCCGCCACCGGGGATCTGTCCGAGGTCGCGCTCCTCCCGCTCTTCCGGGATCAGCGCCTTGCGGTCGATGACCAGGCGGGTCGCCCAGCGCACGGGCGCCTGTGCGAAGCCGTCCGGGTCGACGTCCTCCCCGGGCCGGAGCGCGCGCCGCTCGCCGAGGTGGAACGGCTCGAGCCCGCCCCAGACCTCGACCAGGTCCCCCGACCCAGCGCTGTAGGCGGTGACGTCCTGGGCGTCGAGCTCGCCGCCTCCGGGGCCGGGCTTGCCCAGGTCGGACAGGTCGAAGCCGAGGGCGGAGAGCGCCCCCTTGCTCGCTTCGTAGGCGGCCCGCGCCCGCCGGAGCGCTTCGCCGGGCCCGATCGCGCGCTCGTCCGCGGTGAGCGCGCCGCCGACCGAGCCCGGGCCGCTCTTGGGAGGGTTCTCGCCGAAGGTCTTCACGACCCCCTCGAGGCGGGCGACGTCGGCCGTCGCCTTGTTCAGCCCGTCGGTCGCCGTCTGATACGAGAGGTCGAAGCCTCGGCGCTGGTCGGCGTCGCCGCGGAAGACCGCCCGCCCGCTCGCCCCGTCGAGGTAGGTGAAGATCTGCCTTCCCGAGGCGTCGTTGACCGTCTTCCCGGGCTGGATGTTCCCGGGGCCGGTCCCGAACCCGCCGACCCGCTCCGTCTTCGCGCCAGCGACCGGCCGGGGCCTCCCGGTCAGGAGCGGGACGGAGACACCCCAGCGGCGCCAGCCGGCGAAGCGTCCGCTCTCGATGTCGAGAGCCAGGGGGCCGAGCGAATCGGGCTCCACCTCGGCCGATCCGGTCGGCCGTCCGCCAGGCGCGAAGAGACCCCCGAGGCTCGAGGGCCCGAGGCCCGTGATCGCGACGCCCGGGGACCGCCCGGAGAGGTCTAGGGCCACCGTCCCGGAGGGTTCCCCCTCGGACTCTGCGCGGGTCAGCGAGAGGGCCCGCTGGATCCTCCATGGCAGGAGCCGGACGAGGTCCGTCAGCGGGCCGCCGCGCTCGCCGACGCCCGAGGGGTTCGGGGTCCCGTCCGTCACCCACGTCGAGCCGCCAGCGCCGGCGACGAGCTGCCCCTCGAGCGACCGGGTCGCCCGCGACCACCGCCAGTGGTGCGGGGAGAAGCGGCCGACGTCGACGGTCCGAGCTCCGGTGCGCGGGTCCGTGGAGACGACCCCGGCCCGCGTCAGGCCGTCGCCGTTCGTCTCGACGGCGCGGGGGACGAAGACGTCGCCGCTGGCCTGGCCCGCTGCGCGCTCGGTCACGTGAGCCCCCCGCTGGTGTCGACCCCGAAGACGGCCGGCCCCGCGTTCGCCGGCGGGAGGTCGACCGGGAACCCCGGGACCGCCTCGACCTCGGGGTCGACGTAGACCGTCGTGTTGACGTTCCCGTTGCCGTCGGAGGCCAAGCGGACGGCCGTGCTCTTGGAGTCGACGTTCACCGGCCTCGGTCCGAGGACCTCGATCGAGCCGGCGTCCACGACCTGGGGCAGGGCGAAGAGGGCGTCCACGATCCCCTTGGCGTGGGCGCGGACCTCATCAAGGTTGCCCACGCGCTCGACCTCTCCACTGGTCGACTTCCGCATCTCGACGAGGACCTGGCCGCGAGGGTCGTCCCCGCGGAGCGTGACCCGGTAGCAGGAGACCGGGTCGACCGTGGCCTTCCCGGAGCGGTCCTCGCGCGTGTAGGTGAGCCGGAGCGGCGCCCCTGGCTCGCGCGGGACGATGTGGCCGAGGTCAGCGGCGTAGAAGCGCATGGCCTCGTCGGTCGTCAGAAGGTCGACGCCGGCCTGGACGAAGGGGTTGTCCGAGACCGTCCCCTCGGGGAGCGGGGGGTCGATGCTCGGTGCTTCGGTCGCGCCGTCCGGGGTCTTGGGCGCAGGCCGGGCGTCGGGCAGGGCGTGGGAGCCGAACGTCAGCGCGACCGGGAGCGGGATGAGGTAGGTCTCGCGGAGGTCGGCCTGGCCCATGCGCGAGGGCCAGCCGAGAGGCTGCTCGCTCTCGATCAAGCCGCTCGAGTCGACCGTGGCCGTCACCGGGCCGCGCGGGGCCGGGGTGTGCCTGAGCACGGTGACCTGTCGCTTCGTCGCGATCGGCTTGGCCGCGCGCGCAGCCCGGACCTCCTCCTCGGCCTTCGCCAGCTCGAGCTCGAGGCCGAGGTCGACCGTCCCCGCGGTGGCCTGCTGGGCCTCGATCGCCTTCACGAGCGCGTTCCGCTTGTCCTCCGCGGCCTTCAGCGGGTTGGTCTTCTCGAGGAGGTTCGCCCGCTGCGCCAGGAGCTGGCTCTCGAGCGTGCGGAGCTCGGCGGTCGACTTCGCGTAGGGGTCGAAGTCCTCGGGGCGCTGGAGGCCGAGCGCTGCGGCGAGGAGGGCCGGCGCCTTCTGTGCGAGAGCGTTCGCCACCTGCGCTGACTTCGGGAGGAACCCGGCCGCGGCGGCGACGGCCGCCGCGTTGGCCGGGAGACCCTGGCGCTCGAGCGTCGAGGCGATCTCCCGGATGCGCGGGAGGGACTTCGTGATCTCGTCCGAGGCTTGCTGGAGGTCCTTCAGGTTGACGTTCTGCGCGTCGATCTGCTGGCGAACCTGTCCCAGGCGCCCCTCGACCTCCTGGAGGACCCGCTCGTCCTCGGTCCTGGTGTCCGGCGCCACCCCCTCGAGCTTCTCGGCGGCGTCGACGGTCGCGGTGACCTGGAGGTAGCTGAAGGCCTCGACGACCGGGGCCAGCCGGCGCCCGTTCACGCGCTCGGCCCTGTCGAGGACCTCCAGGAACCGCGACCAGCGGGCCGGGACGCGCCAGAAGCGCCAGAGGCGGTCTCGGACGAGGTCCCGGAGCGCGCGCGGCAAGAACCCGAAGGCCGGGGGCCAGTCGTCGCCCAGGAAGGGGGCCCGGAGGATGTAGGCGCGCTGTTCCTCCGACGTCGGAGCGGAGGCAGCCAGCCGCGCCGCGGGGTTGGCGAGGGGAAGACCCGCCAGGCGGAGGCCCGGCCCGGTCCGTAGGACGAAGTTCGTGGTGGCCGCGCTCGTGTCCTGGGCCGCGAGCGCGTCGACCTCAAGCTCCGTTCCCCGGAAGGTCGGGCTCGAGAACACCCGGACGAGGTCCTCGAGGAGGGCCGGGGTGACCGGCAGGAGCCTGCGGACGGAGCCCCCGTCGGCCTGGGGCTCGTCGTAAGGGAGGACCGGCTCGAGGTAGTCGATGCGGATCGTCTGAACGGGGGGCGGCCCGACCACCACGACCTGGTCGGGGGCGTTGTGGACCACGCGCCGGCCGAGCAGGTTGCGGACGACATCGCCCTTCCAGGCACCCTCCCCTCGCTTCGGGTCGTAGGTCGCGCTGTTGAACGTCCCCACGCCGAGCGGGGTCTCCCCGAGGGCGCCGATCCCGCCGACGGGCCACAGGGCGGCCGTCCCGTCGAGGTTCAGGCCGAAGAGGAGTCGGGCGTCGGCTGCGACTTGCTTCCCGACCTCGAGCGCCGAGGCTCCGACGCACTTCATCGAGCGGGAGACGGGGTCGCGGAACGGCGGGAAGTAGGCGAGGCGCACCTCTCCGGGCAGCGCGTTGAGGCATCGCTGCACGTGCGTCGACGCCTTCCATGGGTCCGCCCCGAAGACCAGCGACCGCGGGCTGTAGACCACCTTCCCGGCCGCGTCGACTCCGAGCGAGACGTTGAAGTCCTGGGTGAGCTCGCCGTAGTCGCCCCAGAACTTCCGCACGTCGACCAGGACGAGCTCGACCATGTAGGGCTCGAGCGTGTCGACCACGCGAGCCTCGGTCAGGAACAGGTCGCGGACCGGGAGCTCGAGCGCAGGAGCGTTCTCCCGCAGCTCGCGCACGAACAGGTTGGCGCGGTACGGGACCGTCTTCTCTCTCGGGACGAAGCGCTTCGGCGCGGCGTCGGCGAGGGCGGACGCGATCATGGGCGGGAGCGGGTTCTTGCCCAGGTCCGCGAAGCGCTTGGGATCGTGCTTGACGAGCCACTCGACCGCGTCCGACGCCAGGCAGCGGACGGTGTAGACGGCGGGCTCCCAGCCCAGCGTGCGGGTGGCGGTGAAGCTCTCGCGGCAGGGGAGCTCGCCCCAGTAGATCCCGGTCGGCCCTCGCTGGCTCATCGAGTCCCCCGGGCCCTGCGGAGGGCGGCGTCGCGATCCTGCGCCTGGGCCAGGAAGTCGCGGCCGACCGCGCTCTGGCGCTCGGCGTCGGCCTGGGCCGCCTGCGCGCTTGCCAGGGCCGTCGCGCCGGCGCGCCGGGCCTGCTCCTCGGCGCGGATCGCCTCGACCCGCTGACGGAACCGCGCCTGGTCGGACCGGACCCCGATCTGATTCGCCAGCCCGCGCCGGCGCTCGTTCTCGCGCGTCGAGCCGAGCGCGCCGCCGATGACGCCGCCCGCGGCCGCGCCGACGATCGGCAGGATGCCCCCGAGGCGAGCGGCGCCTGCGGCCGCGTCGCCCGCCACCCCGAGCGCGCGCTGGAGGTCCTGCGCGTCCTCGCCGAGGTCGAACCCCTCGGTGAAGCGCTGGAAGCCCTCGGATCCGAGGAGGCGCCCGAGGCGCCCGAGGCGCGCCCCGAGGTCGGCGGAGAACTTCACCGCGTCCTTGGCGGCCTTGCCGATGTCCACCTCGGCCTTGGCGACCTTCTTCTTGACCTCGGCGGCGTCCTTCTCGACCTTCTCGACCTTCCCGGCCGCGGCCTTCGCCCGCCGGTCGAGGTCGGTGACGCCGCGGTGGAGGATGTCGACCTCGCCCTGCGTCCGGTCGGCGCGGGCCCTGGTGTCGCGGGCGTACTGCTCGAGCTCCGCGTACTTCACGCGAGGCTCACCCCTTCCTCGCCGGCGACGAGGCGTGGGAGCAGGAGCTTGCGGAAGCTCTCGTCCTCGAGCGGCGCGACCTCCCCGTCCCAGACGTAGACCCGGACGGAGACCCGCTCCCACCGGTCCTGGTCGGCCGTCGCGCCGCGCTCGGCCAGCCGGGGCAGGCTTTCGAACGTCCCGGCCGGGTCGACGACCCAGGGCTTCGGCAGGCGGGAGAGGGTGGGGAACTCGAGCATGGTCTTCATGGCCCCGAGCGCGAAGGCCTCGACCGTCTCGACGAGCCGCCACTCCGCGGGGGGCCCCCGCCGGATCGTGGGGAGGAAGCCGGGGATCGGTGTCACGACGACCGGCCGACCGCCCTCGAGGAGCTGGCGGGTCACGGTGACGCGGTTGGTCTTGCCGGCGAGGGGCAGACCCGCGAGTTCGTAGGTCCGCCAGGTGCCCGCGGCCTCCGCCCGGCCCCCCTTGGCCACCGACCGCTCACCGACGCCCCCTGGGGGGACCTTCCCCTCGAGGTAGGCCTCGGGCTCGACGGCCCCAGTCGCCTCGGCGCGCGTGAGGACCTCGACCAGCCCGAGGTCGGGCCGGTCGCGTCGGACGGTGCTCTCGACCGCGTCGCCGGCGCCGGTCGGAGCGACGACGCCGCCCGAGAGCCGCTGGACCTGCGAGAAGAACTGCGCCTCGTGGGCTTGACCGTGGCGGGGGTAGACGACCGAGGCCCCGATGGTGTTCGTCCCGGGGAGGTTGCCGGTCAGGCGGACCCAGCCGGCCGGGGCCGCCTGGCGCACGAGCGCGAGCAGCCAGGACGCGCCGGTCGGAACCGCGGTCCCGCGCCGCATGACGATCCTCGAGCGGAGGGTTCGCACCTCGCGTCCGTCGACCCCAGCGTCGGAACTCCACTCCCGCTCGCACTCGACCAGGCCGTCAGCGGTGGCGAAGGTCCGCCGCGCCGTGAGCGTGATCGAGAACTCGGCGCCGGCCTTGAGCTGGGCGACGGAGGCAGGGAGCGCGATTCTGGTGATGAGGAGCTCCTCCCACTGCTCGCTCGTGTTCCCGGTGTGGATGTCCCCGATCTCCGGGAGCACGGTCCCGCCGGCGTCCTTGATCCTGAGGTAGGTCGGGATGATCGACTTGTGCGCGCACGCCTGGAGGAACGCCACGAGCGCGTCGACCGCGCCGTCGGGCGTCCCGTCGGCGGTCGGGACGCGGCAGCGCTCGAGCTCGATCGTGAAGGTCGAGACCCGATGCGTGATCGGGTTCTCGTCCAGACGGTGGAGCCGCTCCGCCACCAGCGTCGTCGCCGGCGAGCTGCTGAAGACGTGCCCCTCGAGCTCGACGGTGTAGTCGGCCACGGGCTAGACCCGGCGGCGGAACGTCTTGGAGTGGATGAAGGGGATCCCGGCCCGGATCCAGCCGTCCTTGAGGTTGGGGCTCGAGCCGGTGTGGGGCTCCCAGCCGCCGGCCGTGCGGTCGGGCGTCCCCGGCGCGCCGCCGATGCAGCCGTCGCGGACGGCGCGGACCCACAGCGAGGGGTCGACGCTGTGCGCGATCGTCAGGGTGAAGCGCGAGGCCGGCTGCGTCGGGGTGGGCGGGACGAAGTCGAGCGTAGCCTTGTTGCCGTTGGCGAGGGTCGCGCCGGTCTTGCCGGTCACGATGAGCCCGTTCCCGATGTCCTCGGTCACGAAGACCGTGGCCGTCGCCCCGACGGCGAGGGTCACGTAGGTGACGAGCTCGGCCTCGTCCTGGGCGTCGCGGCCCGCGCTCGTCTTGAAGAAGAGGAGCTTGGTGTCGCTCGAGCGGTAGACGGCGTAGAGCTTGCCGCCGTCGGACAGATCGGCGGTGAGCCCGGCGACGCGCACGTAGTCGGCCGGGGTGGTCGACAGGGGGGTCCCGCTCGAGTTCGTGACGGACGGGCTGTAGTCGATCGTCAGCGCCTCGACGCCGGCGCTCGGGTCCTTCCAGCTCTTGCCGATGGTGAGTTCGAACGGGAGCTGGCGGGAGTCCTTGCCGTCGTTCGGCTGGCGGCGCTTGTCGTCCGCGTCGAGCAGCGCCCGGAAGGTGGGCGGCGTCGAGTCCAGCGTCTTGATGCAGACGTACGTGATCCGGCAGGGGAAGCTGCGGGCGCCGAGCGTCGGCCCGCCGCTCGTGATCCCGGTCCACCCCTGGCCGTAGGCCAGGGACGGGGTCGCGGTCGCCGCGCCGGCCTTCATGGTCGTGCTGCCGCCCGTGTTCGCCTCCTGGGCGAGGCGCCAGTCCTCGAGGATCCCGGTGGGGGTCTCCTCGATCTGGCCCCCGCCGTTCGGCTGGCGCCGGAGGCCGGGGTCGATGAGGGCGTTCTCGCTCGATCGCGACACGAGCAGCCGCCGGACGGTGGTCCGCATGACCTCGCCCGGCATGGACGCCGCCTCGCGGGCCGCGTTCTGGAGGAAGCCGCGGATGTTGGCGAGCCGGGTCCGGTGCGCCGCCTCGTTCTGCGCGTCGTCGATCTGCGTCCCGTCGAACGTCTTGGACACCCGCTGCTGTGGCGGCGGGCAGATGTGCCAGGCGAGTTCCATGTTCGCGGCGATCGTGCCGAGGGTGAGGGTCGCGGCGAACGTGTAGCCGGTCTCCGGGACCAGGGTGACCTGGGCACCGTTGGCCGCGGAGCCCTGCGCGACCAGGACGGAGCGGGGCTGGTCGGCGAACACCTCGACGAGCGCCTGGCCGGCGCCGGGGTTCTCGTCGGTGACGTCGACGTAGGCGATGCCCTCCTCACTCGTGTCGACGCCGATCTCGCAGGACGTGACCTTGAGCTTCGTGATCTTGGAGGCGTCCTCGTCCCCGTTCACGACCTCGACGAGGAAGTCGTCGCTCTGCGGGTGGACCCAGTCGGCGAGGTCGCCGAGGAGCTCGGCGAGGCCGGCGCCCAGGCCGATCCGCTTGTGGACCGCGTCGCGGGTCGTGTCGTCGAGGTTCCAGTCGGCGCCGGCCATGAGCTACTCCTCGAACCGGAAGCGGCCACGCACGGCCACCGCGGTCCCTTCCTTGGGATGCAGGTCCACGACCAGGGCCTCGACGAAGGCGGCCCACAGGCCCGTCGCCAGGGGCCAGCGGTAGCCGTCCTTGGCGGCGAGCGCCTGGACCCAGGCCCGCATCTCGGCCTCGGTCCCGCCCGCCTTCTCGATCGTGAGCTCGTAGACGTAGCCGCGCCTGGCGGACCCGAGTCCCCCCTCGAGCGCGACGGGGTCGAGGGGCCTCCACCAGGCCTGAGGGCTCGTCGCCGATGGGGCCGCGCGCGGCTTCCGCGAGACGTAGACCTGGGCCTCGAGCGTTAGCCCGCCGGGCGCAGCGCCCACGGCAGCGATCGTGGCGGCCGGGAGGAGCGTCTCAAGGCCCGAGGCGCCGGTCAGGACGAGGCTCATGCGGACCCCGGCTGGCTCCGGCGCGAGCACCGGAGGACGAAGACCTGGCCGCTGTTGACAGACTTGACGCTGTCCCCCTCCCGGAGGACCTCCCAGACACCCTCACTGGCGACGGTGAGGGTGTCCCCGGGGGCCGGGGTGACCGGGTTCGTCCCGGAGAAGCCCGTCGCGAAGACCGTCCCGCGGATCACGAAGGTACGCCGGTCCTGGTCGAGGCCGCTCGTGCCCGCCAGGACGAGGTCCTTGGCGAAGGCCTCGGTCTCGAGGACGCTCCTCCCGTTCGTGCCTTGTGCGTAGGCGAACGCGATCCCGCCGAACTCCTCGAGGAGCCGGTCGAAGAGGAGGGCGAGACGGTCGCCGAACGCGGACATCTCCCCTCCTTCCTCACAGGACCAGGCGCGAGACGACCTCGGTGGGGCTGCGCTTCGCGCGCAGCTTGTAGAGGGCATCGAGGTTCTTCGTGATGGTCTCGACCGAGTCGCCGGAGGACTCGGAGACCGTGGCCCCGTCGATCGACCCGGAGACGCTGGACGAAGCGGAGGCCGCGCTCGCGGTGACGAGCGCGGCCTCGAGGTTGGCGATCGCGTCGTCCAGGGCGGACACGCGACCTCTGCCCTACTTCCCGGCCTCGGGCGCCTTCGGCGTCTCCGCCTTCGGGGCGTCGGGGCTCTTGCTGCCCTTGGGCGCCTTCGGCGTCTCCGCCTTCGGGGCGTCCTTGGGCGCGGGCTTGATCGGGGTCGCCTGGACGTCCGCCGAGCACTCGCGGACGGTCCACTCGGCCGTCGTGGACTGGATCCCCTGCAGCTTGCAGAAGACGTCCTTGGCGTCCCCCTCCGAGAGGGCGTTGACCACGATCGTCGCCTTGGCGAGCGGCTTGTACTCGCTCACCGGGGCGACGACCTCGAGGGAGTGGCGGCCCTCGGCGTCCTCGTAGACCTGGCACTTGTGGCCCTTCAGGCCGACCTCGAAGCGCTTCATCGTGGCGGTGCTCACCAGGCCGTCCCCTCCGCGCGGGCCATGGCCCGCGGCTCACGCACATGGGCCTCGCCCCGGTAGCTGGCCTTCACGGACAGCTCGACATCGCGGTAGAAGGCCGCGTCGCCGCCGGAGTGGTCCTCGACCTCGAGGCCCCAGTTCTCCACCCACTCGAGGAACTCGAGCAGGTCGCCGAGCCACCAGCCGGTGTCGGCCGTGGCGGCGACCGGCTCCGGGCCCGCCAGCACGCGGTCGCGGATCAGCGCCGAGGTGATGACCTCGAGCTGCGGGACCGGGTTCGGGCCGACGCGCGTCTCGTTGACCGTGCCCGCCGCCGGGTTGCTGGCACTGCGGACCTCGGTCGCGTTGACGATCTGCCGCGCGGTCCACTCGAGCGCCGGCAGGACCACCAGGTGCCGGATGCGCACCGGCAGGGGCTCGGCGGTGTCCGGGTCGCGCATGTTCGCGAAGAGCTGCCGGAGCGTGTCGATCGACTGGTAGTTGGACAGGGCGAGCGACCCGGCGACGCGGTTGATCCACGCGCCCGAGGTGAGGTAGGTCGAGTACCCCGTCCCGTTGCGGATGTAGTTCTGCGCCCCGGAGGCGCCGACGAAGTGGTCGGCCAGCCGCTTCTCCTTCTTGAGGCTGTTGGTCTTGCCGATCCCGCGGCACTGGGCCACGGCGAGGCCGGTCCGGTCGAACCGGATCATCTCCTTCGTGAGCTCGGCGATCCCGCCGTACTTCTTCTTGGCGGGGTCGGTGTAGGTCACCTCGGAGGTGCCGACGCGGTCGTACTCGCGGCCCTCGAGGACCTCGGTCGCCTGGTCACCGAGCGCCGTCGCGCTCGGGATCTGCTCGGTCCCGGGGACGTCGCTCTGCTTCACGGGCACCCGCTGGGAGAGCACGAGCTCCGGGTCCTCGAAGGGGGCCCGGATCTCCGCGAACATGAGCTGGCTCGTCACCGTCGGCCAGGCCGACGACGAGACCGGGGACCCGGCCTCGAGGAGCTCGTGGCGGGACCCGCGGCTGAGCGGGCGGGAGAACCCGCCACGGCCGCGGATGATCCTGCCGCTCTCGTCGACCTTGCAGAAGGTCTTGGCGAGGTCGCGGATCCCGAAGTCCGAGAGCTTGAGCTTCTCGGACTCGATCAGGGCGGCGACCTCCTTCTCGAAGGTCGAGCCCGCACCCACCTCCAGGGCGGGGTCGCCGCCGGCGACCGCCTCGAGGAGGTCACGGAACATCAGGGCCTTGGCCATGGGGAGTCTCCTCGGTGCCTGGGTTAGGTCTGCGCGCCGGTGTGGCCGTACCAGGCCACGCCGTTGCAGAAGACGCGGCCGCGCTCGTTCTGCGAGATGGTGCAGATGGTCGTGGCGTCGCCGTCGTCGCGGATCTGGAGGTCCTCGGCCATGTCGGCCGTGTTGGCGATGTCGATCGCCACGCCGAACGAGTCGGCCTCGGGCGGGAGGAGGACCTTGCGGTTGGCGCCGCCGGGGTCGAGGACCAGCATGCGCGGGCTGTTCTTCGTCATGGTCAGCGTGCCGGCGAGCGTGTCGGTGAGGACCTGGCCGCGCTGGTCGAGGTCCTGGCGGAGGCGCCGGACGCGGACGGTCGTGCTCGCCGCGGCGTCGGCGCGGACGCACTCGAAGATCGCGGCGGCGCGGTCCGTCGTCTTGACGAGCTCCTGCGCCTCGAGCGCGGTGCCCGACGCGGCCTCGTCGACCGTCAGCCAGTCGCCGATGGCGTGGGTCTCGCTCTCGCACGGGAACTCGTGCTCGGCGTCGAAGCTGCACTGGACCGGGACGCGGGTGCGCCAGGTCTCGGCGGCGAGCTTGGCGCCCTCGCTCACGCCCACGAAGAGGCGGGCGAGCATGCGCTGATTCAGGGCCTCGGTGCCCTGGTCGGCGAGGTCGGAGGCCCGCTTGAAGGTCCCCGCGTCGTTGACGATGATGTCCTTGACCGAGAGGACCTGGGCCGTCCCGACGTCGACGTCGATCAGGCCGTCCTGGCGGAGGGTGGCGAACGGGTTCAGCATGGCCTAGCTCCCCTTCCGGCTCTTGAGGCCGTACTTCGAGACGTCGATGGTCTGGTGGGCGGGCTTCGCGGGGCCGGCCGGCTTGCGGCCCGGACCCGGGTCGCGGGAGGCGGGGCGGTTGCCGCCGTAGACGCCGCGGCGGTCCTCGATGAGGGCCTTGATCGCGGCCTCGTTCTTGGCGGCGACGAGCGTGTCCCGGAACGTGTCCGTGACCGCGTCCTCGGGGAGGGCCGACTCGCGGAGGAGATTCTCGACCAGGTCGCGGCGCTCGCGGCCGCGGCGCTCGACCTTGAGCTCGTCGAGCTCGCGGCGCATGGACTCGAGGAGCTTCCGGTCGCCGGAGGCGCGGCGGGACTCGGTCGTCTCCTCGCTCTTCTGCTCGGCGTCCTTGTCCTCGTCTGCGCCATCCTCGGCCGGGGCCTCCTCGCCCTCGGCGGGGTCCTCCTCGGGCTCCTCCTGGCCGGCGGCGACCGCCTCCCGGATGGCCTGGATCTTGGCGGCGTCGTCGAGCTCGCCGTCGAGGATCGCGAGCAGGGCCTTGGGGTCCATCGAGGTCGCCTCCATGGTGGGGGTCGTGGGGTCGCGGCTCTCGAAGAGGCCGCGGGTCGTGGCGGGGTCGGAGACGAGGTCGACCGACTCGACCGCGGTGATCTTCTGGATGAGGCAGTTCTTCCCCTCGACCAGGCCCATGCCATTCGCGGCGTGGGAGAGGCCGAGCGAGCTGGGCGCGTTCTCTGCGCTCCAGACGACGTGCTCGGTCAGCGGGTGCGACGGGCTCAGGTGGAGGTCGCCGAACGTCCCTTCCACCTCGGCCGTGACGCCCCGGGCCACGCCGATCCCGTCGCGGATGCTCCGGGGGGCGCGGGCCTCCCCGGGCTTGCGGTGGTCGACGTTGATCCGCACGCCCTCGTACTTGGGCAGCGCCTCGCGGCGCGCCTCGAGGGTGTAGACGTTCTGCGTCCCGTCGCTGTTCTTGTTCGCGGAGACCGGCCCCAGGAGCTTGGCGCGCTGGATGACCGCCTTCGTGAGCTTGCCGCTCGCGTCCCGCTCCGTGACGACCTTCGTCGTCCCGGCCCGGAACTCGATCAACGTGCGGAAGGTGAGGGAGCGCTTCGCCACGCCCGCGGTTCTAGACGTGTCGGTGCGTGGCTCTAAGACACCTCCGCGGCACCTGTGCGGCACCGCTTGGCGTACACGATGGGGGACCGATGCCCGAGATTCGACCGGAGAACGAGCGGAAGACCGAGCGCGTCGTCCTGCGGGTCGGGCCGACGATGAAGAAGCGCCTCGAGGAGAGCGCCAAGCACGACCGCCGGGACGTGGCGGACTGGGCGCGGCTCGAGCTCGAGCGCGCGCTCGGCCGGAAGGGGCGACGGTGATCCCGCTCCCCGCGGAGCCCGTCCGGGTCCTCGTGCGCTTCGTAGCCGCGCAGCCGGCCGGCGCCCCGTGCTGGCGCGTCGTGGCCGACCCACCGGGCCCGCTCCCGCAGACCGGCATCGTCGTCCACGAGGTCGAGCTAGGTGCTGCGTGGACCGAGCGTCATGGGGACCGTGGGAGCGTCGTCGCGCGCGGCCGCATCGAGTGGCTACCGGGCCCGGATCTGCGCCTCGCCGTCCGAGCGTAGGCGAGCGACCGCCGCGGCGGCGCGGGCGGTCGCGTCGCGCAGCTCGGGGAAGGTCTGGACGACGCCCTCGCTGATGGACAGGACGCGGCCGGGCGTCCACCCGATGATGCCGTGCGACTTCTCCTCGACCTCGCGGGACCCCGCGGAGAGGACGTCGTCGCAGCCGCCCCGGCAGCAGGCGTAGAAGTTCCCCGGGACGCCCGCCTTCATGGGGTGCCAGCAGTGGCGGTGCGGCTCGGTCACAGCTCAGCCCGCGCCGTCAGGGGGTTGGCCACGTCGGCCTTCTTCGATCCGCCCGGGTTGTCCCCCGGCTTCTGGCCGGACGGCTTCGGCGCCGGCTTGTTGACCTCGCCGTTCACTGGCGCATCGGTGCGCGCCGACGCGCGCGTGGCCTCCGTGGCGAAGTTCCGCTCTTCGACCTGGTCGTCGAGCCCCTCGAGCTTCCGCCAGGTGAGTCGGGAGAGGACGCCGGCGCCGTAGAGGATCTGGCGGGTCTGCGCCTCCTGGAGCCGCTCGCGGACCGTGAGACCGGGGTAGGAGACCACGAGCTTGTAGCGACGGAGCAGCCCGACCCGGAGCGCCCCGCGGTTCTCCTCGTGCTGGAGGCCGCGCCGGACGACCTTCCGCATGGGGTGGCCGACCTGGGACTGGAGCCGCTCGAAGCCCTTCACGCTCGGTCCCTCGGCGATGAGGATCGAGGCGAAGTCGTTGTTGGAGGCGTCGCCCGAGAACATGAACTCGGGCATGTTCAGGCGGGCCGCGCAGGCGCGGAGCTCGGCGCCGAGGACGAGGACGTTGTTCGCGGCGTTGACGCTCGAGACCGGGGCCTCGTAGGACGTGCCCGGGCCGGCGTCCCAGACGGAGCCCGGGCGGGCGAACTGCGAGGTCTCCGTCCGGCCGCTCGCCGCGCGGGTCGTGGTGAAGTCGGCCTTGGCCGCCAGGAAGGCTTCGATCTCCGCCCGGCCGGCCACCTCGTGCTTGCGGATCAGGGCGATGGCGGCCTGGAGCGCCGCGACGTACGACATGTTGCGGAGGAGCTTCTCGGCCCGGGCGAGCGGCCGGCGGATCGGCCACATCGTGGGCCAGCCGCGCCGGGCGTTCAGGTCGACGTTCAGCTTGAGGTGCACCACGTCGCCCGCGAGGACCGGGCCGGCCTCGGTGTGGTAGGCGATCACGGTGCGCACGTCGTCGGGCTCGGTCTCGACGCCGAAGAGGATGTCGGGGCGCCCGGTCGGGGCGGTGACGTCCTCGGGCTCCATGAAGCGGGCGCGGATCGGGCCCGCGGGGAAGAAGAGGCGGAGGAGCGCCTCGCCGTCCCGGTCGGCGCGCCGCAGCGACTCCTGCTCGACGGCTCCCATGCCGTCCGGGTCGACCCCCTCGAGGACGCGCTCGAGCGCGGCGTTCACCTCCGCGGTGGCGTCCTTGTCCTCGCCTTCCGGGTCAAGCGGGACGAGGCTCCACCGGAGCCCGGTCCCGACCGTGTAGCTCACCCGGTTCTCGTGGGCCCCGATCGCGTACTCGTTCTCCTGGGCCAGGGCGCGGCCGACGTTCCGGGCCTCCTCGAGGTCGTGCTCGGTGCGTCCGCGCAGCACGCCCTTCGCCGCGCGGATCAGGCCGACCTCGTCGACCACGTCGTCGTCGGCGGAGCGCGGGTCGAAGCGGTCGCTCTCGTAGGCCAGGGACTCGAGGGACTCGACCGCGAGCAGCTTGCCCTCCACCAGGCGGAGCTCGAGCTCGTGTTCGAGCTTCTCCAGACGCTCCTTCGGCTGCAGGCTGCGGGTCGACTCGATGAAGGCGTAGGCCGTCATCCGGCCCTGCTCGCGTGCGCTCATGCCCAGGAAGCTACGCGGGGCCGCCGACGCTCCGCGCTACACGATCAGGCGCCGCATCACGGGCTGCTCCGTCGTCACCCCGAGGAAGAGGAGCTTGGTCGCCGCGTGGACGCCGTAGCTCGTGGCGTCGACCCTGTCGTCCGCCCCCTGGGGGAAGGTGAGGAGCTCCTCCTCGTAGCTCGCCAGCCAGCGGGCCTCGGCGGGGAAGAGCAGCCGGCCCTGCGCAGCCATCGAGGCCGCGGCCGTGGCGCGGCCCACCTTGTCGCCGAAGGGCCGAATCTCATAGATCGGCACGCCGGACATGCGGATCTTGACCATCTCCTCGCCGTGGAACGTGTCCGACTCGACGTAGGCGACGGCCGTGTTCGCGTCCTTCAGGGCCAGGGCGATCGCGGGCCCGACCTGGTGCGGCTCGAGGCGCGCCGTCCTCATCTCGAGGAGGAAGAGGAGACCCCGTTCGGGCTCGAAGGCCCACATGGCGATCGCCGTGGGGTTGGAGCGGGTCTTGGCCGTGAAGGCCGGGTCCACCGTGACGAACCGGAGGCACTTCGCCAGGGGGATCCGCACGCCGGCCGCCACCAGGTCGCCGTCGACGATCCGGTACCGCTGCAGGTGGGCGCGCTTGAAGAGGTTGCCGGCGGCGAGCGTGGGGTGGCCCTGGAAGAGCGCGTCCCAGACCTCGGGGCTCATGCCGGCCCGCATGCGCTCGAGCTTCTCCCGCGACCAGCGGTCCTCCCACAGGGCCTCGCCCGGCGCTCGGCCCATGGGGTCGTCGGCCTCGGCCAGGGCGGGGAGGTTGATCACCTCCCATGGCTCGCCACCGACCGGCTTCCCCTCGGCCTGGCTCTTGATGATCCGCCCGGGGATGTCGTCCGCGTGCCAGCGGGTCATCGTGATCAGGGCCGCACCGTCCGGCTCGAGGCGCGTCATGAGGTCCTGCTCGAACGAGTCCCACATGTTGTCGCGGACCTGCGGGTTGCGAACCTGCTCGGCGCCCTGGACGAGGTCGTCGCCGTTGAGGACGTTCGCGCCCTTGCCGGTCAGCGCGCCGCCGATCCCGACCGCCGAGATGCCGCCGTCGACCGGCGCCTCGTCGTCGCGCCGCGGGCGCATCGGCAGGAGGTCCCAGTCGTCCGCCGCGGCGCGCGCGCTCGCCGCGACGCCGAAGACGCGGGGTCCGTGCTGGACGAGGTCGTTGCGGATGTTCCTGGACCAGCGCTGGGCGAGCCGGGCCTGGTAGGTCGTCGTGATCACCCGGTGGTCGGGGTGCTTGCCGAGCCACCAGCCGAGGAAGAAGCGGCTCGTGAGGAGGGTCTTGCCGTGCCGCGGTGGCATGCTCACGAGGAGCCGCCGGCACTCCCCGCGGTGGATCCTCATCAGGTGCTTGCCGAGGAACCGCAGGTGCGGCGCAAGCTGGTAGCGCGGGGTGAAGGTCCCCGCCTTCCGGTCGCGCGCCCACCCGCTCGCGTGCATGGCCCAGGCCAGGGGGTGGTCGCGCGCCAGCTCGGCGACCATGGCGACCTCAGCGGCGGTGTAGGCCTGCGCCGCCGGACGCCCCGGTGCGCGCCCGTCGGCAATCGCGCTCACGGGCCGAACATCTTCGACGCCAGCGCGGCCCGCTCCTTGTCGGTCATGGTCGTCGTGGCGGCGATCTCCGACGCTCCGCCGGGGCCGAGGGTGCGCGCGGTGACCACGTGGGCCTTCGCCGGAGCCCTCGACCACTCGAGGAGGAGCTTCGCGGCCCGCACCTGGTCGCCGCCGAGGATCACCTCCCCGTCCGGGGTCTGCTGGAGGAACCCGCGGAGGAAGGTCACGGCCTCGCCGGCGCCCTGCGAGAGGGCCAGGCCGAGCGGATCGTCCGGCCGGGCGGCGCCGGCGGGCGCGAGCTCGCGCCGCCGGCCCCTCCCCCCGCCCGCCTTGACCGCCTCGAGCGCCAGGCGGACCTCCTCGTCCCCCGCGGCGACCCGGTAGACGTGGGTCCGGGAGTAGCCGGCGGCCTTCGCCGCGCCCATGACCGTCGCGCCGGGCGCCCGGAGCGCCTCGAGGAGCTTCGCGCGGGCCTGGGGGTCGCTCGCCGGGTTCAGGGGACACCTCGGCGCGACGGTTCAAGCGACACGTCCGCCGCAAATCATGTAGCGCAGGGCCCCGACCGGCCTCGGGAGGGGCGAACTGTCGCGCCCACCCCCCCCACCAGA
>ERZ650311.467-NODE-467-length-25890-cov-8.681479_pt1 | contig 25890 bp, 23 predicted proteins | sample MGYA00376247_ERZ650311 | MGnify/ENA primary metagenome ERZ650311 (study PRJEB26733, sample SAMN07839324) | wastewater metagenome | biome: small river; feature: stream; material: water | place: USA: North Carolina | collected 2016-07-28 ...
ACGAAGAAGCTCGTCGTGGGCTAGAGCGCGGAATGAACGTGCTTGCGGATGCAGTGAAGGTAACCCTTGGACCTCGCGGACGTAACGTCGTTCTCGAGAAGAAGTGGGGCGCACCAACAATCACCAACGATGGCGTTTCAATCGCTAAAGAGATCGAACTAGATGATCCATACGAAAAAGTTGGCGCAGAGCTAGTAAAAGAAGTTGCAAAGAAGACTGATGATGTCGCAGGTGATGGCACAACTACTGCAACAGTTCTTGCACAGGCGCTAGTTCGCGAAGGTCTACGTAACGTAGCAGCGGGCTCAAACCCAATGGGAATTAAGCGCGGTATCGAGAAGGCAGTTGCAGCGGTAACTGATGAACTTCTTAAGATGGCGAAGAATGTAGAAACTAAAGAGCAGATTGCAGCGACTGCATCGATCTCTGCAGCTGACACCACAATCGGCGAGATGATCGCTGAAGCGATGGATAAGGTCGGCAAGGAAGGCGTTATCACTGTTGAAGAGTCAAACACTTTTGGACTTGAACTCGAACTAACAGAAGGTATGCGCTTTGATAAGGGTTATATCTCTCCATACTTCGTAACAGATACAGATCGCATGGAAGCAGTTCTTGAAGATGCTTACGTGCTAATCGCAAATTCAAAGATTTCAAATATCAAGGATATGTTGCCAATTCTTGAGAAGGTAATGCAGACCGGTAAGCCACTTGCAATCATCGCTGAAGATGTTGAGGCAGAGGCGCTCGCAACTCTTGTTGTAAACAAGATCCGCGGAAACTTCCGTTCAGCAGCTGTTAAGGCTCCTGGTTTCGGTGATCGTCGAAAGGCAATGTTGCAAGACATCGCAATTCTTACTGGCGCAACTGTTATCTCTGAAGAAGTTGGCCTAAAGCTGGATGCGGCAGGAATCGAACTTCTAGGTCGCGCTCGCAAAGTTGTTATCTCTAAGGACGAGACCACAATCGTTGAAGGCGCAGGAGACGAGGCTCAAATTAAGGGCCGCGTAACTCAGATTCGCCAAGAGATTGAGAAGTCTGATTCAGATTACGATCGCGAGAAGCTACAAGAGCGTTTAGCAAAACTTGCTGGTGGCGTTGCCGTTATCAAGGCTGGCGCAGCGACCGAAGTTGAATTAAAAGAACGCAAGCACCGCATTGAAGATGCGGTTCGTAACGCAAAGGCTGCAGTTGAAGAGGGCATCGTTGCCGGTGGTGGCGTTGCGTTAATTCAAGCTGGCGCAAAAGTTTTCCCTAACTTGAAGTTAGAAGGCGAAGAAGCAGTTGGTGCAAAGATTGTTGAAGCAGCAATCGAAGCACCACTAAAGCAGATCGCAGCTAACGCAGGTCTAGAAGGCGGAGTTATCGTCGAGAAAGTTCGCCACCTAGAACCAGGTCATGGACTTAATGCAGCAACTGGCGAATATGTAGACATGATTAAGGCTGGCATCATTGATCCAGCTAAGGTAACTCGTTCAGCGTTACAGAATGCAGCATCAATTGCAGCGCTCTTCTTAACAACTGAAGCAGTTATTGCAGATAAGCCAGAGAAGACACCAGCAATGCCTGCGGGCGCTGGTGGCGACATGGATTTCTAAGAAAATTAACTTAAACTAATTTCATGTCATTTGATGCAACTGATTTAGCTCTTAGCGCCGCGGTCGAAACTGCTGGCGCTAAAGAGCTAGTCGGTGCATTTGTTAGCGTTGAATATGACGATGAAGATCGTTTAGCTAATTACCTCTTTGAATCAAATCTTCCTGGATACAACGGCTGGCGTTGGTCTGTAACAATCACAAAGCTTGACGAACAATCTCCAGCAACTGTCTGCGATGTGGTCGCAATTCCGGGGCCAGATGCGCTACTTGCGCCAAAGTGGATTCCATATGCAGATCGCTTACAGCCTGGCGATGTTGGTATCGGAGATATTGTTCCGAGTTCACCTGATGATGCGCGATTGGTTCCAGGTTTTGCTGCGTTGCCGCAAGATGAAGAACTTGATCCAACTCAGCTCTGGGAATTAGGTCTTGGTCGTTTACGTGTTCTATCAATTGAAGGACGCGACCAAGCAGCAAATCGTTGGTACGAAGGTGATCGCGGACCAAATGCTCCGATTGCTAAGAGCGCGCCAAAACCGTGTGGTTCATGCGGATTCTTCTTGCCAATCGCAGGCTCATTACGTAGCGCCTTTGGCGTATGCGCAAATGCAATATCGCCCGAAGATGCGAAGGTGGTATCCGTAGATCACGGATGCGGCGCACATTCGGAAGCGACTGTCTAACCGCCTAGGTTAGAATTTCCCTCTCAATTCGCCGGAACTGAAAAAGTTAAAGGAGCTCGCTATGCCAACAGGTAAAGTGAAGTGGTTTAGCCTCGAAAAGGGCTTTGGATTTATTGAATCCGAAGAGGGCGAAGATGTTTATTTAGCAGCAACTGCTCTGCCAGAAGGCGTCACCACAGTTAAGCCAGGAACCAAGCTTGAGTTTGGCGTTGCTGATGGTCGTCGTGGTCCGCAGGCGCTATCAGTTCGCGTAATTGAAGCGCCGACTTCATTGGCTGCATCTTCACGAGCTGCAACCGATGATCTGGCATCAATCATCGAAGATTCAATCAAGATTCTAGATCGTGTCGGCAACAATATTCGTCGCGGTAAATATCCGACTGCTGTTGAAGCAGAGCGTTTGGGCAAAGTACTTCGTGGCATTGCTCAACAAATCGAAAATAACGCATAACGATGATTGACTACGTCAAAAGAGTTTGGCGTAAATTGCCACACCCATTGCGCTGGCTAACGGTTGCGACAGTCGGCGTAACACTTCTCGTTGTTGGATTAATTTTCATGGTGCTTCCAGGTCCTGGAATTCCATTAATTATTGCCGGACTTGCAATTCTTGCGACTGAATTTGCTTGGGCCGAAGTCCTATTGAACCGCACTAAACATCATGTAAATCGCGCGGTCAGTAAAGTTCGTAAAAAGAAATAATTTAAATTCCGCTACGTCGATCTCGGCGAATTGTGTAGCCAATACCAACAAAACCTAGAGCTGCTCCTGTGATGCAGGTCCAGATGAATTTGGCATCTGCGTTCAATAGAAGTCCCATGATTGCCGCCACAACCCAAGCGCAGATTCCTGCGATTATCAGTGCGACCATCTTTCTTCTCATGAGAGCAGTGTATTCTGCGATTAATGTTTTCGAAGATCTCTCCCGATGGAAATTGGAGAGCTCTGCGCCATCGCAATTTCCGAATTCTTTATGCCGCAGGAGTTTTAACAAATATTGGCACTTGGGCTCAGCGAATAGCTCAAGATTGGTTAGTTCTTGAATTAACAAATAACAACGGTACCTATCTTGGAATTGTTACTGCGCTGCAATTCTTGCCGGTCATGCTTTTAAGTATGCAGGGCGGGGTATTGGCCGATAAGGTCGATAAGCGAAAAGCCTTGATTATTACCAATCTTGGTAGCGGTATTACCGCCTTAATACTTGGCGCTCTGGTTGTTGCCAAAGTTGCCACAATTGATCACGTCTATGTTTTAGCAATTTTGTTAGGTATTTTCAGCGCAATTGATGGGCCAATTCGCCAAAGTTTTAATGTAGAAGTTGTTGGTCAGGCAGATCTAACAAATGCTATGGGTCTAAACAGCGCCAACTTCCACTTTGGTCGACTTGTGGGACCAGCTATATCTGGATTCTTAATTGCAGCTTTTGGCACCGGACCATCATTTTTGATTAATGGCATCTCATTTGTTGTTGTAACTTTTTCATTTTTAGCAGTAAGAACTTCTGAATTACATATCGAAGAGAAATCCAAGAGTGATGGAACGTTAAAAGAAGCTTTCAAATATCTAAAGAAGAGACCTGACCTACAGGTAATTATGATTACCGTCTTCTTCGCTTCCAACTTTGGTTTGAATATGCAGATTTTTAATGCACTTATGGCGACAAAAGAATTTCATAAAGGCGCCGCATCTTATGGATTTTTGGGAACGCTGGTTGGTTTAGGAACTTTAACTGGTGCACTTATTGCTGCGCGTAAAGACCGAACTAAAAATACGAATTTTGTTCCACTTGCTGCAATTAATTTTGGAGTCTGGATTACTGCGCTCTCAGTTGCTCCGACATACACTATTTATGCATTAATTCTGCCAATTACAGGAATTAGCGCAATTACCACCATGATCTCGGCGAATACATTTGTGCAGGCCAATAGTGATGTGGCAATTCGCGGAAGAATTATGGGTATTTACATGTTCATCTTCATGGGTGGAACGCCAATTGGTTCACCATTAATTGGTTACTGTTCAGAGCAACTCGGTATTCGATGGACCATGGCTGGATGTGGAGTAATTACTTTAACCGCAGCGATTCTTAGCCTTTTAAAGTACCGAAATAAAGCGGTAATTCCGGCAGATACTAGCGTTGCTGCAGTACTTCAGAGCTAGCGAATTTCAAAGCGATTATTGCGACGGCGATAATCACCGGCACCATCAAATAAGCTCTAGAGATTCCGATGTGATCTCCGAGAAATGCCAAAAAGAATGGTGAAGTTGCGATAGCAAGTCCAGCAGCTAATGAAGATCTACCCATTGCTAAATCTGGTCGATTATCACTTAATCTAATTAATCGGAGCATTGATAATGAGAATTGCCCGCTGATGCCAATTCCAACAAATAGCAGCGCTATTAATGAGACTTGTAAGTTGTGCGATAACCAGAAGATAGCGAATGCAACTAATTGAAGATAGAGGATAAGTTGGAGGCGCTTATCGATTGTGTAGTTTTTTAGCCAAATCGGTAAGAACCAGCGTCCGATACCCATACCGCTACCAAGAGCTGCGACACAGATAGTTGAGATGGTGGCAGCGGCGCCAGTCCTATCTGTGATTAAAGAGGCAGCCCAAAAAGCGGTAGCAAATTCTGATGCGATGCTTGCAAAGAAACCTAACCAGGCAAGCCAATAGCCACGACTTAATTTTCCACTCTGTTTAACCGCTTCGTGATCATGCGCATCGTTAATTTTATTTCTGCCAAATAGATAGATGGCAACAGCGGCTGGTAAACAAAGTAGTAGACCTAAGCGCCAGGAGATTCCCCATGTTGCCAATGTTCCTACCAATACGGTTCCGAATACATATCCAGCAGAGTTAATCCCGTTGCTCTGTGAAACTACAACGTCAGCGTGTTTCGGATAATGATGGGAGAGAAGCGGTACTGAACTCATGATCACAAAATTAAATCCAATACATGCAATCAAAACACCAATCAAAGTCATGTAAACGTTTGTACCCAGAGCAAATAAAGGAAGGGCAACAGTGAAAATCGCCAAGCCCAGCCAAGAGGTGTTTTTTCGCCCTAATTTATGCACTAACCCGGATTGAATAAAGCTAGAGATGATTGCGGCAATACCCATTGCAGTTCCATGTAAGCCCGCAACCGTGAGTGAAGTATTTTGTTCTTCACGAAGTAGAGGTTGCGCCGGTCCAAATCCACCAAGAAAGAAATTAAGAATTGTTACTTGTCCGCAGACAGTCCAGAAGTAAGCATCTAGCTTAATTTTGGACAATTAGAGACTCTCTACAACAAACTCAATAGATTTAGTTAACGCTTCAATATCTGATGGATCGATTGCAGGAAACATTCCGATACGAAGTTGGTTCTTGCCCAATTTGCGATAAGGCTCGGTATCAACAATTCCATTTGCACGTAGCGTCGCTGCTACCTTGGTCGCATCAATTGATTCATCAAAATTTATTGTTGCGACGACATTTGAACGCATTGAAGGATCAGTTACAAATGGTGTCGTGTATGAAGTCTTCTCCGCCCAGTTATACATAATCTCTGCAGATTTAGCGCTCCGGCCAGCGGCAAAACTTAATCCACCATTGTTGTTAAACCATTCAATCTGATCTGCAAGGAGAATCATTGTTGCAAGCGCGGGTGTGTTGTAGGTCTGATCTAATTTTGAATTCTCAATTGCGATAGTCAGATCAAAAAAAGCTGGAATCCAGCGGCCCGATTCTTTAATTTTCGCAGCACGTTCAAGTGCAGCTGGGCTCATTAACGATAGCCAGAGCCCACCATCAGATGCGAACGATTTCTGAGGTGCGAAGTAATAAGCATCAAACTCTTTTGCATCAACAGTTAAACCGCCAGCTGCAGAGGTAGCGTCAACCAAAACCAGAGCGCCTTCAGTGCCTGCTGGTCGCTTAATTGGCATTGAGACACCAGTTGAAGTTTCATTATGAGTCAGGGCGTAAACATCAACGCCACTTTCAGCGATTGCTACCGGATGCGATCCTGGTTCGGCCTTAATGACAGTCGGGTCTTCAATAAATGGATTTTCCTTCGCTGCCTGTGCGAACTTTGAAGAGAATTCACCGAAATGTAGGTGTTGTGATTTCTTCTCAATTAAGCCAGATGTTGCGATATCCCAGAATGCAGTTGATCCACCATTTCCAAGTACAACTTCGTATCCTTCAGGCAAATCAAATAATGAATTTAATCCAGTTCGTACTCGATTAACTACGCTCTTTACTGGCTTTTGACGATGCGAAGTTCCGAGAATTGATTGCGATTTAAGTAGTGATTCAAGCGCTTCAGGACGAATCTTTGATGGGCCACATCCAAATCTGCCATCTTTTGGTTTCAAGTTCTCTGGAATCTTGATATCGCTCATAAGCAAACTTTACGGGTAGTAACGCGAAGCGTTCCAATCGCCACTTATTTCTCCCGAATTGTGAGACCTATCAAATCTAATTCGGTCATGTAAGCGCGAATATCTTCCTTGCCAGAATTCAATTGAGAATGGTCTGACCAAATATCCACCCCAATGTGGTGGCGTTGGCACAGTTGTTCCCTCTGGCCATTTTTCCGCTGCGCCTTTAAATCTATTCTCTAACTCTTCGCGATTTGCAAGCGGTGATGATTGTTGTGAAGCCCATGCGCCAATTTGCGATGACCAAGGCCTGGTTTGAAAGTAACTTTCTGACTCTTCTCTAGAAACTTTCTCTGCAAAACCTTGGACGGTAACTTGCCGTTCGATTGGATACCAAGGAAAGAGTAAAGAAACTTGTGAATTTAATTGAAGCGCTTGAGCCTTACGTGAGTTGTAATTAGTAAAAAAAGTAAATCCATCTTCATTTACATCTTTAAGAAGAACAGTTCGAGATGAGATAATTTCTTCGGCGCCAAGAGTTGAGAGCACCATCGCGTTTGCCTCAACAATCGTAGGAACTTCTGCCGCTTCCTTTAACCAGAGTTTGAAGGCCTCGATTGGCTGACTGGGCAGGTCTAACTCCCGCTCGCTGTAGGAGCGGCGCATAGATTGAATCTCTTCGCGGTTCATGTATCAAAGGTCACTTTACCCGTGCGACCGTAGATCCATAATCTGGTTTTTACCGCTCAAAAACAGGGGCAGAATTAGCCGCATGAGCGAAGATTTCAAGCCTGGCTTAGAGGGCGTTATTGCATTTGAATCTGAAATTGCGGAACCAGATAAGGAAGGTAGCGCGCTTCGATACCGTGGCGTTGATATTGAAGATCTAGTTGGACGCGTTTCATTCGGAAATGTTTGGGGCCTACTAGTTGATGATCAATTTAATCCTGGTCTTCCACGCGCAGAGAAATTTCCGTTACCGGTTCACTCAGGTGATGTTCGTGTAGATGTGCAATCTGCAATTGCGATGCTGGCACCAGCTTGGGGTTTCAAACCGTTATTAGATATTTCAGATGAAGAAGCTCGCGACAATCTAGCTCGCGCATCAGTAATGGTGCTTTCATATGTTGCACAATCTGCACGTGGTTATGCAGCGCCAGCTGTTCCAGAGTCGGAAATCGATAAGGCACACACTGTTACAGAGCGAATGATGATTCGTTGGCGCGGTGAGCCAGATCCAAGACATGTTCGCGCAGTCGATGCTTACTTTGTTTCAGCAGCAGAGCACGGCATGAATGCATCAACATTTACTGCACGCGTAATCGCATCTACTGGTGCTGACGTTGCAGCTTCATTATCGGGTGCTATCGGTGCGATGTCAGGTCCACTTCATGGTGGTGCCCCTTCACGTGTTCTACATATGATTGAAGAAGTTGAAAAGCGCGGCGATGCACGTGCATATGTAAAAGAATTATTAGATAAGAACGAACGTTTGATGGGCTTTGGTCACCGTGTTTATCGTGCCCAAGATCCACGTTCGCGCACATTACGTCGTACTTGTGAAGAGTTAAATGCTCCTCGTTACGAAGTTGCAAAGGCTCTCGAAGAGGCAGCGCTAGCTGAGCTACGCGAACGACGTCCGGATCGCGTTCTAGAAACAAACGTTGAATTCTGGGCTGCAGTACTTCTTGATTTCGCAGAGGTTCCACCACATATGTTCACACCAATGTTTACATCAGCGCGTACCGCTGGTTGGTCTGCACATATCTTGGAGCAGAAGCGCACCGGTCGCTTAATCCGTCCATCAGCTCGTTACGTTGGCAAAGGCCCACGTAAGCCTGAAGAGGTCACTGGCTGGGACGATTCTGTAGATCAACTTCATAAATAGCCAGATAAGCAATACTTCTCTGGTGATATTTGAACCTCACCATGATGGCAGTGAACTTTATGTAAGTAACTCCGCGCCTAAATTGGGCCAGAAAGTTACCTTTAAAGTTCGTATTCCAAATACTTATAAATTTAAAGACGCAGTAATGCGTTATTACCATGATGGCGAACCCAGAACTGCGCACTTAAAGCAGTTAAAGAAAAATCGCGCTGAATCTTGGTGGGGCGTAACTATAGAAATTATTAATTATGAAACTCGTTATCGCTTCCTATTTGCCGGAAATGGTAAGTACGACTGGCTCTCTGCAGCAGGTCTTTCAAATCATGATGTCCACTCAAATACAGATTTTCAATTGATTGCTCGCCCAGAATATCCAAAATGGTTAAACAGTTCGATTTTCTATCAAATTTTCCCTGATCGCTTTGCAAAAACTTCAGAAAAAAAGTTACCTGATTGGGCGGTTGCGCGTGATTGGAATTTATTACCTCGCGATAAATCAAAGTTCACCGGTATTGAAGTTTATGGCGGAGATTTAAAAGGCGTTGAGCAGCATTTAGATCACATCACCGAACTAGGCGCTAACGGTATTTACTTCACACCATTCTTTCCTTCTAGATCAAATCACCGATACGACGCAAGTAGTTTTGATGAAGTTGATCCAATTCTTGGCGGCAACGAAGCTTGGTTTAGTCTGGTTAAAGCAGCAAATAAAAAGAAGATTCGTTTAGTTGGTGACATTACTTCCAACCACTGCGGTGCTGGCCATCATTGGTTAGCAAAAGCTAAGAAAGATAAGAAGAGCAAAGAGGCTGGCTACTTTTACTGGACCAAGAAATATAAGTGGGGCTATGAGGGCTGGTGGGGCCTTGAATCTCTTCCGAAGTTAAATTACGGATCAAAAGAACTTCGTAAAGCTATGTATGAAGCGCCAAATTCAATTATTCGTAAGTGGCTTTCGCCTAAGTGGGGGATGGCCGGCTGGCGCGTAGATGTAGGAAATATGACCGGTAAATATGGAGAAATCGATATTCACGATGAGGTTATGTATGGCATTCGCCAAGCGGTCGAAGAGACCAGAGCTGATGCATGGCTGGTTGCAGAGAATGCAGATTTCGTAGCAAATGATTTGGCCGGCAAAGGTTGGCACGGCACTATGAATTACCAAGGATTCTCACGCCCACTTTCATCTTGGATGAATGAGAGCGCGAAATTAAGTGGTGGCTTTCAAGGTTTGCCAATTGATTCACCAAAAATTACCGGTAAGCAATTTGTAGACACCATAAAGAATTTCAACGGTTCGATTCCTTGGCGCGCACTTGTGGCATCGATGATTCTTTTGGATTCACATGACACTCCGCGGTTTAGAACAATTGTTAGCGGCGATAAAGCTAAGCATCTTGCTGGCATGACTATGTTGATGACCTATCCAGGAGTTCCATCAGTATTTATGGGAGACGAACTCGGCTTCGAAGGTAATTCCGGCGAAGATAGTCGCCGAACTATCAACTGGGTTGATCGCAGTGATTGGGATATGGATTTCTTAGCTGAAGTAAAGAAGCTATCCAAGTTACGTCGCAATGAAGATGCATTTATAAACGGTGGTTTACGTTGGGTAGCAGCAGAAGATAACTACCTTGCATATCTACGTGAATCAAAGAAGAGCAAGGTATTAGTCGTAATTGCAGCTAAACCATGCACCGTTGATATTGACTTATCTAAGTTAGGTTATAAGGTTTCAAAGACTTTGTATGGCCAGAAGGCAACCGGAAGCAAGATCAAATTCAAGACCACCAAAGCAACTCAAGGAGTCTGGAAACTTTCATGAAGAAGTTAATCGCTGCGGCAGTTGTTGCACTCTCATTTTTTAGCTATTCAGCTGCAGCGGAAGACTTAACTGCACTTGCTCGACCTACCGTTCGAGGCGGCGCTGCAAATTCACAGATTTACTTTGTGATGACGGATCGATTTGCAAACGGAGATACCAGCAACGATGAGGCTGGTTTAACGGGCTTTTCAGCGGTTACTGGTTATGACCCAACAGATATTGGTTACTTCCACGGCGGTGATTTAAAAGGCCTAACTTCAAAGTTGGATTACATCCAAGGTCTTGGATTTAACTCTATTTGGATTACGCCACCAGTTAAACAGCGATACGTCCAAGGTGATTCGGCGGCTTATCACGGTTACTGGGGACTTGATTTCACAACCATCGATCCACATTTAGGTACTGAAGAAGATTTTAAGAATTTTGTATCTCAGGCACATAGTCGCGGCATTAAAGTGATTGTAGATATCGTCATCAACCACACCGCTGATGTCATTAAGTACAAAGGCGATGTTTATAGCTATTCAAGCATTTCAGAGTACCCATACAAGGATTGCAATAAGAAGAAGTTTGATTTAAATAAATTTATAGGCAAAGCTAATTTTCCAAAACTATGCGCCGCCACATCATTTCCAGTGCCACCAATTGTTAGTGACAAGAATAAGAACATTAAAGCCCCTGCATTCTTAAATGACATTACCAACTATCACAATCGCGGAGATTCAACTTTTAACGGCGAATCATCCACCTTTGGTGATTTCTTTGGACTGGATGATGTCTTTACAGAGAAGCCAGCAGTAGTTGCAGGTTGGACTAAAGTTTGGCAAGACTGGATTACCAAATTTGATATTGATGGTTATCGTATTGATACTGCAAAGCATGTTAATCCAGAGTTCTGGAAAGTTTTCTTACCAGCTGTTCTTAAAACTGCAGCTTCTGCAGGAAAGAGTTACTTCCCGATCTACGGTGAGGTTTGGGATACCGACCCGAATTATTTGGCAAAGTTTGTAACTGATTACAAATTCCCAGGCGTGCTTGATTTTGCCTTTCAAGCGGCTGCCTCTAAATATGCAACTTACGGAAATGGCGAGCGTGATCTTTTAGATTTATTTAATCAAGATGATCTCTATACAACCGCCACCACAAGCGCATACGGTTTAACTACATTTTTAGATAACCATGACATGGGTCGAATAGGTATGTTTTTACAAGGAAATACTGAAGCCAATCCAGCACAACTTTTAGAAAGAGCAAACTTTGCTAACGCACTTTTAGTTCTCCTTCGCGGAGGGCCAGCTACTTATTACGGTGATGAAAAGGGAATGACCGGAAGTGGTGGCGACAAAGCTGCCCGCCAAGATATGTTCCCAACTCAAGTTACCGAATGGCAGAAAGAAGTAAGAATTGGCGGCGCTCCGATTGGCAATATGAGCGCTTTTGATATTTTAAATCCGATAGAAACTTCACTTTCAGAGTTGCAGAAATTGGCAGAGAAATATCCAGCGCTTCGATCCGGCACTCAACAACTTCGCTATGCCAACGATGGTGCCTTTGCAGTAAGTAGATATCTAAATAAGGAAGAGTTCTTAGTTGCATTTAATGGCCGTGATGCTGATGCAAAATTAAATCTTCCAGTTTCAACTAATGACTCAAAGTGGTCAATCATCTCTGGTAAGGCAAACGATGTAGTTGCATCTGGCAAGACCATCTCTTTAACTCTTCCGGCAAGAAGTTGGGTTGTGCTTAAGGCAGATTCTCAATTCGCTCCAACAACCAAGTTGGCAATCACGTTAAATAAGCCAGTTATTGATATTCGTACCTACGAACAATATGTGGCGCTAACGGCTGCAGTCCCAGGTACTGATTTCAATGAAGTCACCTTTGCCGTCCGTGTAAAGGGTAAATCTTGGACAACAGTTGGAACTTCAGATCGTCGAATACTTGGTGTTACTGGATTTAAAGATGGTCTATATCGAGTCTACTTGCATCAAGATAACTATAAGAAAGGTACTAACCTTGAAATAGTTGCCATTGCCGTTAATGCAAATGGCGAAAAGGTAGCATCTGGAATACAGAGCTATTTAGTCAAGTAACCAAAACTCCAAAGCTTTAGATAGTTGTTTAGACCAAGCTTTCTCGTTATGGCCAGCATTGGAAAAGACTGTACTTCGATAATGTTTAGACCATCCTTGATTTCGCATTATTAAATCGGCATGGTCTTGATCTTCTTTATAAGTGCTATCTAATTTTCGATCGCCTCTACTCATCCAAATTTTATGCGTGCCAGGTTGCGGAAGTTGATTTAACATCTGTTCTACGAGCTCCTTGCCTCCGATTACCCAATGAGGGGAGAAGGCAAGTGCAGTCTTAAAGAAATCTGGTCTAAGTGTTAAAGCATTTAGAGTTGCCAGACCACCCATACTTGATCCAATCATCGCGGTCTTCTCAAACGTTGGTGAGAAATCTAGAAATTTAAGTATCTCTGGAACTATTAATTCTGCAATCATTTTCTGGTATTCATCACCACGCAAGTGTTCAGGCTTTAGATCAGTCTTTACTTTTGGAGTTACAGCTCCTTGGAAGAGTTGCTGCGGAGTCAAATCTTTTATTCTTCCAAATTGATCGCTCTTACTGGCTGAATGGAAGATTCCGATTATTGCTGGCGACTTGTATCCGAAATCGTCAAAAACCTTAGAGGAGTTTTGGGCCATCTTCCATGTTCTACGTCGCGTCGCAGTCCTTGGATCAAAAACGTTCTGGCCATCATGAGCTATCAGCAGGTGAGATGGGTTGGGAGGCGACCAGAAATCAACGATTCGACCATCAAAATCACTCCGTACAACTTGACCTGGCACGCCACGGATTTGAAAATGCGAAATCACCTTCATAATGAAACACTAGCACCGTGAAACGGAACATCATATGGTTTAGACGCGATTTAAGAGTTACTGATCATCCTGCATTACTTGCAGCTATCGCGAATTCAGATGAGATAGTTCCACTATTCATCTTAGATCCAGCCTTAATTAAGCAATCAGGTTCAAAGAGATTGGCATATTTAGCTAATTCACTTCGTGCGTTAGATGAATCTCTAGGTGGCACATTACATATTGTCGCTGGAGACCAAGTAGAAGTTTTGAAAAGTTATAACGCCCAAGAGGTGCATATTTCACAAGAATTTGAACCTTACGGTGCTGCACGTGATAAACGTGTTGCAGAAGCTGGCATAAATTTAATTGCAACTGGAAGTCCATATGCAATTGCTCCTGGTCGAGTACGTAAACCTGACGATACTAATTACCGCGTATATACACCTTTTTATAAAGGTTGGATGGCGCATGGTTGGCGGAATCCTGTAGGTGCACCTAAAGAAATAAATGCGGTAGCACCAAATAAAGAGCAACGACAATTTCCAGAGTGGACCACTGATTGCGATATTCCAGAAGCTGGCGAAGCTGCAGCGCATAAACGCTTTGCTTGGTTTAAAGAGAACGCATTAGATAGCTATGACGAACAGCGAAACATGGCTGGCATAGATGGAACTAGTCGTATGAGCGCGCATTTAAAGTTTGGAGAAATTCATCCACGTACTTTGTTGCATGGATTAGGTTCCAGTAAAGCCCATGATACTTTCCGAAAAGAGATTGCTTGGCGAGAATTTTATGCAGATGTGCTCTTTCATAATCCACACACAATCGATGAATATTATGCAGAACGATTTGCAAAGATGCGCTATGACGAACCAGGTGAAAAATTTAAAGCATGGTGTGAAGGCAAGACTGGATATCCATTTGTTGATGCTGCGATGCGCCAATTGCTAACAACTGGATGGATGCATAATCGAACAAGAATGGTGGTTGCATCTTTCTTAGTTAAAGATTTACATATTGAATGGCAGCATGGAGCCAACTTCTTTATGGAACATCTAGTTGATTTCGACCCAGCAAGTAACTCTCATGGCTGGCAATGGACTGCAGGTTGCGGAACTGATGCATCGCCTTATTACCGAGTCTTTAATCCAACGGAGCAAGGGCGAAAGTTCGATCCCGAGGGCGATTACATCCGTAAATTTGTACCTGAATTGGCTTCAGTGCCAACGGAGTTAATCCACGAACCAGGGCTTTCGTATATTCCGCCGATAGTCGACCATAAGCTTGAGCGGGTTGAATCTCTGGCTCGCCTAGAAGAGATTAAGCAGTAGGTTTCACCGCCCTATCTCACCCCTATTTTGGTGACAAAGGGTGAGGCTTTGCATCACCCTTAGCACATGGCTCCACATGTTGAACTTCGCGAGATGGCATTTCAAATGCGCTCTGATGATTTGCGTCAATATGGTCAGACTGTATTAACCAAAGATCCAACTCGTGTAGCAGCAGCTGAAGTTTTGGATTTAATGGCCTATCTAGTTGCCTGTGATTTCATAGGCGCTGAAGCCAAATTAGAAACACTTAGATTTAAATTTAAGGACACCAAAGACGAGAGCTATGTTGAAGAAGCAGCTTCGTTAGCTAGCGCTCATATTAGTTTTGCATTTGGCCGATTTGAAGAATTGGATAAAGCAGCTCTAACTTTTCTAACTAGCCATCGTGATAATCCAAATTTAGAACAAGGTGAATATCTTGATGTTTTAAGGTTAACCGCCCAAAAAGCTTTAATACTTGATGAATTTGAGCGCTTAGCCAAAATTGAATTTGAAATTTCCCAATATAAGGCAAATACTCAAGGAATAAATGCGCTTTATTTAATTAATTCAGTTACTGCTATGAATTTAATGGCGCGCGGCGATTTCCTAAAAGCAGCGAAAATTGCAACTACAAACTTAGAAATTGCAAAGCAGAATAATTACACCGGCTTAATGGCTCCACTTGATTCGATGTATGTAATTGCAAGAGCAAAACTAGCGGGTGCAAAGAATCAAGAAGCACTGGAAATGTTTGAAGAGATAAAAGTATTAGCAGAGCAATTCTCACATTGGCCTTGGTACTTTATCTCTGATGGTTATCTTTCAAGAGATTTTGCCTTAGCAAATAAGATGACTGAAGCGCTTGCAATTGTTCGCGAAGAACGCGAAAAATTAGCAACATTTAATTTTAAGCATGATCTTCTTTTTATTCCTGATGTAAACGAACTCTATGTGCGCCACCTAATTAAGGATATTGAACGCATGCAAGTTCTGTTGGATCGAGTACCTAATTTAATTATGGTTCAACAGATACGAGCGCTCGGTGAAGAATGGCGCGGCCGCGATATGTTGGAGTGGTTTAAGAAGTTACCTGAAGAAGCTCCTCGAGAAAAAATCTATAAATTGGTTGCTTTCGCTGAGTATTACTCAGATAAAGAGAGTATTGCGATTGATTACATGTTCCAGGCGCTTCAAATTGCAGAAGAGACTGGACAGATTGAATTCATCCTTCGCCAATATCGTCTCTTTGATGTCATTTTGAAGGCAATATCTAAGAAGCCAACCCCGTTTCTTGAGTACATGGCAACACAGATTGCGGAGCGAATCCGCATTAATTCAGAGAAGAATCGGAGCGGAATCCCAGTGCCATTAACCACACGAGAATTAGAGGTGGTGCGCCATCTCTCAACAGGAAAACCAATTAGCGCGATCTCAGGAACGCTTCATGTTTCCATGAACACCATGAAGACCCATCTTCGTAATATCTACCGAAAGCTTGAAGTCGATGGTCGCGAAAATGCGGTAGTTAAAGCTAAGGAATTGTTCTTAATTTAAGGCTTATAAAGCAGGATTTTTCCCTAAACCTCAATCCTGATAACCTTACGCCGCTTAACGGTAGATTGCCCGAGCGGCCAATGGGAGCGGACTGTAAATCCGCCGGCTCTGCCTTCGAAGGTTCAAATCCTTCATCTACCACCAAAGCAATAGAAAAGCGTCACATTTCGTGGCGCTTTTCTCTTTTGGCAGATACCTTCACTTCATGGCATTCGACGTTAACCGCATTCGTAAAGAGTTTCCTTCATTAGATTCAGGTATCGCATTCTTTGATGGTCCTGGAGGATCACAAGTTCCAAAGAGCGTTGGTGCAGCGATAGCGAAGGCAATTACTCAACCAACTTCAAATCGAAATACTGTCACTATTTCTGAACAGAACGCCGAAGATTGCGTCCAAGGCTATCGAAACGCTGTTGCAGATTTACTTAACTGTGATCCGAAGGGTGTGATTTACGGACGATCATGGACTCAATTAACTTACGACATGTCGCGCAACTTAGCTAAGAGTTGGGGACCTGGAGATGAAATTATTGTTACTCGAATTGATCATGATTCTAATATTCGACCATGGGTACAAGCAGCTGAATCAAAAGGCGCAACAGTTAAATGGGCGGAATTCGATGTTGAAACTGCCGAGCTTCCAGTTGAAGCCATCACATCACTTTTAACAAATAAGACTAAATTCGTGGCATGTACGGGAGCTGCAAATACTCTCGGAACACGTCCGGATATTGCGGCAATTGCAAAAGCTGTTCATAGCGTTGGCGCGCTCTTTTTAGTAGATGCGGTGCACTTAACACCTCATGCAGCAATCGATTTCAAAGCAATTGGCGCTGACTTTATCGGCTTCTCTTCATACAAAATTTTTGGTCCTCATTGCGGCACTTTGGTAGCTGATCCTGCACTTTTGGATTCAATTAAAAATGACAAATTAGCTCCTTCAACTATGGTCGTTCCAGAACGGTTTGAATTCGGCACTTTGCCTTACGAAATCATGGCTGGCGTTACCGCTTCTATTGATTTCATCGCAGATATGGATCATGAAGCAACAGGTACAAGACGTGAGCGAATTGTTAAATCGATGAAAGCTTTGGAAGATTACGAGCATCCACTATTTGAATATATGGAAGCGCAGATCAAGTCACTTCCTGGTGTAAAAACATATGGACATGCAAAACATCGAACTCCAACTCTTTACTTTAGTTTTGAAGGAAAGAATGGCGTTGATATTTACAAGCACCTTGCATCTGCAAAAGTAAATGCACCTTGCCATAACTTCTATGCATATGAGGCATCACACAAACTTGGGCTAGGTGATGGCGGTGCACTGCGAGCAGGACTTGCGCCATATTCAATCAAAGAAGATGTTGATCGATTGGTCGCAGGAATACAATCATTCCTCTAATTGTTTAGATAAACATGCCAGCAATCACCGTATCCGACATAACAATTCTTCCAAAAGTTCTTGCGCCAATTGGTGCACGTGCTAGAAAAGTTAAATCTGTAACAACTGCGCCACAAGGTTTTGAAGGTGAAGGCTTCCCAGTTCGTAGAGCATTTGCTGGTGTTGAATTATCTGAACTTGATCCATTCATTCATCTAGATCAAATGGGTGAAGTCGAATACGCACCTGGTGAACCTAAAGGAACACCATGGCATCCACATCGCGGTTTTGAAACCGTTACTTACATAATCGATGGCATCTTCGATCATAAAGATAACCACGGTGGTGGCGGCACAATTACAAATGGTGATACTCAATGGATGACTGCAGGTGCCGGAATTCTTCATATCGAAACACCACCAGAGAGTTTGGTTATGTCTGGCGGTCTATTTCATGGCTTTCAATTATGGGTAAATCTGCCAGCTGCAAAGAAGTGGTCGCCTCCTGCCTATCAAGATTTACGTGCCAGTGAAGTAAAGTTATTAGCCTCTCACGATGGCGGAGCTCTTTTACGAGTAATTGCAGGAGAAGTTGCGGGCCATCAAGGTCCAGGTCGCACACAAACTCCAATCTCATTAGTTCACGCAACAATCTCTCCAGGAGCAGAGTTACGTTTGCCTTGGAACCCTGCATATAACGCACTTGTTTACACACTTTCCGGTAATGGATTTATGGGTAGTGAAAAACGCCCAGTACATATGGGTCAATTAACTGTCTTTGAAGATGGCGATGTAATTGTGATTCGAGCTTCTGAAGTTCAAGAATCAAGAAGCCCTTATTTAGATGTATTTATCTTGGGCGGAGAACCAATTCGCGAGAGCGTTGCTTGGATGGGCCCATTTGTAATGAACACGAAGAGCGAAGTCCTTCAAGCTTTTGAAGATTTCCAAAAAGGTTTATTAGGAAAAGTTCCTGCAGAACATTTATCAAGTAAAAAAGAAAGTGGCCGGGGAGATGTACTTGATGTACATAACGCACCGACCACTCTGCAGGAGAATTAAAGCGCCTTTAGCGCACTAACTACCTTTGTTAAAGATGCTTTAGCATCGCCGAACAAGAGCGTTGTCTTTGGATCATAAAGCAATTCGTTTTCGATACCAGCAAAACCTGGCCTCATTGAACGCTTCAAGAAGATGATGTTTGCTGCTTGATCAACATCAAGAATAGGCATTCCATAAATTGGAGCACCTGGTGTGGTCTTTGCAGCTGGATTAACAACATCGTTCGCACCAACTACCAACGCAACATCGGTCTGGCCAAATGTAGGGTTAACTTCTTCCATTTCGCTTAACTGTTCATAAGGAACATTCGCTTCAGCCAGCAACACGTTCATATGTCCCGGCATACGTCCTGCTACTGGGTGGATGCCGTAAGCAACATCAATTCCCTTTGCAGTAAGTAGATCCGCCATTTCACGGATTGTGTGTTGGGCCTGGGCAACTGCTAAGCCGTAACCAGGGACAATAACTACGCGACGTGCATAATTAAGCAAAATCGCGACGTCATCTGGCGAGCCACTTCGTACCGGACGTTCTTCTTGAGTGCCACTACCTGCAACTGCTTTTGCAGTAAATGCACCAAAGAGCGTGCCAAATAGCGAACGGCCCATTGCCTCTGCCATTAATCGAGTAAGAATAGTTCCAGAAGCACCCACAAGTGTTCCAGCCACAATCAACAGAATGTTCTCTAGAACGTAACCACTTGCCGCAACTGTTAGACCGGTGAATGCATTTAATAATGAGATAACAATCGGGACGTCTGCGCCACCAACTGGTAGCACGAAGAGCACGCCAAATAGCAATGAAAGAGCAGCAAGAACCTCAAGCATGGTATTTCCACCATCCTTGATCACAAGTCCTGCATTAACAATGATTGCAATCAATGTTCCGGCGATTACGAATCGACCACCTGGGAAAATAACCGGGCGAGTAGTCATTAATTCTTGAAGTTTCATGAATGTGATTACGGAACCGCTAAATGAAATACATCCAACAACTACTGTAAATACGGTTGCAATTACTGCAAGGGTAGATGCAGTATCGCCAAGGTTCAGATATTCAACAATTGCAACAAGTGCTGCTGCGCCACCACCAACACCATTAAAAAGCGCCACCATTTGTGGCATCTGGGTCATCTGAACCATGCGAGCAGCAGGAACTCCGACTGCGATACCAACTACAAGTGCACCGATAATCAATGGAAGGTTATGTAGACCTTCGCCATCTTCTTTATAAAAGAAGACTACAAATGTTGCAACGCCAGCTCCGGCCGCGCCAATTAAATTACCGCGACGCGCGCTCTTTGGATGCGAAAGGCCTTTTAGCGCCAAGATAAATGCAACAGAAGAAATTAATCCAAGCAGATCATAAAGATTACGGCTCATGGTTATTTCTTTCCTTTGAACATCTCAAGCATTCGGTCGGTCACTACGAAGCCGCCAATCATGTTGATTGTCGCTAGGACGATGGCTAAAACACCGAGTACTAATTCAAGTCCACCATCAGCATGGCCAGCGACAAGAATTGCACCGACCAAGATGATTCCGTGAATCGCATTTGCACCTGACATCAAAGGTGTGTGCAACGTTGTGGAGACTTTAGAAACCACTTCAAAACCAACGAAAACTGCAAGGGTGAAGATTGCTAATAGCGCTAAACCATTGCTCATGAGTTTCTCCTTGAACCGTTATGTGTCAACGCAGATGCGGCAACAATTTCATCTTCGAAATTAATATTTAATACAACCTTTGTATCATCCTTAGCGGGAACAGTGATTAGCGTTAATAAATTAAGTAAATTGCGTGAATAAAGGCTAGAAGCATGGAAAGGTAAAGAACTTGGAACATCCTTTCCACCCCAAATAATTACTCCTCCTTCAGTAACAATTGTTTCGCCAGCCACAGACCCTTCAGCGTTTCCACCAGTCTCTGCAGCTAAGTCAATAATTACCGAACCTGGCGCCATCGCATCGACCATTGCCTTCGTCATTAGACGAGGAGCTGGACGACCTGGAACTGCAGCGGTTGTAATAACTACATTTGATTTTGCAATGTAAGGAGTTAATAGATCTTGTTGTTGTTTTGTTCTTTCGGCTGTCATCTCTTTTGCATAGCCACCAGAACCTGCAAGTGATTCCAATTCCAACTCAATGAATGTGGCACCCATTGATTTAACTTCATCGGCAGATGAAGGGCGAACATCGTACGCGCTGACAACTGCACCAAGTCGGCGCGCTGTTGCAATCGCTTGTAAACCTGCAACGCCTGCACCTAGTACCAGTACTTGAGCTGGAGTAACAGTGCCCGCCGCTGTCATTAGTAATGGGAAGAAGCGAGGACTTAACTCTGCCCCCATCAATGCCGCTTTATAACCTGCGCAGAGCGCTTGAGATGTAAGTGCATCCATCGATTGAGCACGGGAAATTCGAGGCACTAGCTCCATAGAAAAAGAAGTAGCTCCTGCTTTCGCAAGAGCTTCGATATTTTCAACTGCAGTAGTTGGCGATAAGAATGAAATTGTTACCGCACCCTTTTTCAAGGATCCTGCTTGTGCTGGAGTTAGTGGCTGAACTGAAAGAACAACATCTGCATCTTTCAGAACTTCACTTGCGATTTTTGCACCAACCGCTTCATAGTCTTTATCGGTTGCTTGCGCATGAATACCTGCGCCGCTTTCGATAATAACTTCATAGCCAAGTTTGGTGAATTTACTGATGACGTCTGGAACCAGCGCTACACGCTTCTCTCCAGCCCTGATTTCTTTAGGAACTGCGACACGCATGTAGCAAATGTACTCAGCGAAAGGTTGAGTTACTAGTTATTACCCTTTAATTCACCGCGAGTTAAGTGATAGAGAAGCGCTTGAATTGTGGTTCGGCGATGAAAGGCTTCGCGCCATATAACTGACTTTTCGCCATCAATTACGCTGGCATCAACCTCTTCACCGCGATGCGCAGGTAAGCAATGCATAAAAATAGAATCTTTTGCAGTATGTGACATAAGAGACTCGGTGATAGTAAAAGGTGCTAGCACTTGCATCTTCTCATTGCGTTCTGCTTCTGGATCACCCATTGACATCCAAACATCTGTGTAAACAACAGAGGCATCTTTAGCTGCTGCAATTGGATCGTTTGTTAGTTCAACACTTCCGCCAGATTTCTTTGCAATCTCTTTTGCCTGTGCAACAACCGCTGGATCTGGTGCCCATTTTCCATCCGGAGTTGCAGCGACAACATGCGCTCCCATGATCGCACCCATGATTAACCAAGCATGTGTCATGTTGTTGCCATCGCCAAAGTAAGAGAACTTACGTCCAGAAATATCTTTTCCGAAAACTTCGCGGATGGTAATCCAATCAGCAAGTAATTGAGTTGGATGATCATCATCGGTTAGTGCATTGATTACCGGAATTGATGCGTTAGCACCAAGTTCGTCAACATCAGATTGCTTGTAAGTGCGAATAATAATTGCATCACAGAATCCGCTAATTATTTTTGCGGTATCTGAAATAGTTTCGCCGCGACCGAGTTGTAGTTCATCACCACGAAGAAAGATTGGGGTTCCGCCTAAATGTGCAGTTGCAGTCTCAGAAGCTAGGCGGGTACGTGTAGAAGGCTTTGTCATATAAATCGCAACAGATTTGTTTCGTAGTTGATCTGGCGCAGAAAGTGGTGATGCAGCGAACTTTGCCGAGGTTTCTAGCAGCAATTCGACATCATCACGAGATAAATCCGCGGTACGCAGTAAGTCCTTCATTAGATAATTCTACCTATAAAAGTAAACTGCCACTTATGTCATTAAGGGTAACTAGAAGGCTTGCAGCAGCGATTGCATTAGTTGCGCTCTCTATAACCCCTGCCTCCAATTCATTTGCAGAGAACCCACAACCACGCAAGATTTACAGTGGATGGATTCCTTATTACTCAATGAAAACTTCGCTACCCGCTGCGCTTAATAATGCGGACTTGATCCGAGAGGTGATGCCATTTTGGTACACCTTTAAATACAACGGTACAAAGGCGAGCATCACAGATCTATATACGCCAGCCAATCCAAGTGTTCCAATAGCTACACCTTTAGCAAGCATGAAGGCAGCTGGCTTCACAATCATCCCAACAATTACAGATGGCACAGATAAATTAGTGCTGGCTAATTTACTTTCAACTGAAGCGGGCAGAACCGCAGCAGTTAAAGTTATAAATGATTTAGTAATGCAAAATAATTTTGATGGAATTGATTTAGATTTTGAAGGTTTTGCATTTGTTGATGGAAACACCAGTTGGCCAAAGACAAAACCATTTTGGGTCGCTTTTGTTAAGCAGCTAAGTGCCACGCTACACGCCAATGGAAAACTTCTTTCAATCACAACCCCATACTTATTAGATCCGGCATCGGGCAAAAAAGGCTATTACGTATATGCCTGGGCTGAAATCGCTCCGGTAATTGATCGATTACGAATTATGACTTACGACTATTCAGTAGCAAACCCAGGACCTATCGGCCCTCTTTCCTGGACTGAGAACACAGTTAAATATGCAGTTTCAATTATGCCGGCTTCAAAAGTCTTTGTTGGCTTAGCTGGATATGGTCGAGATTGGGTAACAAAAGTTGAAGGAGTTTGTCCAGCCGATGTTTCAAAAACAGTTGTAGCCGGTGCGAAAGCCGCAACATTTATTATGAGCAATGCTGCAAATTTAGCGGCTGGGTATGGCGCAACAATTAATTACAACGAAGTTCACCAAGAAGCTACTTTTACTTACCAAAAAACTTACAATGGAAATACCTCGACCGGACTTGCTACAAGTTGCGTAGCTACCAGAGTCGCTTGGTATCAAGATGCTCGCGCATATCAAGCTCGTGCGCAATTAGTTGCTAAATATCGACTTGGTGGATTAGTAGCTTGGACAATTGGTTTTGAAGATCCACAAGCTATGACAAATATTAGAAATGTTGCCCTTTCAATTGCTCCAGATAAAGTGCTCTCTACAATTTCTAGTGATTTGAGTGAATTTACTTACGGCCAGCCGATCAATCTGGCAGGTGTATTTACTTTGCAAGATAAACAACCAATTGCAGGGCTACCTGTAAAAGTTGAAGTCAAGAACTCTTCTGATTTGAATTGGAGAGAGATCACCACGCTCATAACTGGGGTTGATGGAAAAGTCGCGCTACCGCTTTATTTGGGTGTAAATCAAAGTGTTCGGTTACGAAGCGATGGCACTTGGGAGCGCACTGAAGGAATATCTAACGAGCAGATCATAAAAGTTAAACCGCAGCTCAAAATCAATGCACCAACTAGCGCCGCCCTAAATGGAAAAATTGCAATATCTGGAGTGGTTAATCCAGGTAAGCAGGTCTTGGTCTCCCTTGAAAAATACGACGGAAAATGGACTCAGGTAGCGACAACTTCAACTGATACAAATGGCGGGTTTAGCTTTTCTTATTCTGCTAACGAGGCGCCTTTTATGAAGTTCCGAGTCGCGGCGGCAGGTTCTCAATCGGCTGCTGTAACTGTTGTAATTAGATAGATAAAATTCCATCATGGTCAAAATCAATACCCACCTTGATGAAGAGCTGAAAGCCATATTCAGCAATGATCGACTCTGGGTGTGCGTAGTTTGGGATGACCCAGTGAATTTGATGTCATATGTAACTTATGTATTCATGGAGTTATTCGGTTATACCAAAGAGCATGCAACAGAATTAATGCTAAAGGTCCATAACGATGGAAAAGCAGTTGTTTCAAATGGTTCTCGCGAAGAGATGGAACGAGACGTGCAACGTCTTCACGAGTATGGACTCTGGGCAACAATCTCTAAAGAAGAGTTGTAATGAGTAACGAACCAAATGGATTCAAACGTCATGGCGAAAATGAATACCAAGCAAAATTCTCTGAATCCGAACGTGAAGTATTAATAAATCTAAGCGAACAAATTATTGAATTATTAGCAGAACGAGTAGATCACGCACATGATGATCCACTTGCCGCAATGGTTGGAATTACCGTTCACGACGCTCCACCTGAAGATGAAGTACTCCTTCGGTTATTACCAAATGCATATGCAGATGAAGATGCTGCTTCAGAATTTCGGCGTTACACGGAATCTACACTTCGCGATAAGAAACGTGCTCACTCAATGGCGATTAGAAGTAATCTGATTAATGCTGGTGATCAACCTATTGATTTAGACCACGAAGGCGCAAATGCTTGGCTTGGTGGGTTAAACGATATTCGCTTAGCTTTAGGTGTTCGTTTAAAAATCGAAGATTCTCAACAAGAACATTTAGAATTACTAAAACCAGATGACCCTTTGCGAGCTGTTTATGCCGTCTATACATGGTTAGGTTGGTTGCAAGAGAGTTTGATTCAAGCGTTAATGGATGATGTAACTGAACGCTAAACTATCTGTATGGCCGAACGCGATTACAACGGGGAGATTGCTGCCCTAAGTCAGACGCTTTCTGGCATTGAAAAGGTTTTAGATCTACCTAAGTTAAAAGAAGATGCGGCGAAACTTGAAGCTGAAGCCGGCGCTCCAGATCTTTGGAATGACACGGAGAATGCCCAGCGGGTAACTTCAAAACTAAGCCATACCCAAGCGCAGATTAATAAGTTGGTAAATCTTCGTCGTCGAATCGAAGATGTTCCGGTCCTACTAGAGCTAGCTGAAGAGGCTGGCGATAAGAGTGCGCTTGAAGATGCAGATAAAGAGTTAGATGCAATCACTAAGGTTTTAAGTGAATTAGAAGTTCAGACTTTACTTTCTGGCGAATACGACGAACGTGATGCTCTTGTAACTATCCGTTCTGAAGCTGGCGGAGTTGAGGCATGTGATTGGGCGGAAATGATTAGCCGCATGTATTTACGTTACTGCGAACGCCACAATTACAAAGTTGATGTTTTAGAAACTTCATATGGTGAAGAAGCAGGCATTAAATCAACTACTTTCCGTGTAAGTGCGCCGTATGCATACGGAACGCTTTCAGTTGAGCAGGGAACACATCGTTTAGTTCGAATCTCTCCATTTGATTCACAGAGCCGTCGACATACCTCATTTTGTGGCGTCGAAGTAGTTCCAGTTGTTGATCAGAGCGACCATATTGAAATTGATGAAAAAGATATTCGAGTAGATGTTTATCGATCTTCCGGCCCTGGTGGACAAGGCGTTAATACAACTGACTCCGCAGTTCGCATCACTCACATGGCTACTGGAATTGTAGTTTCATGTCAGAACGAACGTTCACAAATTCAAAATAAAGCTACGGCAATGGCAGTTTTGCAATCCAAGTTATTAGAACGCCGACGTCAAGAAGAGCAAGCGAAGATTGATGCGCTCAAAGGA
>ERZ650311.469-NODE-469-length-25863-cov-31.049326_pt1 | contig 25863 bp, 28 predicted proteins | sample MGYA00376247_ERZ650311 | MGnify/ENA primary metagenome ERZ650311 (study PRJEB26733, sample SAMN07839324) | wastewater metagenome | biome: small river; feature: stream; material: water | place: USA: North Carolina | collected 2016-07-28 ...
CATTCAGTCGAGCCGTCCGATGCCGGTGTTCCGTTTGCGTTCCCCACGACCGACCCAATCGGTGTTGCCTGAGCAGTCGTCGCGGTAACCGCGATTGAGTAGACGCCGTTGGTGCTGTTGCAGTCAACGCCGATGAGTTTGTCGGTCGCAGGAAGACCGGGGAAGGTGCCAGCACTCGACGGCGCAGCAATCGCGGGGCTGGCCGCAACGAGTCCAGCTACGACGAGGCCGGTGGCGCTCAGAGCCGCGAGCGCGCGTGAAAACTTAGTCATGAATTGTGTCTTTCGATAGTGAGATGAAGCAAATTCATCATAACAGTCCGCGTATTTTCGACTTCAGCGAGGTGCGGCAGCAACGAAAAAGCCCCCGATCTCTCGGGGGCTTCGCTGTGGCTCCGACCGGCATCGATCCGGTGACCTTTCGATTTTCAGTCGAACGCTCTACCAACTGAGCTACAGAGCCAAGGAGTGTTTGTCGCTCCTAGACAAAAGAGCCTCCACAAGAGAGACTCTGTCGTCCGCGACCCTGACGGGACTTGAACCCGCGACCTCCGCCGTGACAGGGCGGCACGCTAACCAACTGCGCTACAGGGCCTTGCATATTGAATTGTAGACCTCGGAGTGACCCCAACGGGATTCGAACCCGTGCTACTGCCGTGAAAGGGCAGCGTCCTAGGCCACTAAACGATGGGGCCGAAAAGCGCGGTGCTTGATAGCACCAAGAGCCAAGATTACCTTCCTTATGGCGTTTTTAGCAACCTGACGATTACCCTTAAGACATGGCTTTGCAAATCGAACGCGCTCGGGGTGTCCGCATCCGTCGCTTTTTGGTTGCCGTAGCCGCCGTTTTCGCTTTGTTTGTTGGTGGCGCCGTGGTCGGCCCTGCCTGGGCCACACCAAGCTATCCAACTTGGGCCGAGGTTGAGGCAGCCAAACAAAAAGTAGCTGCCAAGCGAGCGATGATCGACAAACTTCAGGCCATCATCGAAGATTTGGGAGCACAGGCTGACGCCCTCGCGACCGTAGCGCTTATCGAGGGTGAGAAATATAACCAAGCTCAGGATGCCGTAGACGCGGTTGCCTCGAAGGTTAAAACCCTCGAAGGTCAGGTCGAGACCGCAATGGCCGAGGCAAATCAAGCTCAGCGTCAACTCGGTCAGCTCGCCGCCCAGATGTATCGCAACGGCGCTGCCGGAACCTCGCTGAATTTGCTTTTGAATGCCGACCAGGCCGACGACCTGCTTTACCAACTGGGTGCCAGCGAAAAGGTAGCCCAGCAAAGCGACGAACTTTATAACAAGTCAATTGCCAAGCAGCAGTATGCGCAGTCTCTTGCCGATGAGTTGGCGGTTGCCAAGGCTGAACTCGCAACCAAGGCGCAAACTGCCAAGGATGCCTACGCCAAGGCACAAGCGGCCGCGAACGCTTTGCAGGCTAAGGTCGACGAAAACAAGGCTTTGAACAAGACTTTCTATGCCCAGTTGGCTTCTTTGCAGAACACTTCGGCAGCGCTAGCTAAGGCTCGTGCCGACGGCATCGCGGCCGAGCGTCGCCAGAACGAGGGCACTACCAATATGGTGGCACCAGACCTTTATGACGTTGGGGCACCAGACACCGACAAGGTCGACAAAGCCATCAACTTTGCCAAGGCTCAACTGGGTGAGGCTTATGTACTGGGTGGAATGGGTCCGAACATTTGGGACTGTTCTGGAATCACCAAGGCGGCCTATGCAGCTGCCGGCATTTATATCGGAACGCACTCGGCAACGAACCAGTTCAACACCATGGCTTTCGCCAAAAAGCTGATTCCGCTTCGCGACATGCAGCCTGGTGATCTGATGTGGTACACCCGCGAACCGAATGTTTTCAATGGAGACAAATATCACGTGGTGATGTTCGTCGGTAATGGACTAATGCTCGAAGCACCGCGACCGGGAGCAGTCGTGCGTATCGTGCCCATTCGTTGGGGTGAAATGTTCCCCTACGCTGGTCGACCCAGCGCCTAAAGCTTTTAGTGGCCTTCGGCCTTGAAGCGCTCAATCGACTCAGCGATCAGACGCTCGGCAACAGCCTTGCCTTGCCAGTCGCCAACCTTGACCCACTTGCCCGGTTCTAGGTCTTTGTAGTGCTCGAAGAAGTGCTTGAGTTCGTTCTTGGTCTGTGCGGGAACATCCTCGATGTCTTGGATATGTGCCCAACGTGGGTCTTTGTCGAGCACGCAGATTAGCTTCTCGTCGATTCCGCCATCGTCTTCCATGGTCAGCACACCGACCGGGCGAACCGAGCAGACAACGCCTGGGTAGACCGGGAACTCGAGCATTACCAGCGCGTCTAGCGGATCTCCATCGCCACCGAGGGTGTTGTCGAAGTAGCCGTAGTCGATTGGGTAAACAAACGGGGTAAACAAAACGCGGTCTAGGTGAACGCGACCGGTCTCGTGATCGACTTCGTACTTGTTGCGGCTTCCGCGAGGGATTTCGATAACTACGTCGTGTGCCATGATGCTCCTAAATAGAGTTGTCTGAAAGAGAGTTTACCGAAAGGCGCTCGTGCCAACACGACCAAGGCTCACCCCGGCGATGGCCGACGTCCGTCGTGCCGTGCGCGAAAACTGGGATGCGGCATCCCTAGTCGCTGGAGATTTGGTGCTCGTCGCGGTTTCTGGTGGTCCGGACTCGATGGCGCTGGCCTCAGCCGCGGCATTCGAAGGAAAACGCGCTGGGATTCGAGTCGGTGCTGTCGTGGTCGAGCATGGGCTGCAGGCGATCACCAAGGTGGTTGCCGAGCAGACCGCCGAGAACCTGCGTGCACTCGGGCTCGATCCCGTTTTGGTTCTCGCCGTCACGGTGGGCGGGGATGGTGGACCAGAGGCGGCCGCTCGCGAGGCTCGCTATGCCGCACTTGATCAGGCACTCGCCGAAACTCACGCCAAGTTTGTAATGCTCGGACACACCCTCAACGACCAGGCCGAGACGGTGCTGCTCGGACTTGCCCGAGGCTCGGGCGCGCGTTCGCTATCGGGCATGGCGCAGGTTGGCGAGAGCTACCTCCGTCCGCTGTTAGCAATCACTCGCGAGACCACCGTCGCTTATTGCCAGGATGCCGGTCTCGAGGTCTGGCACGACCCCCAGAACACCGACCCCAAGTTCACGCGAGTGCGCATTCGCCACGAAGTGTTGCCGCTTCTCGAGCAGGCACTAGGTGGCGGGGTGGCCGCGGCCTTGGCGCGAACGGCCGATCAACTTCGCGAAGACGCACTCGCACTCGACGGTTCAGCCGCGGCCGTGTTCGACGTCGCGTCAACTCTCGGGGCGACATCCGTGCTGCTTTCGATCGACGCCTTCGAAACGCAACCGGTAGCCATCGTCAAGCGCGTGATCAAGCGCGCTATCCAGTCGGCCGGAGGCGCGGCATCCAGCGCGGGAATCGACGAGGTAGTCTCGCTGATTGTCAACTGGCACGGGCAGAAACCGCTGACGCTGCAAGGCGTTAGAGTAGTACGCACGGGCCGAGTGCTCGAATTTAAGAGCACCAAAACTCTCAAACCAGGAGCCTGTTAGTGGACCTCGAAAAGGTAAGCGGCGAAATCACCAAGATTCTCGTCACCGAAGAGCAAATCACCTCAAAAGTTGCCGAACTGGCTGCCGAAATCGATGCCAAGTATGCCGGCAAAGACGTGCTTCTGGTGGGCGTTCTGAAGGGTGCCGTGATGTTCATGGCCGACCTTTCACGTGAGATTCAGATTCCTGTGCAAATGGACTGGATGGCTGTTTCTTCCTATGGTTCGGGCACGCAGTCTTCTGGTGTGGTGCGCATTCTTAAAGACCTCGACGCCGATGTGCTCGGTCGCCACGTTCTAATCGTCGAAGACATCATCGACTCGGGACTCACCCTGTCTTGGCTCGCTTCGAACCTGAAGGCCCGCGGTGCCGCATCCGTTGAAATCGTCGCGTTCTTGCGCAAGCCAGAAGCTGCCAAAGTCGACGTCGAGGTAGCACTGGTCGGGTTCGATATTCCTAACGAGTTCGTGGTCGGCTATGGCCTCGACTACGCCGAGCGTTACCGCACGCTAAAGGGCGTCGCGGTGCTGTCGCCAGCCGTCTACAGCTAGGCGTTTGGGCTCACTCTCTGAGCGAACATCCCTGTTTTGGCCCTTTGTCAGAAGGTAGCCTTAGAGTTGTTCAACTTTGAACGCGAAAGGATGAGGCAAGTCCTCGACTATGAAACTTAAGAGCATCTTCAAGGGTCCAATCTTCTGGATCTTCGCCGCTTTTCTAGTGGTTTTCCTCGGCACCTCGCTAACCAGCGGAGGTGGCTTCAAGGCCGTCGACACCTCGACCGGTCTCGCCATGATTGCCGATGGCAAGGCCTCGGCCGTCAAGATCTATGACGGCGAGCAGCGAGTCGACGTGACCCTGAAAACCGCGGACGCGACCTACGGCGACAAGGTGCAGTTCTATTACGTTTATGCCCGCGGCACTCAGGTGGTCGACACGATCACCAAGGCTGAGCTAAAAGACGGCTTTAACGACGAGGTTCCGAACACCCCTTGGTACATCTCACTTCTCGGCAGCCTCCTGCCGTTCGTGATTATTGGTGCGATCTTCTGGTTCTTGATGGGTAGCGCTCAAGGTGGAAACAGCCGTGTAATGAACTTCGGAAAGTCGCGCGCCAAGTTGGTCAACAAAGAGAACTCGAAGGTTACCTTCGCCGACGTTGCCGGTGTCGACGAAGCCATCGAAGAACTACAAGAAATCAAAGAATTTTTGAAGGAGCCCGAGAAGTTCCAAAAGGTCGGCGCGAAGATTCCTCGCGGCGTTCTTCTCTATGGCCCTCCGGGAACCGGTAAGACCCTGGTCGCCAAGGCGGTTGCTGGCGAGGCTGGTGTTCCGTTCTTCTCGATCTCGGGTTCTGACTTCGTCGAAATGTTCGTCGGTGTTGGTGCATCGCGCGTTCGCGACCTGTTCGATCAGGCCAAGCAAAGCGCGCCTGCCATCATCTTCGTCGACGAAATCGACGCCGTGGGTCGCCACCGCGGTGCCGGCATCGGCGGCGGAAACGACGAGCGCGAGCAGACACTCAACCAGCTTCTGGTTGAGATGGACGGCTTCGACTCGAAGACCAATGTGATTCTTATCGCGGCCACAAACCGTCCCGACATTCTCGACCCGGCCCTGCTTCGTCCCGGTCGTTTTGACCGACAGATTGGTGTTGGTGCACCAGACCTCAAGGGCCGCGAGCAGATTCTTCGTGTTCACGCCAAGGGCAAGCCGGTTGCCGAAGACGTTGACCTCGCTACCGTTGCGCGTCGCACGCCTGGATTCACCGGTGCAGACCTCGCCAACGTTTTGAACGAGGCCGCTCTGCTCACCGCTCGTCAGAACGAGAAGCAGATCACCAACGAAACCCTCGACGAGGCGATTGACCGCGTGATCGGTGGCCCGCAAAAGAAGAGCCGCCTGATGAAAGATCAGGAGCGTTTGAACACCGCCTACCACGAGGCCGGTCACGCGCTTGTCGCCGCATCCCTGAACAACAGCGACCCGGTCACCAAGGTCACAATTCTTCCTCGCGGACGAGCACTCGGTTACACCATGGTTCTTCCGATGGAAGACCGCTACTCGGTTTCGCGCAACCAGTTGCTCGACCAGATCGCCTATGCGATGGGTGGCCGCGTGGCTGAAGAGGTTGTCTTCCACGACCCAACCACCGGTGCTTCGAACGACTTCGAAAAGGCCACCAGCATCGCTCGCCAGATGGTTACCCAATACGGTTTCTCGGCTTCGGTTGGTTCGGTGTCTTATGGCAAGGGCGGCGAAGTGTTCGTCGGCCGCGACATGGGTCAGGTTCGCGAATACAGCGAAGCAACCGCTCAGCAAATCGATGCCGAAATTCGCAGCATCCTCGATGGTGCGCATGATGAGGCTTACCAAGCAATCAATTTGAACCGAAAGGTGCTCGACGCGTTGGCTAAGGCTCTGATGGAAGAGGAAACCCTTAACCAAGAGCAGATTGCTGTGATCTTCAAAGACATCAAGAAGTTGCCTCAGCGCACCCTCTGGCTGTCTAAGAAGAGCCGTCCGGTTTCAAAGGTTGGTCCGATTGCGATTCCTGAAAAGGGTTCGACCACCTCTAAAGAAGCTGCGATTGCAGCTGATGCTGCGCCTAAGGCGACCAAGCCTCGTTCGAGCAAGCCTCGAGCGACCAAGGCGGGAACGACTGCGCCGAAGCCCAAGGCGACCAAGCCTTCGTCCGAAAAAGAGTAGTTAGTGGTCGACACCGAGCGCATCAAGTCTGCGGTGGCTGAACTTTTGACAGCCATCGGCGAAGACCCAACCCGTTCGGAGCTTGCCGCAACACCTACCAAGGTGGCCGAGGCTTATGCCGAGTTTTTTAAGGGCGTGGGCGTCGACGAAACCCAGGTGTTGGCCGAGACCTTTGAGGCCGAGCACAACGAAGTTGTGATTCTCAAAGACATCGACTTTGTTTCGATGTGTGAGCACCACTTGCTTCCGTTCACGGGAGTCGCGCACATCGCATACCTGCCCAGCGATCGCGTGATCGGGCTCGGCCGCCTGCCGAAACTGGTCGAAACGGTCGCCTCTCGCCCGCAGCTTCAAGAGAACCTGACCGCCCAAATCGCCGATGCACTCGAGCGCGGTTTGAGCACCCGAGGTGTCGTTGTGGTCGTCGAGGCCCGCCATCACTGTGTGGTTTCGCGCGGAGCACGTCAACCCGAAGCAAACACCATCACCATGGCGGCCCGCGGATGCTATTCCGAACCGGCCGCACGAGCCGAAGTCATGGGGCTCATCTCCAAATGAAGTTTGAACGCCCGCGGGTCATGGGAGTGCTCAACGTAACCCCAGACTCGTTTAGTGACGGCGGAGAATTCATCACCGAACAGTCCGCCCTCGACCACGCCCGCCTCCTTGAGATGGCGGGAGCCGACATCATCGACGTTGGCGGCGAGTCCACCAGGCCGGGAGCCGAGCGAGTTGAGCCGAGCGTGGAGCAGGCGCGGGTCATCCCAGTAATTCGAGCAATCAAGCGCGAACTCGACACGACTGTTTCGATTGACACGATGAACTCCTCGACCGCTCGGGCCGCCGTTGAGGCGGGGGCCGAGATCATCAACGACGTGTCGGGCGGTTTGGCCGACCCCGCGATGTTTGCGGTGGCTGCCGAGACGGGCGCGACGCTCGTAATCTCGCACTGGCGCGGCTTCAGCAACATCATGGACACCCAGAACTTCTATCACGACATCGCGGTCGACGTGGCTCGTGAACTTTCCGAGCGAGTGGATGTGGCGATTGCCGCGGGAGTGGCACGAGACAAGATCGTGATCGACCCTGGTCTCGGATTTGCCAAAGACATGAAGCAGAACTGGCAGCTCGTGGCGAGGCTTGACGAACTCGAGGCGCTGGGCTTGCCCATCTTGGTTGGAGCAAGTCGCAAGAGATTTATTGCGGGCGCGATCGACCCCGAAGAGCCGGCGCAGGTGAGCAACGAGCGACGCGACGTGGCGACGGCGGTCTTGACCGCTCTTCTGCTGCAGCGCAAACTTTGGGGGATTCGCGTGCACAACGTGCTGGCCACGACAGACACCATCAGGGTTGTTGCAGCCCTGCGTGATGCAGAGCAGAGTTAAACCATGAGGCACAAGATCAAACTGACCGGACTTCGTGTCTTTGCATATCACGGCGTGTTCGACTTCGAACGCCAGAACGGTCAAGACTTTTACATCGACTGCACCGTATCTCTTGATGCAACCAAGGCAGCGCTCAACGACGACCTTGCCCACACCGTCAACTACGCCGACCTAGCCAAGGCTCTGGTCGAAAACGCCAAGTCCGAGCCAGTCGATCTGCTCGAAACCCTGGCCCAGCGCTTGCTTGACATGGTCATGAACCTTGGCGGAGGCGATGCCACCGGTTTGGTGCGCTCGGCCAAGATCACCGTGCACAAACCGAACGCTCCGATCGTCTATGACTTCGAGGATGTTTCGGTGACCGTCAAGGCCAAGCGCGACTGATGGCCGCGGTGCGTTCTGTGCTTGCGCTCGGCGGAAATCTGGGCGACCGAAAGGCCACCATTCGCTCGGCCATCCGCGCTCTCAAACAGACCGACGGCATCAAGGTGCTCAAAAAGTCGCCACTCGTCGAGTCGTTTGCTGTCACCGCATCCGGTGTCGACAAAACCCGCCCGAACTACCTCAACGGAGTGGTCGAAATCGAGACGGAGCTAAAGCCAGGTGCCCTGCTCGACGTGGTTCGCGGCATCGAGCGTGCACACGGACGGGTGCGGCTCGAGCGCTGGGGTTCGCGAACGCTCGACATCGACATCATCACCTACGGCTCGCTGATCAAAGACGGCAAACGACTGACTTTGCCGCATCCGCGAGCATTCGAGCGAGCTTTCGTTACCGTGCCGTGGTCGTTGATGAACCCGGATGCGGTGCTCCCCGGCCACGGAAGCGTCGCGTCGCTCGCCGCCGAACAACGCGACCAGGTTTGGGTGGTCAAGTGAAGCTCACCAAGGTCTCATCGCTAATCGCCTATGCCGTGGCTGCCGGGCTCATCGGCTATGCGGTGAGTCTGATTCTCGTTCGCCTCGGCCAACCGCTGCCAAGTTCGCCCACAAACCTGTTGGTCACGCTCCCCGTAATCTCGGTTGTGCTCGTGATTCTTGCGATTCCAGTCGTGCGCTACCAAACGGCAATCAAGAAAAACCTCGCACTTCCGGCCGGGGCAAAGCCGGTTTTGGTCAAGCGCGTGGACCCGTTCTATGCGTTGCGAGTCGCACTTCTGTCTAAGGCAGTCGCCATTTCGGGTTCGATCTTTCTCGGCTGGCACGGCGGCGTTCTCGTCGTGGTGCTGACTTCTCCACAGATTTCCGAGAGTGCCGCCTGGAGAAGTGCATTTGGGCTAGCAGGCTCGCTCACCATGGTGATTGCCGGCATCATCATCGAGCGCGCCTGTCGCGTTCCGCCAGACTCGACCGCAACCGACACCGAAGCGACTGCAGCATGACCGCCGCGACCGGAAGACTGACCGTTGGCGTTATCGGAGGCGGTGCGGTTGGTGTTGCCATCGCGCAGGCGCTCGCCGGTGCAGGCCACCTTCTGGTCGGCATCACGGCCGTCAGCCAGAAAAATCTCGACCGCATTGAGGCTCAGCTTCCGAGCGTCGACGTTTTGGCTCCCGGCGAGGTGCTAGAGCGTAGCGAACTGGTTGTGTTGGCCATCCCCGATGAAGAGTTGTTGCCAACCATCGGCGGATTTAGCGAGGCACACCTCTGGAGGCAGGGGCAACTCGTGGCTCATACCAGCGCGAAACACGGATACGGCATCCTCGGCACCGCGGCCCAGCAAGGTGTGATTCCACTGGCGATTCACCCGGCCATGCGATTCACCGGCACGACCGTCGATCAGGCCAGACTGCGCGAATCGTTCTGCGCGATTGCTGCACCGAAGGTGGCGCTGCCGATCGCCGAAGCCCTGGTGATCGAGATGGGTGCCGAACCGGTGGTCATCACCGAAGAACAGCGTTCGGCCTATGCCGAAGCCTTCGAGGTTGCCACAAACTTCTCGGCGATGGTGGTCAACCAAGCGATTGGCTTACTCGAAGAGGCGGGCATCTCAAACGCTCGCGGAATCATTGCCCCGAGCGTGCGAAGCGCTGTCGAGCGAGCCCTCGACGACGGGCACCAGCCAATCGACCCGAACCTTTTGATGGGGGACGACGCCGAATGACCGAACACGAGCTGCGAGTTTTTAAGACTGCCGCCGACCTAGAGGCAGCCGTGACTCAGGCCCGCCTCGAGGGCAAACGCATCGCCTTCGTGCCAACCATGGGTGCCCTACACGAGGGGCACCTGCGCCTGGTCGACATCGCGCGCGAGCACGCCGACTTCGTGGTGGTCAGCATCTTCGTGAACCCGCTCCAGTTCGGAGCCTCAGAGGACTTCGACCGCTACCCGCGCACGCTTGACGCCGACTGCGAGTTGCTGAGCGCTCGCGATTGCGACGCCGTTTTCGCTCCATCGGCCGCCGAGGTCTATCCGCCCGACGGCAAACCGGGCAAGCCCACCGAGCGTGCCGGCATCATCGGTTCTACGTTCGAGGGCGCTGCTCGTCCTGGTCATTTCGACGGCGTGCTGACCGTGGTCGGTCGCCTGCTGCAACTGGTCGAGCCAGATGTGGTCATTTTTGGTCAAAAGGATGCCCAGCAGGTGTTCATGGTTCGCAAGCTGATCGGTGCCAAATACAAGGATGTTGAACTCGTCGTTGCGCCTACCGTGCGCGAGCCGTCCGGGCTCGCGATGTCTAGCCGCAACCGTTATCTGACACCGTTCGAGCGCGAAACCGCGGTCGTGATATCCAAGGCCCTGCGCGCGGTCGATTTTGCCGCCAAACACGGGCTGCCGGCATCGTTTTGCATCGAGGCAGGTCTCTCGCTGTTTGCCGGCGAGCCCAAGGCTAAACTTGAGTATCTAGCGGTAGTCGATCCGCAGCTGTTCAAACCGGTCACCGACAAGTTCAAGGGCGAGGCTCTTGCGATTGTCGCGGCCGAGGTTGGCGGGGTTCGTTTGATCGACAACCAAATCATCGAAATTCGGGAGCAAGACGCATGAGCGAATCGCCAATCGAGCACGAAGACGAACAAGATCTGCCCGAGCAGATCGCCATTCGCCTCGAAAAGCGCGAGCGACTAAACGCACTCGGCGACGCATACCCGGTTTCGCTTCCGATCACCCACACCATCGAGCAGGTTCGTGCGGCCTATCCCGACCTCGAAGTCGATGTAGCCACCGGCGACACCGTTGCCCTAACCGGACGCGTCATGTTTCAGCGCAACACCGGCAAGCTATGTTTCGCGACCCTGCAGGCTGGTTCCGGCGAGCGCATCCAGGCGATGCTTTCGCTCGACAGGGTGGGCGAGGAGCAGCTCGAACTTTATAAAGAGCTCGTCGACCTTGGCGATCACCTGTTTGTTGCCGGCGAGGTGATCACTTCGAAGCGCGGCGAGCTGAGCATCCTGGTCAGCGAGTGGAAGATGGCCGCCAAGACCATTCGTCCGCTGCCAAACCTTCATAACGAACTCGGTGAAGAGTTCCGCGTGCGTCACCGTTATCTAGACCTGATCGTGCGCGACCGCGCTCGCGAGGTCGTAAAGATTCGCGCTCAGGTGATGGCCTCGATGCGCAAGACCTTTGCCGAGGCGGCATACCTCGAAGTCGAAACCCCGATGCTGCAGACCATTCACGGTGGCGCATCGGCTCGTCCGTTCAAGACTCACTCGAACGCGTTCGACACCGAGCTTTATTTGCGCATCGCTCCGGAACTGTTTTTGAAGCGTGCCGTCGTCGGTGGCATCGACCGAGTATTCGAAATCAACCGCAACTTCAGAAACGAAGGTGCCGACCGCACCCACAGCCCAGAGTTTGCGATGCTCGAGGCCTATGAGGCCTACGGCGACTACAACACCATGGCTCACCTCACCCAGAAGCTGATTCAGAACGCCGCAATGGACGTTTTCGGCACTCACCAGGTGGTGCTCGAAGACGGCTCGGTGAACGACCTAGGCGGCGAGTGGGCGCGCATCTCGATGTTTGAGTCTCTCTCGGCTGCCGCCGGCATCGAGATCACCCCAGACACCCCAATCGCCGAGTTGAAGAAACTCGCCGACAAAGAGGGGCTAGAGATTGATCATCCACAGCACGGCAAATATGTCGAAGAACTTTGGGAGCACTTCGTCAAGGGTGACCTCGTCAACCCGACCTTCGTGATGGACTTTCCGGTCGACACCTCGCCGCTGGTGCGCAACCACCGCAGTCAGAGCGGCCGCGTCGAGAAGTGGGACCTCTACATCCGTGGCTACGAGCAGGCTACCGGCTATTCCGAGCTCGTTGACCCTGTGATTCAGCGTGAGCGCTTTGTCGAGCAGGTCAAGTTGGCAGCCGCGGGTGACCCCGAGGCGATGAAGCTAGACGAAGACTTCTTGAAGGCTCTCGAGTTTGGAATGCCACCATCGGGTGGAATGGGAATGGGCATCGACCGCTTGTTAATGTCGCTCACCGGTCTCGGAATTCGCGAGACCATCATGTTCCCTCTTGTGAAGTAGGCACGGATGACCCCCTGGGAGATTTTCGTCGACGTATCGCTCTCGCTGATTCCGCCGATTCTGGTCGGCGGCGTCTTCTATGTGATCATGCGGTCGATTTTGCGTGCCGATTCGAAGGAGCGTGAGGTTTACTCGCAGATCGAGGCCGAAGAGCGCGCCAAGCTTGAGTCGCCGGCAGACTCCGGCAAGCGTGCCAAGTGAAGGACAAGGTCACTAGTTTTGTGTTTACTCTGTTTTTTTCCGCTTGAGTTGCACGATCAAGAAAGAAGTGCAAGCGGCCAAGCTCAGTGCGACCATCCGGGCCCAAGGATAGGTCAATTGCAGAGTGTAGATGCTTTCCAAAAAGGCCGCTACGCCAACTCCAGCAAGAAGCATCACTAGCGTTATCCAAAAATAAAGCGTTACTCGGAGAGGTTGCAAAATCCTGCCGCTAGCCCATACCAGGACGCACGCTAGAGTTATCCAAGATGCGCTAGCGCTTGCCTTCAAAAAGGACATTTCTAATTGCGCGCTTAGTGAAGCGCGAGGGTGTGGGCGCGTGATAACACTCTCCCAGAGTTCGGGCGGGAGCGATGTTGAACTCTTCACCACATCGATCCACCCCTCTAAGTGGTGGACATAGGCTAGGAGCGACTCAAATCCAATTCCCAAAAACAACGAGAACCCGACAACAGCAAGGCTCTTGAGTCTCACTTTGACCACTTCCTAATTGATGTCACCAGAGTAATTTATTCTTGCTTCGCACCTTGTTTCGCCCAGTAATAAACACTCAAAACCCGCGTTTTCACGTTGAAAGACCGTTTGCCACCCCGGCGACTCAGAGTCGCGGATGTAGGCTTCGTGATTTGGAGCTCTTTTTGCCCAACCAACCAAACCGTAGCCTCCGGATCTCTGGATGGTGACCGTGTAGTTGTATTCGATGTCGGCCCCAAGATATTCGGCTGGGTCGCACAGTGGGTTGCCAACACGGTGGTTAACTACGAAGACAGAGGTCCAGGGTGTTTCTTTGGCCACTGTAAAAATCACTTTTTCGGCCGAAGCGGTCTTCCTCTCAGTAAACCAGGTGGTTGTGTAGCTGCCCAAGTAAGGATTGTAAAGTCTAAAGCCGAAGTGGACGGCCGACTCTCCAATGTAAAAATTGGACGAAACCTTTCCTCCAGCAAGCCAGTCAACTCTTACGTTTAGGCGAGTGCGATAACTGGAAGCTGCTCCGTCAAAGCCTCTTCCATCTCCTTCAAAGTAGGCAGGGTCTAAGTAGCCGCATGCGTCAACAAAAGGCCCTGTGAGTCTTGATTCGCGAATAAAAGTAGAGTACCGAAAAGACGTTGCGTTTGGCATTGTTGCAGCCTCCGCCCTAATCTCAGTAACATCAAGTTCATTTCCAGATGGGATTCGCAAAGGCAAAGACTGTAATTGAACCGACTCGTAGAGTTCGGGATTCGCTTTGAGGTCAAGTTGAATGTCGGCGGGAAGTTCTTGCACCTCAGCCGGCGAGAGCGACTTGCGTATTTCGATTGTGTACGTATGTGTCTCGCCCGGTGCAACCTCCGAGTCCAGAGCCACCCCCACTTCATCATGGCTTGCGACATTTAGATTACGGGACGAAATATTTATAGTTCCTAGGTCATGGAAATACCATTCGACCGACACTTTTTCGGAGCTGGCCACCAAATGCACTTCACCTTGGTCAAAAATCATCTTTGCTTCTGCTGTCTGCTCGGCAGCCAAGAAATGTATTCCCGAGAAAGTCAAGGTCAGTATTGCGGCCGAGACGAGACGAAAAATTTTGCGTGCGATATTCAAAATGCCCCTGGGCAACATAGTAGCAGGCAACAGCATTGCGGTCGCGTAAAAGTTCTTTATTCCCCTAGCGAACAGCCCCGAAATACGTCGGTGGGGGCGGTTAACATCCTTGTATGAAGGCTACGCACTAGCCTTCGCTAGGAGTAAGACATGTTCGAGAAATTCACCGACAAGGCCCGTCGTGTAGTGGTGCTCGCCCAAGAAGAGGCGAAGATGCTCAACCACAACTACATCGGCACCGAGCACCTGCTGCTCGGCCTGATTCACGAGGGTGAAGGCGTGGCGGCTAAGTCGCTAGAAGCACTCGGCATCAGCCTCGACGCAGTGCGCGAACAGGTTCAAGAGATCATCGGTCAGGGCCAGCAGGCTCCAACTGGCCACATTCCTTTCACTCCACGCGCCAAAAAGGTGCTCGAGCTGTCGCTTCGTGAAGCTCTGCAGCTCGGCCACTCCTACATCGGCACCGAGCACCTTCTGCTTGGTCTGATTCGCGAAGGCGAAGGCGTCGCCGCTCAGGTGCTCACCAAGCTCGGAGCCGACACCAACCGTGTGCGCCAGCAGGTCATCCAGTTGCTCTCGGGTTTCCAGGGCAAAGAAGCGGTTCAGGTTGGTGGCGAAACCAACGCACCTCAAAAGGGCTCCCAGATTCTCGACCAGTTTGGTCGCAACCTGACTCAGGCAGCAGCCGAGGGCAAGCTCGACCCCGTGATCGGTCGCGAGCGTGAGATCGAGCGCGTTATGCAGATTCTCTCTCGACGCTCCAAGAACAACCCGGTGCTCATCGGCGAACCAGGCGTGGGCAAGACCGCCGTGGTCGAAGGGTTGGCTCAGGCGATCGTAAACGGCAACGTGCCAGAAACGCTCAAGGGCAAGCAGCTCTACACCCTCGACATGGGGTCGCTCATCGCTGGCTCGCGCTACCGCGGTGACTTCGAAGAGCGCCTCAAGAAGGTCACCAAAGAGATTCGCACTCGTGGCGACATCATCACCTTCATCGACGAAATCCACACCCTTGTTGGTGCCGGTGCCGCCGAGGGAGCCATCGACGCCGCATCCATCTTGAAGCCACTTTTGGCTCGCGGTGAACTGCAAACCATCGGTGCCACCACACTCGACGAATACCGCAAACACTTCGAAAAGGATGCGGCACTGGCTCGCCGCTTTCAGTCGGTGAACGTCAACGAACCAACGTTGCCGATGGCCATCAACATTCTCAAGGGCCTGCGCGACCGTTACGAAGCGCACCACAAGGTCACCATCACCGACCAGGCAGTGGTTTCGGCAGTCACGCTTTCAGACCGCTATGTGACCGACCGCTTCTTGCCAGACAAGGCAATCGACCTGATCGACGAAGCCGGCGCTCGTCTGCGGCTGTCGATTTTGTCTTCGCCTCCCGAACTGCGTGCACTCGAAGAGCGCATCGTCGCCGTTCGCGTCGACAAAGAGAAGGCCATCGAAAACCAAGACTTCGAACTCGCTGCCTCGAAGCGCGATGAAGAGAAAAAGCTCAACATCGAGCGCGTCAAGCTCGAAAAGTCTTTCCGCAATGGCAACGTGGCCGCTCAGGGAGTCGTCGACGAGGGTCTTATCGCCGAGGTTCTGTCGCAAGCGACCGGCATCCCGGTTTTCAAGATCAGCGAAGAAGAGAGCGCCAAGCTCATCTACATGGAAGACGAGCTGCACCAGCGCGTCATCGGTCAAGACGAAGCGATTCGCGCGATTTCCAAGTCGATTCGCCGCCAGCGTGCCGGTCTCAAAGACCCGAACCGCCCATCCGGTTCGTTCATCTTCGCCGGTCCGACCGGTGTCGGAAAGACCGAGCTAGCCAAGGCGCTCGCCGAGTTCCTGTTCGACGACGAGAGCGCGTTGATTTCGCTCGACATGTCGGAATACGGTGAAAAGCACACCGTCAGCCGCCTGTTCGGTGCCCCTCCGGGCTTCGTCGGCTTCGAAGAGGGTGGCCAGCTCACCGAAAAGGTGCGCCGCAAGCCGTTCTCGGTGGTGCTGTTCGACGAAATCGAAAAGGCACACCCTGACATCTTCAACTCGCTGCTGCAGATTCTCGAAGAGGGTCGCCTCACCGATGGTCAGGGTCGCGTGGTCGACTTCAAGAACACCGTGATCATCATGACCACCAACCTCGGAACCCGCGACATCGCTCGTGGAACCATGGGATTCGCTCTCGAAGGCGACGACGGAAACGACTACGACCGCATGAAGGGCAAAGTCAACGAGGAGTTGAAGAAGCAGTTCAAGCCAGAGTTCTTGAACCGCGTAGACGACACCATCGTGTTCCCTCAGCTCAAGCAGTCCGAACTGTTGCAGATCGTCGACCTCTTCATCAAGAAGCTCGCTCGCCGACTCGAAGACCGCGACATGACCATCGAGGTTCGCCAAGACGCCAAGTTGCGCCTCATCGAACTCGGTTATGACCCGGCCCTCGGTGCACGTCCGTTGCGTCGTGCGGTTCAGCGCGAGGTCGAAGACCAGCTCAGCGAGCTCATGATCGCCGGCAAGCTGCCAACCTCGAGCCACGTTGTGGTCGACTTCGTCGACGGCAAGTTCACTTTCGATTCGAAGGTGCGCGAAACCGCTACCATTTAGGGATGACCACCGCATCGTCTCAGATCAGCATTCGTCGCGCAACAACCGCCGACGTTCGCCGCATCCACGCGATGCGTGAAGAGCTCAGTGACACAAATGTCTTGCTGACTCTTGAGATGGTCGACCTGTTCGAACGTGTTCCCGAGTTCATGGTCGCGGTCGACAGTGCCGACCGGGTAGTTGGCGCGGGGGCGCTGCACGTCATGTGGCAAGACCTCGCAGAAATTCGCTCGATGATCGTCGATCCAGCCACTCGCGGTCAGGGCATCGGGCACGCACTGGTCGTTGCTCTGCTGGCCGAGGCCAAGGCACTGGGCGTTGAGCGTGTGTTCTGTTTGACTTTCGAAATCGACTTTTTTGCAAAGCACGGCTTCGAGCCGATCTCGGACGTTCCTGTCGACGAGGCCACCTTCGAAGCCATGGCTCGTTCGCACGACGATGGTGTGGCGGAGTTTCTTGACCTCGCCCGCGTGAAGGCAAACACGCTCGGCAACACCCGAATGCTTAAGCGGCTCTAACGCTCGCTCTCGGTAGCCTTGTCACATGGCAGCACCACGCAGAAACTCGCGAAACCTCTCCCCGCAGATTTACCGTCGGCGACGCATCGTCGTTTTGGTAATCGTTGGACTCCTGCTCTGGGGAATCATTGCCGGCGTCAGTGCCGTTTTCGGTTGGGTCGGCTCGATGATCAACCCAACACCTTCGGCCAGCCCATCCCAGACCGTCGCTGAAGGCCAGCCCTGCGCCTCGGGCGATGTGCAAATTGTCGCGAATGTCGGCAACGCCGACGGTGGCGACATCGAAGCTTTCGCGACGGGCCAAAACCCTTACCTCTGGTTCAAAATCACCAACATCGGCACGGTTTCTTGCACCTTCGATGCTGGGCCTGCAGTTCAGTTCTTTGAAATCAAGAGCGGAAACGACTTGATCTGGGACTCGCACAACTGTGACCGAACCGGCCTTCAATCCCAGGTTTTAACACTCGAGCCTGGCGCTCCTCAGGCCAGCCCTCCGGTCGCCTGGTTGCGCGTGCGTTCGTCGAGCACGGGATGCGGCGTGGGCCAGGAACCCGTGAACCCTGGTGCCTACACCCTGGTCGCCGAGGTCAACGGCGTGCTCTCCGACAAGAACCAGTTCTTGCTCAACTAGGAGCAGTTTGCTCGAGTAATCAGGACGGCCTGCCGCCTTGACCCCGACTCCTACCAGTTGAGCGCGAGGGCGAGCGCTTGCTTGAGCCCGCCAACCTCGGAGTCAACCTGTCGAGTGAAGCCAAGGCGAGCCGCCTCGCTGGCACGCTGCTTGGAGTTAGAAACCTTACGAATTTCGCCGGCGAGGCTGATTTCGCCATAGGCAACCAGGTCGTGGGCGATCGGCTTGTCGTGAACCGCGGATGCGATGGCCACCGCGATAGCTAGGTCGGCAGCCGGCTCTGTGATGCGAACCCCGCCGACGGTAGAAACATAGACATCCATCTCGCCGACCCGCAGGCCAGCTCGGCGCTCTAGCACGGCAAGCAACATGGCAACGCGCGAAGAATCGACACCGTTGACTACGCGACGTGGCTGAGGCGAAGACGACTTGACCACTAGGGCTTGCACTTCGGCAATCAGGGCACGACGACCCTCGACCGTTACGGTTACGCAGGTGCCGCTGACCGGCACCTCGGGTCGCGATAGAAACAAACCGCTCGGGTCGGAAACCTCGCGGATGCCCTCGCCGGTCATCTCGAAGCAGCCCACCTCATCGGTTGGGCCGAACCGGTTTTTAAGCGATCGGACGAAGCGGAGCGAGGTTTGACGGTCACCTTCGAAATGACAAACCACGTCGACGAGATGTTCGAGCACGCGAGGCCCGGCGATGCTGCCGTCTTTGGTGACGTGGCCGACCAGAACGATCGGCAAGTCGCGCTCCTTAGCAACTCGAATCAGGTTGGCGGCAACCTCGCGGATCTGGGCTGGCATGCCGGCAGCGCCATCGAGCTCGGCAGCCGAGATGGTTTGCACCGAGTCGACCACAACCAAGTCAGGGGTGATGGCATCGATCTGGCCAAGCACCGACGCGAGGTCGGTCTCAGACGCCAGGTAGAGGTTTTCGGTGAGCGCACCGGTGCGTTCGGCTCGAAGTCGAATCTGGCCAACCGACTCTTCACCAGAAACATAAAGCACACGTAGCCCGGATTGCGCCGTCTTTGCTGCGACCTCGAGCAAGAGCGTTGATTTGCCGACACCCGGCTCGCCAGAGAGCAACACCACCGCGCCAGGCACGAGGCCGCCACCGAGAACTCGGTCGAACTCGGCAACCCGCGTGGAACGTGAGGCTACGTTTTGACTCGAAACTTCGGTGATGGGTCGAGCCGCGGCCGACCCGACGATGTTGGTTGGCTTGATTGACTTGACCACGCCTAACCCGCGAGCGCCACCGGCAGACCCTTCGACCAGGGTGTTCCATTGCTGACACTCGCCACATTGGCCGACCCATTTAGCGCTCGCCCAACCGCATTCGCTGCAGGTGTATTCGCTTTTCGCGCGGGTTGCCATGTTGCTCCTAAGTGTTTAGAACAAAACTACCAACCCCGCCAGACATCAAGGGCCACGCCTAAACTTGACCTGTGAACAATCAACGAATTGCGATTCTCGGTGCCGGGTCGATGGGCACCGCCATCCTGGCCGGTTTGCTGCGCTCTGGCGTGGATGCGGCACAAATCGCAATCAGCACCAAATCCGTTGCCAGTGCCGAGCGCCTGACCGATGAGTTCGGCGTGACCGCATTCGCACTCGAGGCGAGTGCTCAAGCCAACGCTGAGGCCACCGCATCCGCCGATGTGATTCTGGTTGCGGTCAAGCCCGGCTATGTGCTCGAAGTTCTCGGCGAAATCGCCTCAACCCTCAAGCCTTCGGCCCTCGTGATCAGTGTTGCCGCCGGAATCACCACCACCGCAATGCAGAGCGCACTGCCCGACTCGGTTGCGGTAATCCGTTCGATGCCGAACACACCGGCAATCGTCTCGCGCGCGGTAACCGGACTGGCCGCCGGCACTCGGGCCACCGGCGCCCAGCTCGAGCAAGCCACCGAACTCTTCGAAACCATCGGCCGCGTGCTCGTGGTTGGCGAAGACCAGATCGACCAACTCAGCACCATCAGCGGGTCTGGCCCGGCATACGTTTTCTATTTCATCCAAGAGTTCACCGCATCCGCGATCGCCATGGGATTCAGCCCAGAAGACGCCCGCATAATGGTCGAAGAGACCTTCCTCGGCGCATCCGAGTTGCTCGCTGCCTCCGGCAAAACGCCAGAAGAACTTCGCCGCCAGGTGACCAGCCCGAACGGCACCACGATGCGCGCCATCGCGGTTTTCGAGGATGCGCAACTCGAGCAACTCTTCACTAAAGCCACCGCGGCAGCTCTCGCGCGGGCCAAAGAGATCGCGGCGGGCAACTAGTCGTGTCGCGCTGGGCGCTGGTAACCGGAGCGACCGCCGGCATCGGCGATAGTTTCTGTCGCAAACTCGCCGCCGAGGGATACAACCTGGTGATGGTGGCCAGAGACACCGAGCGATTGAACGCCAACGCCAAAGCGCTAGAGCAAAAGCACGGCATTAGCACCCACATCCTTTCGGCCGATCTCACCACCGAAATGGGATGCGAACTCGTAGAGCGCTACATCGACGAGCACGAGGTCGATGTGCTGGTGAACAACGCGGGATACGGCTTGAACCAGTCGTTCACTAAGAGCGAGCTCGAGGCCGAGCAGCAGGTGTTGAACATCCTGGTGCGCACCCCGATGCGACTTACTCACCGAGTTTTGCCGCAGATGAAACTTCGCAACTCCGGAGTGATAATCAACGTGGCTTCGGTCGCCGGATTCATCGCGGGCGGTGCTTACAGTGCGATGAAGGCCTACCTCACCGTGCTCACCGAGTCGCTGCACGCCGAGCTGGTCGGCACCGGCGTGAAGGTTTCGGCACTCTGCCCCGGCTTCACCCGAACCGAGTTCCACCAGCGCGCCAACATGAAGATGAATGCGCTGCCCGAGTTCATGTGGCTTGACTCCGACAAACTGGTGGCCAAGTCGTGGGCCGATGCAACGCGTGGCAAGGCCGTGAGCGTGCCGGGCTGGCAATACAAGATGTTGGTCTTTGTCATAAAGACTGCCCCGCGAGGCTGGGTGCGTAAGGTCGGCATCGGACTTCGCCGCAAACAGCGCTAACCAATCAGGGTCGGAGCCTTGGTTTCCGGCCGCATTAAGCCAGAAGCCGAGCCGAGACTAGTTAGCCGGCAGTGCGTCGATCTCGGCAATCAGGCCTTCGATCAGTCCGCGAATCTCGTCGCGAATCGGGCGAACCGCATCCACGCCCTGGCCCGCTGGGTCATCGAGTTGCCAGTCGAGATACTTCTTGCCTGGAAAGATCGGGCAGGCGTCGCCGCATCCCATGGTGATCACGTAGTCGCTGGCCTGAACGGCTTCGACGGTCAAAACCTTCGGAGTCGCAGACGAAATGTCGATGCCCTCTTCGGCCATCGCAGCAACAGCGGATGGGTTCACCTGGTTGCCCGGCATCGAACCTGCAGAGCGAACCTCGACACGGTCACCGGCGAGGTGCTGAAGATAGCCAGCGGCCATCTGAGAACGTCCTGCGTTGTGAACGCAGACAAAAAGAACGGATGCTTTAGCCATGTGTATACCTTGTCAAACGTTTCTTAACCGAGGGTGAACTAATCGCCTGATGCGTCTATTTCTTGGCGGCAGCTTTGCGGGCAACCTTTTTGGTGTCGCTAAACACAAAGATCAGCACGGTAGCTGCCAACAAGCCGACCATTTCGGCCAAGAAGACAACCGAAGCGGTTTCGATCGAGAGACCGTAGTTGGCAAAGAGTCGACCAAACGTGACGGCAGGGTTAGCCTGGGCTCCGGTCACCGTATAGAGCGCGGCGCTTGCTACCCACAGACCGACAGACCAAGGGATGAGGTTGCCCTGCTTCTTGATCGAAAGCTGTCCGATGATGATCAGCAGACCACCGGTGGCAACGGCTTCGCCCATGAAGATCGCAACGGCACTCGGACCGGTGCCAACTTCCATCACATTGCTGGTGAGGCTAGGAATAACAAAAACCTGATCGCGAATAAGGGTACCGATGAAGGTTCCGGCCACAGCACCCGCAAGTTGGGCGACAACGTAGGCAAAAAAGTCACTCGTCGAAAGTTCGCGACGAGCCAAGAAGAACAGCGATACGGCTGGGTTTAGGTGGGCACCGCTGTATGGGGCGGCGACCAGAATCGCGCAGACCAAGGTTGCGGCGAGTGCGAACGTGTGCATCGGGGCCGCACCGGGGGTGACTACTACGGCCGTGATTGCGGTCAGGAAGATCATTACGCCGAGGAATTCGGCGAGCATCTTCTTTGCGATTGGTGGCAGGTTCATCTGGTTCCTTTTTGTTTTCGGTTCTCGTCGGATCGATTAGTTCAAATCAATTAAAGCTTCGTTGTGTCTCATAAAGCCCGGCTTCCAGGGTGGGTCGAAACGTGCATAATAAACGGCGCCATCGATTGCGAGCCCCTGGGCCAACACGGCCGCCTTGAGCTTGGCACCCTCTAACTTGAATCGCTCCTCGTTCCAACCTCCGCCGAAGCGAACGGCGGCCACCCGGTGTGCCGGCACGACGCGAGTTGTTACATATCCATCGACGGGAGCTGGCACATCCGAGGCTTTGACCCCGGCCGGAAGAACGAAGGCTACGCGATGTTCGTCATCGGACGCATTCGGGGTTTGAAGCACCGGCGCGGTCATCTCAAACTTCTTGCGATCGAGATTACGGCCGCTGATGTAGCTCACGAGCGGTTGAAAACCCATGTTGCCGGCCTGTGCGAAAGGCCCGCGTGTAACCACCTCGACCAAAACGTGCTCTGGGTAGGCGCGAAGTTCGAACGAGTCAAACCTCTGAATCAAGTCATAAGGCTGATGTTCGGTCATGTCTCGATTGTAAGCGGATGTGCAAACCGCGTCTTGTGCACCGCCTCGACTGGGCTAGAATGGGAAAAGTCTGTTCGCCGGCGGCTGCCGGTAACATCCCCAAAATGTGAGGTTTTTCTGTGGGTTCAGTAATTAAGAAGCGCCGCAAGCGTATGTCGAAGAAGAAGCACCGCAAGCTTCTGCGCAAGACTCGCCACCAGCGTCGCAACAAGAAGTAGACCTGTGCCGACGCTCGGTGCACCCGAGCCACGCAACAAAAAACCCCGTCAGCAAGCGCTGGCGGGTTCTTTGTTTTTAAGTCTGGGATGAGGCTACTGCTCGCGTTCTGCCTTGCGCTTGGCCTTGGCGGCCTGACGAATCTCGCGTTTCTTGAAATCCAAAATCTTCCAGCCGGTCAGCTCTGCGTATTTCAACAGCTGCTTGTCCGGGTTCACCGCAACCGGGTGACCGACACGACCGAGCATCGGCAAGTCGTTGAATGAGTCGGAATAGGCGTATGACTTTTTAAGGCTGATGCCGCGCTCTTTGGCAAGAGCCCTGATCGCCTCGGCCTTCAGCGCTCCGTGCAGCGGGCGACCATCGAGTTGACCGGTCAGAATGCCGTTTTCATCGCGGTGCACGATGGTGCCGAGGCCGCCGGTTAGTCCGAGCTGTTTGGCTACGTGTTGCGCCATCTCAATCGGGGATGCGGTAACAATCCAAACCTCGCGACCCTTCGCGATATGATCCTGTGCGATTCGCACGGTTTCTGGCCAAAGCTTGGGTGCGATGTAATCCTCGTAAACGTCGATGACCATCTGCTGCATCTCGTCAGCGCGGTGGCCAGCAACCAAACCGAGCGCTCGATCTTCGATGTGCTTCATCATGCCGGCCTTTTCGCCGCGCTTGATAAAGCGGAACTGTTGCCAGGCGAATCTCCAGATGTCTCGTCGACCGAGAAAGTTTCGGTCAAACGCGGCCTTGCCAAAAAGGAACGACGACGAGCCACGCAGCAGCGTGTTGTCGAGGTCGAAAAACGCAGCGACCTTTTTTGTTTCCTTCGGGGTTTCGGGCACCTGACAAGTTTAGAGCGGTGCGACCGCCCTAGGATGTTGCTGTGTCTCAAACTATCGATTTGACCCTGATCGGCAAGGCCGGCTGTCACCTCTGCGATGACGCGCGCGTGGTCGTCAACGCTGTGGTCGGGGAGTTCCGTGCCGAACACACCGGAGTGGCGAGACATGTGCAGGTGAATCTCGTTGAGCACGACATCCTCGTCGATGAAGAGTTGGCTGCCAAGTATGCCGAGGAAATCCCGGTGCTACTCATCAACGGCAAGGTTCACAACTACTGGCGAATCGACCCGGAGCGGTTGCGCGCTGCCCTCGAAGACCTAGCTCCCTGGAGGCTCTGATGGAGATGGAGCTGATCACCGGCAACGCCGCGGTGCGAGCGGCCGCTCGAGACTACGAGCGCTACTCCAGCGATCTGCAGGGCGACCAGGATGTGCGCGACTACAAACAGCTTCCACTCGAGGTTGACCCACCAGAGCACGGAGCAATTCGCAATCTGATTGCGCCCTGGTTTCTCAAGGATTCGCTAGCCACTCACGCCGACGAGTTTCGTCAACTGATTCGCGCCCTGGTTGCCGAAGCCAAAGACTTCGGTCAAATCGAGGTCGTCGAAGACCTAGCTCTGCCGATGATCGTTCGCTGCCTAGGAGTGGTGTTTGGTCGACCGCAAGATGTTGACGAATGGTATTCCTGGGGGCCAGACACCTGGATCACCGACGAAGATGGGATTCGTCACGGTGACCACCTCGACCGCTACCTCAAGAAGACCTTCGACGAACTCGACGAAAACCCGACCGATGACATTTTCGGCGTGGTCAATCGCGCCGAGATAGATGGCGTTGCGCTAACCCGACTCGAAAAATACGGCATCGCAAACCTAGTGCTCGCCGGAGGTCGCGACACCGTGGTCAAACTTGTCTGCGGGTCGCTCGACTACCTGTCGAAGAATGACAAGTTGCGCGCATCCCTGCGAACTGAACCCGAAAAGTTGCCCGACTTCATCTTCGAGATGGTCCGGTTTTTAAGCCCGCTTCCGATGATGCACCGAGTCGACAAACAACAAACCGAGGATGCGCAAAACCCGCACTACGTTTGGTTGAGTTTTGTGTCGGCAAACCACGACGAATCGGTCATCGAATGTCCGGCCGAAATTCGCGTGGATCGCGGGGCGAACCCGCACGTTGGCTTCGGTTATGGTCGCCACTCCTGCATCGGTCTGCACCTTGCCCAGTTGCAAACCAAGATTCTGCTCGAAGAGTGGCTCGCCAACTTTGACACCTGGGTGGTCGAGCCAGACTCGATCATCGAGCACGGATTGGCAGAATATCCATATGTTCCGACTCGTTTTGAGAGCCTGAAACTAACCCTCGACTAGGGCTCGAGGCGGTTTGGTCCGCGGAACAGGTAGCCGACCTCGCGAATGTTTGGCTGGTGAAGCAGCAACATGATCACGCGTAGCAGACCCATTCCAAAACCACCGTGCGCCGGCGCTCCGTAGCGGAAGAAGTCGGTGTAACTACTCAAACCCTCAGGCTCGAGACCCTTCTGTTTGATTTGCTCGATGAGCACATCCACGCGGTGTTCACGTTGTGCACCGGTCGTGATTTCGGTGCCTCTCCAGATGAGGTCATAAGACTTGGTGAGGGTCTGGTCGTCGGCGTGACGCATGTGATAGAACGGACGAACCGTGGCAGGGTAGTCGGTCAAGAACACGAACTCGTGGCCCAGGGTCTCGGCAACGTGAGCTGCAATCTGGCGCTCGCCCTCAGGGTCCATGTCTCCGCCGCGAGCGATTTCGTGCCCACGAGCCTTGACGATGTCGACGGCCTCGGCGAGCGGGATGCGCGGGAACGGCACACTCGGAACCACAACATCCACGTCGAAGAGTCGCTTGATGTCGTCGCCGTGCTTTTCTTTGACGGCCGAAAGTGCGCGCACCAGGAGTTGCTCTTGAATCGCCATGATGTCTTCGTGGCTGTCGATCCAAGAGACCTCGATGTCGACCGAGGTGAACTCGGTGGCGTGGCGTGAGGTGAACGATGGGTCGGCACGGAAGACCGGACCGATTTCGAAGATGCGACCGAATCCGGCCATCATCGCCATCTGCTTATAGAACTGAGGGCTTTGAGCCAGGTAGGCGTGACCCTCGAAGTATTCGAGTTTGAAGAGTTCTGCGTTCGACTCCGAAGGTGAAGCCATCAACTTCGGCGAGTGAATCTCGACGAAACCATTTTCGGTCCAGTATTCACGCCAGGCGTGCTCGATGGTGGTCTGAATCTGAAAGACCAGGTTCATCTCGCTGCGGCGAAGGT
>ERZ650311.470-NODE-470-length-25835-cov-6.985493_pt1 | contig 25835 bp, 29 predicted proteins | sample MGYA00376247_ERZ650311 | MGnify/ENA primary metagenome ERZ650311 (study PRJEB26733, sample SAMN07839324) | wastewater metagenome | biome: small river; feature: stream; material: water | place: USA: North Carolina | collected 2016-07-28 ...
TTCCCTACACGACGCTCTTCCGATCTTGCCCAATGCCATCTGCAAAAGTCAGACTTCTACGCTGAAGTTCATCAGTTAGTGTTTTTTGGCGCTTTGCGTTGTCCACTTCAGCAACAACTTTGCTAAAGGGGTTGTAGGCAGTAATAAAAGCACTGCAGTCTGAGCCTCGAAGCCCATGTTCCGACTCCAAACTTTTACTGAACTGCCCCACTCGAAGCACGAAGTTGCTCTCCCCTTGCACGAAATATTCCGTCTCAAGGTAGGCTTGAACCGTCTCGGGGTTGATACTTGAATCAGACAACAAAAAACCCTCCGTTTTATGGGAGGGCCGACGCAAACCCGTTTGGTTGCTTCCTAAGAAGCCACATCCGCTTTAGCGATCCACCTTGCCCGGGCGGGCAGGTTGGCATGGGCGTCGGCCCATTTCTAAATGTGCTTTCAGTCTAGCACATTGAAAACGCAAACTAAATCAACTCTGCTTAGCTGACACTTAATCAGCTAATTTGCCCCACCATTTCCTCTTCAGTTTTTTGGGAATGGGTTTCTTTTCAATATCTCTACATACGGTTAAGAAGTACGCATCGATCCCTTTTGGACAAACTTGTACATATCCTTTGCGAAGTTCATTTTCGCCAACCTACAACATGTCAATCAATTTACTTGAGCGTTATGGACGTGATCGCGCAAGAAATTCACTCAAATCATCTTTCGCGCAATTTCAAGCAGATAGAGCAGTAGTTGGTCTGGATAGACAAATACGTCGTAACTCTGAAGCTATCGCCGAATACAACACCGAGAAGCTCTGTCATCTTGGTGATTTCTCAAGTTATGCAAAGTTGCGCCGCGAGATTAAACAAGCTGAAGTTTTAATCTCCAAACGCAGTCGTATAGACAATAAGCAAAGAGCCCATTTAGAACAAGAACTCTCTGGGTATCGCAAAGCCTTACGCCAACATCCCTGCCATTCGTGTAACGACCGTGAAGCTCATGCTCGTATCGCCGAGCGCGCAGATAGATTAATCCGCGAAAATGAAGGTCTTATTGCCCGCGTAGAAAATCGCACCAACGTTATTGCAAAAACTTTTGACCGAGTAACACAAGTTCTAAATGAACTTAAGTACTTGGATGGCGACACGGTAACCCCGTCAGGCAAAATGCTTTCCAAAATCTATGCGGAATCGGATCTCTCGATAGCCGAAACTTTAAATAGCGGAGTTTTAGATAAGCTATCTGATATTGAAATTGCATCAGTGCTATCGGTATTCCTTTTTGAAACTCGAAAACCGGAACCACCGAAGATTCCAAATGCCCAAGTACAAGAAGCTTTAAAAGAGGTTATCTCTATCTGGTCCAAACTTCATAACCTCGAGAGTGAACATGATGTGAAAACCCAGAAAGAACCCGACTTTGGTTTCTGTTGGATGGCATTTAGGTGGGGAGGCGGACACGGCCTAAATTCAGTTTTAAGAAATAGCGATTTATCCGTCGGAGATTTTGTCCGTGCCACCAAACAATTGATAGATTTACTTAATCAAGTCGCAGGTGCAAAACCTGAACTTAGAGAGAAGTGTTTATCAGCAATTAAGAAGTTAGATCGGGGAGTGGTTGTGTATCTAGGAGGCGTGGCATGAGTTTGATGCTCTTAGATAGCGGTTCACTCTGGTATCGCGCTTATTACGGAATGCCGGATACATTGCTCGCACCAGATGGAACGCCTGTAAATGCCATTCGCGGATATCTGGATATGTCTGCACGCTTGATATCGATGTATAGACCCACTCGATTGGTTGCCTGTTTAGATGGAGATTGGCGTCCAAGTTGGCGAGTTGAGCTTTATCCGGATTACAAAGCTAATCGCCTCGAAGAAGATGGCGAAGGCGAAGAGGAACCAGATTTACTAACACCGCAAATACCAATTCTGCTCGATGTATTGGATGCATTTGGAATTCCTATTGTTGGCGCAGATGATTACGAAGCTGACGATGTTATGGCCACATATGCAGCAAGTGAACCAGGACCTATTCGAATAGTTACCGGTGATCGTGACTTATTTCAATTGGTGAACCACGAACCTGATGTTCAAGTTATCTATTTGGCGCGAGGAATTTCTAATCATGATTTGGTAAATCGTGATTGGGTAGCTAAGAAATATGACATTCCAGGTGATAGATACGCACTATTTGCCACTTTCCGTGGTGACGCGAGTGATGGTTTACCTGGGGTCAAGGGGATAGGTGAAAAAGGAGCAGCTTTAATTGCTCGTCATTATTCATCTGCAGAAGAGGCAATCGCTGGTGCACTTGCTGGTCACGAACATTTAACACCTGCTTTACGTAAAAAGATTATTGAAGGTCAAGAATATTTATCCTTCGCACCTAAATTGGTTGCTTGCGCTACTGATGTTCCACTTCCGAAAGTGGATTTGAAGATTCCTAAGAAACCCAAATCCATGGATGCTATTAAGCAGCTGCAAGAGCAATATGGACTTGGTGCAAGTGTTGATCGATTAATCTCTGCATTGAATTGGTAGCAGATGAATAAGTACTTAATAATGATTCCCACCTACAATGAACGTCAATCGATTAAAAGTATTCTTGAAGGTATTGATGCAGAACATTACGTACTTGTAATTGACGACAATTCACCGGATAAAACCGCAGATTATGTTAAGTCGTTAGATATGAGCAATGTCGACATTTTGCGCCGTCAAAGTAAGGATGGTTTAGGAAATGCATATAAAGCTGGCATTAGATACGCGCTAAATAGACCTGAAATTACTCATTTAGTATCAATGGATGCTGATGGATCGCATCAACCAATAGATTTAATTAAGCTGATTGAAAAGTCCGAAGCCAATCCGAATGCCACCTTAATTATGGGCTCCAGATGGATACCTGGCGGCGCGATTGTTAATTGGCCAACCTTGAGAAAATGGATCTCCAAAACAGGAACTTGGTATGCCAGGTGGGCTTTAAAACTACCAATTAATGACTTAACAGGTGGATTTCGAATCTATTCACGTAAAGCGCTAGAAAAAATCGACTTAGATCAAGTAACTTCAAATGGATATTGCTATCAAATTGAGATGGCATTTGCGATTAGCCATTTACATGGAGAGATCATTGAAGTGCCGATTACATTTATCGAACGCGAACAGGGCGTATCTAAGATGAGTCAGAGAATCGTCTTAGAGGCGATGCTTAAGGTAACCAGGCTCGGGCTTGGCTTACGCCTTAACCCAACAGCCGATAAGTTACATTATGTTAAGTAAATAAATTACGCCTTACTCAAAATCGCTTACTGGTGGGCAGGTACAGATCAGGTTCCTATCCCCGTGGGCGCCATCGATTCGACCAACGGTAGGCCAATATTTGCCCAATTTACCCATCAACTGCGTGCTCTGACCTGCTGGGAAGGCAGCGCTTTCGCGGCTATAAGAGCGGTTCCAGTCGCCAGTTAAGAGGCTTGCGGAGGTGTGTGGGGCATGTCGTAGGGCGCTCTCCTCTACAGCTACCTTGCCCTTTCGGACCTCATCGATTTCAGAAGCAATCTGCTGCATCGCTTTAATAAATCGGTTTATCTCAGTTAGATCTTCAGATTCCGTAGGTTCCACCATCAAAGTTCCAGGAACCGGGAATGACATGGTCGGCGCATGGAAACCAAAGTCCATGAGTCGCTTAGCGACATCATCAACCGTTACGCCAGTCTCTTTAGTGATATCACGTAGATCCAAAATACATTCATGCGCAACTAAATTATTTGCACCGGTATAAAGAATTGGGAAATCCTTATTCAAGATATGTGCGATGTAATTTGCAGAGAGAATCGCAACTTGGGTAGCTCGAGTTAGACCATCGCCACCCATCATCGCGATGTAAGACCAAGAGATTGGCAAGATACTTGCCGATCCAAATGGCGCTGCAGAGATTGGGCCTGGGCCGGTTGCAGGTCCGCAGGTTGGATCTAGCGGATGATTAGGTAGATATGGCGCTAAATGTGCGCGAGCAATTACAGGACCAACACCAGGTCCTCCTCCACCATGAGGAATCGAAAATGTTTTATGAAGATTTAAGTGCGAAACGTCGCCACCAAATTTACCTGGTTGAGCTGTTCCTACTAGCGCATTTAGATTCGCTCCATCAACATAAACCTGTCCGCCAGCTTCATGTACTAAATCGCAAATTTCGCCGATTGCTTCTTCAAATACACCGTGCGTTGATGGATAGGTAACCATTAACGCAGCTAAGTTGCCAGCGTGCGCAGCAATCTTGGCCTTAATATCTTCAACAGAGACGTTTCCAGTCTCATCGCAAGCTACAACGACAACTTTCATGCCCGCCATAACTGCGGAAGCAGCATTTGTGCCGTGCGCAGATGAAGGAATCAAGCAGATATTCCGCTCTGCCCCACCATTAGCATCTAGATATTTACGAATCGCCAAGAGCCCAGCAAATTCTCCTTGAGAGCCAGCGTTTGGTTGCAAAGAAACTGCGTCATAGCCGGTAATTGCAACCAACCAATCTGAAAGTTCCTGAATTAATTGGCGACTTCCAGCGTTTTGATCTGCTGGAGCAAATGGATGAAGTGCGCCAAATTCTGGCCAAGTTACCGATTCCATTTCAGTTGCGGCATTTAATTTCATGGTGCAAGAACCAAGTGGGATCATGGTTCGATCAAGCGCTAAGTCGCGATCTGCCAAGGTGCGCATATAACGCATCATCGCAGTTTCGTTGTGATAGGTATTGAAAACTGGATTTGTTAAATAGCTACTTGTGCGAAGTAGAGATGAAGGGATACTGCTCTCCCCCTTCTCAGCAAGTGTTACGCCGAAAGCTTTTGCTAAATCGTTAAGAAGCGCCTCATCACTTAGTTCATCAAATGAAACACTTACGCGATTGGCATCCACAACGCGAACATTGATACCAAGATCGGCAGCAGCCTTTACCTGAGCTGCATTTCCATCAAAGGTAACGGTGTCGAAAAAGGCTTTGTTGGAGTTAGGTACAGATGCTGCCCAGCGTGCTGCGATTGAATGTACACGCTCTGCGATCTCTTTAAGACCCTTTGGACCATGCCACATTGTGTAGAAAGCTGCCATCACTGCAAGTAAAACTTGAGCGGTACAAATATTCGAAGTCGCTTTCTCGCGACGGATATGTTGTTCGCGAGTTTGAAGCGCTAAACGAAATGCAGGTGCGCCGTGAACATCAATAGATTGACCAACCAATCGACCTGGCATAGAACGCTCTAGACCATTACGAACCGCCATGTAACCCGCATGTGGTCCACCAAATCCCATCGGTACACCAAATCGTTGAGTAGAACCAACTGCAACATCCGCTCCCCACTCGGCTGGAGCCTTAATCATTGTTAGCGCAAGTAAATCTGCAGCTGCAACAACTACTGCGTTCTTTTCGTGTGCCCACTTTGCAAGATCATGATGATCAATTACTGCACCAAAAGTATTTGGATACTGGACAAGCACACCAAAAACTTCTCCGGTAACTTCAGAGAATTTAGTGACATCAAAGGTTTGAATATTTAAACCAAGTGGATTTGCACGGGTTTGCATAACCGCAAGAGTTTGCGGATGTACATTCTTATCAACTAGGAATACCGCATCATCGCTACCTTTATAAGAGCGATGCGCTAGAGTCATAGCTTCTGCTGCTGCAGTTGATTCATCTAACATCGATGCATTTGCGATATCTAGACCGGTTAAATCAGTTACTGCGGTTTGAAATGCAAAGAGCGCTTCAAGTCTTCCTTGCGAAATTTCTGGTTGATATGGGGTGTATGCGGTGTACCAAGCTGGATTCTCTAAAACATTTCTTAGCACTACTGCAGGCGTGATGGTTCCGTAATAACCCATACCGATTGCGCTGCGATAAACCTTATTCTTATTGGCACGTTCACGTAGCGCTGCGATTGCTTCAGATTCAGAGAGCGCCTTTGGAAGTGAATCTACCAACTTAGATTTAATTGCGATTGATTGCGGAACAACTGCAGATACAAACTCTTCAAGAGATTTATATCCAAGAGTTTGAAGCATGTATTCAATCTCTGAATTAGTTGGACCAATATGACGTGAAGCAAACGTCATTTCACTTCCCCATTTCCGATAGATATCGATTTACCTACTGGGGAAGGTTAATTCTTTTTAAGCGCCTCGCGCATTCCTGCGAAGCGATAATTCATCGTTACCTTGGCCACCAATAATCTGGCCATCGATTTCGCCTTGGAGGGTTAGAAGTGAACCCTCAACTTCGGATGCAACCTTGCCAACTGCAATTCCAAATACGCCTTGGCCACCTTGAAGTAGGTCGATAATTTCATCAGGAGAAGAGCACTCATAGATTGATGCGCCATCTGACATCAGGGTCATCTTCTCTAAATCGTTAATTCCCTTTGAACGAAGATGTTCAACAGCGGTTCGGATATTTTGTAGAGATACGCCGGCATCAAGTAGTCGCTTGATAATTTTTAAAACCAGAATGTCTTGGAAACCATAGAGTCGTGCACTTCCCGACCCTGCAGCTGTTCGTATGGAAGGTTCGAGTAGCCCAGTTCGCGCCCAGTAATCGAGTTGACGATAAGTAATACCTGCAGCAGAGCATGCAGTTGCGCCGCGATAACCGATTGTTTCCATAGATTCGATCACTGAGGGAAGTCCTTAACCTTGGGGAGAAGGCAAATGTACGCCCGGATCTCACTCCAACCTAGAACCGACACGCTCACAACCTCTACTTCACCTTTAGACTTTTACACTCGCCTTTAAGCGAAATCCTCGGGCGAGATATCGTCTAAAAACTCCTTGAACTTCTCGATCTCATCCTCGCCCTGATCTGGAATAGAGATACCAGCTGCATCAAAGAGTTCGCTTCTAGCCAGAATTGGAGCTTCTACTCTAACTGCCAGAGCGACTGCATCCGATGGACGAGATGAGACCTTCTGCTCGCGCCCCTCTTCATCGACGAGAATAAGATCTGAGTAGAAGACGCCGTCGCGAAGTTCCGTTAAATGCACTGAACGGAGTTTGATCTTCTCCGCTTCCAAAATATTTACCAATAAATCATGAGTTAATGGTCGCTGTGGCGTTAACCCTTGTTGGCTAAATGCGATTGCGGTCGCTTCTGCAGTTCCAACCCAGATCGGTAGATAGCGCTGCCCTGAAATCTCTTTTAGGAGCACTATCGGTTGGTTAGAAGGCATCTCAATTCGAACGCCAATAACCTCTACCGGAATCATATTTTTATCGGAGTCTATTTAGTCCAGAGCGGACCAATGCTGCATGCAACTTAACAGATAGCGAAGCGAGTTCGCGTTGCACTTCCTCGGCACGAGCTTTTGCTTCGATGCTCTTCTGACGAGTTAGCGGAGTGATAACTTGTTCAATTAAACCAACTTCACGATCTGAAGCGGATTTAAATGAACGCAAATGACGAGCTTCAATTCCAAAAGAAGCTAGTTCGGTAACAGTCTTTGCAACTGCAAGTGCATCACCATCGTAATAACGACCTTGCAGAGTTATAAGGCCATAGCTCTCAATTTCAACTAGTTGATCTTCCTTCAAGCCAGATGCCTTAAGAAGCTCTTCACGAGATAAACGCAGCTCTGAACTTTCGGCAAAGGATGCAGCACTGATATCGCTATCGGTTGAGATCACGCCAAGACGTGGAGCTGGCGCCGCGCCGCCGTTGCCAGGTGTTAAACCGCGATCCATCGCATCTAAATTATCTTTGATAACTTTTAACGGTAGATACTGATCACGCTGTGCAAGTAGAACATAACGTAAACGATCTAAATCAACCGCGGTAAATTTACGATAGCCAGATGGTGTTCGCTGAGGCTCAATCAAACCTTCAGATTCAAGGAAGCGAATCTTGGAGATTGTGACATCCGGAAATTCGCCTCGGAGTCGTCCAAGTACTTCCCCGATACTTAAATATGCGCGTGCTGGCACAGACATTTATATCTACCCTTATTCCTATTACTTATTTTTCTGAGTATTTTGAACGAAAAGCATATGAAACTTGCCGAACTGAACTTCGTCGCCACTTGTTAGAGTTGCGCGAGCAATTGAATTATTGTTTACGTATGTTCCGTTAAGACTTCCGAGATCAATTAATTCGAATCTTTCGCCTGCGCGACGGATGTTGGCATGTTTACGTGAGACAGTGACATCATCTAGAAGTACATCGTTCTCGCCTGATCGGCCGATTGATGTTTCTGGGGAATCTAGAAGAAATCGCTCTCCACGATTTGGTCCGCGGTGGATGATTAACATCGCCGCATCTGGATTTAACTGAGAAATTACGTTCCGCTCTTCAGTGGTTAACTGCTCAAGAGCATCTTCTGAATCAACGGATCGAAGGCCGAGATTGATAGTCGAGGTGACCTCGTACTCAATCTCAGGCATTGGTTTCCCCTTACTTTAAATCACTTACATTGCGTTCAAGATGTACCTGAACTTGAGGGCGAACCTAATTCCCCGAAGGGGTTAACGTCAAGTGGAGGTTTTAGCCGATTAGAGCTGAGTAAGCAGCAGCATCCATAAGTTCAGTTGAAGGGCTTGAGACTTCAATCTCAGCAATCCAACCTGCACCATAAGGATCTGAATTTAAAGTCTCTGGAGCTGAATCAAGTGCATCATTAACTGCAACAACCTTGCCTGACACAGGTGAGAATAATTCTGAAACGCTCTTAGTAGATTCAATCTCTCCGCAAACAACGCCTTCGGTAACAGTGTCGCCAACTTTTGGAAGTTGTACATACACAATGTCGCCAAGTGCACCTTGCGCATAGTCGGTAATACCAATCTTAACGCGAGCACCAGATCCTTCAACCCATTCGTGATCCTTTGAGTATTGAAGATTTCCTGGAACGTTTGACACTTGAGACTCCTAATCCGTGATTACTAAACCTGCGGGAAATCTAATACTTTTCACGCCAGATACCAAGTACCAAGCGCCGGTGATTAGGTAGAGCGCGATTCCCCAAGCGCTAAATGCCCAACCAAAGACATATCCAAGAGTGCCAATCCAGCCCGCGCTCTGAGATAGGAACAATAACGGAAAGGCATAAAGGAGATTGAAAGTCGCAGCTTTGCCTATGTAATTAACAACAAGGAGCGGCAACTTTGCTCGCTTTAGCGCAAGGTTGACGCCAAGCAAAAGTAAATCTCTGAAGATAAGCAATAAGACAATCCAAGTTGGAAGTATGTTTCGATCCCAAAGAACATAAAGTGATGCTGCAATATAGAAACGATCAAACATCGGATCTAACATCGCGCCAAGTGCAGATTCTTGATGTAACCAGCGCGCAACTTTGCCATCGAAATAATCCGTAAGGCTAGCAATTGCTAAAACCAGAAGCGCTAGACCATCTCTCCTATCTCCTGCCAGAACCAGAAATACTGGAATCAACGCACCACGAAGAAGTGAGAGCAGATTAGGAATCGTAAACATTAGTCACGTTCTCGAACCTTCACTGAAACTTGCACTGGGCTACCTTCGAAGCCAAACTCCTCACGGAGCTTACGCTCAATAAATCGGCGATATGGAGGTTCGATCCAATCGTTTGTGAAGACTACGAATTTCGGAGGGGCGATACCTGCCTGGGTCGCGTAATAAACCTTTGGTTGTTTGCCACCACGAACAGGTGGCGGCGTTGCACCGATCAGCGCACCTAAGAATGAATTTAATTTGCCTGTTGGAACACGAGTCTCCCATGAAGCCAGCGCAGTACGTAGAGCGGGCGCTAAGCGATCACGGTGCCACCCAGTCTTTGCTGCAACGTTAACACGTTGGGCCCAAGTGATATGAGTTAAATGTCTATCAAGTTCTTTATCTAATTGAATACGGCGATCTTCATCGACGAGATCCCATTTGTTCATAACTAAAACTAGTGCTTTACCTGCATCTTCAACCATGCTGATGATCTTCAAATCTTGATCTGTCATTGGTTCGGATGCATCTAATACAAGAGCCACAACTTCGGCGCGTTCCAGCGCAACTTGAGTTCGTAAAATCGAATAGTAATCACTACCACTTGCCTGATTGGCTCGTTTCTTAATTCCAGCGGTGTCGACAAAGCGCCAAGTCGTTCCACCAAATTCGATTAATGAATCAACCGGATCTCGTGTTGTACCCGCTTTATCATCTACTAAAGATAGTTGCTCGCCAGCAATTGCATTTAGCAAACTTGATTTACCAACATTAGGGCGACCAATCAACGCTACTTTGCGATGATTATCTTTTACAATCGCGCTACCCACTTCTGGTAATGATGAAACAACTAAATCCAATAAATCTGCGCTGCCTTTACCGTGAAGCGCAGTTACAAAATGTGGTTCGCCAAGTCCCAGATTCCAAAGAGCATGTGCTTCAGATTCTTCCTTCTGCGAATCAACTTTGTTTGCTACTAGGAAAACCTTCTTCTTAGATTTACGTAACGCATCAACCATCGCTTCATCTTCAGTTTGCGCACCAACTTGTGCATCAACTACAAAGAGAATTACATCAGCTTCTTGAATAGCAATTTCCGCACCAGCGCTCACGCCGATTGAAATTCCATCTGGATGAGATTCCCAACCACCGGTATCCATCAGAATAAATTCTCGTGAATTCCATTCGCATTCATAACGAACTCGATCGCGAGTTACGCCAGGTACATCTTCAACGATTGCTTCGCGTCTACCCAAGAAACGATTTATCAGCGTTGATTTACCGACGTTAGGGCGACCAAGAATTGCCACGATCGGTAAACCGAGTAATTGACGCTCCTTTAGGAGCTCCCAAATCGCTTCTACCGTCTCTTCAAGTGAAAGTTCAGTTGAATCAATTTCAAATGCATCAAGCGCTTTTTCAAGCGGCGATGTAGTTCGAGTTGAGTCTTTCTCATCACGGACTGCTAAGGATTCGGTTAAATCTTTATCAGTGTTTAACTCTGCTTCGCGACGCTTTGCACGTGCATCTAAATCTGCAGTTAAAAAGATTTTCAATTGTGATTGTGGCGCGACTACAGTTCCGATATCACGACCCTCTACAACGATTCCGCGTTGAGCATCATTGATAATTTTTCTCTGTAAAAGTAATAGCTCCGCACGTACTTCTGGCATTGCAGCGTAGGTTGATACTTGTGCAGTTACCTCTTCACTTCGAATTGCATCAGTGATATCAACTTTGCCACATTTAAGAGTTGGCTTCTCAGGATCTGCATTGAATGTTAACTTCTCATCCATTAACGCTTCAACCAATTTATTTGCATCTGAAATATTCTTCTGCATCGCAAGCCAAGTTGCACCACGGTAAAGCGCACCCGTATCTAAATAATTCCAACCCGCTCTCTTAGCAATCGCTTTCGAGGTACTTGATTTACCAGCGCCACTTGGGCCATCCATTGCAACAACGATCGGCATCTACTTCTCCGATCTTGGTGGGTGTACGCGCCAACCAGAATCAGCAAGATGTTTTTGTAGAACATCTGCATTGGTTGCGCTTAGTGCTAACAAAACTAAACCTGTCTCTTGTTCTGGTGAATGTTCAATAGTTATATCTTCCACGTTTACATTTGCTTTTGCACATTCATCAAAGAGCGCCGCTAATTGATTCGGTTTATCTTCAAGAACAACTGGCAAATATGTGTAGTTACGAGATGCCGAACGGTGCTTTCCTGGTAACGATTGGCGACCTTTACGTCCACGCTCTAAAACGCTCTGGACATCAAAAGTCTCAATCAATGTCGATAAATCCTTTTGGAAATCTTTAAGTAGCGGCATAAGCGCTTCGCGATTTAGATTGAGAATTTCGCGCCATAAATCAGGGTTTGAACCTGCGATTCGAGTTGTATCTATTACCCCTGAGCCCGCTAGCGCTAGGTATTCTGAGCTCTTCTCATTTAATTGAGCTGCGAGTAGAGATGAGATTATCTGCGGTAGATGGCTAACCGTGGCAACGGCAGAGTCATGATCTTCAGGCGACATCGTTATAACTCTTGCACCAAGGGTTTCAATTAGCTCCTTTGCATCCGCAATCGCTTTTGCGCCTGTCTCTGGAAGTGGAGTAATGATCCAGCTCTTTCCAACAAAGAGATCGCTCTGCGCAGCCTCTGCCCCGTCAAGCTCGCGCCCCGCCATCGGATGAGTTGGACAGAATCGAGTAGAAATATCAGGATCTTTTTGAATCTCAACTTTAACTTTAGTTTTAGTACTACCAATATCTATAAACGTCGACTTTGGATACAGTGTTTTGTACTTAGAAACGATCGAGGAGATGGCGCTAGTTGGGGTTGCAATAACTACCATCGAAGGATCTTTGATCTCCGCGCCACCAACCAAGTCATTTGCAAGTGCTTGAGCGCGACCATCTTCATCAAATAGTTCAACCTCTGCTCCGGCGCGCTTTGCACCGAGCGCAATTGAGGTTCCGATCAACCCTGCGCCGATGACGACTAACTTCACTGGGCTAGATCTTTACGTAGAGCGGTGGCGCCGCGCAGGTAGACGTGGTTGGCTTTATCTTTAAGTTCAGCATGGAACATAACTCGAATTACTAAAGGAAGAGAGCCCGGTACATCCATCTCGACTGCGCATAGTAGCGGCACCGCGCCAAAGCCAATCTCTCGAGCGAAAGCTGCTGGAAAGGCTGAATTTAGATCCGGAGTGCAGGTAAGTAGAACCGAAATCACCCCATCTGTGGTCAGCTGATTGGCCTCCAAAATGGCAGGAAGGAGCTCCTTAACACCAGAGGCGATCGCTTCAGGAGTATTTGCCTCAACCTGAATAGCTCCTCTTATAGCCCTCAATCCCATGTAGAGAGTTTACCTTTCGCTTTAAAATTTCGTTGGATTTAGAAATAGCACTTTCACTACTTCTAGTTTTATCGACAAATCGAAAATAACCTTATGAAGTAACTGTTCAGGTGCTAACTATCGGACATCCACAAATGTCGATAAAACATTTTTTAAGCTCTTTGGGAGCGAAACGTTTATCGACAAACCGTTATTTAAATTTGATTATTACCGTTTTATTTATTTATCGATATTTACATATTACCGATAAAACGTTTTATGGTTTTAAATTTAAAGCTTTATATAAATTAGCCACTTCAACCTCATTTAGATCTCTCCAGCGACCTTCCTTCATATCGCCAAGAAGGATCGGACCAAACTGGCTGCGGACCAATCGAAGGACCTCTACCCCGACAGCCTCCATTAAGCGGCGGATGATGTGATATCGACCCTCGTGAATCTTCAGCTCTAACCAATTATTTGGAAGCTCTTTATATCCAGTTACTCGACCAATTCCATCTTCAAGTTCAACCCCCTTAGTAAGGGTCGCTTTCGCATCTCGTGGAAGCTCCCCCTCGTACTGAACAAGATAGGTCTTCTCGAGGCCATAACTTGGATGGGTCGCTCGAAAGGTAATCTCGCCATCATTTGTTAGGAGAATTAACCCTTCAGATTCCTTATCCAAACGGCCTACATGAAAGAGCCGCTCCTTACGAAAATCGACCAATTCAGCCAGCGATGGACGACCATCTGGGTCATACATAGTCGACAAGACACCTCTAGGTTTATACAGTGCTAGATAAGTCTTAGTATTTGTCAGTGATATTGTCTCACCATCAACTTCTACTTTAGACTTTTCATCAACTTTAAAGCCTAATTCGGTGATCCGCTTTCCATTGACCTTGACTCGGCCAGCTTCAATCAGAGAGTCCGCTCCGCGACGACTAGTAACGCCCGCTTCAGCGATATATTTATTTAAACGAATTGCCATAACCGTAAGATTCCCATCTTTCGTGATGGGCTTATCTTACGTTAATCGGTTAGAGAATCCAAAACCTCATCAAGGGCTGCTAGATCCGGTAGGTAAGGAGCTAGCGCTGGAAGGTCTTCAATCGAGTTAACACCTAAGCGTTCAAGGAAGTAATTGGTAGTCTTGTAGAGAATTGCGCCTGACTCCCCTTCGATACCCGCCTCTTCGACCAAGCCACGGTTGACGAGCGTCTTCATAACCGCTTCCACATTAACTCCGCGAATAGCTGAGACTCGAGCGCGAGAGATTGGCTGGCGATAAGCGATAACGGCCAAAGTCTCAAGGGCAGCTTGAGTGAGGCGAGATTGTTGTCCATCGAGCACAAACTTCTCTACTACCGAAGCCTGGTCTGGATGGCTATAGAAGCGCCATCCGCCATTGATCTTCTTAAGCTCAAAGCCGCGACCTTCGTAACTTGCCACCAAAGCAGCTAAAGCGGCCTCGACCTCTTCGACGGTATGTTCGAGGATTGTTGCCAAAGTGGTCTCAGAGACCGGCTCATCGACCACCATCAAGATCGCTTCAATAGATCGGTTTATTTCACTCATCTGAGCTCTCCTCAAGTACTACTGGCATATCAAACTCCTCAGAGACCGAGATCTCGCCGGTCTCTGGCCCCACCCAGGTAATCTGTAGATCGGTAAAAGCCTCTAGCTGCTCAAATCGGAGCGCTCCCGTGCGGTAGAGGTCAAGTAGCGCCAAGAATCTAGCCACTACGACCATCGGCTCCTCCGCATCGTGGACGAGCGCTCGGAAGCTTAAATGTTTCGCCAGGCGCAGGGCAGCGATAACAAACTTGCTCTGTTCAGCCACATTCACCAGAGGTCGATGGATATGTTCGACCGAGACAACTGGTGGCGCCTTTGGAAATAGGACGCGATCAGCAATTACTGCAAAGCGCTCTGGACCAACGCCAATTAATACTTCGGGAAGGAGCGCGGCAAAGTGCGGATCAAGCGCAGTTGTTCTAGCAAAACTCTTCTCTGCAAGAGAGATTCGTTCAGCAAAGGTCGCCGCAATCTCTTTAAATGCACGGTATTGAAGGAGGCGAGCAAATAAAATGTCACGAGCTTCAAGAAGTGCAAGGTCACCCTCATCCTCAACTTCACCTTGAGGGAGTAACTTGGCAGCTTTTAAATCTAATAGCGTTGCAGCGACAACTAAAAATTCAGTTGCTTGATCTAACTGCCAACCTTCGCCGCTCTCTTCGAGCTTTCGGATATAACCAATAAATTCATCGGTAACTATCGAGAGCGCAATCTCAGTTACATCCATCTTATGACGCGATATAAGCTGCAATAGCAGGTCGAATGGACCGTCGAAATTTTCTAGATGGACAGCAAAACCCGTACTTTCGGGGTTACTTAACGTCTCATCCACCATTTCCATAGGCGGAAAACCTATCGCAATTAGGCGTAGAAACTTGCACTATCGAGCTCTGCCACTTAGGTTTCAACCTTGAAAGGCAGGTTTAACGCTTGAACGCTAAATCGACATTTGACGAGGTTGTTACAACCGCATCGTTAACAGATTCCGAAGCGAAGACGCTTCCAACTCCAACTCCAATCACCGCACACGGTGGCGCGAAGGTAATTTCAATCTTCAATCAGAAAGGTGGCGTTGGTAAGACAACCACAACCATCAATCTTGGCGCAGCGCTTGTCGAACTTGGTCGACGCGTATTACTTGTCGACTTTGATCCACAAGGCGGCATGACACTGGGTCTTGGCGTTCGCGGAAATGAACTTCCAAAAGAAGAGACAATTTATTACGCGATCATGGATGCATCGCATAATCCTGAAGATATTATTTTAAAAACTTCGGTACCTGGACTTGATTTTCTTCCCGCAAACCGCGAGTTAGCTACCGCAGAAACAGTGCTTGGCGCTGAAATCGGAAGTCAATTCTTCTTAAAGCGCGTATTAACTCCTCTAAAAGATTTCTACGATGTAATTCTTATCGATTGCCAACCAACTATGGGTCAATTAGCAATTAACGCACTGGTCGCATCTGATGAAGTAATTGTTCCTCTTCAGTGCGAATGGTTCTCGCTACACGGATTTATCGAACTTAATAACAACTTAAATAAGGTTCGTGCAGCTCTTAATCCAGATCTAAAGTTAGCTGGAATTTTGGCAACGATGTATGACCGTCGCGCTGTACATAACCGCGAAGTATTAGCGCGAATTGTTGAACAATTCCCTGCCGATACCTTCGAAACTATCATTGCAAAGACCATCCGTTTCTCTGAGAGTTCAGTACAAGGTGAACCAATCACTAAGTACGCGCAGAACTCTGGCGCTGCAAATGCATACCGTCGTTTAGCCCGAGAACTTATCTCCCGAGGAGGAGCAAAATGAGCCGTCGCGCTTCCCTACCAGGTGCAGATGAACTTTTCCGCGCCAAGCCATTAGTTTCAGTTCCGGATGTTGTTGCAACTGAAGATGCAGCGATGCCAATCGAAGCAACTAAGCCTGCAAAGAAGAGCGGTGCAGTTCGTCAAACTCAACGTCGTCGCGCAACCACAGCTCGCACACCTTCTGGTCGCGAACGTCATGATGAAAAGATTACTGTCTATCTCTCTCCAGATGAGCTATTTGATTTAGATCAAGCACGAATCTTGCTGCGCGGAGATCTCGGTTTAGCTGCAGATCGTGGACGCATTGTCCGTGAATCACTTGCAGTAATCATCTCTGACTTAGAGGCAAAGGGCGAGAATTCAATTCTTGCTCGTCGACTTCGCGGTCTTTAAAGATCTCGAAAAGTTCTTTTCAAGCACGAGGGTGCGCCAGTCTGTATGACTCGCGCACCTTATCTATTGTTATTAAAGTGTAAATCTGGGTGGTTGTAACGGAAGCATGACCAAGTAGCTCTTGAACTACACGAATATCGGCACCCCCATCTAGCAAGTGCGTTGCATAAGAATGTCTAAATACGTGCGGAGTTACACGTGCGGTTAACCCTGATTTTCTAGCAGCGCTCTTTACCGTCTCCCATGCGCTAACTCTAGAAAGTCTAGTTCCGCGAGAATTTAGGAAAAGTGCGCTCTCGTTTAACTTCTTTTGTAGCGACGGCCTGCAGCGCACCAAGTAATCATCAATTGCGGCTTTTGCAAACGAACCTAGAGGAACGATGCGCTCCTTTCCGCCTTTTCCGCGAAGTTTCAATACGAAAATAGTTTCTTCCCCAACTTGGTTCTCCGAAATGTCATTTAAATTGATACCCACAACTTCAGAGACGCGTGCGCCAGTACTATATAGAAGCTCCAAAAGTAAGTAATCACGAAGCGAGATTGGATTACTGGGATCTTTGGCAGATTCAACTAAGGTGGTAACTTCTTCAACGCTTAGAGCCTTCGGCAACCTCTGACGTTTACCGGTCTCAGGTAGATCGCCAGTCGGGTCCGGTATTGAAAACTCACGATTTAGATAAGAATGGAAAGAACGTATTGCGCTGTAATTACGTTCTAGAGATGAAGGTGCTAAATCCTTAAGTGAAAAAATATAATCTTTAATTGGAGCGCCAGGATTTTCAACAACCCAAGCTACATACCTACTTAAATCTCGACGATATGCAGCGATGGTATTCGCAGCTGCGCCTTTTTCTACGCGGAGATAATCAAGAAAATAATTTAGTGAATTGATATCCATGGGCTTTTGCTACAGCTTCATAAACAACTTTACCTTCGCAAACATTTAAACCCTTGGCTAAATCTGAATCATCTGAAAGCGCCTTCTGCCAGCCCTTATTTGCAATTGCGACCGCATAAGGAAGCGTTGCATTTGTAAGTGCGTAAGTTGAGGCAACTGGTACCGCACCAGGCATATTGGCTACACAGTAAAAGATTGCATTATGTACCTTATATGTAGGTTCAGCATGAGTGGTTGGCTTGGAATCTTCAAAGCATCCACCTTGATCAATTGCGATATCAACTAGAACCGCGCCATGTTTCATACGTGAAACCAGCTCGTTACTAACTAACTTTGGTGCCTTTGCGCCATGAATAAGTACTGCTCCGATAACTAAATCGGCATCCAATACTTGTTCTTCAATCGCATGATCGTTAGACATTAAAGTTTTAATGGTTCCGTTATAAAGCGAATCAATATGTTGAAGACGAGCAATATTGCGATCCAGAATAGTTACATCTGCGCCAAGACCGCGAGCCATAACAGCTGCATTTAGACCAGCAACTCCTCCGCCAATAACTACAACTTTGCCCGGACGAACTCCCGGCACTCCGCCTAGCAGAACACCACGTCCACCATTTGGCTTTTGAAGTGCAGTTGCTCCAACCTGAGTAGAAAGTCGTCCCGCAACTTCTGACATCGGAGCTAGTAACGGAAGTTGTCCATTTACTTCAACTGTTTCATAAGCGATTGCCACGTTCTCAGCGGCTATCAAAGCGTCGGTACATTCTTTAGATGCTGCAAGATGTAGATAGGTGTAGAGAATCTGACCCTTCTTCATTAATGGGTATTCAGCAGCTAGTGGTTCTTTAACCTTCATGATCATTTCAGCTGCAGCCCAAACGCTCTTTGCATCTGGAGCAATCTCTGCGCCTTGAGATACATAATCTTCATTTGTAATTGCTGAACCGAGCCCGGCACCATTTTCGATGATGACTTTATGGCCATTCTTTACTAATTCACGAACTCCTGCAGGAGTTAACGCAACGCGAGCTTCTAGAGTTTTGATCTCTTTAGGTACACCAATAATCATGCTGATAGTTTAACTACTTAATAGCAGCTTTAATCAAACCGGCAAATAATGGATGTGGTCTGGTAGGTCTCGATTTAAACTCAGGATGAGCTTGGGTGCCAACATAGTAAGGATGAACTTCGCGAGGGAGTTCAACAAATTCCACTAAATCTCGTTCGGTGTTCATGCCACTAAAGACCATGCCAGCATCTGCTATCTGATCGCGATACTTATTATTAACTTCATATCGATGGCGATGGCGTTCGGTAATTTCACTCTCGCCATAAACTTCCGCAACAATTGAGCCAGTCTTTAGCGATGCTTTATATGAACCAAGGCGCATAGTTCCGCCAAGATCGCCATCGCCAGAAACTACTGCTAATTGATCTTCCATAGTTGCAATAACAGGTGCAGCAGCATCTGGGGCGAATTCCGCTGAATTAGCATCTTTAATGCCAGCAAGATTTCGTGCACCTTCAATAACCATACATTGCAAACCAAGGCACAAACCAAGAGTTGGAATCTTGTTGGTACGTGCAAAAGTTAACGCTCCGACTTTTCCTTCAATTCCACGAACTCCGAAACCACCTGGAACGCAGATGGCATCTACATCACTAAGTGCGCTCTTTGCTCCTTCCGGTGTTGCGCAATCATCCGAAGGAACCCATTTGATTTCAACCTTTGCATTATTTGCAAATCCACCGGCACGTAGCGCTTCAGTTACCGAAAGATAAGCATCTGGTAAATCGATGTACTTTCCAACAAGCGCTACCTTCACATGATGCTTTGGATTGTGAACAACTTCGAGCAGTGAACCCCAATCGCCCCAATTAACATCTTTTGCTTTTAAGCCTAAACGGCGAACCACATATGCATCTAAACCTTCATTAAATAGAACTTTGGGGATGTCATAAATTGATGGCGCATCAACCGCGGCAACAACTGCCTCTTGATCGACGTCGCACATCGCAGAGATTTTTCTCTTAATAGATTCTGGGATCTGTCGATCCGAGCGGAGTACAACTCCATCCGGCGCAATACCAATACTACGAAGCGCTGCCACTGAGTGTTGGGTTGGCTTTGTTTTTAACTCCCCTGATGGACCGATATACGGCACTAGCGAGATATGTAGATAGAAAACATTATCGCGGCCAACTTGCTGGCGAATCTGTCGCGCAGCCTCTAGGAATGGTTGCGATTCAATATCACCAACAGTTCCACCAATTTCAGTAATAACTAAATCAACATTTGGACCATCAAAAGCGAGCATGCGCTCTTTAATTTCATTGGTGATATGCGGAATTACTTGAACAGTTTCGCCTAGGTATTCCCCGCGACGTTCACGAGCGATTACGCGTGAATAAACCTGGCCAGTTGTGACATTTGAATCGCCAGAAAGCGCTCGATCTAAGAAGCGTTCATAGTGGCCGATATCAAGATCTGTCTCTGCCCCATCATCAGTTACAAAAACTTCACCGTGTTGGAACGGATTCATGGTGCCAGGATCAACATTTAAGTACGGATCAAGCTTCTGCATTGTTACGCGAAGTCCCCGCGCCACCATCAAACGACCAAGACTGGAAGCTGTTAAACCTTTTCCAAGACTTGAGGCGACACCGCCGGTTACAAATAAATGTTTAGTCACATGAGTTTGGCCCATGGAAGACAAACTTATCACTAATTCTTAACGAGAGAGCGCAATCAACTCTTCTGCGTGTTTTCGGGCTGACTCAGAATCTTCATGACCTGCCAACATGCGCGCGATCTCCTCGACTCTGCTCTCAGATGAGACTTTCCGCACTTGGCTAAGTGAGACCGAGCCACTCTCATCTTTTGAAACAACAAAATGGGTATCTCCCCAAGCCGCAACTTGCGGTAGATGAGTCACCACAATTACTTGTGCAACTTTTGAAAGTTCTTTCAATCGACGTCCAACTTCGATAGCAGCTTTACCGCCGACACCTGCATCAACTTCATCGAAGATATATGTGCCAATCTCTTCATTCATAGCAATTACTACTTCTATAGCAAGTGCAACGCGTGAGAGCTCGCCACCTGAAGCGCCTTTTGCAATTGAAACTAGCGGTGCATCTTTATGTGTTTGTAGATAGAAATTTACTTCATCTAGACCAGTAGAAGTTAAATCAGAAAATTCTTTACCAGCTGCCACTTGAACAATTAAATTTGTATTTGGCATTGATAGCGCATGAATCTCATCCGATGCTGCTGCTGATAACTTCTTTGCAGCTGCGGTGCGCGCTTTGGAAACAGTTTCGGCTTCCATAAGTGTTGCGTTCTGCAGTTTCTTAAGTTCCGCTTCAAGTTCTGCAATTCGGTTATCGCCGCCCTCTAGATCTGCAATCTCGTTATCTAAATTTGCACCAAGCTCTATTAACTCATGAAGCGCTTGTGTGGAATCAGTTGACGTTGATTTGGAATGTCGCTTAATGAAGGTATTTAGCTCCGCTTTACGATTTTGTAAATATTCAAGCCTTGAAGGATCTGCAGCAAGATCAGATAGATAACCCGCCAAATTTGCGGCAATATCCTGGACTTCATAGAAGGCCTCTGAAATCTGATCGGAGAGTTCAGTTAAAGATGGATCCAGCGCCACCGCTTTTTCAAGCGCTTTCTTAGCGCTTCCTAACTGTGTGAGCACTCCAGATTCATCATCTTCAAGGATAGAACTAGCTGCACCTGCAGTACTCGTTAAGCCCTCTATCGAATTGAGTCGGCTGATCTCATCATTAACCTCTTGCAGTTCGCCAGGTTGTGGCTTCACTTTCTTAAGCGCTGTTGCGAATTCACGGAGCGCTTCAAGTTGGCGTTCGCGCTCCTTACCAGCGCTCTTCATCGCTTTGATGCGCTTTTGTAACTCATTCGTTTCTGCCAATAATTTATGGAAGGTTGATAAATCAATAGCGCCATAAAGATCTAGTAACTCTAGATGCTTAGCGTTCTTAGTAAGAGTCTGGCTAGCTGCTTGGCCATGAACCATCACCAACTCTTCGGCGATCTCCTGCAGAGCAGATGCACTCACTGCAGATCCACTTGCAACTGCTTTTGATTTTCCATCTTTATTAACGGTTCTGGTAAGAATCAATTCGCCATCTTCAGAGATGATTCCCTTTTCATCAAAGCGAGTTGCAAACTCTTTTGGAATTTCAAAAGTAGCGTTTGCAACCGCTCGTTCTTGTCCATGACGAACAAGAGCTGAATCGGCTTTTCCGCCTAAGACTAGATTGAGGGCGGTAAGGACCATGGTTTTACCCGCGCCAGTTTCACCGGTAATAACAGTTAGCCCAGGGCCAAACTCAAGATTTGATTTCTCGATAACGCCAATGCCCGAAATGCTAATTTCATTGAGCTTTGGTCGTTTAAGCACCGCGCCAGCCTTCGATTGGCAACTTAAATTTTGCTACTAAACGATCACTAAAATTACTTTCGCGAACGTGTGCCAACTTAATTGGATCAGCTGCACGCTTAACTAATACCCGGTCCCCAACTTGCAAACTATCGGTACGTAACGCATCTGCCTTTACAACGCCATCTTCAGATAAGACATCTATTGCTATCTGAGAGCTTGGTGGAATTACAAGTGGACGTGTAAAAAGCGCATGCGCAGCGATAGGAGTAACTACAAGCGCATCTGTCTCTGGCCAGATTATCGGTCCACCCACGCTAAATGCATAGGCAGTTGAACCTGTTGGGGTTGCCACGATTAAGCCATCCGCCCACCAACTGCTAATTGGACGACCATCGATCTGCAAAAGAAGTTCGATCATTGTGCCACGTTCGCATTCGATGGTTACTTCGTTAAGCGCCCAACCGTTACCGGTAATTACTCCACTACGTTCAATTTCATATTCCAGAATAAGTCGTGGCTCTACAACATAAGTTTTATCAACGATCGCTTTGGCGATCTCTTCAAAGGAACTCTTTTCAACCTCCGCCATAAATCCAACGCGACCCAAGTTGATTCCTAGAAGTGGGACCCCTAAACGACGTGCAACTACTGCGCCACGCAAAATTGTGCCGTCGCCACCTAAAACAATAACAATCTCTGCTTCGCCATCTTCCACAAATTCAAAACCTGTTAGTAGCGATTTAATTTTGCTCTCAGCATCTATCGCTTCTTGACGATTACGATTTACTACAAATATGGCTCTACGCATTACTGAGGTCCAATCGCAATAGCTGCATCTAAATCTGCCTCATTAATTTCACCAGCGCCACGGCGAAGCCATAAGAAATACTCAACGTTGCCGGCTGGTCCTGGAAGTGATGATGCCACAATTCCTAAAGTACCTAAACCGACATCAAAAGCGCTGGTTGCTACATCTAAAACTGCGGCTTTTCTTAGCGCGGGATCTCGAACTACTCCACCTGCACCAAGATGTTCGCGACCAACTTCAAATTGTGGTTTAACCATAAGCAAATAATCAGCCTCAGGCTTTGATACCGCCGCAAGCGCCGGCAACACAAGTGTTAAGGAAATAAAAGATAGATCGGCTACGATTAAATCAACTGGTTCGCCGACCTGCTCGCCAGTTAAGTGGCGAATATTTGTACGATCTAAAATCTTTACTCGTGGATCTTGGCGAAGTTCCCAGGCAAGTTGCCCATAGCCAACATCGACTGCAACTACCTCTGCTGCCCCGCGACGTAGTAAGACATCGGTAAAACCACCAGTTGAGGCACCAGCATCCAGCGCGCGTTTACCTTCAACATCAATCTGCGGAAATGCATCTAACGCGCCAGCTAACTTATGACCACCACGAGAGACAAAATCATCACGTTCTCCTTGGATGACTATGGATGTCTCCGCATCAACTTGTGATGCAGATTTAGTGGCGGGGATTCCATTTACTAAAACCGAACGAGATTCAATTAGATCTGCCGCATTTTCGCGCGAACGCGCAAGTCCACGACGGACCAACTCTGAATCTAAACGGTTCTTCATGAAGGGTTATATCGAATCGATACTCTTAAGAGCTTCAACTAGTTTTGCATGAAGCGCTTCATAGCGAGCAACGTGTTCTGGAAGTTCGGAACCTTCAATCGCAGCTAACTCTGCGCGAATCTCTTCTAGATTTACTTCGCTCACTTTTTGCCCTTCTTTGCTGGCCTCTTCTTTGGCGCTGCTTTCTTTGCTGCCGACTTTTTGACAGTTCGTTTTGGCTTACCTTCCAAGGCAGCAATTCGCGCTTCTAACTTTTGAAATTCAGAACGCTTAATGAAACCTCGAGCGGCAACTGCCTTTTCGACCTCATCTTCGACACGAAGTCGGATCGCCTCTCCACTTTCATGGAGCCAGTTATTTACCTGTCCAGCAAGTTCAACTGGATCAGCATCCTTGAGGCGCTTTAAGTTATCGCGCAGATCTTTTATAGCCACGCGATAACTTTACCTTGAAGCGCCAGTTTTAGAGCCGCTTGATTTCAGTAGTAACAACCTGCCAACGACTTGCAAGACCCGTTGCGCTCTTCCAGAAACGTCTCCTAATCGAGCCGCTTATCTCAACCCATTCGCCATCTTTTAACGAGAGCGCGGTTCGTCTGGTTTTGGCGCTCCAACTCTCTAAATCAATAGTGTCGACGCCACCTTCAGTGCGAGTTATTGCGATGCGAAATTGCGCCACTAAATCACCGCTTGGAAGCTCTCTTTCTGTGGCGGTAGTCGTGACCCATCCCCTTAAAGCGACATCGTTAAGTGAGTAATCGACCTCTTCGTGCTCGTCTAACTTCTCTAATTTGGTAGACATTTTCTTCCTCCAGTTTCATAGTCAATTGCTATGGAGGAATCTTCTTAAATGGCTAAGACAAATAACTAAAGTTATTAACAGCGCTCAGATGCATCAGTGGTTTCATCCACATCTAGATCTGCGCACTTCTTAAACCATTTGCGCGCCTCATCCTTACGCCCAACTGCCTCCAGTGCATCTGCATAGGCATATCGAAGTCGGATCGCCCAACTGTCATTCTCAGTGTTTAAATCATTTGTCTGCAAAGTTACGATTGCCGCATCAATCTCGCCTAAATCACGGCGTGCACCGGCTGCAACAATTCGAAGTTCGATAGCTTGTTCTTTCGCCAACTTCTTTGCCTCTGGAGCGCCCGCTAATTCAAGTGCTTTACGTGGCTTACCTAAGCCGCGTTCGCAATCGGCAAGTACTGGCCAGATAGAGACATCACCATTAATTCGAAATGCTGCCTTTAAATCTTTAATTGCAATTTCATACTTTCCAACGCGATATGCGGCATAACCAGCAGTCTCGCGAACCACTGCGACGCGACCTGCGTGACGAACTGCTGCTTGTGCATGTTCGTGTGCAATATCAGGATCAGAATCAGCAAATGCATGTACGCATGCAAGATGTTGCGAAACAATCTTTGCATTCTCTGCACTAAGTGTTAGCAAATCACCACGAGTTGTCTTATCTAACTCTTCACCAGTAATACCTTCTGGAATAATCGGATCTTTTGAAAAGTCACGATTAGTTGGACGACGATCATCTTTACGACGATTCTCTAATGAACGATCGCCAAATCTCTCAGATCGCGGTTTAAAACTTGAACTATTACGCGGGCCGCGCGAATCGCGATTTGGTCTATCTGAGCGGGAAAATGTACGTTTTTCGCCATCTTCGCGAGGGCGTCGCGGTTTAAATTCGCCATCGCGTTGCGGTCTATCACTTCTTGGACGATCAGAACGTTCTCCAGGTTTTGAAGGTCGCGAAGGTCGATCAGAGTTTGATCGCGACGAATTTGATGAAGGGCGTGAAGAGTTATTACGTCGTGGACGATCTGAATTGCGATCGTTAAAGTTTCGACGTTCTGAATTTTCCATAATTGACTTTCCTCTTCACGCTATTTAATTTGTAAGTGTAAAACTCTTAGAAAATAAAAAAGGGGATATCAGTGAAGATATCCCCTTTTTATAAAAGAAGTCCGGCGGCGTTCTACTCTCCCACAAGGTCCCCCTTGCAGTACCATCGACTCTGAGAGGCTTAACTTCCGGGTTCGGAATGGGACCGGGTGTTTCCCTCTCGATATGGCCGCCGAAACACTATTGAGATGTCTTAGCTTTCAAAATCAAAAGATCAAAGAATTAACTTTGATTTCTGTTTGGTAGCTCTCGACCGTATCTCGAGAGCTACACAGTGGACGCGTAGCAACTTTGTAGTTAAATCCTCGGCCTATTAGTACCGGTCAGCTCCAAGTCTTACGACTCTTCCACTTCCGGCCTATCAACCCAGTCGTCTAGCTGGGGGCCTTACTTGGTAAACCAATGAGAAACCTAATCTTGAAGCGAG
>ERZ650311.471-NODE-471-length-25816-cov-8.165871_pt1 | contig 25816 bp, 24 predicted proteins | sample MGYA00376247_ERZ650311 | MGnify/ENA primary metagenome ERZ650311 (study PRJEB26733, sample SAMN07839324) | wastewater metagenome | biome: small river; feature: stream; material: water | place: USA: North Carolina | collected 2016-07-28 ...
AAAGACAGCCAGTTGGCGTTCTAACCTATGACGAAGCGGAAGAGGCCCAAGGGCATATCGAAGCGCGACTGGCGTGCCATCATTGCGATGGGCGGGCCGGACGCCTACGAGGCTGCTCTCCGAAACGAACTGAGGGGCTCTTCCGCTTCGTCCGGGGACAACTCCCCAGGGTCAAACGGTGCCGCCCGGCACATGCTCCACGACCCGAACAGCCGCAACGATGGCCTCGACCCGATCCGCAACTTCCGGTTCCGGGTCAAGATCAAGCCCTACGGCCTGGACGAGAACTCCTGGGCTGCGGACGCCTTCCCGGCCTACATGGGGTTCACCTCGGTCACCGGAATGTCGATGACCATGACCTCCATCCCCCTGCAAGAGGGAGGCATGAACACCATCACCCACCAGTTGCCGGGCCTCGCCTCGTACTCCCCGATCACCTTCCAGAAGGGCATCTTCCTGGGTGATGAGGAGAATTGGCAGTGGCTGCGGCGGCTGACCGGGACGGTCGGAAACGCCGGGTACGGAGCCCCTGGGGGCAACTTCCGGTGCGCCGTCCGTATCGATGTCCTGTCCCACCCGAACCCTGGGTCACGGGCCCAGAAGGGTGGGGCGAGCCAGGCTGAGAAGGACGGATTCTACGGGGAGCGCATCTTCGGGACTGAGGTCAACAACGACCACGCCGCCCTGTCCTTCCTACTGTCCAAGGCCTGGATCACGACCCTGTCCTACTCCGACCTGAACGCAGGCGACTCGGCTTTGATCATCGAGCAGATGACCTTAGTTCACGAGGGCATGCACGTCGAATGGACAGACACTTGGAAGTCAGCAGATGCACTTGCCGCCTACAAAGGTGACAACTAACCACAAGGAGAACCATGATTAGCACAGACACCGACCCGATGTCGGTCCAGCGAGCCCTGGACGAGGTCAACAAGATTCAGGCCCAGGCCGACGAAGTCGAGGCTGAGGTCGAGGCCCCGCCGACCCGTCACCCGGTGGACGGTGAGGTCAAGTTGGTCGGGGGCCTGCTCGACCCAACCGGCATCATCGACACCGCCACCGTCCGGGAACTCAACGGGCGCGACGAGGAGATCATCGTCAAGGCCCCCAACGTCGCCAAGGCCATGATCGCCATCCTGAGCCGGGGTGTTGAAAGCATCGGTGGGGAGAAGGCCACCAATGAGGACATCGAGGCCCTGCTGGCCGCAGACCGCGACCTGCTCCTGATGAAGATCAGGGAGGTCACCTTCGGTGCCGAACTTGAGTTCAGCCTGGAGTGCCCCTTCTGCGGGGAGTCCACGGAGACCGCGATCAACATCGCTGAGGACATCCCGGTCAAGTACCTGGACGACCCTGTCCACGACCGCTCCTTCACGGTGCCGCTCCGCAAGGGTGGGGTCGCTGAGGTCCGGCTCCCGACCGGTGTCACCCAGAAGAACATCGCAGCCGCCGCTGGCAACAAGTCGGTGGCCGAACTGAACACCCTGATGCTCTACGGGTGTGTGAGGACGATCAACGGGCGCGACGTGATCGACATGTCCCAGATTCTCAACCTGGGCATCGCAGACCGCAACAAGATCATCGAGGAGTTGAACAGCCGCAGCCCTGGGCCGCAGTGGGATCAGGTGAAGAAGACCTGCCCCAACTGTGAAGAGGAGGTAACACTTCCGCTCAGTGCGGATGCCCTGTTTCGTTTCTGACCTGGACTACGAAGCGTTGCTCGACCAGATCGAACTGTGCTGCCGCCTCTACCCAGGCTGGACGTACACGGAGGTCTTCGAGATGACCGCAAGGGAACGGGCGAACTGGATCGAACGCGGACTCGTTCGGAGGAAGAGGTAGGCCATGTGGGGCTTTGGTGGTGGTAGGGCCTCCGGTGTTCACGGAGGTACCGACAACCTCGGCTCTATCGTGGCCGACTTCAACCGGCAACTTGAGCAGAGCCTGTCCACCCTCAACAAGATGGTGGACGCTGTCGGCAAACTCAAAGACGGCGCGAAGGGCGCGACCGCCGCGATCCACGTCCCAGGATCGGGCACGACAGGTCAAGCCAAGGCCGGTGGGGCCATGTCCGGCTACCAGGGACAGGTGCCAGAGGTACCCGGCCCGGCCACTGGCCAGCAGGGCAAGATGGTCGATCCTGGGAACGTCAGTTTCGGGTTCCTGTCCAACAAGATGATGGTCGGGCTGGGCCTGGCCCGTGTGGGTGGACTGGCCGCGCTGGGTGCCGGTGCCACCGCCTGGGCAGCACTCCCTGAAACCGCAGACGCGGTCGCCATGCAGGGGATGCTCCACCAGATGGGCACCCGCCAGAACGTGTACCTGGGCAAGCCGACCCAGACGAACCTGCTCAACACCATCATGGGCAGCATCGACCAGTACGCGGTCGGTGGCCGGGACCAACCGATGATGGCAGCGGCCACCTTCTCCGGTATGGGTATCCAGAACCAGGGGATGCTCCGCACCCTGCTCTCCCAGAACCAGGGCCTGTCCCTGATGACCGGGCTGCCCAACTCGAACGTGGCGGCAGCCCAGGCCGGGTTCTCCAACGGCCCGATGGCCGCACGGATGCTCTCCTTCGGCATGCCCACCGCCGACATCCGCACCGGGGACATGAAGGGTACCCAGCAGATTCTGGAGACCATGTACCAGCGCATGGCGGTGCGGGGCAAGATGCCGACCCCTGAGGGTGTGCAGGAGTCGTACTACCGGGGTGCGTTGGGCGCGAACTTCAGGTCCCTCGGTCTGTCCGACGAGCAGCAGCAGATCGCCCTCCAGTACTTCACGGAACGGGCCCGGTCCAACGGGCCGGTCAACCTGTCCGACATCAAGGGCCTCCAGAAGTTGGGGTACAACGAGGACAACGCGGCCTGGATGAGTGAGGCCTCGAAGTCCCGGTCCCAGTTGGAGGTGATGAACAAGACCTTCGATGCGATGGCCGACGCGGCTGGGGATGCCAACCGCCACCTGAAGATGTTCTACGACACCATCGCGGACATGCCTACCGACGCTCTCCGCAAGTTCGCCCAGGCCAAGGGCTACCTGGACACGATGATGTCCGACCCAGCAGCCGCCACCGCCATCGGCACACTGACTGGTGCCCTGGGTGGCCTGATGAACATGCTCACCGGACTGGCGAGCCTGGCCATCGTCAAGAAGTTGCTGGGGTTAGGAGGGGGCAAAGGGACGCAAGCCGCCACAACTGGGGGGCTCAAGGCTGTTACCGGTGCAGAGAGAGCCGCAGAACTGAAGGGACTACTGCCTGGTGCCAGCAAACTGGCCAAGACAGGCGGGGCTCTAGGGTTCCTCGTTCAAGCAGGGATCATGGGCTACGAGAACCGTAGTAGTTACGGGGACATCGTCGGGGGACTCAAGAACCGGGACGCAGGCCAGGTACTGAAGGGGCTGAAAGAGAACCTTCTGTACTCAGCAGAACATGCGATGGAGGCGGTTGACCCTGCGGCAGGGGCTAAGACAGGGATGGACTTCTTCCGTTCCCTTGTCACGGGTGGTGCCGGTGCCCTGGCCAACCAGAGCATCACCACCGCCTGGCACAAGCCGGGGTCGTGGGCAGCCGGGTACCACACCGGGGTGGACCTCTCTGCTGGCATCGGCACGAAGGTGATGTCTGTTACCAGCGGGCGCGTGGTTGAAGCCTCCTCAGGTGGCCGATACGGAGGTGCCTATGGCAACCACGTCGTGGTGAAGACCGGAGGACGTGAGTTCCTGTACGCCCACCTCAACTCCATCGGGGTGTCCCGTGGTGACCAGGTACGTGAAGGACAGATGGTCGGCAAGTCCGGCAACTCGGGCCGCTCGTTCGGACCTCACCTACACTTCGAGGTCCGCAAGGCCCCCTACAACTACAAGGATGACGTGGACCCGGTGCCCTACCTGAAGGGCAAGGGCGCTCTTGGTACCGACAGCGCAGGCGGTGCAAGTGGTGCCGCACTCGTCAAGTACGCCAAGAAGTTCATCGGTACACCCTACGTGGCCGGTGGACGTGACCCCCGTGGCTGGGACTGTGCCGGGTTCACTTGGTTCGTCGCCAAGCACTTCGGCATTGAGATCGGTCAGGTCTCTGAGGCCCAGTTGAAGAAGGGCTCCCCGGTTAGCGGGGTGAAGAACGCCAAGCCCGGTGACCTGTTCATCTGGCGTAAGAAGGGGACCCGTGGCGTTGGGGCGGACGGGCACGTCGCCATGTACGTCGGGGGTGGTCGCGTCATCCACGCCCACGGCGGGGCAGGCGGCACCACGAACATCACCAGCCTGGGTGCGGCGGTACCCTCGTCCCACTACCTGGCGGGCATCCGGCGCATCGCCGGGGGAAGCCCCGGTACCGGCCCGTCGCTGGCGTCGAAACTGGGGTCCGGCACACCGGAGGCCAACGGCACCTCCAGCGGTGGGGCGGTAAGCGGTAGCCTCCTGGATGTCACGGTCACCAACGCCGGGATGAGTGTTACGAGCCGCACCATCGCTGACACGATGGGGTCTGCCGCCCCAGGCGGGGCAGAGCCCGCCTCCCTCGAATCGGGCAACGGTCTCCTTAGCCGGGCCAGCAGCAGCGACCGGAGTGTGGGTGTGGGGGCCAAAGTCGGCGGCAAGAGCAATGCAGCCAAGGTATGGAACATGCTGATGGCCGAAGGCTTCGGTGCTGCCGCTGCCGCTGGTGTCATCGGCAACCTACAGCAGGAGTCCGGGGTCAACCCCAACTCCAACCAGCACGGTGGGGGTCCGGGCCGGGGGATCATGCAGTGGACAGTCAACGAGCGGTGGGCCTCCTTGCAGGGCTGGGCCAAGAAGCGGGGCCTCAAGGCCCGCGACCTGGACACCCAGGTCCAGTTCATGCTCAAGGAGATGAAGGACTACGGCGTCCTGGGCAAGATGCGCGGGATGAACGATGTCGAGAAGGCTACCCTCTACTTCGAGAACACGATGGAGCGGGCCGGTGTCCCGAACATGTCCTCCCGATACAAGTTCGCCCGTGAGGCCCTGAAGCAGTTCGGGCGTGGGTCCTACTCCGGTGGGGCCTACCAGATCGGCCAGGACGAGGACGCCCGCGTCCACGCAGGGGAGATGATCATCCCCGCCGACAAGGCCGCTGAGGTCCGGCACGCGATGGCTGGTGTGATGTCCGGCGGCAAGAGCGGCGGGCACACCTTCAACATCTACGTCCCTGCGGGCACCACAGAGGAGCAGGCCAACATCATCGCCCGCCGCGTGGCCAGCATCCTCGACCGCAAGACCGCAACCAAGAACCTGATGGAGGCCTAAACAATGACATGGGACGGCAGAGGAGGCACCTCAGGAGGTTCCATCAACGGGATCACCCTGTGGCAGCCACCCGACAACAGTGCTCTTCGTGGACGTAGTTACGAGTGGCAGAGGCACTACCTCACACGAGACAACCTCTACAACTACTATGCAGTGGACTTCAAGAAGAACAAGGTCCTTGGTATCTGGGCAGATGTCTGGAAGAAAGCCAAGGTTGGGGACGTATATGACAAGTGGGTCCTCAAGAAGAGAGACATCAGCCGAAGTTCAGGTGGTACCGGGATAGGCGTCGGGGGAAGCGTCGGCGTAGGCGGAAGCCAGTTGACAGTCTTCTACTGGGATTACGTGGGACGTGTCACCCGAACCAACAGTGACGACGAGGCCTACAGCGAGAACAGTCCACGTAGTCGGGGCAAGGAAGACCAAGGCGGCAAGAACAAGAACTCGAAGGCGGACGACGCCAAGGAGGCCGCGTCCTTCGTCAAGACTGACGGATGGGACATCCTCGCCAACGCCCCGATGCTCTCTGTCAACTACCCGGACCAGGACTTCCTGGCCCTCCAGACCGACCCCTACTACCGAAGGGAGGACAAGGCCCAGGACTCCAAGGCCGATGACGCTAGGGCCTCATCCAAGAACCCGAACGACAAGGTCCGCACCATCAAGGGCAAGACCATCGGAGGGACGGTCAAGAACGCCTCCCGTCAGCGTAAGACCAAGGTGAGTGACACCCCACAGGAGAAGTTCCCGACCGACAAGATGCGGCTCGGGTTCATCGAGCAGGACATCTTCCTGCACTCGGACCTGGCCAGCAACCAGGGCTACCAGTCCAAGCAGAAGGCCAAGAAGAACGAGAAGGGTGGCCAGAAGGGCGGCCACCGGTTCCGGTTCAAGTTCCACTACAACCCGGCCAGTGTGATGGTCTCCCAGACCTACAACCAGGAGATGGACCCGCTGTTCGTCCAGAAGGACGCCTTCTCCGCGATCCAGTCCGGGTCTGAGGTCTCCTTCTCCCTGTTCCTCAACCGGATCGAGGAGATGCAGATTCTCAACCACGACGGGTCGTACCGGAAGGCCCAGGACGGTCGGGACGCCAGCAACTACGCGGAGTTCATGTGGCGCGGCAGGATCGGGCAAGATGTGCGGAGCCAGATCAGGACGATGGGCACCTTGTACGACCTGGAGTACCTATACAGGGTGTGCAACGGCGAGCCCCTAGACACCTGGAAGGGTAAGAGCAGCGACTACGGCATCCTCTTCGGACAACCGATGCGGCTGCACTTCACCAACGTCAGGCACCAGGGGATGAACGTCGGCATGAACTACTACGGGTTCATCTCCAGCATCTCAATGGACCACAAGATGTTCAGCATGGACATGGTGCCGTCACTGACGGAGGTCGGGATCACCTTCACCCGGATACCCGACACCCTGGCCCTCAATGAGACCAACCTCGGGAAGGCGTTCTCACGATGATCCACTACAACTCCAGGTACGACATCTCAGGTGATGTGACCATCGTCCCCGACCGGTACGGCGAAGAGATGACGAAGACCGTGTTCCGGCAGTTCCCCGACAGCCAGCCGGGGGTGTACGGGCAGTACGTGTGGCGCGAGGGTGACCGCATCGACCAGGTGGCCAACTTCTTCGTAGGCAACGCCAGCCGGTGGTGGGAGATCATGGACCTCAACCCGTCCATCCACTCCCCGGCTGAGATCGCACCCGGCATGTCGATCAGGGTCCCCCTGACGAAGGTCACCAGATGACCGACCTGCTGAACCCGTATGCCTCCCGTGGGAAGCGCACCGTCGAGATCACGGCGTCCTTCCCCGGCTCGGCCCTGCCCAGCGACGAGTTCAACAACCCGAAGTCGATGACCCTGACCCAGCGCATGAAGTCCCACGACGTGCTGGTCCTGCGGTACCAGGTGGAGATGCCGGACGCCACCAGGCTGCTGCGTACCGGCTCCCCGGTCACCGTCACCTGGGGGACCACCAACGTCAACGAGTCCCGGACCTGGGTCGGGTACGTCCACACCACCACCCCCCGCAAGACCGGGAACACCTCGGGCACCACGGAGATTGTGTGCGTCTCCCCGTCCATGATCCTCAAGCAGGCCGCGCAAGACACCTGGATCAACAGACCTGTGATGGTGGTGGCCGCTGACATCATCCAGGGTGCGGGGCTGGACGCCAAGGTGGACACCCACCCCCTGACCGACAACGTCATCCAGGCCGGGCGGACCTACTGGCAGGTCCTGCGGGAGATCGCGGGCCTGACCGGGTACGCCTTGACAACTGACAACACCGAAGTGGTGATGCTACCCCACAAGGCCTTCTTCGACCTGTACGCGGCACGGGCCCGTGTCTTCAGCCCAGGGGCTAGCATCGAGATGGCGGCACCCAACTCTGACCGGACCCTCTACTCGTTCATCCCCGACTGGAGTGACATGAGTGAGGACGAGTACGCCCTGCACGCCTCCATGACATCCTGGGCCATCGACCCCAGGTCGGGGACGATGCAGGAGTACACCACCACCGTGCCCAGCCAGCAGATCGCCACGGGCCGGGAGAACCCGGTCGTCCAGCGGTTCAACACCACCAGGTCCACCTACAACCTGACCGACGCCCGGCAACTGTCGGGGGACCTCCTGGCGGACAGGCGCTGGATCAACCAGGCCAGCCTCACCGGCCTCGGGTCACCCGACATCGCCCCCTACATCCCTGTCTACGTGGACGGACTGTCGGAGGCCTCGAACGGGTGGTGGCAGGTCCTGGAGGTCGAGCACGCCGTCGATGGCCGCACGGAGTACAGCGTGAGCATGCGGGTGGGCCGTGACGGCTCCAACCTCCCCTACCAGAAGCCCTCCACCCTGCCCCTGGTGCCGGACGCGGAACTGTCACAGCGGGCCCTCTCCCCGACCGTCAAGCGGGTCCCGGACTTCGTCACCACCTCCTACTCCGCGAAGGGACTGACCGGATTCGGGGATGTCGGGGGGCGCTGGGTTTCCCGGCGTACATGAGGACGACGAGGGCCTGAACTGGGAGTCTGAGAAGAGTGGAGTGCTACGGATGGTATAGGGGCCTGGTGATCAGTGCCCCGGACGACATGAACCGGGTAGAGGTCAAGGTACCCACCATCTCGGGCAACAACAGTCTGGGCCTGGCCTGGCCCTTTGACCGACGAGACGCAGTCGAGAAAGGTGAGGGGGTCTGGGTGATGTTCGAGCAAGGTGATACCCGACGCCCCATCTGGGCTGGGCGGTGGATCGACAATGGCTGACCGCACCATCTCCTTCCCGTTCCGCATCGAGAACGGTGCCGTGGCCGCGACCAGCGACTACCAGAAGGTCTGGCAGGACCGGGTCCTGGCCGCTGTCGGCACCGCGCTGGGGGAGCGACCGATGGACCGTGTGGACTACGGCTCCACGATGGCCCGCACCCTGTGGGCCAACCGCGACGAGGCCGCAAGCCTCGCCGTCGAGCAGGTCACCCTCGCCTTCCAGAAGCACCTTCCGTACCTGGACCTGGCCGGGGTCGATGTGTACGAGGTCTGGCAGGACGACCTGGAGTCTGAGTACCTCCAGGTGGACATCACCTACATCCTCCCGAACGGTGACGAGGTCACCTCGGAGGCGGTGATCGGTTCCATCGAGGCGACCGGTGAGATCAACGTCTACGAGTCGTACACCATCCCCACCTCCACGAGTGACTACGAATCGGACCTTGAGGTTGACTGATGAGTGATGACCTACTGAGGATCGGGTACGGCCCGTCCTTCATCCCCCAGTCCTTCGACTACACGTCGCGGGACTACTACGCGATCCGCGAGCACCTCATCGAGGTCGTGAAGAGCCGCATCCCGGAGTGGTCGGGGGAGGACCCGGCTGACTTCGGGCTCGCCCTGGTCGAGGCCTTCGCCTACCTGGGCGACCTCATGTCCTACTACATCGACCGGGCCGGTAACGAGGCCTTCCTGCCAACGGCCACCCGTCGTCAGTCGGTCCTCAACATCGCCCGCACCCTCGGGTACGTCCCGACCCGACCCATCCCGGCCACCGGCACCGCGACCTTCACCACAGAGGTCACCTACACCGGGGCCGACATCAGCGTCCCCAAGGGGACCGTGATCAACGCCAGCATCAAGCGTGAGAACGGGTACGTGGACACCGTCCAGTTCACCACCGACGCGGCCATCACCGTGGCCGACGAGGGTGCCTCGACCGACGTGGCCATCACGGAGGGGTACATCGCTGACTCCGTCAGCACCTCCAACCACGGTGTGGTCGTCGGGATCAGTGACGGCAGCCCGGACCAGGAGTTCGAGTTGCCGCTGTCCCCGGTGGCCCACGGAAGCCTTGAGGTGTATGTCAGCGATGGTGTGACCTGGACCCTGTGGAACGAGGTCGGACACCTCATCGAGTACACGGCGCTGGACAACGTGTACGAGACGCGGCTCATGGCGGATGGCTCGGTCGTCCTCGTCTTCGGGGATGGTGTGACGGGCCGCATCCCTCCGACCACCCAGACGATCAGCGCCAAGTTCCGGGTGGGTGGTGGCCTGCGCGGCAACCTGCCCGCCGGGACCATCGTCAACATCGAAGACTCGGGCCTGGACGTGAACCTCTCGGTCACCAACCAGGCCTCCACCACGGGCGGGACCGACGAGGAGTCCACCTTCTCGATCCGCGAGAACGCCGCCACGGGATTCAGGGCCAACAGGCGGGCCGTCAACAAGGACGACATCGAGACCCTGGCCCGTGGCGTGGAGGGCTGCTACGCGGCCAGCGCCAACGCCACCGTCTGGTCCAATGTCACCCTGGCCATCGCACCCAACTACGACGGCTCCCTGTCACCGGGTCTGGACGGCACCGTGGGCACCGATGTGATCACCGGCAACCCGACCACCACCTTCACCACCACCAAGGCCGCAGTGAAGGCAGCCGTTGAGCCGCTGATGATGATGGGTTCGAGCCTGACCGTGCGGGACCCGGAGTACGCCAAGGTCCAGATCGGGATCACCGTCCAACTGGTGGACACCGCCAGCCAGGCCTTCGCCACCGCCGACATCAAACGCATCCTGCTCGACGGGCCGCTGTCCTACGAGCGGCGCGGGTTCGGTGGCAGCCTCACCGCCGCCGACATCTACCACGCGATCTTCTCCAACACCGGCTACATCACGGGAGGCACCGTTGACGACCTCTTCCGTAAGGACACGGTCTACACCTCCGGGGTGTATCCGACCGACGCGGCCTGGTATGAGGTCCTCGTCCTCGATACCGACAACGACCTGACCATCGACTTCGGTGGCACCGGCATCAGCGACCTGTAAGGAGTCACAATGGCAGCCGTCTACCCCTCTGGCATCAAATCGTTCGGCGCTGATGTAGTTGACGCTGTGGATGTCGTGTACGCCGCGCACATCAACGACCTCCGTGACGAGGTTGAGGCCGTCGAGGGTGAACTGGGAACCGGCCTGAAGACCTCCACCTGGACCGGGGCCTTCGCCCAGACCGGGTCCTGGGGCAACCTCGCCCTGCGCCTGACCAACATCGAGCGCGGGATCGTCACCACCTCCGATGTCCACACCCAGTACGTCAAGAAGGCCGGTGACGCGATGACCGGCTCCCTGACGATGGGCGGGGCAGTCATCGGCAACCTGGGAGCAGGGTCGAGCGCGACAGACGCCGTCAACTACGGACAGGTGCTCCTCAGGTCCGGCGCGAACGCTGCCACCGGCAACCTCAACATGGGTACCTCGTACAAAGTGACGAGCATGGCCGATGGCTCTGCCACCACGGACGCAGCCACAGTCGGCCAGGTGCTCCTCAGGTCCGGTACCAATGCGGCCACCGGCAACCTGAACATGGGCACCTCGTACAAGATCACCGACCTCGCCAACGGCTCAGCAGCCACTGACTCACTGGCCTACGGACAGGTACTAGCCTCTGGTACCACCCTGATCCCAGGACTGTTCTCGGGTACCAACCCGACGATGGACGGTACAGCGAACGTCGGCTCCTCATCCCAGCCTGCACGTAGCGACCACATACACCCCTCAGACACCAGCCGGGTGGCCAAGGCCGGGGACACGATGACGGGGGCGCTGACCTTATCAGGCGACCCCACCAGTGCCCTGCACGCGGCCACGAAGCAGTACGTAGACCCCTCCTACTGTGAGGGGCTGCGTACCTCGTCCACTGGGTCCCTGAGCGGCTCTATCGGCTGGGTGATCACGTACCAATCGGAGACAGACCCAGGTGGGGTTCTGAACGCAGCGGCTGGGGTCGCTACCCTGCCCGCTGGCCTGTGGCTGGTGACCGTCCATGCGGCGGTGACGTTCGGCTCCTCGTCAAGTGCCCTGAACCTGTCGATTGTGGTGGACAGTACCTCCAGCAACTTCGTCCGGGTGGCTAACCCCGGAACGGGTTCGTACACGGGCCTGTCTGTCACGGAGGTCGTGCGTGCCTCGTCTCCTACGAGTGTGTGGGCGACGTTGGCTGTGGGAGGCCTGGGCGTGGACTGGTACGTCAATACGGCCAAGTTCTCTGCGGTCAGGATCGGCAGCCTCTAACAGTGGGTCGGTTAGCCCAGACAGCACCCTCCCCCACAACCACACTTGAAGCATGAAGAGCATCTTGTACTGGGTCCGCCATGTCGAGCCCGTCGCGGTCGCCACGTTCGTGTCCGCCGTCTTCGCCCTCTACTACGCCGTTCAGTCAGGCAACGTCACCGAAGGTGTTGTCACCGCCTTCGTGATCGCACTGGCCGGACTATTCGCCCGCAGCCAGGTCTCCCCGGTCGGCCCCGCCATCGATGACGGAGAGTACGAGGAGTAACCAGTGAGCCGTTACGGCCTCTTCGCCTACGGCCAGGGGCTGTACGGCCAGAGCGGGGACGGTCTGTACGACGCCCGGCCCATCTTCGCCTACTCGTTCCCCAAGTCCTACGCCGACTATCGGCCCGTGGGCTCTTCCGGGGTCCAGCCGTACTACCCCAGCGACTACTCGCCGGTCGCTGTTGACCCTGAGTACGCGGGACCTGGTGACACGCCGCTTCCTGAGGACTTCCCCGACATGTGGTGGGGGCCGTCCTACTTCTCCAAGTACCTCACCGACTTCTACGAGGCCAACTACGGCTCGGTGTTCATCGAGCCCGACCTCGGGTCGGACTTCTACTACATCCTGCTGACCTGGGCCCGGCCTGCCGGTTCCTGGACCGACCTGGCGGTGGTCCGACGCAAGTTCGGGCCCCCTGAGACCGTTGACGACGGCATCACCGTCCTCACCGTGTCCAGCGGTACCCTCCGCAACGAGTTCGTGGAGACCAGGCCCCAGGGAGAGAGCGTCTACTACGGCATCTTCGTCCGTACCGACATCGGTGAGTGGAAGATGGCCGGTTACACCGAAGCCGTCAACTGCCGCAACCACGACGGCCTCGAAGACCTCTTCAAGGCGATCCCACGCATCTACACCTCCGCGACCGGTGGCACCCTCGATGTGATCGACCGTAGAGGTCAACTCTCCAGGTTCCTCCAGGGCCTGGCCTTCGAGTACGACTACTGGAAGACCCAGGCCGACCGGCTGTACGCCGACCCTGGCCGGATGCCGTATGCATCCGTGGCCCTGTGGGCCAAGCAGTTGGGGATGACCGACCTCGACATAGTCACCATCGGTGACCGCAACCTGCGCCGCTACCTCACCTCGGCCTCCACCTACTCAGAGACCAAGGGCACCCAGAACGGCATCGAGGCGATGGCAACTGCTATCACCGGGTGGCCCGTCACCGCCACCGTCAGCCCCAACCTCATGCTCGACACCGACGACTCCAGCGCGGAGAACAGCATCGGTCGGTGGGGAAGTGCCAGTGGCACGATCAGCAGAGTGTCCGTGGGCGGCGGCGGCGTTACGTCGCCCGTGGACGCTGGCGTCATCACCCAGGCGGCGGGGGAGACTCCCCACCTCCAGGGCTCCGTGTTCACGTTCGCCCCGTCCGGCGCTACTGCCGCCATGTCCCTCGGCAACACCGAACCGGTAAACGAGGGCATCCCAGTCACTGCTGGCACCGCATACAAGTTCAACATCTGCTGGCGCTCAACGGTCACCACCACCGGAAACCTGAAGGCCGACATCACCTGGTACGACGCCAGAGGGGCGAGCATCTCCACCACGGCGGGCACCAACCAGTCGGCCTCGGCCTCCTGGCAGCAGACCACCACGACTACCGGAACGGCCCCGGCAGGAGCGGCCTACGCCGGGATCACCCTGTCGTTCTCCAGCATCAGCGGCTCCCCGGTGTACCACCTGGACATGGGACAGTTAGTGGTCTCCACCGTCAACGTGTCCGGCAAGTTCTACGACGCCCGCGCTATCGACCTCAACGTCGCCCCGATCCGCACCAACTACTGCACCAACCCGACCTTCGAGACCAACACCTCCGGGTGGTCCGTAGGCACACAGAGCGCAGCCGGTACCGGGTATGTAGGAAGCGTGGTGAGCCGCCGGGCCCTGAGCCTGAACAACACCCAGGTCAGCAGTGGCACCACCACCAGCACCGCCACCAGCACCTTCGCAGCCGACGATCCGGTCACGGCCAGTGTGTACCTGAAGGCCACCTCCGGTACCGGGGCGACCTCGGTGACCATCCCGATCAAGTTGGAGTGCAAGAACTCAGGCGGCACCGTACTTTCCACCACCACGACCAGCGCCACGGTCACGCCAGGGGAGTGGCAGCGCATCTCGGTGACCAAGGACAAGGCCCCCTCCAGCACCTCCTACGTCACGGTCACTGTGGCAGGGTCCGGGACCAGCGCCAGCATGACTGGAGCGGGTTCGAGCCTGCTGGTGGATGGGTGCCTGATCGAGAAGCGGGAGACGCTGCTGTCCTACTTCGATGCCGCCGTCTACGGCGACACCGGGGCCGCGAAGTGGGCGGGTACCGCACACGCCTCCATCTCGTACCTGTACCCGTTGAGGCTGTCACGGCAGGCGTCACTGGCAAGGATTATGAACAGGGAGACTCCTGAGCCGTGCTACGTGAGGGTGGTGTTGCAGTGACAGAGGTGTTGATCGCGGCGGGGGTCATCGCCTACGCATCGGGCCTGGTGCGGATGCACCTGGACAGGTTCAGGCTCTGGTGGTCATACCTGGCTGTGCTGGTCGGAGTCGTCCTCCAGTTCCCACTCCACGGAGTCGTCGGGCTCGAAGTAGGAGGACCAGTCGTCCTGTCCGGCATCGCCGCTGCCTTCATCGGCCTGGCCGCTGAGGCCTGCGTCAGCCACTACACCTCCAGCCCCGTGATGCTCCGTCGTAGGTGACGGGTCCCACGGGTCGGCCAGGGGCGAGCCCTTGGCCACCTTCTGGTAGTAGAGAGCGCCCCGCTCGTAGCGGTCCAGGTACACCGGGTAGTCCCGGTCCTTCAACTCGCGGTCGAGGTCCTTCGCCATCTCCAGGGTCTGCTCGTAGTCGTCCTGGGCCTGCTTGATGGCAGGGTCCTTCTGGGGCCTGGGTGCCACCGGTTCCTGGGACGGGGGGCTGGCCGGGATCGACTGGACCAGGGCCGGGTACGCGGAGAGGAACTGCTTCCACAATGGGAAGCCGCCCTTCGGCCTGGGGGCCTTCGCCACCCAGGTCTGGAAGGCCATCGTCTCCTGGTAGACCGTGATCCCGTACTCACGGCGGGCCTTACCAAGCGCCCCCATCAGGGCACGGCGGTTGGTCTGGTACGGGGTGTTCGGGTAGGTGTAGCGGGCCCACTCATCAAACATCTTGGCTGTGTCGGCCACAGTCCCGAACTTGGGCTTCTCCGCAGGCCTCTCGAACGGGTCGAACTCCTCGACCTCCTCGCTCTTCGAGAACACGTCGAACGGGTCTCCCACGGGCTTCTCCAATCTGCGGTACACCCTCTTGCCGGTGGTCGGGGACCGGAACGAGGTGACCAGGCCCGCCGACCTCAGGTCGAGCAGGCCCCGGTTCAGGGTGGACCGGCTGACCCCCAGGTCGTGCAGGAGGTTGGTGACGGTCCCGACATCCTCCAGGGCCAGCCAGACCTTCAGCCCCAACTCGCTGACCTCCCAGGTGGGCAGCGGGGTGGTGGTCCTGATCTTGCTGCGGTACACGGTCCTGGGGCTGATCCCCAGGGCCTTAGCGATCTGTGGTCCAGTGGCCTGCGGGTACCGCTGGAGGTAGGCACTGACCCGCAGGCTCATGCGTCACCGCCCCACCATGCTGCGTTCCAGTCGTCCCACTCGGCGCCGTTACTAAACATCGGTAGCACCGTTCAGGGCGCGGAGTACCTCGCGGAGTGCTTGGTTGTAGCCTTCGCGCCACGGTTCAGGCTGCCCGTGTGGTCGCGCATTGAGATACGGCTTCTCCCGCACCCGTGCGATAGCGGCCTCAGCGGACGCGGCGCAGGGCCATTGTTCGTCGCAGACCTCACAGTTAGGCGAGTCGGCGCCACAGTCGCAGGGGCGGTGCGTGCTGTCGGGGGCGCAGATCATTCGGACGCACCTGCCCATCCGATGTATGCCGCCGACGCGGCAGTCAGCAGCACCCCAAGTGACTCAACCCAGAAGGCGTCGCTTTGCAGGACCAGAGTGACCCCTGCGAAGACATTGGCGCTAGCCAGTAGTTGCTGTGGCGTCATTTGCGGTTCCCTTCCGATTCCGGTGACGGGGTGTGCCGGTCCTGCCAGTCCTCGACGGCGGCGATGACGGCGTGGATGTCATCTATGAATAGGTGCCCCCCGTCGCCTGCGGCTGACATGACCGCGAAGATCAACTCGTCGTCCCAATGCGGTCTGCGCTCACTCATCGGTGCCGTCCAGCAGTTGCCGCACCTCGCGGCGGGCGGTCAGGAAACCCCGCTGCCAGTCGGTGATCTGGCCGGGCACGTAGTGGCCGGTGCGGTCCGCCCAGTCGCGCACGTTGGCGAGAGTGTTCTCGGCGTCGAACACTCTCTGCCCCAGTCCCGACAGCGCGGATCGAAGCACTCGTGCTTCCTCGTCCATGCAGCAGCGGCATGGGTGGTCGCGGGTACACCAGCGGGCCATGACAGGGTTAGCGGTTTCGATGATGCAGTCAGCGATCCCGCCGTGTGGTTCGTGCCGTTCGGGGTTGTGCAGCCCCCGCCACTCACTCATGCGTCACCGTCCAGGGCGCGGAGGACGGCGTCACGGCACTCGTTCCACTCAGAGCCAGGGCCCCGGTAGTCACGAGGGTGCCCCAGGACCTTGCGTACCGCAGCGATCTGCGCCTCATAGGCCAGGGCGTGGGACTTCCACCCCCCACTGATCCGTTTAATGAGGTCGCACTCCTCACGCAGGGCCTTGTTCTCCCCCTCCAGTTCGATGATCTTGACGCTGGCGGCGGTGAGGAGATCGACCAGGTGCTTCATGTCAGTCACGGACGATCTCCCTGGTGAAGGCCCCGGTGGTCCAGAAGCCGTCCTTGTTGACGACCATCCCGGCCTGGAGCATCTCCTGCTCCGTCATGCAGCGGCGGTCAACACCGAAGTCACCGATCCGGTGCTTGTCGAAGGCTGAATCGGAGTTGAAGAAGCCGTGACATGACCACTGTACAATGAGGTAATGGTTACTTGTATTGACTGTGGGAACGACATGCCTGGCGCTGCCCGACAAAGACGGCGCTGTGACTCGTGCCAACGTATTCGGCGGAAGTCCTACGGGAAGCCCAGGAGAACCCTGAGGTGTGGTGAGGAACCACCGCGTGTTGAGCCTGCCAGGTACCTCGCTGCCAACGGGTACGTCAAGTTGGTCTGGTCCGCCGACCATGAGGTAGTCGAGGCCTACGAACACCGCTTCGTTGCTCAGGCTCCTGAAGGCTCGCACGTTCACCACATCAACCACGACCCCACCGATAACCGCCCGGACAACCTCCAGATTATCGGACCCAACGAGCACGCTGAGTACCACGGGAACCACAACAGGTCCATCGACGTGGACAGGGCCAAGGCCCTGTACTTCCAGGGCCTGGGCACGACACGCATCGCCAAGATGCTGGGACATGACCCATCCGCCGTCTGGCGTGCGCTCAAACGGGAGGGCATCCCCACCCGGCAGCAGTTCGGTGGAAAGAGACCAATTCACCCATGAGGAACCGGTGCAATGGCACCTGGATGACCCAAGGTTCCTGGAATGGCACTTCTGGCCGCAGGGCGAGCCCGTAGAGCGACGTTTAGGCATCAGGGGTACTCCCAGTAGGGGTAGGCCGCTCGAGCCCTGAGAATCGCTCCATGAGACGTGGCAGGAGGGCCTGATACAAGGCGTCGAGGGTGGCCTCATCGAGGACGACCACCCCGTCCTGGACCGCGAGCGTGATCGGGGGCTCCTCGGCCTCAGGCTCCACGTCGCCAGGGAACCAGCCGCCCCAGAACCCGATCCAGAACTGTTCAGCGGTGTCGCACAGGTGGGACGGGAAGTGGTTGTGGAGCAGGAAGGTGATGTCGGGGTCGCCTGAGCAGAACTGGTCCTCCGGGTGGACCTCCAGCCAGTCCTCGATGATGGACCGCAGCAGGTCACTGTTGGGGTTCTCGATAGCAGGGATGGTGTACCGCATGACTCGAACCATACCACCTCACCCTGAGGTTACGCATCAACCCGCTCGTGTCGTTTGCGCCGCAGGCGCGAACGGTGAGCAGAGGACGAAGTCCTCTGCGAACGATAACCCTTAGAGTACAAAGACCCCGCGCGCGTATAGATAAGGAGAAGGTGCTTTGGGCGTGGCTCAAATATGTCATGTTCCAGGCTCAAATATGGCACACCTGTGGCTCAGATATGTCACATGTGAGTCATTGGCTCCCTGACAAATATGAGCCAAGTATCGGTACAAATCGGACACCGTCCAGACACGCCCGGATCAGGGCCGCTTGACATGCCCCCTTCCCTGCGGCAGGGTGGGTCGCATGGACTTCCGCACCCGCATCACCCTCACCCGCACCGGCATCCCCCGTCGCTACTGGGACCGCGAGATCAGCGTCGAGTTCGGGGTCATGGAGTGGTACATGTCCCTGCAAGAGGTGCTCTTCGACCAGTCCAGTGAGGTCTTCGGTCAGGGCCTGGTGCTGTGCGGGAGGGGGGCCTCGGCCAATGCGGCCTGGGTCGCCCAGCACGCGCTGTCGGACAACCAGGACCTCCCGGCACCCGTGGTCAGCATGTTCGTGGACTGGGGCGAACTCATGGATGACCTGAACGACCGCGCTGAGAGGTCGGGGATCATGGCCGACGCCAAGTCCCCGCTGCTGCTGGTCCTGGACCAGGTGGAGATGATCTCCCGGCCCGAATGGGCCACGACGGTTCTCACCCGGATCGTGAAGGCCCGGTACGACGAGGGCAAGCCGACCCTGATCACTACCAGCAAGAGCATCGACCTCGCCCACTCGTCCCTCGACAACTGCCTGGACTTCGGCCCCAACATCGTGCGGTTCGTTGAGACTCTGGGCGAAGAGGGCTGATCCCTGGTGAGGGGAGGTCCTATGGCTGGCAAGACTGACACCTGGCGAACGGTGCGGTTCTTCCTCGATGACGACGGTGTCTACGAGGTGCTCTTCGATCACACCGGCACGACCCGTGCCCTCAGGTGTGACTGCGAGGCCTTCCTGTCCAAGGGCGGGTGCCCGCATGTGGCCTGGGCGATGAAGAACGACTTCACCAGCGATGGGCGCATCCGGTACAAGCCCGGCATGGCCAGCCTCGATGACCCCCGCAACTGGCGGGCCGAAGTCTTGTCCAACCTCAAAGTGGAAGTGGTGACCTAACTGTCATGGAGGGCGGCAACATCAGCAACGTGATCCTGGAGGGCCGGACATTGGTCAACGCCAGGGTCTTCACGATCCCCCGTTACGAGATCGAGAAGGACCTTGGCGGGGCCATCACCCTGCTGCACAGGTTCCACGACATCGACCTGACGGCACTGGCGGCGGTGAACCGGGCCTGCTCCTCGCTGCCCAGGGCGACCCTGATCACCACCGATGGCCGTGAGGAGTACCTGGAGGACCTCTACGACGAGTTGTCCACCGGGTACGAGCACCCCTTCAGGGGGTTCGCCTGCTACGAGTCCGACCAGCGTCTGGCCGTCCAGTTGGCCTGGATGCCGAACACACGGGTGATCGACATCGAGGGCAAGGCCGGTGTCTACGGTGTCCGGTACCTGGGGCTGCCGTGGTAGCCCACAACGAGCACCGCCTCCTGAGCAAGGCCATCGAGGACCGGTCGCTGAAGGCCCTCATGGAGCGGGGCATCACCCCGGACTGGTTCACCCAGGACGATGCACAGCGGATGGCCAGGTTCGTGTTCGACTGGAACGCGAAGTACGGGCAGCCCCCCAGCCCGCAGGCCGTCAAGAGCAATGCCCCGCAGTTCCGGCTGGTCCAGGTGGACGACCCTATCGAGAGCATGTGCGACCAGATGGTGACCTACCGGCGTCGTGGCCTGACAATGCAGGCCGCAGCCGACATCGTGGACCTGATCGAGCACTCCGACCACGAGTCGGCGGTGGACGTGATGCGGAAGTCCCTGGCCGACCTGGACCGCTCGTCCGGTGTAGTGACCAGCGACATGGAACTGACCAAGGACGCCCCGCAGCGGTTCAGTTGGTACGAGCAGATCAAGAACAGGCCTGGTGGCCTGCTGGGCCTGCCGACCGGCTTCCCGACCATCGACAAGGCGACCGCCGGGGTGCAGCCGGGGCAGTTGATCACCCTGATCGCCAGCGCGAAGGTCGGCAAGTCGGTGACCTCGTTGCAGGTTGCCACCAACATCCACAGCCACCCGTCCGCGCCATCGGTGATGTTTCAGTCCTTCGAGATGAGCAACTTCGAGCAGCAGACCCGGCACGACGCGATGCGCTCCCATATCTCCTTCAAGAACCTGCAACGCGGCACCCTGAGTGACTCTGAGGAGTTGGCCTACCGCAAGATGCTCGACCAGATGGACCAGATGACCAACCCGATGACGCTGACCGACTCGACCAGCGGCACGACGGTGTCAATGTTGTCCAGCAAGATCGATGACCTGGGCAGGCCCGACTTCATCGTGGTCGATGGGGTGTACCTGATGGTCGATGAGATCAGCGGCGAGCAGAACACCCCGCTCTCAGTAACCAACATCACCCGGTCACTGAAGCGTCTGGCGCAGAACATCGAGCGCCCGGTCTTCATCACCACCCAGGCCCTGCAATGGAAGATGAAGAAGACCCGGCTCAACTCTCAGAGCGCGGGCTACTCCTCCTCCTTCGTACAGGACTCAGACGTGGTCCTGGGCCTGGAGCGGGTGGACGACGAGATCGATGATGTCCGCATCCTGCGGGTGATCATGTCACGCAACTGCGGCCCGGTAGAGGCCTACCTGCGTTGGGACTTCGAGCACGGACGTTTCGAGGAAGAGGGAGAACTGTGAGCGTAGAAGACACCCTGAACATGCTGGGCATCGAGTACGAGGAGGCGTCCGGTGAGTTCCGGGCGGCGTGCCCCCAGCACAAGTCCCGCACCGGTAAGGAGGACGCCAACCCCTCCTGGTACATCAACGCCCAGATGCCAGGTTTGCACATCTGCCTGGCGTCTGAGACGGAGGTGGTGACGAGGGATGGTGTGTTCCCCATCGGTTCGCTGTCTGGTCGTACTCACACCCTCCTTACCTCCGCAGGTTGGGTGGACGCCCCGGTCATGTCCTTTGGGTATCAGCGCCTTCACACGATCACACTTACTCGTAACGGAGTACTCAAGTCTGTCCGCGCTACGGCAGAGCATCGTTGGTTTGTGAAGGGGACCGGACGCAAGAGGCTCCAGCGTGAGTTGCGGACGCACCAGTTGAAGCCTGGTATGCGTCTGGTCAGCAAGACACCCACCCCGGTTCAGGGGGGTAAGGTATCCCCTTGGGGTGCGGCGCACGGGATCGTGTACGGTGACGGGACCACAGCGGGGGAGGGACGTAACCGGTTCTGCGTAGTGAACCTCTACGGCGATAAGAAGTCTCTGGTCCACTACTTCCCACTGTCCCACCACTCTTCTGAGTTCTTGCAGGATGGGTATTCCGTTGACGCGGTTCGTGTCAACGGCCTCCCCAACTCATGGAAGTCACTCCCCCCGATCAACGAGAGCCGTTCCTACCTGTATGGGTGGCTTGCGGGGCTGTTTGCGACGGACGGTTGTGTCACTGATAACGGGACCCTTCTTCTTTCCTCGTCTGACCGGGCAACCCTCGACTTCGTGCGGCATGTCTGTACCACCAGGTTGAACATCGCCACCTACCCGGTGCGCTCTCAGGAGCGGGTCGGCAAGGGGGAGTCGCCGTCCCTGATCTACACCCTTCCCCTGGTGAGGTCTTCACTGTCCCCCGACTTCTTCCTTCTCAGCAAGCACCGCGAACGGTTCGAGGAGTCTCAGGCCCGTGGTGCCTCTGACCGTATCGGGTGGCAGGTCGTCTCCGTGGAAGACTCCTCCTCGTTTGAGGAGGTGTACTGCGCGGTGGTCCAGGAGACAGGTGACTTCGTCCTGGAGGATTGGATTCTGACTGGCAACTGCTTCTCGTGCGGCTACAAGGGGAACCTGGCAACACTTGTAGCCGACCTCAAGGGGATCGACATCGGCCAGGCCAAGGCCTACCTGGTGGAGCACCGTGACGACCTCGACGCGAACTCCGTGCGTGACCGGCTGACCAGGGCTACCCGCTGGCTCACCCCCCGCACCGGCACCTTCCTGCCCGACAGCACCCTGGCCAGGTTCGACATCCCACCGGACTGGGCCCTGCACGAGCGGCGTCTGGTCCGCGAGGCCGTGACCGACTTCCAGGTGATGTGGGAGGACGCGAACGGGTGGTGGGTCCTGCCGATCCGCGACCCCTACGGCGGCGAACTCATGGGCTGGCAGATCAAGAGCCAGGTCTCCAAGGGCTTCGTGCGTAACCGCCCGCCCGGTGTCGAGAAGTCCTCGACCCTGTTCGGCCTGAACCTGCTCGACCGTCCCGACCTCACCGTATGGGTGGTGGAGTCACCCCTGGACGCAGTCCGGCTGCACGGCCTGGGCATTCATGCCGTGGCCACCTACGGATCGAAGTTCAGCCTGAAGCAGTTGGGCCTGCTGTCCGCCTTCGAGCGTCTGGTCCTGGCCTTTGACGCCGACGACGCCGGTCGTGCGGCCACCGACGAGTTCCTCTACTACTCCAGGCCCAAGGGTATGGATGTGCTGGAGGTCTACTACCCGGACGGCTGCAAGGACCCCGGTGACTGCACCGACGAGCAGTTGCGGGAGATCAGCCCCCGGCACACGGTGAGGCGCTAGATGTTCACAGGGGAACTCTTCCCGTTCCAGAAGGAGGCCTTCGACCGGATGGTCGAGCGCCGGAAGGTGCTGCTGGCCTACGAGCAGGGCACCGGCAAGACGGTCCTCGCCATCGCCGCCATCGAGCACCTGATGGAGCAGGGGGTCATCCAGTACCCGGTGCTGGTGGTGGCCCTGTCGAGTTTGAAGTATCAGTGGGCCGCAGAGATCGAGAAGTTCTCAGACTCCAGGCCCCTGGTGATCGATGGGCCACCCAAGAAGCGCATGGAGCAGTACGGCCAGATGCACGGCTGGTTCGACAATGGCGTGGACTGGGCCGAGGAAGAGCCGCGCTATCGCGCCAAGATGGACGCCGTGCTCGCCACGGGTGGAGTGTCGCCCGTAAAAAAAGCTGATGCCAGTACCGTAAGCGGCGACGGTTGCTGGCAGGATATTCCCACGGAGGGCTATTATTGGTCCGTGGTGGGTTCGGTTAATGGCGGCTACATGCCGGCGTTCAACAACGAGCCCTACATTTCGAGCCGCAGTGTCAACGGCGTGATCGCGAGCACGCGTGAATTCGCGTTTCAGATCAACGTCAAATGCCCTGAGCAATTGAAGGTCGGCGACCAGATCGTCATGGCCATCGGCAATGCCGCATGGGCGCCCACCTATCAGGTCAACGATTCCATCAGCATCAACGTCGTCGCCGCTGGCGCGCTCACGCTGGCCGGTGGCGTCAATGCCAGCCTTGACCAAGTGTGGCATGTCAACGGCAGTGTGTCGGGCGCCTTCGCGGCGTTCACTGCCACGGGGGGCTCCGGCGCCTACACTAACGGTGGCTTGGGCTTCACGCTCACCTCGGGCGGTGTGCGCTTCGCCAAGGGCGACAGCTTCACCTTCGCGGCGGAGGGCGGTCACTGGCAGTGGCGCAAAAACGGCGGTGGCTGGACGGGGCCGCTCAACATCGGCACCACAGCGGTCGTGCTGTCCGATGGCGTGTCAGCCACCATCACGCCCGGTGCCGCGCCGTCTTATGTGGCGGCAGACACTTTCAGCTTCGCCGTGCGCCAGCCCAATGCGCCGGCCGGCGTGCAGCTCCCCAATCTGCTGGCGTGGCGCTGGGTGGGAGCCACCGCCACGCTCGACCTTGACTTTGGGTCGGCACAATCTTTCGACGCCATCGCCATCGCGCGGCACACGCTGCCGCTCACGGCGACGGTCACAATCAATGCTGGCAGTGTACTCGGCGGATCTGACGCGTTGGCAGGCGCGGCACCCACGATGCACGCCGGCACCCTTGCATGGCTCGCCGATACACCCATTTCGGCGCGCTACGTGCGCATCGCGGTCACGGGCGCTGCAGGCGCGGGCCTTGGCTGGCTGTTTGTCGGTCAGGCATTCCGCCCGTCGCTCGCGGCTGATGTCTCGGTGCGGCGCGATTACGTCATGGACCGCGGTGCCGGGCTCAACCCAGGCGCGGCGCTGTTGGCCTCGGGTCGGTCCGGCTCGATCGCGTGGACCGAGGGCGCCATGAGCGAGGCCGACTACGCCGCTGTATGCGCCATGATCGACTGGTGCAAGCAAGGTGGTGACGAGCCCATCATCGTCTTCCCGAGCCCATCGCGACCTGCGGAAAGTCTGATCGCGCGCATCGCTGACGATCAGGTCGACATTGGCGAGGTGTCCAGCTATCAGGCCGCAAGCGACGCCGAGCGCCGTTTCCATGCGTCGATTGGGCTCTCGGCGGTAGTTGCCTAGCCATGACCATTGAGGTACGCATCGACTCGCGCGGCCAGCGCGTGCGCCTGCATCCGCCCAATGCGCCGGGGGCCGATGTCTACCCGTTCCTCGACGGTGTATCGGATTGGTACGAGCAGGCATGCGTTGACCAGGTGCCCGGTTTCGAGCAGGGCGAAACGCCCACCGCCACGGTCGTGGTCAACAATGCCGGCGGGCTGGCTGATGCCGTGCTCGACTACCCGCTCAACGCCATTGCCACCATCGTGCGTGATGGCGAGGACGTGCTCACCGGCATCGTGCACCGCTACACCGGCGGGCAAAAGCCTGAGCTGACCATCGAGGTGGGTGGCCTGTCGGACACCGTGCCGCTTCGCTCATCCGAGGCGATCGACGCCTACCGTGAGTCCAAGCCGCTGGCGTGGGTGTATGGCGATCTTACGCACAGCCCGCAGGCATGCGCGCAGCTCTCCGACACCGAGTTTCACTTTGCGGACCACGCCGCCACGGTCACGGCGGTGCAGATTGACGGGCAGGACACGCAGGCGTTCGCTTTCGATGTCACGGCCGATGCCACCGGCCACACGTACACCCGCATCACGCTCGCCGCGCCGCTGCCCACCGGGGCCGTGCTCACTGCCTGCGGTACCGGCAAGCGCCGCGCGCTCAATGGCGCACTGATGCAAAACCCGGCCGACATCATTGAAGACATCATGGCCGGCTGCGGCTTCGCAATCAGCGCGCCGATGGCCGCCTCGCTGGCGCAGCTCCGTGCCGATTGTGCCGCCGAGGGCTTGACCATCGCGGGCCGGGTGTCGTTTGCCGTCACCCTGCGCGAAACGCTCAACGTGATCGCGCGCTGCATCGGCGCGCTGTGGTCCAGCGAATCGTTTGTGCTCTACCCGCCTGCCGCCGCCATGACGGCGCTGCCTGCGGGCATGCAGCCGGTGCTGGAGGGGGCGGTGGTTACCGGCATGGTGGCCGATGCGCCGGGCCAGTCCGAGTTGTTTGGTTTTTCGCTGGAAGGAGCCTGGAAAACGCTCAAGGCCATCTTTGAATGGCGCAAGCAGCGCACGGGTCAGTTGACGACCAATTTTGCCGAGGCCGGAGCCTTCTACAAAAGCACGCCCGAGGCGCAGCACCCCGATATACAGCTGCACTTTGTGGTGGCCAAGCTGGTGAACCATGGCCGCAAAGTCACCTTGGGTCACGGCTATTCCTTGCATGTGTGCCTCTTGCAACCGCGCAGTCGTGGTCGCGTGCAATTGGCCGACCGCGACCCGAACAGCATGCCGCTGATCGACCCGCAGTTTCTGGTGGACCCCGAGGACATGCGGCGCCTGGTGGCCGGGGTGCGCCAGGCCCAGCGCATCATGGCGCAAGCGCCGCTGGCAGCCTTTGGCCGGGAGTGGGCCGCATCGGCCAAGGCCAAAACGGATGCCGAGATTGAGCAGTGGATTCGCCAGAACGCCGACACCATCTACCACCCGGTGGGCACCTGCCGCATGGGCCAAGACGACCTGGCCGTGGTCG
>ERZ650311.472-NODE-472-length-25810-cov-8.786177_pt1 | contig 25810 bp, 37 predicted proteins | sample MGYA00376247_ERZ650311 | MGnify/ENA primary metagenome ERZ650311 (study PRJEB26733, sample SAMN07839324) | wastewater metagenome | biome: small river; feature: stream; material: water | place: USA: North Carolina | collected 2016-07-28 ...
GCGACGCCTGGGACGCCGAGCTGGTCGACATGCCGCTCGACGTGACCGAGGAGCAGATCGTGGCGCTGAAGCGCCTCTTCTACCGCGCTGCGCTGGCCGCGTCTCGCCTGCCGCCCGAGCAGCTGCGCGCCGAGCTCATCGCCCACGGCCGCAGCGTCGGCACGCCGGCGGAAAGGGCGCGCGCGTGACCACGATCAATACCCAGGTCAAGCGCCTGGCCGGGCTGCAGGGCACCGGCGACGTGACCGCATGGGAGGACGACTTCATCGGCTCGATCCTCCGGCAGACCCGAAACGGCGACGACACGACATCGCTCAGCGAGAAGCAGATCGAGATCGTCGAGCGCATCCACGACAAGCACTTCGCGGGCTGACTGCCTGCGTCACCACCGGAGCCCACATGCCCGTCTTCCAGATCACCGAGCCCACCGAGGCCAAGCTCACCAGCGTCACGCCGCGCACCGAGATGCACGGCGACGACGAGGTGCCCGCCGTGTCCATCGGCGTCGAGATCGAGTGCGCGAACACGCTGCTCGACCTGATCGATCCGCAGATCCGGCACGCCCTCTACAAGCCGAAGCCGGACGCCACGCCGGAGCTTCCCGGCGTCGAGGCCAGCACGCCGGTGCTGCGGTGCAACAGCATCGACCGCGTGAAGCTGACGACGGCGCACGAGGGCTGGACGCTGCACGTGCACCACAGCATCGACGAGGCGACGCCGCCGTGGGCGTTCGGCGGCACCAAGGTCGACAACCTGAGCGTCGAGGCCAAGCAGGGCGGCACGGTCGTGCTGCGGCTGCGCTGCGGCACGAGCGATGTCGACGAGGCCCGTATGGGCTGGCTGTGCGTGCACAAGGGCCAGGTGATCACGCTGGCGCTGCTGGCGCCGAAGCCGGGCGAGGAGCGGCCGGCCGGTGACGGTGCAGGCGAAGGCGAGGCCGACGCGACGGACCTGTTCGCGGGTGGCGAGCCCGGGCCCGATCCCGAGGACGATGCCGACACCGAGGGCGGCGAGCCGGATGCCGGCACCAGTGAGCCCGTGCGCGGCGAGAACTGGCCGTTCCCCACCGGCGGCTCGGGGCTCAGTGACTTCGAGCGCTCGAGGCGCGCTGCGGCCGGCGAGCAGCCGCCGCAGGATGCCACGCACGAGCCGGCGCCCAAGCGCGGGCGCGCCAAGGGCAACGGCGCGGCGACTGCGCACTGAGGCGAGGCCCTGCACCGTGAGCATCATCCGCATCGACAGCGCCCACACGTGCACGCACGGCTGGCAGGCGCGAGGCCTCGGCACGGTGCCGGGCCAGTCGCAGCGCGGCTACCCGTCGCGCTTCTTCTCCGACCGCAAGCACGGCGGGAAGCGCAAGGCCTACGAGGCGGCGCTGGCGGCCGAGCGCAAGCTGATGCGGGGGGCGCAGCGTGGCTGAGCACAGCACCATCGAATGGACGGACGCCACCTGGTCACCGTGGGAGGGCTGCACCAAGGTGAGCCCGGCATGCGACCACTGCTACGCCGAGGGCATGAACCGCTGGCTGCGCAAGGGCGAGAACTGGGGCCCCGGCGCGCCGCGGCGCATCTACAGCGAGGACCACTGGGCGAAGCCGATGAAGTGGCAGCGCGACGCGCCGAAGTTCCACACGCTGCACGGCCGCAGCCGCCGCGTCTTCCCGAGCGTGTGCGACCCGTTCGACAACGAGGACCCTGGCCTGCAGCGCGAGCGCCTGTGGGCCACCATCCGCGCCACGCCGGCGCTGACTTGGCTGCTGCTCACGAAGCGCATCGGCAATGCCAAGAGCATGCTGCCGGCGGACTGGGGCGACGGGTATCCAAACGTCTGGCTCGGCGCCACCGTGGTGAACCAAGCCGAGGCCGACCGCGACGTGCCCAAGCTGCTCGCAGTGCCGGCGCGCGTGCGGTTCCTGTCGATCGAGCCGATGCTGGGGCCGGTGGATCTCGGACGCTTCCTGCTGCGATGCTGCGGCCACCTCGTGCCGGGCAACGACCACGGCGTCTATGGGACGGAGCCGCCGCAGTGCTGCGGCCAGCCAGAGCCGAGCTTTGACCTCGACTGGGTCATCGCCGGCGGCGAGAGCGGCCCCAAGGCGCGCCCGATGCACCCTGACTGGGCCCGCAGCCTGCGCGACCAGTGCGCCGCGGCCGGCGTGCCGTTCCTGTTCAAGCAGTGGGGCGAGTGGAGCCCCGACGATCCTGGTGAATCCGGCCCGCGCGAGCGCGATTGCGCCGGTGTGCTGCCGAGCGGAGACGCCGCGCTCTACTCGCAGGGCTACGTGGCGCCGTTCGACAGCAGCGAGCGCCTCGAGGCCAATGGCCTCGTGCGCCTCGACGGTCGCTATCTGATGAGCCGCGTCGGCAAGAAGGCCGCCGGCCGCCTGCTCGATGGCGTGACCCACGACGGGTTCCCGGGGTAGGCATGCGCAACATGAGCTTCGCGCTGACGACGGCGCAGATCATGGAGGGCACGAAGACCGTGACCCGCCGCCTCGGCTGGCTGCACGCGAAGCCGGGCCAGCTGCTGCGGCCGGTGCGCAAGGGCGACATGCGCCGTGCGGTGCGCCAGGCCCTGGCCGCCCAAGAGCGCGCCGCCGGCGCCGGCGACACGGCCCGCCGAGGCCCGCCTGCAGGCCCTGGAGGGCGAGATCTCGCGCTTGGCCGATGCCGTGGCCCAGCTCGGCCTCAGCGAGGCCCTGCGCACCCGCCTGGCGGCCGCCGAAGCCGAGCGCACCACCCTGCGGTCGCAACTGGCCACCCGGGCCGCGCCGCGGCCAGCCGTCGACCTGGACGGCCTGGCGGCGCGCTGGCGCCGCATGGTGATGGACCTGGGTAGAGTGCTGCTTGCAGGCGAGGACCGGGAGCGTGCCCGGGGCCTGCTGGCCGACTTGCTCGGCCCTGTGACGATCGGCACAGACGCCGCTACGGGCGATGTCTATGCTGAGCTTGATGAGCCCGCCGAGCGCTTGCTTGTGCAGGCAGTCGGCGCGCCTCTGGAAGTGGTTGCGGGGGCCCGCAACACCTCCCGGAGGCGCGTCATCCTTCCTAGGAGACGATGATGCACCTGCCCTTGATCTTCCGCGTGCTCTGCGCCGCGGCGCCCCTCTGCGTCGTGGCCGCCTGTGGTGGCAACAGCGACGAACCCACCCCGCTGGCCATCGCCGAGGCCGGGCCCGGCACCTACGACAGCGGCTCGCTCGGCGACTCGCACCGGCTGTGCGGCGTCAACCTGGTGGCCCAGGGCAAGATGCAGCTGGCCGCCGAGGTGCGCGGCCTCGAGGGCGATGCCTACTGGCGCCTGCAGGTCAACGGCAACCTGCCCACCACCGGCCGGGTGATGCCCGACGGCGCCGGCGGTGCGGCGGTACAGTGGGAGGCCGACGTGGCGCCGGGCGACCGGGTCGAGGTCGAGGTCTTCGCGGTGGCGCCGGCGCGCAGCAAGGCCACCTGGCAGTCGGCGGCCCTGCGGGCCTGGTGACCCCACCGGCAATCCTTGGCCAGGTGGCCATCGGCGCCGCACAAGCTGCAGCGCAGGTCGCTCACACCAGGGCCACCTCGGCCTCGCGCCGCAGCACCAGGCCGCGCAACACCTTGCCGCCGCCGATGACCCACTTGCGCAGTTCGGTGGGCACCTGATCCCACTCGCCGGCGTTGACGCGCCGGCGCAGTGCAGACGCCTGCAGGCGCCCCGCGCCCAGGTTGAAGGTGAAGTCGATGAGGGCCGCCAGCCGCTCGGGCGGCTCGCGCACGAGGGCCGGGCACAGCCGCAGCACCGCCGGCAGGTACTCGCGGCGGATCATCAGCAGCAGCAGCCGCTCGGCCGCCTCGCGGCTGATGGGCGGGTCGGTGAGGCGCACGCTGCGCCCGTCGGCGTAGTAGGTGGCGCCGTAGCCGATGGTGGGCACGCCCGCCGGGCACAGGTAGGGCTTCAGGAAGCAGCCCTCCCAGCGCCGGCACAGGGCCGCGGCGACGTCGACGGCGAGCTGCTCGGCATCGGTCGCCGGCGGTGGCGCCTCGGCCAGGCCGAGCGCCTGCATGGCGCGCTGGTAGACCGAGGGCTCGAAGCGGCTCATGCCGGCGTCCTCGGCATGATCGAGAGATCGACGAATCGCGGATCGTTGAAGGCCGGCAGCAGCAGCGTCCACGCCAGCCGGCCGTGCGGCTTCTGGCCCGGAGGGTGCCCAGTCTCGCTCAGCCCTGTCGCGTCGCAGATACGCCGCACCAAGCGCTCGGGCTCGCACGCGCTGGGCGTCCACGGCGCGGCGAGCAGGTCAAGATCGCGCGTGAACGAGCCGTGCATACACAGGGCATAGCCCTCCTGCCACGCCAACGCGCGCGCCATCGTGTAGATCCGCGCGTAGTCGGGGTCGATGATTCCGTAGGCCGGGCCTTCAGGAGCGGCATCGCTCATCACTTGCCCCGCTTGAACAGCGTCCGATCGGCCACGTAGATGCCGAGCACCGCACCCACCAGCGACCAGCCCTGCTCGTCGAGCACCCAGCCGGCGCGGTGGAAGTGCAGCGCCACCAGGGCCGCGCACATCGTGGCCAGGGCCGGGCGAATGATCCCGTTCCACAGGTCCACCAGCCAGATGCCGGTGCGCGCCGAGGTGGCCTCCACGGCCTGCTGCCAGGCGCCGGCGGTGATCTCGTCGACCTTGCCCTCGGCCGCCACGCGGATGGTCTGCACGCCGAGCTCGGCTTGCACCTTGATGGCCTCGAGGTTGCGCGCGTGTTGCTCGGCGTCCATCTTGGCCTGCAGCGCCAGGCGCTCGATCTCGAACTTGTGGTCCTGGCGCTTGTTGAGGAAGGCGGAGATCTCGCCCCACAGCATGCGGAAGGCGGTGCCGCCGAAGAAGGAGATGAGGGTGGCGATCATTGGACGAGTACTCCGTCGAGGGCCGAGGGTCGGGTGATGTCGAGGTCGAGCTCGGTGCGCAGCGCGATCGCGCCGGCGGCCACCGAGCGGATGGCCTCATCGAACGCCGCGGCCGCCGGCATGTTGGGCACGTGGCCAGGCCGAAGGCACTCCGCCCGCCGACGCTCGAGCGGCGCGATGAGCAGCTCGTGCTCCTGCGGCGTCAGCGCGGCGATGGCGTCGATGCCACGCAGGCCGTGGCGGTAGCGGGGGATGTCCATGGGGCCACCGGGCTCACTCGCCGGCGCCGGGCTGGCCAGCGGGCGGGACCTTGGGCCGCTGCCTGATGAGCCGCCCCGCCAGGATGAGCACGCCCAGCACCAGCGGCACGCGCTCGGGCGGCACCAGGCCGCCCACGATGTCGGCCTGCAGCTTGGGGTCCAGGCTACTCCACACGATGAGCGCGCCCGTGAGCTGCACGCTCAGCCAGCGCCACGAGGCGCGCCAGTCTTCGACGATGGTGGGTTTCATCGGCACCTCACTTGAAGACGATGTGGTCACGCACCCAACCGAACAACGCCCAGGCGGCCGCGGCCACCGAGGCGACGGTCACCAGGATCCAGCGCAGCTGCTTGCGCGCCCAGGTCATGCGCGCGTCGTCGCGCATCGCCTTGCGCACCCACAGGCGCTCGGCGGGCCCCAGCTCGGGCTCGCCTTCCAACGGGATAGGGTCGGACTCGCTCATGCCTAGGCTCCATCCGTCAGCGCCGCGGCCACACACACCACCAGCGCCCCGCCCGCGGTCCATAGCAGGTCGCTGCCTTCCACGCCGTGCGGCTTGGCCAGGCCGGCCTTGAGCGCCTGGCGGTTGCGCACGTAGTCGTAGAGCTCCTTGGCCAGCCCCACCGCCACGGCCGCGGCGACGCCGAGGCCGCGGGCGATCGGCGCGTAGCTCGTGAGCATGGCCAGCGCGGCCACGAGGGCGAACACGAGCGCGCCGTAGATGGCGTGGTTGGCCTTGTCGGCCGGGATGACGAGACGGTTCATGGGCGCTTTCCTCAGGACTTCTTGTGCACGGTCGCGCGCAGCGCGGCGCCCGACCAGAAGGCGTTGTCGTTGGTCGACGCCAGCGCCATGAGCTGGAAGGCGATGGCGTCGCCGGCGGCCAAGGTGATCTCGCTGAAGGCCGAGCAGCTGGTCGGCACGTCTGGATCGCCCGTGCCGCCGGTGGGCGCCACGCGGCCGGTCACTGCGGTGCCGCCGTTGATCGAGTACTTCCAGAAGGCGTCGCTCGTGTAGGCCGGCGTGCCGGTGGCGTACAGGCCAATGACCACCGCATCCCAGGCAAAGCGCACCGAGAACGGGTCGGCGTTGGTGAAGTTGATGAGGCACAGCTCGTGCGGATCGCCGAGCGCGCCGCTGTTGTAGTTGCCGCTGCCCGTGTTCGCACTGAGCAGCTTGAGCACCGCCTCGCTGGCCACGTGCTGCGTGCGGATCGACCCCGCCACCTGCAGGATCTGGTCGATGCGCGGCTCGGTGCCGTCGCACAGGTCGAAGCGAGGGTCCCAGAAGTCGGTGATATTCCCCGAGCTGGCGCCGTAGAAGGCCACGCGGTGCGCGCTCACGGCCTGGTCGACCACCCACTTGAAATCGGTGGCGTTGGCGATCTTCTCGCCCGTCAGGCCGTCCCACACGCCGCCCTGGTTGAACTGCGTGGTGCCCGAGCCGCTGGGCATGATGTAGCCCACCAGCAGGTACGGCCGGTCGACCACCTGCCCTGCCCGGCCTGCCGTGTAGAAGAAGGGGTTGGCGTCGGTGGTGCCGGTGGTCACCGAGCGCACGCTGCTGGGCTTGCAGCCGAAGTAGTAGGTGCCCTGCGTGGCGCTGACGTTGCGCGGGATCATCCACACGCTCAGCCGATACATCTTGTTGTGGTCGACCGGCACATCGGCCAGGGCGCCTGCCTCTTCCCAGCCGTTGTAGCTGCTGGTGCCTGTGCTCGTGGCATGCCACATCGGCCGCCGCACGCCATCGGGCGCCACGCCAAGCGCGATGGTGTTGGTGCCCGCCGGCGGGGCCTGGGTGAAGCGGTTGCCGCCAATCGTGCCTTGCGAGCCCGAGCTGCCCGACACCCAGGAGCCGGAGTCGAGTAGGTTGCCCCGCTGCGTGATGGTGGCCGGGCTGAACTGGATGGCGGTGATGCGGCCACCGGCATCGTTGATCGAGCCGTCGACGTACAGCGTCAGCCCAGGCGGCACGGCGATCTGCCGCACGAGCGTGGCGCCGTACCAGTACTTGACCGAGGCGCCGTCGTACTCGATCGCCATGGGCGTGTTGGCCACGTAGCCGGTGCCGCTGGTCTTCTGGCTGCCGCTCTCGTAGACCTGGTACTGCCCAGAGGCGCCGAGGTACCAGCCGAACAAGATGGACGAGAAGCCCGCGTCGGCTGACGGCCCCGTGGTGAGCCCGATGAACACGTCCTCGGTCGCCTGCGGCACCAGAAAGGCAAGGCGGCAGCCGCCGGTGATGCCCGCCAGGCTGTAGAAGCCGGCGTTCCAGCCCGCAGTGCCGCCGGCCACCCGCTCGATGGAGTTGCCCGAGACGATGAGCCGCGCGGCCTCGGTGCCGTTGCTGGCCATGCTGATGAGCCGGCCGCGCACGACCTCGAGGATGTGCAGCACCTGAGCCGTCCAGGGGCCTTTCACGAGAGGCAGGCGCTGCACCAGGCGGCCCCGGAAGAGGTAAGGCCGGCCCGCCATGAGCCCGGGAATGATGGCCTTGGTGCTGTTGCCCGGCTCGATCCACGTGGCCCAGTCGCCGGCGGGCATTGCCTCGTCGGCGCGCGTGTACTGGATCTCGATGTCGCCGCCGTTGCGGATCCACTCCCCGGTCACCGCCGGCCAGGTGACGGTGGTGCGGGTGAGCAGGCTGCCGTCGGTCACCTCCGAGGTGCCACTGGTCACCGTGAGCGTGCCGAGCGCGCCCACGTCCCAGGGCGCGCGCAGGTCGCTGTCAGGCGCGGGATCCACGCCCTTGAGCTCAGCGTCGACAGTGAAGATGGCGTCGCTGATCTCGCGCAACATCAGCCTCACCGGCGCGTCCGTGAGGGAGATATCCACCCCCACCACCTCGAAGGGCTTGGCGCTGATGCTGTAGTCAGGCACCGTCTCCGTCACCACGTCGAAGAGCTGCAGCAGCTCGGCACGCGGGTCGCACTGCACCACCTGCAGGGTGCCCGCCTGGCGGCGGCGGATCTCGATGCGGGCCAAGTGCTGCGCGTGGGCCACGTGGTTGACGCCGGGCAGGTCCAGGTCACCCCGCTTCTCGCCCTTGGCGCTGACGAGCGTTGTGTCGCTCACCGCCGGGTAGGGCAGGAACTGGTACCGCTGCGCGGGGTCGACGCACTTGCCGACCACGCGGTTCCAGCGCTGCTCGCGGGTGATGCTCTGGGTGGAGCTGATGACCGGGTCACGCTCCTCGTCTTCCTGGCCAGGCTCATAGGCCTCCACCAGCCAGGTCTGGTCGATGCTCGCCACGCTGCTGGCCTTGACGCCGGCGCGCAGGCGCAGCTCGGGGCCGTCGAACGCCCACTCCCCGGCCATGGTGTCGACGATGGAGTCCATCACCGCCTTCGGGTCGGCGTCCGACGAGATGGTGATGCCGCAGCGGTGCCGCGGCAGCGTCACCGAGGTGGTGCTCGTGTCCGGCATGCGCAGCGTGAAGGTGGTGCTGATGTCGCACTGGTTGGCGGCGGCCACCACATCGGCCAGCGTGCGCGCGGTGATGCCCCGGCCGTAGCTCAGGCCGAGGCCGCTGCCCCACAGCGCATAGCGCAACGCGTGCAGCGCCGGGTTCTCCGTCCAGGCCCACGTGCTTGGCGTGGCGATGCGATGGCTGCCGCTGCCGCCGGCGACGGTGCTGTCCAGTCGCGGGTCGTAGCACTTGGCCCCGCGCATCACCGCCGTGAGGTTGGGTGGCCCCTGCGGGAACACGTCGGGGCTGTAGACCATGTCCAGCACGGCCACGGCGATGCCCGCGAACTTGTCGGTGGCGGTGATCTTCCCCGGGTACTCAGCGGCGAGCGCACTGCCGACGTTCTGCGCTGCCGTGCCGCTGTAGGTGCGGATGCGCAGATAGCTGATGACGTCCGTGCCCCGGTAGTTCACATAGAAGGGCGCGCCGGCAGGGCCGCCGGTGATGGTGGCCACGCTGCCGGCCAGCGACACGCTGAGTGGCCCGGCCTGGGCCGTCTCGCCGTTGCCATAGGCCCAGCTGGCGGTGGCCGAGCCGGCCAGAGGCGTGTGCGCGAGCGTGAGCGTCGCGTTGCCGCTTCCGTCGAGCGTGCCGATGTCGGTGAAGAAGGTGCCCGCAGTGACCTTGTACGGCGCCTCCTGCACATAGCCGCTGCCGTCGAGCGTGACGGGCATGTCATCGACATACCACTGCTCGAACGCGTCGAGCTCGTGGCCCGCGAAGCTCACGACCTGGGTGAGGTTCTCGCTGTGGGTGCCGCTGGTCCAGCGCCGGCGCACGCCCTCGACGTAGCGAACGCGGCCGAGCACCAGGGTGCGCGCCATGTCGGGCTGCAGGTCGAGCATCTGCAGCCGGTCTTTCTGCGCCTCGTTGTACGCGGCCCGCGCTCGGGCGTTGGCCTTGTCGCGCTTGCGACGCTGCCGTTCGCTCTCGGCCTGCGACGCCACCAACGCCCAGCGAGCGGCCATGCCCCAGGCGCCCGGGTTCCACCACGCGATGGCAACCGCAGCGACGAGGCGGAAGGCAGAACCCCAACGGCTCATGTCATCACACCCTGAAGTAGCTGGCGGCCGGCCACACCACCGGTGCGGCATCGGTGCCGGGGTCGACGTTGAGCGAGGTGTCGCCCGTGAAGAGGCGCTGCTGCTCCTCGTTGGTGTAGCGGCTGGGCTTGGTGCGCAGCGCGATGCTGGCCAGGCTCTCGGCGGTGAAGTGCGCCAGCGCAATACCGCCGTCTTGCCAGCCCGACTGGTCGAGCTCGCCCGACCAGAAGAGCAGCGCATCGCCCACGCTGCCCGGTGTGCCGGTGGTGGCGCCGTTCGGGTCCACCCAGGCGCGGTAGATCTCGACGAGGGAGCCCTCGACGTCGCTGAAGGCCAGGGCGCGCTCGCTGTCGCTGACGCCGGGCAGCATGATCTGCACGGCCGAGAGCTCGCTCACCTCACTTTGCAGGTCGCCGAGGTGCACGTCGCGCCGGGTCCAGGTGAAGCCACCCCAGACGCGATCGACACCGTCGATGGCCCAGCGCTGCGCCACCGCGATGCCCGTGCCCGTCACCGGATTGGGGCCGAGGTACAGCAACGGCACCACCGGGATCTTCTCGCCGGCCAGGCGTCGGGCCTGCAGCGCGACGCCGTTGGCGTTGAGCGTGCGCGCCATGTCAGCCCGAGATGGCCTGGCGGAACGGCAGCGCCACGCCCTGCTGCAGGATGGGCGCGGTGTAGTCGATCTGGGGCGCGTCGCCGTCCCACTCCCACAGGCCCAGCGGCTTGTCCCATGCGAGCGAGGCGCCACCGGCCAGCGCCACCGGCAGCGGCATGGCCAGCGGACACGAGGCCATGGCGCCCGAGCCGTTGGCCGTGGCGCCTGGGATTCCCACCATGAGCAGCGTGTTGGTGCCGCAGCCGAGAAAGTCGCCTGGCCGCAACGTGACGTTGGCGGTGGTGGTGATGGCGATGCTCATCGCCCCCGCCAGCGCGGCACTGGTCACGGTGGGCGTGCCCCGCAGCGTGCCCAACGGAATGGGCCGGTGCGGCAGGCCGAAGCGCATCCACAGCCGTTGGCTGCGCAGGTGGAAGATGTAGCCCTCGCGCTCGCCGGCCAGGTCGCGGGTGCAGGGCGGCAGGGTGACGACGCAGGTCATGCGGTCGGCCTGCGCGCTGCGCTGGCTGAGGACGTTGCCCGTGTAGAAGCCGCGCGCGAGCGCCTCGCTGACCTGCAGGCCCAGCGAGAACTGCGCGCTCTTGAACGCGGCGGTGGTGGGCCAATCGACGATGGTGGGCATGGCGGGGCCTCGGCGATCAGACGGCGGCGGCGCGCTGCTGGCGCGACTGGATCTGGGCGGCCACACCCAGCATGGCGCGCCGAGCCCGCGTGCCGACGTCGCCCTGCACGTAGACGTTCTGCACGACGCCCGGTGCAGACGCCTGCGATCCCGCCTTCGACACGCCGGCCAGGGTGCTCTTGCCCGCGCCGGTGCTGTTCTTCACGACGTCGGCCAGGCCGTTGGTGTTGCCGGCGCCGCCCGTGGTGGTGCCACCGCCGAACAGGCCCACCAGCCGGCCGAAGACGCCGCCCAGATCGCCCGAACTGCCGAAGGCCTTGCCGAAGAGAGACTCCATGAGGCGGGCCGACAAGGCCTGGGCCACCATGCGGCGCAGCAAGTCGCCCCAGATGCGGTCGATCTTGCGCGCGTTGCCCTCCATGCTGGCCAGCAGGGACGAGCCGAGCGCGCCCTGGATCTCGATGGCTGCCGCCTTGGCCTCCTCGCTGCCCTGGCCGAGCTTCTCGCTCAGGCCCTGGGCGTTGTCTTCCAGCGCGCGCATGCGCTCGCCCAGCACGTCCATGGCCTCGCGGTAGGCCTGCGCCGAGATGCCGCCGGCGGCGAACTGGTCCCGCACGCTGCCGAGCGCCGCCGACAGCTGGCGGATCTGGGCCGCGCGCGACTGCGCCACGAGCTCGTCGACGTTGACGATGAGGTTGCCGGCCGCCTCGTCTGGCCCGCGCAGGGTGCGGAAAGCCCGATCGAGCGCATCGCCGTTGGCGCGGGGCGCCTTGGCCAGGCGCACCTGCGCGTCGCGCGCGTCTTCAAACACCTGCACGCGGCCGCGCATCTCGTCGTTGATGGCAGAGAGCACCAGCAGGTACTCGCGCTGGTCGTCGGTGAGTCCCTGCAGCTCAGGCCGTGTGAGCGCCATGCGGGTGCGCTCCACCTCGCTCAGATCCTGCGTGGCCAGCGCGGCCTCGCGCAACCGCTGCACAAACTCCTCGAAGCGCTTGGCGAGGGCCGGGTCCTGCACGTCGGGAACGGACGGCCGCTCGGCGGCGTCGGCCTCGAGGCCCCGCAGCAGGTCGCGTTGCGACTTGGCGGCCTCCCCCACCCCCTTAAGCTTGTCGGTGGCCTGCGTGGCCGCGGCGCTCAGCAGGTACAAGCGCCCGCGGATCTTCTCCACCGCGTCGGTGTCGCCGCGCTCGGTGGCGGCGGCCAGCTCACGTTGCGCCTGCTCGAGCTTCACGCCGAGGTACTTGGCCCGCTGGATGGCCTGCGCTTCTTCGGTGGGGGAAAAAAGGGCCGACAGCCAGCCCTCCTTCTTGCCACGGTCGAAGAGCTTGTTGAGCGCCGGCAGAAGAGCTGAGGCGATGGAGCGTGACAGGTCCTCGCTGTTCTTCCTGGCCTGGGCCAGCTGGTGGTTGAACCGCTCGGCCTCGGCCGCCTGCTCCTTGGTGACCGTGGCGTTGAGCTGGCCCTGCTCCACCAGGTCCTTGAGCAGCGGCGCCACCTCGCGAAGGCTCTTCCCGAAAAGCTCCTGGGTGATGCGGGACTTCTTGCCGTTGTCGTCGTACGTGGCCAGCGCTTGCGCCACACGCAGAAGCGCGTCGGCGGGGTCGAGCTCCTGCAGCTCCTTTGCGCTCAGGCCGATGGACTGCAGCACCGCGGCCTGCTCGCTCCCTGGCTTGGCGTCGGTCAGCGTCTTGTTGAGCTTGATGAGCGCCGAGCCCACCACGTCGACACCGGTGCCGGTGCGCTTGGCCGCAGCCTCGAGCGCACTCAGCTTCTCCACGCTCGAGCCGGTCGCGTCCGCCAGGTCGTTGAGCTGGTCGATGCCGTCCACCGCGCTGCGGAACAGCGCGCTCAGGCCACCCACGGCCAGCGCGCCGCCGATGGCCGCGCCCACGCCCTTGGCCACGCCGGCCAGGCTGTTGAGCTTGCCCTCGATGCGCGACACCGCGCCCGTGGCGATGCCGACGCCGCGGTCCATGCCCTTCTGCAGCTCGGCGAGCTGGGCGATGAGATCGATGGTCAGGCGTGCGAGGGACATGTCAGACGTTCTCTCGGATGACTTGCATGAGCTCGATGAGCAGCGACCAGTCGGGCACCTCGTGCAGCGCGCCGAAGCTCACCCAGCGCTCGGGCGCCCAGCCGCCGCTCCATGTCCAGCACTGGCTGGCCAGCAGCGCGTCGGGGGTGAGGGGTGGGCACGGTGCAACCAGGTCGCCGAGGCCTTGCTCGGCCAATTTCTGCGCATCGGGGCGAGCCTTCTCCCAGGCGATGCGCTCCATCAGTTTTTTGCAGCGGCCGCCTTCTGTTCGTTGCGCGCGGTGCTGCGCTTGACAAACTCGGCCTGCAGCTCGTCGGCCACGGCCTCGTCGGCGTCCATGAGCAGGCCCACGGCCACGGGCGAGACCTCGGCCGGCACGTCGGTAGCCCCCGGGCCCAGCATGGCCTCGGTGACGCCCACCCACGAGACAACGCAGCGCTCCACCAGCGCACGGCGCACACGCAGCAGCACGGCCAGGTTGTCGCGCTCCACCGACCACGCGCGCGCGGTTTCCATCTCCACCTCGTGGGTGGTGGGCAGGCGACAGGTGAACGCGAGCGCGCCCACCTGCACCAGGTACTCGCGCGCGGCGTCGGCCTTGCGCTTGAGGTCGGCGAGGTCCATTCAGCCTCGCTCAGGTGGCGTAGCGCGTGGGCTCGGCGTAGGCCGAGAACGACAGCTTGGCCGTGAGCGGCTGGTTGACCGCCACGCTCGGCATCTTCTGCACGCTGATGTACGAGTTGATGACGATGCGCGAGTTGTTCGGGAAGATGAGGCGCAGGCCGATGGTGCTGCTGGCCTCGGCCGCGGCCACCGCCGGCGCGTAGTAGCCGAGCGCCGGGTCGTCGAACACCGTGAGGTCGATGGTCTGCGCGTTGCGGGTGGTGGGCACCTGCTTCTGCGTGCGGTCGGCGATGGTGGTGATGTCGGCGTAGTTCTGATCGCCACCGCCGGTGTCCACGCCCTGCACCTGCGTAACCGACGTCCAGGCCGTGATGCGGCGAACCGTGCCCGTGCCCGAGCCCGCCGGGTAGTTCGAGGTGCTCGTGGTGTTGATGTTCTCGAAGGTGATGTCGTTGGTCGCCACCGTCTTGGCGCGCACGATGCGGCCGTTGAGCAGGTCCCAGCCCGACGTGACCTCGAGGAAGTCGCCGACCACGACGCCGTGGCCGGCGCCCAGCGTGGCCACGGCCTCGGTGGCGTTGGTGATGGCGGTCATGTTGACCGCAGAGCCGTACGTGGTGGCAATGGCCACCTGCGTGCCGGTTGCAATGGTGATGGACATGGCTACACCCTTTCACTGGTGCCGCATTGGCGCGGCGGTTGGACAAGAAAAAGGCCCGCACGCGGCGGGCCGGAGAACACGTTGGGAGGCAGGCTCACGGCGGGCCCCACCACTGGAAGGTCAGGTAGACGGCGTCGAGATCGAGCTCGACGTCGGTGGCGGTGGACCGGTCGAGCAGCAGCGCCCCGTGGCTGAGGATCACGGCGGCCAACGCGTCGCGCACGGCATCCGCCACCGCCCCGGCGCTGGCCGCGCTGTCGCCCCAGCATTGCACGGCCACGGTGGCCTGGTCGATGAGCAGGGTGCCGTCGAGCGCATTGACGCTGTCGCGCCGCACGCTGAAGAGCACCAGCGGGTAGCTGGTGCCGTCGGGCGCGGCGTCTTGAGAGACGCGGTCGACCACCAGCGCCGTGAGCGGCGCATGGGCCAGCAGCGCGGTGCGGAAGTCGGTTTCGATGCTCATGGCGCAGGGGCCTTGGGCCGGTTGAGCTTGTCGATCTGCGGGCCGATGACCTTGATGAAGACCTGCAGCGCCTGCTCGAGCTTGCTGACACCCGCCTCCAGGAAGTGCCGGCCCGGGATGCGCTTGAGCGTGGTGGCCTTGCGCAGCTTGAGGCGTGCACGCTGGCCGGCGCGGCCCAGGCCATCGCTCGCGCGCGCGGCATTCCAGCCCCAGTTGAGCCAGCGCCAGTAGAACGGGTCACGCGGGTTCTTCGCCCCCCGCGCGCCACCCTTGGCCGGGCGCACGTTGACGAAGACGCCCACGTCGCCAGCGCGACGTGCGTCTTTGCTCGTGCGCACGCTGATGGCCTTCTTCACCGTGCCTGGAGCACGCATACCCTTGCGCACCGCGAGCGAGCCGGGGCTCAGCACGGGCGTCTTGGCGCGAGCTTCCTTCTGGACCTCGCGGGCGCCGGCGGCCAGGGCGTTGCGCAGCGCGCGCACACGCAGCTTGGGCACCAGCGTGGCCAGGGCCTCCTTCAGGTCGGGCAGACCGCGGACCTTGGCGGAGATCATCGCCCGTCTCCCAGGCCGGCCACGCAGGGCAGGTCGATGGCCACGTTGGCCCCCTTCACATTGATGGGCTGGCCCACCAGCTCGTACGCCTGGCCGCGCCACAGCACGCGCATGCGCTCGTGCAGGCCGGCGCGGAAGCGGACGCGGAAGGTGACCGGCAGCGTGGGCTGCTCCTGGCCACCGCCGAACACGTCCTGCCCGGGGCGGGTGTCGACCTTGGCGCGGATGTTCACGAGGTAGTCCACCCAGGCGCCGTTGGGCTGCCCGCGCGTGTCTTGCCCGGCCGCGCGCTGCTGCACGGTGATGTACTGGTCGAGCTCGCCAGCGTTGAAGTACATGGCCCGGCCTCAGCAGTACACGCGCCACTTGTCGAGCAGGCGGGCGCCGTGCTCGCGCGGCAGCTCGGCGACGCTCACGCCCGCGGCGACCTGCTCGCGGAACTTGTACAGCGTGGCCACGCGCATGAGGATCCAGGCCTGCACGCTGTTGGGCACCGAGCCGCCCTCGGACCAGCTGCTGGTGAACGTGACGCGCACGGCCATCGCGGTGTCCAGCGTGGACGGCCAATCGGTGCCATAGGCGGGCATGCACCAGCCGCGGCCCTCGCGGCTGTCGAGCGTGTAGGCCGCGCCGGGCAGCGACTGCAACACACCGGCGGTGTCGATGTACTGCACCGAGTTGATGGCCGAGACGGTGGGCCAGGCCAGCTCGATGCCGCCACAAGGGAACGCATCGAGCGCGCGCTCGTACTGCCCGGTGACCAGCGCCCGGCCGAGCTCCTGCTCGGCCTCTTCGCGCGCGGCGCCGATGTACGTCTGGATGAGGGCGTCGTCGGCCGTGATGTCGGCGTCGACCCGGCAGGCCACCTTGGCCTGGGCGAGCGTGACCGGCTCGGCGCCGCTGGTGGAGAGTAGTTTCAGGGCCATGGTGTCCTCAACGGCGCGTGCGCTGGCGGGCCGCGCCGCGCGAAGTGGTTTGCAGGGCCGGCGGGCGCGCGCTGCCCTGCAGGCGCGGCACGAGCGGCGGGGCCGAGTTCACCTGCCCCGACGGGTCTTCGACGTAGGCACCCACCGCGAACGAGGCCGATGCAGACGCCTGCACGGCCGCCTGCAGCGCCACCGAGAGCACGCGTTGCACGCTCACCACCACCGACACGTCGGCCACGGCCGAGCGCGCCACCTGGATGGCCGCGCTGAGCGCCACGGACGCGCTGGCCGAGAACCGCACCGCGGTGTCGACCGCGGCCGTGACGGAGAAGCCGGCCTGCACGAAGAGGTCCACCGAGACGCCGGCCGAGCGCGCGGCCTGCACGGCGATGTCGAGCTGGGCGGTGGCGGTGCGTGCGGCCTGCACGGCCGTGTCGACGCTGGCCGTGGCCTGGCGCGCCAGCTGCACGGCCAGGTCGACGTTGCTGCTGGCCGTGCGCGCAGCCTGCACGGCGATCTGCACGGCCACGCTCAGCGAGTGGCCCTCCTGCACCAGCAGGTCGATGGCCACGGCCAGCTGCGTGGCGGCCTGCACGTAGGCGTCGACGCTGGTGGTGGCGGTGCGGCCCTGCTGCACGGCCAGGTCGGCGCTGGCCGTGGCCGTGCGCGCGGCCTGCACGCCCATGTCGGCGCCGAAGGTGGCCGAGCGGGCCAGCTGGATGGCGGTGTCGACGCTGGCCGCGGCCGTGCGCGCGAGCTGCAGGGCGGCGTCGACGCTGGCCTGGGCGGTGAGCGCCCGTTGCACCGCCAAGTTGACCGAGGTGGTGGCCGACTGCGGGGCCTGGATGGCCGCGCCCAGGCTGGCGGCCACGGACTGGGCGAGCTGCACCGCAGCGTCGAGGCTGAAGGTGGCGGTGACCTGGCTGCCCGACGTGGTGCTCGTGGGCGTGTTCCAAGTGCCAGGCCCCGGCCGAACCGTGGCCGGCCGGGTGGAGGTGGGTGGTGGGTAGCGGACGCTCACAGCTGTCGACCTTTCGGCGGAAGCATGGGCGCCATGACGAGCATGGGCAGCTCGACGTCGGCCGCCGGCGCGGCGGGCAGCGGCGTGTTGACTGCCCGGGCATTGAGCGGGCGGACCGGAAGGGTGCGAACCTGCACCAGCGGCATCGGCGGCGGGTAGAGGACGCTCACCGGCGCACTCCCAGCCTCGGCGGCAACATGGGCAGCGTCATGACCGTCGTGGTGTCGGCGGATCCGCCGCCGCCACCACCGCCGCCGAGGAGCTCGGCCAGCACCAGGATGGCCATGCCGCTGGTGCCGCCGGCGGTGCCGCTGCGGTTGAACGAAGGCGTGACGGCCGAAGTGCCGCTCGACAGCATCTTGCTGACGCCGTGCGTCCAGAAGCTGGAGACCGTGCCCTCGGAGTGCAGCAGCGTCGCCGTGGGCGTGCTGGCGTTCGCGCTGTAGGCGCCGTCGCTGCCGGTGTTGTTCGAGCACGCCGCCAGGGCCAGCCAGTTGCCGCTGGGCAGCGTGCCGGTGGCCAGCGTGAAGGGCTGCCCACCGGAGTCCTGGCCCTGGGCTGAACCGCCGTGCGCCGAGCTCGCGCCGTCGGGGATGCGATAGAACGAGATCGAGGGGAACGGTGAGCCGCTGAAGCTGACCGTGCAGGTATGGCTCGCCCCAGCTGCGCCTCCTGGCGAGAAGTACCACGCCAGCAGGCCGCCGTTGCCGTCGGCTTGTGGCGTGCCCACCGCGCTGTAGGAGTTGCCCTTGCTGTCGACGACGCTGCTGATGCTCGCGCCGGCGTCGTAGGCGATGGCGATCGCGAAGCGGTCGCCCGCGACGCTCGTGCCCCCGGTGGTTGGCGCCCCGCCCGTGGTGCCGGCGCCGAGTAGGACTGCGTCGATGGTCATGCCTGCACCGCGTAGATGGCCATGAGCAGGCCCTCATCGATGGCCACCTGCACGCCGACGTTGTAGGTGCCCGCCGCGACAGCGCGCGTGGCCACGTACAGCGGGATGTGCCCGTTGGGGGCCTGGGCGCTGCTATAGGCCACGCTTTGCTGCACCGTCCAGGTCCCGGGCCAGGTCTGCGTGGGCGCGGTGGCGTTGACGTTGCCGTCGCCCGAGGCGATGCACACCAGCAGCGCGGGGCCGCTGACGGTGATGTCAGGGCTGGTGTGTGTGGCGCCCGCGCCGGCAGCTGCTCGAAGGACCGGGCTCGGCGCCGCGACGATGGTGCCGCCGGAGAGGGCGAGCAGCGCGATCGTCGCCTCTTCGGTGGTGGCCGAGCTCTTGCTGCCGGTGACCGAGTGCGCGCTGCCGCCGGCGACGTTGTACGCCCGGTAGCCACGCATGCTGTACTGCGTGAACGGCGACGGGTACGCCTGGCTGAACTGCTCGGTGTGGCTGTTGCCGTTGTTGCCCGTGACAGGGCCGGCGAAGAGCGCGGTGCGCACACCCACCCACGACAAGAGGGTGCGGCCGGCGGTGGCGTCGGTGCTCAGGGCGGCCACGTAGCTGGCCGTGCCCTCGGTTTCCTTCTGCGCCGTCAGCGCCGACTGGACGACCGTGGGCGCGCTCGCGGCGACGGCGGGCGGCCCGTAGCCGCCAGAGGCGCGAGCGAGCACCATGCGCTCACTCGTCCCAGTCGAAGTAGTAGTCGAGGATCTGGCCGGTGCCGGTGGGGCAGATGATGCCCACGCCGTTGGCCGTGCCGGCCGCCACGATGAGGCCGGTGTCGCCGAAGGTCCAGATGACGCCGCCGCCGACGGCCGCGGGCAGCGACGCCTGGCGGATGGCTGCGCCGACCGCACCGTCGGCCGTGTGGCCGGCGAACCCGGTGCCGTTGGGCGCCGGGCCTGCTTCGTCGTAGGCCACCTCGGTGAGGCCGGCGCCGACGCCGGTGGCGTTGGTGAAGCGCACCAGTGCCACGGCCAAGGCCGTGGAGGTGGTGTTGAAGACGCCCACCTCGCGCAGCTTCATGGTGCGCGAGGCGATGGCGAAGAGCGACGCGATCGCGCGCACCGAGGTGCCGGCGACGGTGGAGCGCCCGGCGATGGAGAAGCGAGCCATGGGCTGGGTCCTTCCTGGGTTGAAAGATCAGGGCATCAGGTCGCTGCGCGTGACCACGACGTTGACGCCATCGAAGTACACGCGCACGCCGTCGAGCTCGGCCACAGCCCACTCGACGCGGGCCTGCACGCCGGTGGCCCGGTTGAGCTTCACGGCGCGGCGGCGGAAGACGCGGCCGCCCTCGGGCACGTTGATCTGCAGCGTGGCCTGGCCGTTGGTGGCCACGCGCATGTCGCCGGCGTCGGCGATCTCGAAAGGCGCCGGCTCGGCCGCGGCGACGAGCGGGTCGCTCATCAGATTTCGTCCCAGGCCAGCGTGACCGTCTCGCTGGCGGTGAGGCCGCCGCTGGCCGAGCTGGTGACCTCGGCGAGCAGCACCAGGTGGTCGCCCTTCTCGCCCGTGCTGGTGAACGGGCCAGCGCCCAGGCTGAGCGACGAGCCGCTGGTGTAGGTGAAGGCGTTGGCGTAGCCCGAGCTCGAGGTGCCCAGCGCCGGCGTGGCGTAGCTGGCCACCGCCTTGGCCCACAGGTTGACGCCGGTGCCCAGGCCGCTGGAGCCGTCGGTGTAGGCCTTGACGCCAGTGATCTGGGAGTAGGTGCCCCCGGTCACGTTCATGCGCAGCCACTTCTCGAACGACCAGTCCGAGCCCGAGGGCGGCTTGACCATCGGGTTGTTGAGGTCGACCGTGCTGTTGTCGGCCTTCTTCATGCGGACGGTGCCGCCGGTCTTGTCGGTGGTGGTGCCACCGGCTCCGTTTTTCTCGACGATCTGGACAGTCGCGGCCATGGAGTACTCCGTGGATCAGGTTGGCTTGGACGTGCGGCGGCCGCGCGGCTTGGGCGGCGCCACCGGGGCGGACGCCTGCGCGGCGGATGGAGCCGGCGGCGCCGCGGGGGGCAGTGCAGACGCCTGCTCGACGTACCGCGCACAGCGCGCCTCGTCCACCAGGTGCCGGGCCATATCGGGCTTGACGCGGGCGCGATCGCCCGGGCCGAAGTTGCCCAGCACGGTGGAGCTGCCGTTCGTGATGAACTGGATGAGGACAAGCATGGGGGGGTGCAGCGGCGGGCGTTGCCGCCCGCCGCCTCACGGCCTGGTGCTTACGCCGGCGTCAGGTCGCCCGCGCGCACCGCGGCCGGCACTTCGGTGGCCAGGGCCAGCCGGCGCTCGGCACGCAGGGTGATGAGGTTCTTGGTGAAGTTGTCCGAGTCGCTCTCCGACATGTCCACCACCACCCCTTCGCGGTTGTAGATCGTGCCGTGCTGGGTGAAGTCACCCACCGCGAAGTTGTCGGCGGTCATGCCGACCGACTGGATGACACGCAGGCCCCACAGGCGCGGGCCCTGGGCGTCGTAGGCGATGGCGACCCCGGTGGAGGTGCTGACCATGGCCTCGGTCTCCATCGTCGCCCAGTCGGCGGCGTTGAGCACCACGGCGTTGGCCATGTAGCCCGCGTTCCAGAGGTCGGCCACCACCTTGCGGATGAGCGTGAACTTCTTGAGCGTGGCGCCCAGCGCCGCGTCGGCATAGCCGTGCGCGGTGAAGTTGCCGGTGTCCAGGAAGCCGCTGATGTTGGGCGCCGTGCCGTCGCCAGCGACGAGCTGCACCTCGACCTTGCGGTTCACGCCGTAGCGCATGCGGGTGTCGACGTAGGCGGCCAGGGCGCGGTTGTCCATGGCCAGCTGGCGGCTGATCTTGATCCAGTGCGCCACCGTGCTGATGGGCATGTTGACCAGCGTGAACGTGAGGGCCGACTCGGCCTTCTGCGCGCCTTCCGCCGCCTCGGCCGCGTTGTTCGTGAAGGCGTTCTCCTTCGTGAACTCGATGGCGTTGCTGGCCGTCGGCAGCGCGTTGTAGAGCGCCTCGATGGTGAGCATGTTGCTGGCGCCCGGCACCACGCCGGGCTTGCGATCGGGCGGCACCGTCGTGTCCGAGCCGGTGATGGTGTTCTTCACCTCGACGCGGGCGCGCTGGGCGCCGCCGGTCATCATGGCCTGGTAGCTGGCGTGCTTGGTGAACTGCTTGCCCCACGACTCGCCGGCATCGTCGCCGGTGGCCGGGCCGGCGAGGCCCTTCTGCTCGAGCGTCAGCAGGCGATCGGCCAGCTCGCTCTGCTGCGTGCCGATGGTCTCCAGCGCCGTCTTGGTATCGGCCGTGACCTTGCCGAGGGTGGCGAGCTCGCCGTCGGCCTTGGTGCTCATCGCATTCAGGCGCGCTTCGATGCCGTCGAGGCCCTTGAGGATCTTGTCGAGTTCCATGGTGCTTTCCTTCAGAGAAGTAGAAAGGCCGCCCGCGGCGGCCTGATGGTTGAGGTCGAGATGCGCTTCAGGCCGGCAGGGAGAGACGCTGGATGCGATCCATGACGGCCGTCATCGCCTTGGCCTCTGCCTCTCCAGGATCCCCCTGGTCGAACAGCTGCTTGGCGCGGGCCACCAGCGCGGTGGCGGCCCCTTTGCTGAAGCCGGCTGCATCCCGCAGCAGGCGTTCAAGTTCTCGGACAGAGTCGAGCTCTTCGATGGCCGCCAGCAGGTCGGCGCCGGCGCCGGACTTGACGGTGTCGATGCGGGCTGCGCCGTCGGCCGGGAAGGCCACCGGGCTGATCTCCAGCAGCTTGGTCCAACGGCGGATGACGCGGCCGGTCTCGGTCTCGTCGTAGTCGCCCTTCTTGACCAGGCCACCCACCGACAGGCCATCGAGCGTGCCGTGCTTCATGGCGGCATGCACGTCGGCGGCCAGGCTCATGCCCAGGGTGAGCTCGCCCTCGACGAAGAGGCCCTCGTCGTCTTCCTTGACGGTGAGGTACTTGCCGATGGGCAGGCCCGCGGCACCCGCAGCGCCAAAGCTGAACGGGGCATGTTCCAGGAACATCTTGGGCTTGCCGTTGGTACGCAGGGTGTACTCGAAGGCGCCACGCACGATGGTGTCGCCGACGGCGTCGACGCCGCCGAACTTGGAGGCATAGCCGCTGAAGCGGCCGACGTCACCGTCGAGCTTCAGGCTGGCGTCACTGAGCGACAGGGTCTTGCGCAGGAGCATTGCTGTTCCCCGAGGTTGGCGTGCGCCCGAGCATGGAGAGCGGCACGAGGTTGGACTGGACGGTGAGCTGGTCGGCCATGGGCGAGCTGTCGGGCTCCCAGTTCTCGAGCTGGCGTACCTCGTTGCGCTTGAGGTAGCCATTCTGCAAGCCGGTGGCGTAGAAGGTGGCGCGGGCCGCGGGGTCGGCACGCAGCAGCGCGTCGAGGTTGTGCTCGGCGGTCATCGACGCCCGCTGCCGCGGCGTCATCACGCTGCGGCGCACCGCCTGGGCGATGCTTACCGTCAGCGGACCGATGGTGAACTTGTGGAAGCCAGCGATGATCTGCTCGACGCCGCTGCCCCACGTGGTGACGTTGCTGTGATGCACCAGCACCGGAGGCACGTCGAACCAGCGGCACAGCTCCTCGACGGAGAACCGGCGCGTCTCGAGCAGCTGCTGCTGCTCGGGCGTGAGGCTCAGCTGCTGGTACTTCATGTCGGCCTCGAGCACGAAGAGGCGCGCAGTGTTGCCCTGAGCCATCTCGCCGAAGCGCTCGAGCAGCGTGGCCCGCTGCTCTTTGCTGAGCACCTTGTCGATCATCAGCACGCCCGTGGGCTTGCCACCGTTGCCGAAGATCTTGCTGGCCGAAGCCTGCGCCTTGCCGGCCTCGTCGGTGCTGGCGCGCATGAACTCCAGCTTGGCCAAGCCGATGGTGCCGTTGCCCAGACCCTTGAGGTGCAACACGTTCTCGGCGTCGAGCACAACCACCTGGTCGCCGAAGCTGTACAGGTAGACCATGCGACCACCGGGCAGCACCTCGGGCTCGACCTGGTCGGAGGGCATCGGCCACAGGGCGACGGCCTCGCCGGTGCGCTCGTCGCGGTCAATGCGCGCGTAGGCGTTGCCCCGCAGGTCGTGATTCATCACCATGGCCCGCCAGAAGTCGAACGGCGTCATGCGCGGGTTCGGCGCGTCGTGCAGGATCTGGAAGAGCCGCGAGGTGCGATCGGGTTGCCGACGGCCCCCGCCCAGCTCGCGGTAGGCCATGAATGGCAGCGACGCGATGATGGCGGCCCGCCGGTCGATGCAAGCCCAGACGGTGCTGATCTGCAGCGCCGCGTCGGGGCCAAGCAGCGCGGTGTCGGACACCAGCGGCGCGCTCGGCACCGGCCACAGCTTGCCGATGCGTTCCGACAGGGCACCCAGCCAACGGGAGAAGAAGCTCATGGCAGGCGGCTCAGGCGATGACCGGCGCCTCGAGGAAGGCGTCGATGTCCATGGTGTTGTCGGAACCCAGCATCGCCCGCCCCATCGCCAGGATGGTGGCCACGGCGGCGTCGATCTTCTTCTCGGCGCTGGCCTTGCGCGGGAAGATGTTGCCGTTGCGGTCTTCGAAGACCTCGACGTTGCTGAACATCCACAGCGTGGCCAGGTTGCCGTCGTGGTGGAAGCGGCCGGCATCGATGAGCGCGGCGATGAGCTTCATCGGCTCGCTCAGGTTGCGCACGGTCATGGGCACGTCGATGACGGTGAAGCCGCCCTCCTGCAGCGCCGGCGCGATCTCGCGCGAGCCCCAGGCGTCCATGGGCACCTCGGCCACGTGGTGCAGCTCGGCGTCGGCCTCCACGTCCTCCTGGATCTGCCGGAGGTTGATCATGTTTCCAGGCGTCTGCACGAGGTGCTGCTGCACCACCCAGGCCCGGTAGTGCTCGTTCTCGGGCTTGGCCACGGCGGCCTGGGGCAGCCAGTTGCGGGTGAAGAGGTAGTAGTGCTCCTCGTCGCCTTCGACGTGGCGGCGGAAGAGCTTGGCCTTGCTCGCGATGTCGTTCTTGCTGGCCAGGTCGAGACCATCCCAGCAGGTCTCGCCTCGGAAGTCGGCCTCGCGCAGGGAGGGATCGCCGCAGCGCTGCAGGTTCTCGAGGTTGAGCCAGGGGCTGGCCGCGTTGACCCAGACGTTGAGGTGCTTGGTCTTGAAAACGGCCTGCTTGCGCGGGTCGCGCATGGCCTCGGCCTGGTCGGCGATGAGCTTCTCGAGGTCGATCGAGACGCCCAGGTTGGGGTTGGCCTTGAACAGCGCCTCGGGCGCCGTCCAGTCGTCGTCGGCGTCGACCGTGAAGATGATGCCGAAGCGGCGCTCGTCAATGACCACGCCCTCGAGCACCTTCTGCAGCTCGCCCTGGTGCGTGAAGCAGGGCCCGCCGATGTTGCTGCCGGCGGTGGTGATGACCACGAGCAGCGGCTGGCTGCGTGCGCCCATGCCCGTCCACATGGTGTCGTAGAGCTCGCTGGTGGCGTGCTCGTGGTACTCGTCGACGAGGGCGCAGCTCGGGCTGGCGCCGTCGCCGGGCTTGCCGATGAGCGGCTCGAACTTGCTGTTGGTGTCAATGACTGCCAGGTTGCTGACGTTGGGCACCACGCCGAACTCGCGGCGGAAGTCGGTGTTCGCCTGGGCCATCAGACGGGCGGGGCGAAAGACCTCGTGCGCCTGGTCGCGGCTGGTGGCGCCGCTGTAGACCTCGGCGCCGAACTCACGGTCCAGCGTCAGGCCGAAGAGGCCGATGCCGGCGGCCAGCGTGCTCTTCGCGTTCTTGCGCGGCACGTAGATGTCGGCCTTCTGGAAGCGCCGCTTGCCGGTCTCGCGGTGCACCCAGCCGTAGATGCTGGCCAGGATGAAGACCTGCCAGGGCTGCAGCACGATGAGCTCGCCGCGTGCGGCCCAGTCGCCCTTGATGTGGGGCATCAGCTCGACGAAGCCGCAGATGCGGCGCACCGGGCGGTAAGGCTTGCCGGTCTTGCCGTCGATGATCTCGGGGTTGAAGACGAAGGGGAAGGCCTGGTCGCCGGCTTCCGCGCGCACCAGGTCGCGCTGGTGACGCTGGCAGGCCAGGCGCACCCACTTGCAAGCAACGACGCGGCCCTCGACCACGTCGGCCGCGTACTGGTGGGCGATGGCGGCGTAGTCCTTCACAGCTCTTTGAACGGGGCGGGCGCCTCGTCGTCTTCCATGCCCGGCAGCTTGAACTGCAGGTCGTTGCGCGAAGCCGTGACTCGGCTGCGAGCGCTGGGCGACATGCCGAACGAGGCGAGGTAGCGGTCCACGTCCTGGCTGAGGGCGGCCGCCTGGCGGCTCAACGCCGACTCACGGATGAAGCCGGTGGGGGTGGGCTGCATCAGCGCGTCGGTCGGGTCCTTGCCGTCGGCGAGCAGCTGGTCTTGGCGGGCCGTGATGGCGCGCTCGACCTGCTGCAGCCGACCGTAGGCGCGCACGTACAGCTCGAGCGCCGCGCGGTCGATCTGCGTGAGGAGGCTGAGCTCGAGCAGCAGCGGCGTGATGCGCTTCCACTCCGCGCGCGCCTCGCGCGACAGATGCTTCGGCATCGGCGGCAGCGCCACCGCCGGGTGGACGCCGTCGGCCAGGTCGGCCGCACGCAGCGGACGATGCGAGGTGCCGGTGAATGCCCGTACGTTGGCGGGCAGCGGCTTCGGACCGCGCGCGCCCATGGCTTACGCACCCTCCCGGGCCGAAAAATTCTTGAAAACCTGCGCGCGCGAAAATTTGGC
>ERZ650311.473-NODE-473-length-25774-cov-6.665422_pt1 | contig 25774 bp, 46 predicted proteins | sample MGYA00376247_ERZ650311 | MGnify/ENA primary metagenome ERZ650311 (study PRJEB26733, sample SAMN07839324) | wastewater metagenome | biome: small river; feature: stream; material: water | place: USA: North Carolina | collected 2016-07-28 ...
CGTCGTGAATCCGAACTCGCGGGCTACCTCCGCGGCCTGCCACATGAACTGTGCGTAGAGCTGCCGCGACGCTCGCCCGGTTTTTGCTGCGCGAAGTTTGGCGGACACCTCGTTCATGGACGCTACTCCTTTGCGTGAGCTAGTGTTCGCTCCTCCGCCGCTCTCTGCGTACGGCGGGTTCATCAAAAACACCAACCGCTTACCGTCCTTCGCCGCCGCTCGCAGTTGCGCGTCGACGCTCGCGGGCAACTTGCTCAGCTCGCCGCCGAAGAAGGGGCTCGGCGCGTCGGGGTTCAGGAAGTCGTATTGGAAGATCGACGCGCCGGGGTTGTAGCCCTGCGTCTTGATCGTCTCCACGTCGCTGCGCTCGGCGGTCGAGATGATCAAGTCGGCGAAGGTGTAGTCGCGGGTCAAGTTGCCGGTGCCTGCGGCCGGGTCCCACACGATGCAGTCGTCGCGCCACGTCGGCCCGAGCACGCTCTCGATCGTGCGATGGGCTTCATCGACCCAAATCCGCGGCGTGAAAAAGGCCCCTTGCCTGCGCCGCGTGTCGTCGTCGATCAGCCGATCCTTGGCGGCGTAGAACGCTTCGACCTCGCTCGGCTTGTAGCCCTGCGCGAAGGTGTCAAAGAACGCACGGTAACGATCCGCGTGGACTTGCACGCCGTCCGCGTAGCCCGGAACGACGAGCAGATTCTTGCGGTTCGGGTGCAGGTAGACATCGCACGGGTCGAACAGGCAGCGCAGGAACACGTCGACCTGATCGACGGGCGCGAGCTTGCCAGCGAACACGTGCTCGCGCCAGTGTCGGAAAATCTCGCCGACGTTGGCGAGCGTCGCTCGGGTGACGTGCTGGCCATCACGCGCGAGGCCCTCGATTTTCTCGAGCACCGGACCGAGCTTGAACCGCGCGCCGACGTCGAACACATGCGGCACGAAGTTGAGCCCGTGCTTGATCGCGTCGACGAGCGCGGGGTCGGGCGACGACGGCGGCGCGTCCCAGTCGAAGGGCAGCGCGAGGAAGCCCGACAAGAGCGAGGCCGGGCATGCGACGATCTCGTTGCGGTCGGCGAGCACGAGAACGTTCGGCGCGAGCTCGCCTGCGGACGCGAGACGCTGCACGTAGCCGGCGAGCTGCGCGAGCACGAGAGCCACGTCGGCGCGCGACTTCAAGTCGACGTCCAGCTTGAACTCGATGAGCGCACGGACGTTGCCCCACGAGATCAGCCCGTCGCAGCCGTGCGGCGATGCGATGCTCGCGCTCGGACGCTCGGCGAGCAACGCGGCTCGCCACGCATTCTCCACGTCCTTCTCGCAGACGGCAGACTTCAACAGCTTGGCGACGTTCATGCCTTCCACATCCCATCCGCGAACCATCCGACGACGGTCTCGCAGGCGCGCAGAAACTCGGCCTTGTCTTCGTGATAGGCCGCGGTCGCCGTGCCCGGGCACTGCTCCGCGATCCACTGCATACCGTCGCGCCTTTCGTGCAGCCACGCAGTGAACTCGTCGTACGACGCGAACACGTCGGGACGGTCGGACGTTGCATGACCCCACGAGACGCGCACGCCTTCGGGCACTCGCTCGAGCACGATGCCGGCTGCGAGCTTCTTCGCATGGACCTGCGAGAGTCGATAGGTCGGATCGACTTGGACACGTACGCGGAGCACATTGGTCGTCGGCGCGAGCTCGCGCAGCACTTCGCGGGCGCGGGTCCATGCGACGGTGAAGGTTTCGGACGTCACGGTTGCACTTTAGCGCGTCGCGTTGCCGGACGCAAGCGCTAAGTTTCGATCTCGTCCGAGCCCGTGACCTTCTTGCGACGACCTCCCGGCTTGGCTGGCGCGCCGAGCTTGCGCATGTCGGATGCGCGCTCGGCAACCAGCTTGCGCGCCCACCCGACCATGTTCCCGAGGATCGTCGGGTGGTCAGCGATCTTGCACTCGGCGTCGCTGAGGCGCGTGATCCGAGTGCGGTCCCACTGCGCACGCGTCGTCACGTAGCAGTCGCGGCCGCCCGTGTTGCGGCTCTTGTGGATGCGCCACGTGTGACACTCCTTGGCTAGGTTCCAACGTTCGGTGATCAGGCTCTCGTCCTCGGGCTTCTCCGCGATCTTGGCGGCGACAGCTTCGGCGAGTTCGCGTTGGAACGACTGGCAGGAGTGGGCCTTGATCGAGAGGCTGGCCTTCTGCTCGATCGCGGCGGACTCGCGGATCTCGACGTCGTGTGCATCGGCTCCGGCCCGGCCGTTGAGCATGGCCGTGCAAACCACGGCAACCTGCTCGTCTCGGGCGAACGCGTCCAGCCGCTCGCTGATCAGGGCAAGCTCCCGCTCGCGGTTCTGCTTCGTGTCTGGCGTGGTGATCAACGTCTGCACGTGATCGATGATGACGAGCAGACGAGGCTCCGTGTCTCCACGACTCGCTCGCTGTTTGCGAATACGCGAAGCCCAGCCGCGCATGTACCGAACGACTCGCTCGATCTGATTGCTGCTCCCGTCCTTGGTGAGCATCTCGGAGTCGACCACCTTCACACGCGCGTCGGGTCCGGTCAAGTCAGCGACGTAGCGCTCGTGAAGGTGCGCTCGCTCGGCAAGCGTCGCAGGTCGACGCTCTGGGCTGTCGAGATCTTCGGTCGGTACGTCGAGCAGATCACACGTCCACCGATGCATGACCGTGCGTGCCGGATCCTCGAGCGTGACGAGCAGTGCGTAGGCGTCGGTCATCGAACGCAACGGCAACAAGCGCTGCGACGATGCAACTCGACGCATCGCGTTCGGCCATTGGATGTTGCGAGTGAGCGTTGCTGCGATCATCGACTTGCCTTCATTGGTCGGCAGTGCGATGACGGTGAACTCACCGACACCCCACCCGTCGCGGATGTATTTGTCCAGCGCAGGCACACCACTCGGGATAGCGATGCGTGTCGGCTTTTCTGGATCGACACTTGCTCGCACGACCTGATGCCACTCGTCGTCTGTCCGCGTGTGTGCGTCTTCGGCATCGGGCAGGCTCGCGCGCAGCTTCTCAATCTGAACCGCGACGGTGTCGGCACTCGCGTCTGACTTCGTCGCAGCCACCATCGCCTTGCGCACGGTCTCTTCGATCACGCGCTTGACCGCAGTGTCGACGTTCGGCCACAGAGCTACTTCGTCGCTGTCTTGCAGGCGCAGCGCCTGCAAGAGCGCAGTATCGCGCAAACGCCCGGCCAGCACCGCCCAATCGAGTGTCGTGCCGGAGTCGCGCACGAACCGAAGCGAGTGCAGCAGTTTTGCATCGAGCACCTCGATGTCGGTCTCAACCGAGCCCTTGACCGGGCACGAATCGATCTCGGTCAGAGCTTCGCCAAGCCGCTCGGGCTCGCGCAGCAGTGCGCCAGCAAGCGCGATCGTGGGCGTGATCCTGACGATCTTTTCTTGCTCGCTCATGCCTCACCGCTCAGCAGGGCTCGGATGTCGTCATCGCTCGCGCCGATGTACTCAGCTCGCATCTCGTCTGTCACTTCGATCTCGGACGAACGCAGACGTCGCCCCACGCCGCCTTCGGGTTCGAGGGCCCGTCCGTTCGTCTGAGCAGGCAGCGGAGTCGGCATCGAATCGGCAAGCACCTCCACGGCGCGCAACCTCTCCGCACGATCGAACAGTCGCAGACGTTCGTCTTGGGTGGACCCCGCCACGTCCCGGTGCTCACATGCCGCCCGACACACCGCGACGTAGCGGTCCCATCCGTGGGCTGCGATGTAGCGCTGCGCCGCCCGGACGGCACTCGGATCTCCGGCCTTCTCCGAGTACGGGATCACTGGACGTCGATCGCCTTTGCGCCTGCCGATGTCGTGGTAGCGAGGTTCCATGCCCGCAACGTCCTCGAGTAGTGCAGCAACTCGATCCGGTCGCACGGCCGGAGTTGCGTCCGCAAGTAGCGGCCGTCGACGTCGACTGCCGCCGCCACTTTTGGCCGCGGAGTTCACGACGTCGGAAGCAGACGGCGCAGGGTTGAACGGGTTCAACTCACTGTCTTCGGCGCGATGGTGCGGGCGCAGCAGCGTGTACGCCGTGCCATGCCCGCGAGCGCTGCCGCCTTTGACGATTGCGCCGACCCGCGCGAGCTTTCGCGTCGCGCCTTCGATCGTCGATGTCGCAAGTCCGGTGAGCTGCGCGAGCTCGGCGTAGCTCGCTCGCAACGTTGGTCGCGGATCGAACGGGTCGCGCACGAGCGACCACAGCGCGTAGATCACCGAGGTCTCGCCGGAGGTCAGATCGTGGTCGGCGACGATGCGTCGGAGCGACACGGTGTAGTGGACAGGCGTCGCGCTCACTCGCTGCTCCGATCGGCGTTGCCGGGGACGAGGCCGGCCTGAAGCCGAGCGCACTCCAACACGCCCGCGGCGAGTCGGAGTTCGTACTCGCGTTGATGCTGGAGCTGCAAGAGCTTTTGGTAGACGGGGTTGGTCGTGACCTTCGCTTCGATGTGCGCGACCGTCAGCTTCGCCGACTCGGTGACGGTCAAGTAAGCGCGAGCGTACGCATTGCGCGCGGCCCTGGAACTGTCTCGATACGCGATCAGCGCCGCAGCGTGGGCTTTCCAGGCTGCGGCAAGCGCGTCGTGTACGTTCGTGTCGGTAACGTGATCGGGGACGGCGGTCGTGTCGTCGGTCATTGAGTCCCGGCCTCGCGGGACTTATAGTGAGACACGGTCCCGGTGTCAACTGGCTTAGGTCTTTGCCTCGCGGGGAATAGGTCCCGGTGTCAGCCTGCCTATATTCTAGTGAACATAGGCACCGTGGAGTCGGTTTGTCGCGCCCGGGAGGCTGCGCGGCGACGACGAAACCTGCACGGTGCAGAGGGACAAGAATACCCCGCGCACCTACATTTCCCTACGTCACTAAAAGTAGCAAACTCGCTGTCATGAGCATCGTCGCCCCATCGAAGTTCGGAATCGTGTATTTGCCACAGGTCGTGATCGGCGTGGACCCCGACGCGCGCCGGACCGCTTACGCCGTGTGGGTGCGCGACCCGACGAGCTCGGCTCCGACCGCGTTCTCGTGCGCTGAGGTCGACGGAGGCGGGTCGGGTCGGGAGTCGGTTGCGTGGGGCGACGTCGTCGGGGCGGACGCGCTGGCGAGGCGCTGGGCGGCTTGGGCGGGGTGGGTTGTCGGGGCGCACGAGCGAGGGGAGGGAGAGCACCCCGTCGCGGTGTGTGTCGAGGCGCAACTCGCGTCGGGCGGCGCCCACTCGAGCGACGTGGAGGGATGTCGACGGTCGCGGTGGCACTGGGACGCGGCGATGTTGTTGCTCGGCTTCCCGGTCGTCCATGTCGACCCCGGCGCGTGGGAGCCGAGGACCGACGCCGAAGGACGACCCGTGCGCGACGTGAAGGCCGAGTACCGACGTCGCGCACTTGCCCTCGATCCGCGAGCTCGCAACGAAGACCGCGCCGCGGCAGTGATGATCGGAGCGTGGCTCGTCCGCTCGCTCGGCGGAACACCGATGCCGAGCGCAACGCGATCGGGCTAACTTGCCTATTGCATCCGGGCTGCGCGGGTGGTAGACCGACGACGTGAACGACCGAGTCCAAGAACTGATCGACGATCTGCGCCGCCGCGCCGCCGCGTGCGACGAGATGGCCAACGACCGACTCGCCAGCGATCCGAGCTGGACGATCGACGAGAAGGTCATCCGCTGCCGCGCGAAGGCGCAAGCCTACGCACACTCGGCCGAGCTCGCGCAGCAAACGGGCGACGACATCGAAGTGCGTATCGGGTTTCTCCAGCGCGATGCCGAGTACTGGCGCATGCGCTGCTACGTGACCGAACGGGACGTCAACGAGCGCGGCATCACGTCCAACCAAGCTGCGGCGTGGATGGAGGCGAACGGGTTTGAACGAGCCTACGCACATCGCACTCTAGTGCTGGGAACCGACTCGATCGCGTGTCTCTGTAACAACGTCGGAAATCAAGTCGGCAAGCCCGCGCAACGAGTGCTCGACGAGATGGCCGCGATCGTGCCGGAGGCCAAGCCGTGAGCGCCATATTTGGGGGTGAAAACATGATCGCCTTCAGCCACACGATCCCAGGCTACACCGTGGTCACGACGTCGGACGGCATGCACTTGCTCGTGCCTCAACCGCGTGTTCCGATCGCCGTCGACTTCGTACCGATGCCCATGCCCGAGCCTGTCACGAGTCGATGGCTCGTTCCGCAGAGCTTCGGCGGCAACGTATCGGTTCGACCACAACAGATCGTTGTGATGGACCCCGCAGCGGCCGGCATCGAGTTTCGCCGCCACAGCCGACGAGGCTTCGCGCCTCCGCGCAAGCGACCGCATCGAGTCGCCAAACGCATCGCGGCCCGAGGCGGTCGGATGCACTATCCACGCAGGAGCACGCCATGATCATCCCCGCCACCATCGTCGACGTCCTGCCTGACGATCGTCTCGTCATCGAGTACAAGGTCGACAACCTCGCGCGCCGCTGTCTCGCTCCGCACCCGCTCGACATGCACCCGGATGCTGGAGTCGGTAGCCACGTCAAGATCGACTACTCGGACGAGCGCGGAGCCGAGCGACTGATCTACCCATCGCCGCTCATCCGAGCACCCGCGACCAAGTGGAGGTCGATCGTGCTGCCGGGCGAGACGCGAGGACCTAGCGCGCCTGCCGACGAGCTCGATGATCCGGTCAAGCTCGCCGAAGACCGGGCTGTGTTCCGCATGAGCGAGACCGAGGTCGACGAGTGCCTGCGAGCGCATGGACTCGACCCCGAGGAAGTCGGGCGCGAGGGTTCGCGTCTGCTTCGGCGTTTGCTCGCCGAACACAAGCACGCGTCGGATCGCCGCCGCAAGGAGTCGACGTGATCATCGGTGCCTTCGATTTCGAGACCACGACCGTCGACGTCCCGACGACCGACGTCGTGCAGGTCGCGTTCGTGTCCCACAACGTGGAGCCCTCCGACGAGCACGAGCTGCGCGCAGCCAAGACCTTGTGCTACGTACCGAGCATCCCGATCGGCGCGACGGCGATCCACGGTATCAAGGCCGAGGACGTGGCCGACCGCAAGCCATTCGTCGATCAGGTTGCCGCGCTCTGCAAGATGCTCGCGCGCTGCGCCTACGTGACGACCTTCAACGGGCTCGGCTTCGACGTGCCGATTCTCGAGCGCTTCGCTGCGCTCGCCGGGGTGGACGCGAGCTTCGTGCGTGCACGGCACATCGACTGCTACCGACTATGGAAGCGCGTGCAATCGGACGATCCGATCGCCGCGTGCCACTCGGGCGGCCTCGCAGGCGCACATTGGTGGGCGACGGCGCAGACCATCGACGGCGCACATGATGCCTTGAACGACTGCCGCGCGACGTTGCGCGTGCGGACGGCCTTGCAGTTCTTGATGCAAGCTTCCGATCGCGCACTGCCCTCGTTTGTCGACGCATGCAACGAGATGGTCCGTCTGTCCGCGCTCCCGCTGCCCGGCTATGCGGACGTTGGCGAGAAGTTCAAGTGGGTCGGCGACGTGCTCACCGTGGCCTTCGGTCGGCAGTACGCAGGCGTTGACGTGGCCGAGGTCGACGCGGGGTTCTTCAAGTGGATGCTGGACGGAGACTTCTCCGACGACACGAAGCGAATCGCACGGAGCTTGCTCGCCGGGGTCTACCCCGCGCGACGGTATGAGGACGAGGTCTGACGCGCGCAAGGTCGTGCGTGGCTCGATAACAAAGATCTTGCATCCGCCCCGCGCTAGCGCTATGGTCCCATCAATGCCGTCGCGCATCCGTTCCACCGAGGTCTTCGCATGAGTGCTCCCGTTGCATGGTATCCGCCGGGTTGGATTGCCCGCACGTCGGTCGACGTGAAGGCGCTGACGAAGCGTCTGAAAAGTGGCGAAGAGCTCGCCGTGTTGCGCGACGTGGCGCACCCGTACGAGCCGGAGAATCGCAAGATCGACGACGTCACCGTGCGGGGCGTGATCAAGCTGGAGAAGCATTTCGACGAGTGCGGGTACTACACGCGTGGGAAGGGCGGGCTAGCGGACGAGTTCGATAACGACCCGCTCGCACCGGTCGCGGTCGAAGTGCTCCACAACGCCGGCCTGCTACGCGATGCGTGGAACACCGCGCCGGCCGTCTGGCGTGCGATTCGGCGGTGGCTCGGAAGTTACAAGCTGACCGTCGATCCGTTCTCGAATCCCGGCACGCAAGAGCTGCCCGACCTGCTTCGTCAACTGGACGGCTCGAGCCCCGAGGTCGATGGCTTCGCCAACGACCGTGGCTGGCCCACGAACTGGCGCGGCGCCTTGCCGTACAGTCAAGCCGGAGCTGCCGTCAACGGCCCGCACAGTGCGACCGAGCGGTGGCTTCGACTGACCGCTGCCTATGGTGTCGACGAGATCGCGGCCGCGTTCGTGCCCGACGCGGCCGACGTGTGGTGGCACGACGCGTGCCGAGAGCACGACGAGCCCGATCGCGTTCGACGTGCCGCCGCGTCGCTCGTGTTCCGCTTCGGCCGGGTGCACTGCGTGCCGCCATCCGGCGTCAAGGCCAGCTCTCCGCGCGGCACGTCGGCCGTGCTGTTGTGGCTGCCCGAGTGGATCGACCGCTCGCGCCTTCCCGACTTCACCCAACGCGCGCTCGCAGGCGAACCGATCGAGTTCGCGTACGACTACCGCAAGAGCAAGTCCCGAAGCGCGCGCGACCTGATCTGCACCGTCTCGCTCGCTCGCAACGCGAGCATCGACCTCGGCTTCGGAGCGCCGCAGCCGCCTCCCGCCATCGACCCGACGAGCACGCCGTGACCGCCGACAACCGACCCACTCTGAAAGCCGCTCTGTCGGCACCCTACTTCCGCGACGTCTGCCCCGACGACAAGGACGCGTACGCGTACGCAGCCTCGCGCATGTACGAGGTCGACTACGTCGACGTCACGCCCGAGCAGCGATCGGTCGCCAAGCAGTGCTGCTTCGGCGCGCCGGACACGCGCCGCGGCTTCACGCTCGTGGAATTGCTCGTCGTGCTCGGCATCGTCGGCATCGCAGCCGCCGTCGTCTTCGGCGCATGCAGCCTGAACCTGTCCGGTCGCAATCACGACCACGCCGAGCAAGAGGCCAAGCGCTACGTCGCAGCGCTCGTCGACGCAGGCATCAATGCGCGGTTCGTCGGATGCATCGACCACGACACGGACGGCGACGGCTACCTCGCGTGCACGATCGCCGTCGACGAGCAAGTGCAGACGATCGACTGCGCGGGCGACTCGCTGATCGCGGACAATCACGGGTGCAAGGCGTACGTCGCCAAGGTCCGCGTGAATCAGACCGTCAACACCTTCGACTCGGGCAGCTCGCCGCCGGCGCGAGGTCGTCGATGAAGACCGTCTACATCTGCACCAAGCTCGGGCCCGAAGTCGAGCCCTTTTACTGCGACTCGCTCGCGCAAGCCGTCGACCGCTGGCTCGATAGCTGGGCGTGCATCGGCTATCGAGCTCCGGCCGAGCTCTATGCTGACCTCACCCGACACTGCCCGTGCAGCGTGCTCGTGTGCGAAGTCGACGACGAGAAGCTGGCCGCAGCGAGCCGAGCCTTCACGGCGCTCGTCACCAACACTGCGCGATCGTTCAACGCGATCATGGGATTGCCGGATCCGCGAGACGCGGCGGAGAAGTGGGCCGACCAATCGACGGCCGCTTGGCTCAAGCGGATTGGAGGTCTTCGCACCGTCGCGGTTCGCAGCGAGATCAAGCTCTACGGGGCCGACGAGCTGTTCCCGATCATGCTCGCCCACTACAACCTACGGAGCCCGCCATGACCAACACCGACGAGAAGCTGCGCCTCTACACCGTGACCGTCGCAACCGAGATGGTCGTGCTCGCGCATTCGCTCGCGGATGCCGAGTGGCAAGCCTTGCAGGCTCGGTGCGACGAGGAGTCGTGGGAGATCAGCGCTCACCCGATGGATGCCGACTCGCTGCTGCCTCCCGATTGGGACGACGAGAGCGTGCCGCACGGCCGCCGACTTTCAGGAGCCGGAGCGCCCGAGACCATCGCCGACTTGATTGCGGCTGGTCACGTGCGAGAGCAGGACGAGGAGAGCGAATCGTGATCGAATCTACCGACGAACCCTTCACCCCGCTGTGGACGCCCGAGCCCGACGCGCCGCGCGAACGGAGGCGCGCGTGACCGCCCGCTACTTCATCGCGCAGTGGGTCGACGATGACGACGGCTGGTCGCTCGCCGTGGCCTCGTCCGCACGTGAGGCGCTCGGCGAGACGTGCAGTCTCATCGACGAGCACGCCGAGTGCAGGCGAGACGTGGAGCCTCGCAGCTTCGCCCAGCTCATGCGAGTCAAGGCGTGCACCGACTGCGGCAGCTCGCTATCGATCGCCGCCGCGACCGGCTACGTGTGCGAGAGCTGCGAGGCCGCCGTGGTCTGCTTCTCGTGCTTCGTGAAGTACAAGGGGTGCAAGACGTGCGACTCTCCGGGCGCGCCCTACCGCGTGCAGCTCTGCGAGGTCGCACCCGCCAAGCTCAGCTCGCTCGTCGACTTGAAAGACGACGAGGACGGCGATCCGCCGCGAGCATGGCACGTGCTGGAGTCGAAGGCATTCAGCGGTGGCGCCGAGTACTATCCGACCGACGAGCTGACGCCCGCGCAAGAGGCCGAGCTCGATCAGCTCTTGACCTTGCAACCGGTCGAGGCTCGCGCGACCGCCCTTGATGCCTTCGCCGCGAAGGTGTGGTCGTTCGGATGGTGGAACGCGGTGTACGCCAAGGGTGCTCGGCGCGAGGTCGAGATCACGCTGTCCGCTGACATGGACACGTGGGACGCTGCGTTGCCGGAGTGGGTGAAGACATGACCGAAGACGAGTTCAACGAGACGTGGGAATCCATCATGCACAAGCTGACGCCGGGCGAGCGCGAACTCGTGGAGACGGTGATCGAAGGGGCTCGCGTCAATCACTCGGTCATCTTCTACGCGGTCGCGTTGCTGGTCGGACTCCTCGGCGGCTTCACGGCTGCGGGAGGTTGGTCGTGATCGCTGAGCTGACCGCAGACGAGCGAGCATGGTTGGACGCTTGCCCGCTCGGGCACACGCGATCCGTCACCGTCAACGGTCGCAAGTACGAGGTCGCCAGGCCGGCCTGCGGCGTCACGTTCGGAGGCGAGGCGATCAAGCGCGACGCTCAGACGGTCTCGGTACCGCAGCCACCTGTCGATGCCTCGCGCGAGCCCGCGCCGTGGGAGACGACGGGCGTTCCGATTCACGGGTGGCCGGTCGACAGGTAATCTGTGCTGACTCTACAAGGAATCCCCGTCTACGTGTCCGGTGTGGCCGGTCACTTCATCGACTCGCAGAGCTGCGCGCTGCGCCTGCATTGGCGCATCGGCTCGCTTCGCATCTCCACGGTTGGCGCATGTCTGGCTCTGGACTGGTCGGATCAGCATGCGACAGAGCGCGAGCGTCAAGTGCGTGTCGGTTCTGGACGTTGGTCCGAGACGATGGTCTTTCGCGTGCGCAACAACGGCACGCCGGAGGGCGAGCCTATCGACTACAACGAGATCGCCACGGCTACGTGCGACACTCGGGACTCGCGCGACGCGGAGCATCTGCACTACCTCGTGGCCTCGCAAATCGCAGCCGCGCTCGCGCATGAGCAGCGAGAGCTCACCGACGACGAGGTCGGTCGGGCCTGTCGATTCGCCGAGCTGTTGGCTGCGTCGGCGGCGTGCGAGGAAGTTGCGTACAAGGAAACGGAAGCATGATCGAGCAAGCACAACAGACACTCAATGATTTGGCCTGCACCGTCGTAGGTGACGGGCGCACGTCCGGCTTTCACTTCTTGACCGACTGCGAAACGTGCAATGTCGTGGCAGTGTTCGTCGGCTTGACAGACGCCGACGCTGTGCTCGCTGTGCTGATGCTTGCCGACTGCAACACGATTCCCATGGTGCTGGAGAGCAACGTCGGAGTCGTGTGGGAGAACGAGGCGGCGATCGAGCTAGGCGCTCAACTGCGTTTGGCGGGTTGAACGTGGCGCGCTATCGCGTGATCATGGCCGACCCGCCGTGGCGGTACGGTAGCCCGCGTGCTCTCGTAGGTACGGGCGGGCGCGGGTCTTTGGGAGGGCGAGCATCGCAGCTTCGGCAGGTCGACGTGACGTCTCACTATCAGACGATGTCGGTTCATGAGATCTGTCGCATGCCTGTGGCAGACTTAGCGGATCCGCAAGGCTGCATGCTCTTTCTGTGGGTCACGAATCCGTTTCTGTGCGACGGGTCCGGGTCGAAGGTTCTGACGGCGTGGGGGTTCAAGCCGAAGACCGTGCTCACGTGGGCGAAGACCAAGAGCGACGGCAGCCCGTCAATGAAGACGGGCCACTGGTTGTTCGCTAGGCGCACCCGCCCGGGTTGGGACGTATGGGGCAATCAGGCGATCGGTTCGATCTGCTGGCCGGAGCAAGACGAGGAATCACCGGGTCGCGGTGCTTGACGTCTCGCCCCGCCGCGCTAGGGTGCGCCCCCATGCTCTCCACGCTCGTCGCGTCCCTGCTCCTGCTCCCGCCGATCCCGAGCTACGCCGAGTCGGCGCACCGTCTCGCCACGATGGAGGTCCGCGAGGCGATCGACGAAGCCTATCTGCGCGCCGACCCGGACGGCTCGCACGCATGGTGGCGTGCCGAGCTCTACATGATCGCCAAGCGAGAAGCGCGAGGCGGTGCCGATGGTCTCGTGGGCGTGCACGAGGGCGACTCGTGGCTCGGGCGCAAGTCGTGGGAGAAGGCGATGCGAGCAGGCCGACTCGATCCCGACTGCCAAGAGCACGCGTGGCAGGAAGGCGAGTGGGGCACGCGAGGTCTCTTCGGCATGATCGCGGCCTACCACGTCGGCGAGCTCGGCTGCGTCGGGCCCGAGACGATGGACGACCCGACCGCGGCGGCTCACCTCGCGCTCGTCCGCATGCAGCGATGTCGCCCGCGAGTCGGGCGCGAGTGCTCGTGCATCGACCACACGCGCTTGTGGGTCGGCTCCGGCACGTGGGCTCGCCGTCCCCTGCTCGGCAAGCGCTCGCGGCTGACGAGCGTGGCGCGGCAGTGCGGGCCCGAGGTCGCCGCGTGGATGCTCGTTGCGGAGCTGTTCGGCCCGTTCGGCCCCGCGGTCTGACTTGTGCCGCGGCGCGTTGTGTGCTATTGCGTCCGGCATGCCCGCGCTCGTCACCGCTCTCTTGCTGCTGCTCAACGGCGCACTCGGCTTCGTGCTGCTCGTTCGGTACCGCCGACGCGTGCCCGTCCATGGTCTCTACGGCACGCGCTACGAGATCGCCTACGTCGAGACGATTGTCGTGCGAGCAGCCGGCTTGATCATGTGGCTCGTCTGTGGGTACGAGTTCGTCTGTTTGCTCGCGGGGTCGCCATGACCTGCGTTCGCACTGCGCTTCGCACCGGCTTCGCGCTCGCCGTCGTGGGTGGCGTGCTCGTCTGTCTGTCGATCGCCTACGTGTTGCGGGAGCGGGAGGGATGACGGGCTTCGTGCTGACCGCCGATCTTCTGCGTCGTGTCCGCGTGCGCGACGTGCTTGACGCCGATTTGCTGACCGCCTCGGCCATCGTGCTCGACCATGCGGGCGAGCAGGTGCGAACCGGGGTCTACGTGCTCAACGATCGTCGATGGGTGTTGGACCATCGGCGCGACCCCGACGCGGACTGCGACGATTTCGAGCCCGGCCTGCCCGCGGGCGACTGCATGACCGATGGGCACTACATGTGCCGCGAGTGTCGGGAGCGAGACCCGGAGCACGTACTCGAAAGCGAGCGTGAAGTATGAACGCAGACCTGCGCGGTGTCACGCTCCGCGACCACCCTACTCTTCTCGCCGTCTTCTCCGAGCCCGGCGCGATCGACATCTTGCTCGCCGCGCTTGCTGCGGTCGACGTGCTGTTGCGGGCGTTCGGCGACGATGCAACCGGCGTCGTGGTGGAGCCGTTCATCGACCCCGAGCGCTCGCACGCGCCGGTGCGGTTGTTCGTGATGGCGCAGACGAAGCTCGGGGCGACCGAAGCCTACGCTCTCCTCGTTCAAGCGCTCGCCGAGTGGCAGACGCTCGAGCACGTCGCGTGCCGCGTCACGCTCGACATGGAGTTCGTACCGTGAACGCCCACGATTTCGCGTCGTGGCTCCGCTCGCTCGGCTGCCGCTCACCGCTGCGCGAGATCCTGGTCGCGCTCGCGCGGGAGCGCGGGGCCGTCGACGCCGAGCGCGTTGTCGACGAGGCGCTCGCCGAGCTCGCCCGCGAAGACCTCGCGCATCCTGACGAGGCCGGCGATCATCGATGGCGCATCGGCCCGTGGGGGCTCGATTGGCACGCGCCCAGCTACGACGTCCAGCTTCAACCGCTCGAACCCGGCGATCTTGCTCGCGTGCTCGCACGCTACCCGAAGCGGACACAGCCACGCAGCGCCGACGAGCAGCACGTCGAAGATCGGCGGAGCTGGCTGTCCACCACGCTTCGCTACCGCTTCACGGGGCTGCTGTCTATCGACGCCGACTCGCTCGCCAGCGCGTGGCCATGCCGATGCGAAGCCTGCTCCGCTGACGTCGTGCTCGCCGAAGCTACGCGCGCGGTCGAGAGTTCGCTGCCGATGCTCGAGCAGTCGGCCAGCGACGAAGCCGAGCTCGTCGCGTGCGTGTTGCGAGATCGGAAGGGGACGTGATGGCCTCGCCGATCTGGGCGTCCTACGTGCGCCTCACCGTCGACGGCGTCTTGCTCGATGCAGCCGATGGCAACCGCGGCTAAGCACTCGCTGGCCGTTCGCGCTACATCAACACCGCACCGAGGCTGTAAGGCCAGCAGCGGGGCGCCAGGGAGCGAGAACCAAGCTCCCGCCTGTGCGTCACGCGAGGGTTCGATTCCCTACGGTGCGATCGGAAAGCATCATGACCGACACCCCATCGTCCCCCTTCATCCTGCTCCACACCGCGACCGGGCTCGTCAGCATCGACGTACGCACGATTGCGGGCAACATCGTGCGCGACCCCAGCCGGCCCGAACGCGTCTACTTGCGGTCGACGATCACCGACCCGACGACGCTGCACTTCGCCAGCGCGGAGGAAGCCGATGACGCGGTCGCGGTGCTGCACGCCGCCCGCGAGCTGCACAGCGACGAACGAGCCGAGGACGCGCGGGCGAAGGTCGTTGGCGAGGCGATCCGCGAGAGCGGCCGCGAGTTCACACAGCAGATCGCGGACATGTTCCGGCAGGTCGCGGAGGGAGTGCAGGCCATGCTCACCGCGACGCTCGCGGCCACCGAAGCGAGCCACAGGCTCGGCACTCCGCCGCGCAGCTCTCACGAGTGGGGCTGGCTCGACGCCGAAGCGATCATCACGTACGACCGTGAACGTAGGCGTCCGTCGAGCGATGCGATCTACACGTGCATCCGACGGATCGCGGACAGGCCCCACCGCGCGCCGCTCTACCTCGCGGAACTCGTCGAGTCTGCGACGCCCGCGAGCGGGCCCGACGTCGACTTCCGCATCGTCGGAATCTCCGACGACTGCGGTCCGATCGACATCACCGTCAGCATGCCGAGCTCGGTCGCGTCGATGCCCTACGGGCTCACGCGGCTGGTCGCGCGCGGCATCATCGAAGCGCTGGACGTCAGCGAACGCAACGACTGCTTCGACGTCATGATCAACGGTGGCGTGTCGGTGCCGCCGGGTTGTCCGCCGCAGCCGGTCAAGACCGTCGAAGAGCTTGCAGCCGAGCACGTGCTGGAGCTCGCGTACGACGAGGGCTTTGGCGGTCGTTACGTGCTGCACCGCGACGGCTCGCTGCGCTCGGCCGACTACGAGCGCGACGACGATGACGGGGCGTCGCTGTGACGCTGGCGACCAAGATCGGATGGGCGGCGCTGTGGCTGCGCGCGTCGTTCTGCTTCCGCGTCGACGTGCTGCAACTGGCCAAGACCGGGCACCCGTGGGCCACGTCGCGCAGGCCCGACGAGGCCGGCCTGCTCCAACGCATTCGCACGCTCGCGCGTCGGTCGGAGCAGGCGAACCACCGCGCGCAAGCGATCATCTTCGACGAGCTGACCGACGACGAGCGAGCGCAGGCCGTGCGAGCGATCGGTGAGCTCGTCGAGTACGGCTACCTTCCGCCCGACATCGTGCCTGGCTACCGCTTGCCGGAGGCCAACTCATGAACCGCTCGATCCCCATCCGCGTCCTGTGGCCCGACGACATGCCCGACGAGAGCGAGCGGGCGAACGCGCGAGCGAACGCGCGAGCGAACGCGCGAGCGATGATCAATAAGCAGTGGGGATCGCTGTTCGTGGGAGTGCTGGCCGATCGTACGGTAGAACGTCGACGTGCGCGTTGTGAGAAGTGCGACGCCACCTGGTGGGTCTACGAGGTGCTGCCGCTTGCGGAGCGTACGGGATCGCGGGTCACGGTTCTGTCGCTCTCCACCGAAGAGCAGGGCCAGTGCCCGTTCTGCGACATGCCGGCCTGCATCGCCGAGATGCAAGCGCCAGCCGTCCGTGAGGTGGTCGCGGCCATCGCCGACACACCGCTCGTGCACGAGCTTGCGGTCGCGGCAGACCTCGCACAGCAGGACGGCCGCACGACGCACGAGCAGACGAGGCACCCCGGCGACGCGGCGCTGATCGACGTGCTGCTGCGGGACGCTCACATCAGCTATGACTCCACCCAAGACGCGCTGCGTATCAAAACGTCTGCCATCCCGCGGAGCCGTCTCGAGCGTCTCGCGGAGCTGGCTGAGACCCTCGGCAGGAAGACGCGCGAGCGGCTTGCTGAGATCGCGCGGGTCAAGGTCGTGCGCTCGCGCGAGGCCCTCCACGCGGCAGCGCAGTCGGTCGTGGACTTGCGACGTCGTGTCGGTCGTGAAGCTGACGTCGACGTCGTGCTCGCCGATGCACAGGCACGTCTCGACCGCGACCAGATCCACCCGTCCCCCACTTGGTGCGACGCGATGCTGGCGGAGGTGGAGCGCGAGCGGGCAACACTCGCCAACATGATCGAACGAAGTCGACGCGGATAAGCGATGACCACCATCAAACACCTAGGGAACGATCTCTACATCGTCAGCTACGACCCTCCGGTGACGGCAGGGCAGGCCGATCCGTCCAAGCTCGCCGACCTGTTCCAGCACCGCGAGGTGCTGAGCTGGAGCCCGGACACGGAGCCCTGCCTCGTCATCCGCGAGCGGGCGATCGGGGACGCGCCGGTGCAGCGCGTCTCCATGGTGTTCCACGCGTTCGTCCAGCTCGGGGAGCCGACGCATGGGTAAGCGAAAGCTGCAAGCGCTGCGCAGGCTCGCGGCGCACGAGCAAGGCGGGCGGTGTGCCTACTGCGGGCAGCCCATGGGGCCCGCCGAGGATTGCCGCCGCACGAGCGAGACCGCGGACCACGTCGTGCCGGTCAAGCTCTGCAACACCCGCAAGGGCGCGACGGTGGGTCGCGCTAGCGTGGCTGCATGATTCCCTGGTGGATCGCGTTCGGTTTCATCCTCGCTGCAAGCGCTGCCTCCTACATGGCTGGGCGCTACGGCGGTCGCTACGATGCGCTGTACGAGAGCCGGCAGACCGTGCGGGAGGTCGTGACGGTGTGCGAGTTGGCGAGCGATCAGGGAACGGCACCGCGGTCGCGGTGCTAGCTCTTGCGCATGCTCCACGTCGCTCTCGCCTTCGTGCTCTCGGTCGTCGACGCCTTCTCGTGTTGCGATGACGCGGGCTCGCCGAGCTCGTGCCGCGTGATCGTCGACGTCGCCGACTCGAGCGTGTGCGACCATGCGGCCGAGTGGGCGTTCTGTCAGATCGACGGCCCGCTCGTCATCGCGTGCGAGCCGGTCGAGCTCTACTGCTGCGCCGAGACGTCGCGCGTCGGCTGGCTCGACGCTTGCGAGGCGTACATGCCGGGCACGCGGTGCGGCGGCGTGGTCGTCGGCAAGCTGTGAGGTGAGGCGATGGAGCAGACCGGCCCGACGCGTTGGTGCTTCCGCTGCCGCTCGCATGTCGACGCGAGCGGACCGTGGTCGCACGTCTACGGCCGCTACACGTGTCCGGCGTGCTCGCTCGACACCACGCCGCGGCGTCACAACTTCGGTCCCGCGCCGACGCTCACGCAGCCTGACGAGCCTCGCGTCGAACAACACGCGAGACTCGTGCACGTCGACGGTCCGCGGCCGCCTCGCGTGCGCTCGTTCGGTTGGGGCATGGGCATCGAAGACGAGACCGCGGTCGAGCGTCGCAAGCGTGAACGCGCGAACGCCCGAGCACGCAAGCGGCGTGCTCGGGCGAGGAAGCGAGCGAAGCAGAGGGCTACTCGCCGTCGTTCGGCAGTGCGATCAAGGTCGGGCTGATCACCTTGCCGATCTCGCGCAGCAGCTTGCGCACGCGGGCACGCTGCTCGGGATCTGCGGAGAGGTGGAACACATCGGTCACGTAGCTGTTGGCTGCGGTCAGCAGGTCATGCAGCTTGCCGAGCTCGCGCAGCATCTGCTCACGTTCGGCTTGGCGCTTGGCTTGTTCGACGTCCATCGCCGCGGCGTGCTCCCGCACGAGCTCGTCGTACTCGCGTCGCGCGTCGGCGAGCGCGACCTTGACGGCCTTCGCCTCATCCGAGCGCGCGGCGAGACCTTCGACGGTTCGCATGAACGCGCAGTACGGAGGCTGGCATGCTCGCCGTGGTCGCCGTGGCTTCCGAGCAGCCGAGCAGGCTGTGGCCGAGGACGAGGACGAGCAAGGTGAGCAGCGCGGCGAGCACGAGCCGGAGGAACACGGAGTCGATGTCTTTCATGGCTTGTCCTTGGCGATGGCGCGGAGGCGCACCGTAGCATTCTGGCCCCGCCCTCCGCTCACGAGCTCGACGCCCTCGATCACGTCGCGCTGCACCATCGCGTAGATCGAGCTCTTCGCGCTGGCCTCGGACGCGTAGTGGTGCTGGCCCTTGAGCAGCTGCACCAGTCGCTTGATCGGCATCTCGCCGTGGTAGCGCAAGGTCTCGCGGATCGCCTGACATGTCGAGCGGAACGGGGTGAAGCGCCCGTTGCCGCCGGCATCCGCGAAGGTCTGCTGCTCGATCCGCAGCTGGCCTCGGAGCGCCTTCGAGACCCTTCGCTCGCGCGCGGGCTTGACGAGCTCGTAGAGCGGGTCGCTGACCTCGGTGCCGTTCCAGGGGCCGTGCACGCGGAGCACACCGATCCCGAGCTCGGACGCGACGTGCAGGCGGAACGGCGAGTAGACCAGGCCGTTCGGGATCGCGATGCTGCGAAGGTTCGCGTGGCCGCGCCAGCCGTGCGCCTGCTCGAGCACGTCGAAGCCGAACTGGCGCTTGAGCTCGACCACCCACAGCACCGGGCCTTGGACCGCTACGATGTCGGCGACGGGGCCAAGGCGAGACTGCACCTCTTGGTAGACCGTCCAGCCGCGAGCGCGCAGGGCCTCGACGACGACACGGCCGATCTCGACTTCGGACTCGGGCTTGCGGGATGGCATGGGCTACTCCGGCATGGGGTCGGGCTTGGCGAGCTCGGCGTTGGTGCGCTCGAGCTCGGCCTCGATGTCTTGCTCGGTCCACCCGACCGCGACCAGCCAGGCATGCTTGCCGTGCTGGTGCCACGCGCGGTGGCAGCCTGCCGACATCGGGACGATGTCGGCCGCGTCACCTCCAGCGCCGCGGCTCGTGGTGTGGCTCGGGTCCGAGAAGCCGCCGGTGCAGTCGGGGTGCTGCTTCGGCGCGCGCGTGCATGCGCAGTCCATGCACCTGATCGCGGCGACGCGCTCAGGCGTCCCGAAGTGCTCGACGCGCTTCTTCTCGGCGCGCGCCTTGTTGACCTTGCGTAAGCGCTTGCGTGGTTTCGCAGACTCGCCGCCTGGCTCGCGAGCGCGCTGACGCTGCCGGGCCTTCGCGGCGCTCCGATCCCTCCACGCGCGGAGCTTCTCCGGGTTGTCGACTGGCAACTTGCACACCAAGTTGCCGTCGTCGGCGTAGTGGCAGCAGATGACGTTGGACCCGGTCGGCGGGTTGGAGCCGCCGAGAATGAGGGAGAGAACGAGAGTGAGCATCTAGACTGGGCCATCGCCCACGAGCGCGGAGCCGCAGATGCGCGCCCGGGCGGCGAGGGTTCAGCTGGCGACCGCGGCTCGCGTCGCACGGGCTTTGATGACGAGCGTGTCGCCTTCGACCCACGCGAGGTCGTGCCTCGGAGCGACCAGGGCCACTTCACGATCGACGATGAAGATCGTGTCGCTGCCGACGCCCGGCAACCCTTCGATTTCGACTCGCGCGTGCGCGATCGGACGCGAAGCGTCCGAACGGCTTGCGGTGACGACGAGCCGCGCCGGTGTTGCGTGCGGTGGGATGATGGTGCCGTCCGGAACGGTGATCGGGGAGGAACTGAGGTTGAAGTAGAAGGTCTTCATGATCGATGATCCTAACGTGCACGAATCTTGCCGGTCATCGCGTCCGCGATGAAGTTGGCTCGCCCGCCGACTTCGCGGGCGTAGGCGATGAGCTGGTCATCGAGGAAGGTCTTCATCGATTCGCCTCCGAGCAGACACGCTTCCTCGTAGCCGCGTCGGAACGCGGTGCTCGGACGCCATGCGCCGAAGTGCTGGCCGAGCTCGGCACACCACGGCGCGAGTTCGGGATCCTCCGACTCGATCGTGGCGGGGTCCTCCATGCTCGCATGTCGGATGCAGGCGAACGCCCACCCGATAAAAGCCGGGACGTCGCGGGGAGTGAGAACGGTTTGCTGTGTTTGCATGTTTGTCCTTGCGGCTTGGCGCCGCCCTCGACACCCGAGCGAGCTCGAGCAGCGAGGGCGGGGCGAGGCCCCGGCGTGTCAGATCGTGGGGTTGTCGAGCCACCCCCGAATGAACGTCTCCATCTCGTTGATGCTCGAGCAGCGCACGTTGCCAGGCACTCGCACGATCACCGACTCGCGCGTCTGGAGACGCGTGAAGCGGAATCCCTCCGAGCCTCGCTCGACCGAGTACTCGACACCGTTGTGCGAGCACACCCACCGCGTCGCGTGGTCCCACATGTGGATGCCCGGCTCGATGGGCGCGAGCGCGGGTTGACGACCCGCCTTCTTCGCCGCCGCGATCTCGGACTTGGTCTCCTTGATCTTGCGCGAGATGCTGCCGGGCAACGTCTTCGAGCACTCCGCGCCAAGCTCGATCTGGCGCTCGCCCTTGGGTCCCGCCCAGAACACGAACGTCATGCCGAGCCCGCGACCGCACAGCGCACACACGCCACGCTCGTGTCCGCGACTCACGTCGCGCACGTGCCGAAGCACGAAGGGGCCCTCACCGATCACCGACTCGATCTCGTTGACGCTCCGCATGACTCCCCAACCATGCGTCATCCCGTTGCCGGATGCAATAGGTTTGACGCCGAAACTTTGTGACCCGTCGCACGCTCCGCGGACCTGCCCCGATCTGACACTCCTACCCACGCCTACACACAGATCTGGATCGTTCGGCCAACAAAACTAACCCCAGCCTTTTTCGTGTTTTTGCTCACGGCGCGATTTCGCGCGGCATCTTTCCGCTTGCGTCCGGCATGCGAGCGGGCTAGGGTGGCGAGCGTGACCCTCGGACCTCTCCCCGATCGTGTCGTCCGCGCGCTGCGCGGCGAGCCTCCCGTCGACTTGCAGCCCGCGCAAGGCGCGGCAGACGCGCCGCCCGATGACGTGCGAGCGCGTACAACGCGCGTGTTTGACACGGCGATCTGCGGGTCCGTCGACGTCAAGTGGGACGAGAGCCGCGCGTGCTTCGTGGCGACCATTCCCGGGCCCGACGCCTTCGGCTCGCGCCTGCTCTACGGCCCGCGCCAACTGCCGCCCATCGTGGAGCTGACCAACACGACCGCGAGCGTGCCACCCATGTCTGGTGACATGGCATGGTATCCGTGCTTGGTTTCGTCGCCGACGGGTCGCACGTCGCAACAGCTCCCGCCGCGAACGGTGCGCGAGTGGATACATGAATACCGAGACGAGATCGCGCAAGCGCTCGCACGGTACGGACGCGACCAGGACACCAATCCCCCGTATCAATCGACGCCGCGCCAGACCGGGCTCGGCTACCAAGCGCTGTGGTCCGCGGGCTCGGAGCCGTCGCGCGTCACGGCGGTGGGCGGGAGCAAGTGCGAGGCGCTCGGCTTCGCGGGGTCGGAGCCTTCGCGCTACAACCTGCGTCAACTGTGCGAGGAGATCGGCTCGGCGGAGCAGGTCACCCCGTCGCGGTGCCCCGACTGCAACGACTCGGGCGTGCTCGCGGGCTTCGGGTTCGGGACGAGCGAGAACGCGGTCGATCGGCCGTGCCACTGCTCGCCGCCGAAGGATGAAGGGCCGAGCGAGTGGACGGTCATCGATCGACGTTGCACCTACCAGGGCAACGACGGGTCGCCGTACGAGCGATGGAACGTCGACGTCCGCAAGGGCGAGCGCGTGCGGAACTTCGGCGTCTACGCGAGTCAGCACGGCACCGTGGTCGAAGACCTCGCGGATCGACGCGGTATCGACTACGTCGTGCGAGTGAAGGGCGAGCACTGCGTCGACATGGCGATCGCTCGCCTGCTCTGCGGGCTGCGGGACGGGAGCATCGTGCCATGACGAAATACACTGCGACGTGGGCAGGGCTGTCCATCGAGATCATCGGTATTCCGGATAAGGTAAGTCCGCGAACTAAAATCAAGACCACAGGCTCGGGCAAGACTGTGCGCACGACATTGCCGGGCCCGAAGTTGGTAGCTTGTCTGGTCGACTGGACTTTGCCTGTCAACGAGCAGCTTCTTTTTCACCTGGAAGCGGGAACGACCGCCGCTTTCACGCTTTACGCGGACGAGCGTCCGGTTGTCGTCTTTGAAAACGCCGCTCTCGTTCGCGCGCAACCGTACGGCCTTGCGTGGACGTGGGCGTTTGATAGGACTTGTGAGGTGTCGCCATGACGTGGACGATCGAAGCGCTGAACCGCGAGCACCCGTTGCCGGAGGGCTGGGGCTGGGAGCTGTGGGAGAACGGCGACACGTCCAAGTATCCCGTCGCTCAGCGCCCGGACGGAACCTACTGCGCGCAGCTCTACGGCGAACGACTCGTAGCGGTCGACTCGAGCGGCGAGTACCGCGGGGAGTTCGCCGGCTTCATGCACGTCGGCAAGTCGCTGGTCCCTCGGTACCGAACGATCGAGACGTGGAGCTGCCCGGATGGGCGGAGGTTCGAGCGATGACCGACGAGAACGACGCTTGTCGAGTGGCGCCACCGACGTGGACGATCGCAGATGGCCACCGCTGTCTCGCCGACGACTGCTGCACACGAGAAGAGCGCATCGCCGAACGAGAGCGTGTGCGCAAGCGGGCAGCGTCAGCAACGGCGCCGATCGACGTGGTCGTGCAGACGAGGTCCGTGGCGGCGCCCGGCTGCATCGAGTCGCTCCGCGAACGGCCTCTCAACGAGCGTGATCAGACGGCGCTCGTTCGCTGGCTCGTCGACGCTTGCGAGGTCGCTCTCCACAACTGCGAGGTGCTGCTCTGCGCCGATGACATCGTCGGGCAACTGCACCGCACGCCCGAGCGCGATCAGCAGCTCGTGGGCATCGCCCACGACGAGCTGGCGAGGCTCGGTGTCGCGGAGCACGTCAACGTCATGCTGGTGTTCGACGAGGTGGGCTTGACCGGCTTGAAGGCGCAGGCGAGGGACGAGCGCTTGCGCGACGACGTGCGTGCGGAGGCCGAGCGGAGGGACGAAGAGATGGAAGCCCCCGTCGCGGTGCAGCTACTCCGAGACCTGCGCCGCCACTTGATCTACGCCGCGGTTCGCAGCTCGCAGTGCGCCGAGCTGATCGACCGCCTCACTCTCGCGCTCGCCCGAGCAGGAGCCCTGACGTGACCGACAAGCGAGAAGCCCTGATCCGTCAGCTATTCAACACCTTGCTTGCCGCCCCTGCCACGCGCGACGAAGCGCTGCGCGAGGCGACGACCTTTGTCGACGAGGCGATGAAGCTCGCGCGCGAGGGTAAGCGGAAGCGGGTCAAGCTGAAGTGCACGACGTGCAAGCACGGACAGGCTCACGGCCCCGGCGGCTCGCGTCGTTGCGAGCTGGCCTCGTACGAGCTGGTCTACGGTGACGAGCCGCCTGGATGGTGTCCGCTGCGAGGTGCGCCTACTGAAGAGACGAGCCCGGAGACTCGCCCGTCGTTGCTGTCTCCCGAGCAGTTGTTCTCGGACGCTCTCCCGCTCGTCGTGAGCGAGCAACTTGCCGAGGTCGCTCGGAAGGTCGGCACGAACGCGGTCGAGATCGGCATGCCGTACCAAGACGCGGGCGGGCGCTGGTTGATGGATCTGCGCGGCGGCTCGGTGCTGAGCTTCAAGGGCGAGCAGGAGGCGCGGAGCTTCGGCGGTCGGTGGGATGCGCAGCGGGAGAACACCCCCCCGTCGTGGTGCGAGATCGTTGGCGACATGCTGCGCGTGCGAGACGTCTATGACTCGTCCGTGTGCGTGCTCGACCTGCGCGAGGTCTCGTTCGTTCGGCGTCTCGCTGACGAATACTCAGACGGCACCGCGACCGTGTGGATCGTGCTGCGCGTTGGCGAGACACTCAAGCTCGACTTGCCGATCGCCGCGGACTACGAGCGCGTCGCCGATCACGTCGCGTCGCTGCGAGGTCGGACATGAGTCGCAGCGCGTACAATCTGAGTCGCTCCATTCGACTCGCCCACGGGCTCGAGCCAGCGACGCTGGCGATCGAGCTATGGGGGTGGTGTCGCTCGTGCCCGATGTGGCGAGGCACCTGCGACAACGGCCTGATCGTCCAGTTACTCGAGGGCGACGACGAGCGCGTCATCGCGGGAGGTGAGCCGGATGGCGCAGGTCCGATCGGGTATATCGAGACGACATCCGGCGCGCTTCGGTGGCCTTGCATGCTTGCTCGCGCCGTCTCTGCGGCGCTGAACTGCGTGCCAGTGCTGGAGGTGGGAACGTGAGCACGCTCGCGGACGTCGACGAGCACGTCGCAGCCGCGGCCGAGGTTGACGCGCACGCTAGCTCACGCCGAGTAAGTCGAACGAACGGGCATGCGCCACCACTGGGTGAGCATGCCCGTTCCTGTTCCACCCGCCCTGCATCTTCCGTTTCTGTCTGACGAGCTGCGCGATGAAGCCGGACTCTTGTGTCTACGCATTCGACTCGGCTTCGTCGAGCCCGATGACGAAGCGACTGCTGATCGCCTCGCCGAGCTCACCGCACTCAACGAGCAAGCTCGCCTCCGTGTCGAAGCCGAACGTGAGAGCGCGCGTCAGCAGCGGCCCGCATCGATCACTGGCGAGCTCGCGGCGTCGGTTGTACGCTAGTCGCAATGACTCGCCTTCTCATCTCCCTCACCCTCCGCGCCTACTACTCGCTCACGTCGCCGATCGAGCAAGAGCCCGTGGAGTCTCTCGTCTGCAAGGTCGGCGGCTGCTGTGACTGCAACACCGTGAGCAGCACCGGCACGCAGATGTGCATGGGCTGTTCGGGCGCGAGCTCGGCCGGCGAGTGTGCGACCGGCGAGACCTTCATCGACTGCAAGGGCGGCTGCTTCGTGTACGGGGGCAAGTTCTCGTACAAGCCCGGCAGCACCTCGTTGCCGAGCGCTTGCAAGTAGGTGCTCGCTACTTCGCGCCGCGTGCTTCAATGAGCACGCGGCGTTTCTTCGCCTGACGTTCTTGGAGACGAGCCCGAGCACGTGGCGTTTCGCCGCCCTCGGTCTCGCGCAGGTCGTCGAGCTCGAGCAGGTCGTCGAGCCGAGC
>ERZ650311.474-NODE-474-length-25708-cov-10.560714_pt1 | contig 25708 bp, 17 predicted proteins | sample MGYA00376247_ERZ650311 | MGnify/ENA primary metagenome ERZ650311 (study PRJEB26733, sample SAMN07839324) | wastewater metagenome | biome: small river; feature: stream; material: water | place: USA: North Carolina | collected 2016-07-28 ...
TTGGCACCCTGAACAAGCTTTATCTCGAGAATCCGGCGATGTGGCAGCGCGATCATGAACGCGAGGGTTTCACCTGGATCGATGGCGGGTATGCCGACGCGAACCTGCTGAGTTTCTTGCGTTGGGATGACGCTGGCAACCCGATTGCGGTCGTGATCAACTTTGCGGGTCACCCGCATCACGATCACGTGCTCGGTCTGCCTTTTGCCGGCCACTGGGATGAGATTCTCAACACCGATGCTGCCGAATTCGGCGGTTCAGGCGTTGGCAACTATGGGCGAATCAACGCCGATGGTGCCGGCAGCCACGGTCAGCCTCATTCGGCGCGCATCTCGGTGCCGCCGCTCGGCGCTGTGTGGTTTAGACCAACCCGCTAATAAAGCTTTCAAAAAAGAATTGGGCGGTCGCTCAAGGAGTGACCGCCCAATTGCTTTATGCGTTACTTGGTGACTTTAACCACAGTTTTCTTGGTCTTGCCGTCTAGGACGGTAGTCACGGTCTTGGCTCCCACCGAGGTTGGGAACTGGAATTGCTCGTTAGCCGAAGCCATGCGTCGGGTGAAGGTGCCCAAGCCACTGATTGTGATCTTCACACTCTTACCCTTCGCATCAGTCACGGTAACGAGGACCGACTTGCGGTCACCGAATGCAGTCACTGCTGCGACTGGAGCCGACCAGGTCAGCTGAGTCACCGACGAAACAGGTAGACCGTTGTTGACATCGACGACTGCCGAAACAGTCTGCACTCCAGCAACACCTGCAGCGTTAGAAGCCCAAGCGGTAACCTGTCCCGACTTGTCTGTGACGCCGAAAGGCGAAACCGTACCGACACCGTTGGTAACGAACTGCACGGTTGCTCCGGCAAGCGGCGCTCCCTTTGAGTCCTTGACGGTGTAGGTAAGAGCCTTCTTGGCATAAGCGCCGACCTTGTCACTGGCTGAGCCCGAGATGGTAGGAGCGTTTGCAGCTGGCTCAACAAAGTGAGCGAGGAGCATGTCCACCGCTTCCTTGTCGGCTACGTGTGGCTTGATGTTCGTGCCAATTTCGTTGCCAGCACCAACCGAAGGTGGTGCGTTCAAGTTGCTTGGAGTTGCCTCTCCCTTTGCGTTGGTGTTGGTCAACACGAAGGTGACGCGACCGTTGCCGTCTGTCTTCTTTGCTGGCAAGACGGTTTCGCCGCCGCCCGCACAGTTGTCTCGCGGCACGACAATCGAGCCGTAGCTAAAGGTCGCCTTTGAGCAGCTGTAGTTCGCGTTGACGATCAAAGACACATCCTGGTTAGCCATCGGCATCTGGTTTTCGTCGGTGACAACGTAAGTCAGTGCAAAGGTGCTGCGGACCGGGATGAACTTGACATAGGCACGAGTGTCTGCGTCACGGTACTGCCAGATGCCGTCCCACCAAGAGGCGTCAAACGAGTTGTTCAACAGGCTCTTGTCAAGGCGGATGTGGACGTACTTGCCCTTGTTGTCCTTGTCGATGTTTGGCGCACCGTAGTTGCCCGAGGTCACTGGTGGCTGCGTGATGTGTAGCCACATGGTGTCGCGGGTTTCGGTGATCGCACCAACGCTCGCCTTGAAGTCACCGACAACGTCACCCAAACCGCTGGTGTTATCGCTCCACTCGCCTAGGTTGCGGCGAGCCGATTCTGCTGATGCGGATGAGGTGGTGTTGACCAGCGTGAACGAAACATCGCCGCTTGAGTCAGTGGTTCCAGTTAGCGTCGAGCCAGCGTTCTTGACTACTCCGCCGACTGTCCAGGTTGCGGCACCCGCGATGGTTACAGTGACTGTGGTGTTTGCCATCGGCGCATTGTTCGCACCGGTCACGTTGTAGCTGAGGGTGTAGCTCTCACCATAGGTCAGATACTTGAGATAGATCGTGTCGTTAGCCGACTGGTTGCAGCAGTGACCAGGAGCCCAACCCCACGCAGCAGGTGTCAAGAAGGCGTTCTGCTTGCTGACGTTCTTCAGACGAATCTGTGCGGTTGCTGGCACGTTTTGTGGCAACTGATCGCTAACCACGTGACCCCAAATCCAATCCACGTCCTGAGTTACTCCCTGAGCTGCTCCGTGGATACTCGGCTTGAATTCCCACTTGTAGGTGGTGTTTCCAGCTGGGTCGGTCCACTGAGTTAGGTCAGCACGACGGTTCTCTGAGTTGGTGTTGGTGTTGATAACGGTGAACGAAACATGGCCTGACGAGTCGGTGGTTCCGTTCAGGGTCTGAGTCGTGTAAGCGGTTCCACCGGCAGTCCAGGTGACGTTGTTGTCTGGCACCGTGACAGCTAGGTCGACAGATGCGTTGGCGACAGGGTTTGATGACTGGTCGGTGACCGTGTAGTCCAGAACGAAGGTCTGACCCTTGGTCATGTAGCGCACGTATGGATGCGTCACATTGTCACACCACCAAGAACAGGCTAGAAACTCCGTTGTTCCAGCTGGATCCAGTTTGCGGTCAGCAGAGTCCAAAGCAATTCGGTAAGAGGTGATCGAAGGACCGTTGTTTACCGGCACCAGTGCAGCGCTGGTTGCGCCGTTGAACGCTACATCGTCAAAGTAGAAGTCTGTTGATGCGCCCGTGTGGCCGAAGTCATAAACCATGTTGGCTCGGTTGTATGAGATCGAGCTGCTAAACGAACCCGAGGTTGGGGTAGCGAAGTCGAAAGTCAAAACCTGCCAACCCTGGCTTGCTGCGGTTGCGGTCTTCACTACTGCGTTGCCATAGTTGTTGTCAGTGACGACAAGGGCTACGGTCTTTCCGGCAGCAGGTGACCAGAAGTTCATGGTCACGGTCTTGTCAGCGTCTGAGATCAGGCTAGAACCGTCAGCGATCGAACCAACCGCAATGTTTGAAGTTGCATTACCCATGTGGGCCTTTACACCGATGGTTCCGGCCGAGCCGCCAGCAGGCAGTCCAGTAGCGCTGTCGACATAATTGCCCCAGGCACTGTTGTCGTTGGCGCTGGTATAGCCAAGCATGTTTGCCCAGCCATTCATGCCCGCGGTGTTGGACTCGTAGTTGAAGTTGGTTGACGGCACGAGCGGGTAGTTGGTTCCGCCATTGAATGCCGCGTTGTCAAAATAGAAGTCGGCTGATGTCACCTGTGAAGCGGTGTCGTAGTCAATGTTGGCTTTGCTGTACGCGATCGCCGAGCTGTAAGTTCCAGTGGTTGGCGTCGTGAAATCGAAGTAAAGCTTTTGCCATCCGACAACAGTGGTCGCCGAAGCATTGACGGCAATCGCGTTTCCATAGTTGCTGTCGGTCAGCGCCATTGAGACAACCTTGCCAGCTGCAGGAGCCCAGAACGAAATGGATGCGGTCATCGTGCCCGCACCGATTAGCGAGTCAGTCGAGGCAATGGAACCAACGGCGGTATTGGAAACCGCACCGTTGCCCATGTGCGCCTTAACAGCCACCGCTCCTACGCCAGAGCCACCAGCTGGCTGGTCGTTAACGAAGTTTCCCCACGCGCTGTTGTCGTTTGCGCTGCTGTAGCCAAGAACGTTAGACCACCCTGCTTGGCCGGTGGCCTCGCTGTCGTATGTGAAAACCGTTGCCGGGGACGCGATAGTCGCGCTTGCTGGCATAGCCCCGAAGGCCAGAGGGCCAGACGCGGCAAGAGCCAATGAAATGAACCGCTTCGCGATTCTGTTGAGAGAGAACACTGGACTTTCCTTTCAGCTTTATCCGTATGGCAACAGCGTCCAGGCGTGCGCACAGGACTCAGTCACCTTGGAGTGCGCACACACGTCCTTGCTCATAAGGTATCAATGGAAAATGATTTCGTGAAACCGATTTCAGAGAATTAACTAAATCGTGACATATTGGGAACACGCTTATAGAAAAAGGGGTTGCAGCCACCCGTGGGACTGCAACCCCTTCTCTTTTGGATCTTCAGGTCACCCGACTACGACTCCCCCTGAAACAGAATTCTTGGCGATAATCTCGCGGTATGCCAAAGCGCTGTTCTTGAGAGTGCGTTCCAGTGTGTCGAAATTGACGTGAACAATTCCAAACCTCTTGGCATAGCCCTCGGCCCACTCGAAGTTGTCCATGAGTGACCAGGCGAAGTATGACTTAACCGGCACCCCAGCTTCGATCGCAGCGCCAACACTGTCGATGTGAGCGGCTAGATAGGCGACGCGACGCTCGTCTTTGACTACGCCATTCTCGTCAGGCTCCTCGTCAAATGCAGCGCCGTTCTCGGTGATGGCAATGTCGTTAGTGTCGGGCCAATCGGCTTTCACGCGAACCAATAGGTCCTTGAGGCCACCTGGAGTGACCGGCCAACCCATGTCGGTGAATGGAGCTGGCGGATTGCCCTTTTCTCGCTGCGGGAACGGGAATGGGCCAAACTTCATCGCTGGATGACTGTCTTCGTCAGGGTTAGCGAGGAACGAGTCCGAGTAGTAGTTGATTCCGAGAAAATCCGTGTCCACCCGCAGCATTTCGTTGTCACCTGGAAGCACCAACTTTTCGAGACGCTCGCCGTGATACTCGACCAGATTCTGCGGGTATTGACCTGTCGTGTACGCGTCGATCCACCAGCGATTGAGCTGCGCATCCATCAAATCGGCAAGCTCTTTAACCTCGTCTGTTGCATCGTCTGCGATGCGGTAATTGGTCATGTTGACCGCAATGCCGGTGCGAATCGCTGGATTGATGTCCTTCATGGCTCGCGATGCGTAGCCATGAGCGAGCGCAGTGTGGTGAGCCGCGGCTAGAGCTGAATCGATGTTTCTCACTCCCGGCGCATGCACGCCAGACATGTAGCCCAACCACGACACGCACCACGGTTCGTTGATGGTTAGCCAATTCGTGATGCGATCGCCGAACCTTTCGACTACCGCGCCGGCGTAGTCGGCAAAACGGAACACTGTATCGCGATTGGCCCATCCACCTTTATCTTCCAGCGCTTGTGGCAGATCCCAGTGATAGACCGTGGCCATTGGCTCGATTCCGGCGCCGAGCAATTCGTCGACGAGACGGTCATAGAAGTCAAAACCACGCTCCTCGCGAACGAAATCGCCGCGTGGGAACATGCGTGGCCAGGCAAAGCTGAAGCGGTATGAGTTCACGCCGATTTGCCTCATCAAAGCAACGTCTTCTCGGTACCGGTGGTAGTGGTCGCAGGCCACGTCGCCGTTCTCGCCGTTGACGACCTTGCCGGGAGTGTTGCAGAAGGTATCCCAGATCGATGGTCCTCGCCCGTCAAGGTGCGCGGCTCCTTCAATCTGATAACTAGAAGTGGCTACACCCCAATTGAAGTCGGCTGGAAAACTGTTCACCGCTGCTACCTTCCTGAAACTACTCTTTCGAAAAAGAGGACTGGTTCATGAACGATGACTGATTTGGTTCGGGGATCTCTTTGTGCGAAAAGATCCCCGAACACATGACTTCATCACCATTCGTAATTGTGAAATCATGCTTTCATCCATGGAACATGAAACCGATTTCACAATAAGTAGATTACACGCGCTTAGATTGCCGTATATCAAGCCAAAAACCCCGTGCAAGCGATTTCGTTAGCAAAGCGTTACTGCTTTGAAATACGTCAAAAAGAGGTCGTTTTTCTTTCATGCTAGTTTGAGTGTGCAACCGCTTCTACGCCCTGTCATACTTCGAGAGAAATCATGTCAAAACAACTGCTCTGGTCCTTGGAATTTGATAACGCCCAGGGCACTCCGCCAAATAGCGATTTTTGGAACCACGACATCGGCGATGGCACAAATAACGGCATTCCAGGATGGGGAAACCAAGAACGCGAGTTCTACCTTGATTCGGCAGTTGCTGAAGATGGGCTGGGCAATTTGGTTATCCAAGCACACAAAGTCGGCGTTGAAGACGACGATGCCAACACAGAGCTCGACTGCTATTACGGCAAGGCCGAATGGACGAGCGGCAAAATCACAACTTTGGGCAAAGTGTCATTTCAATACGGGCGCATCGAAGCTCGGATTCGCATGCCTCAAGGAAACGGAACCTGGCCAGCTTTTTGGTTGCTAGGAACCGACATTCGTGAAGTACCCTGGCCAAGCTGCGGCGAAATTGACATCGTCGAAGTAAAAGGTTCCGAACCAAGTGGAATCTTCGGCACTCTGCACGGTCCTGGCTACTCCGGTGACAAAGGCAGCGGCGTGATCACAGACCTCGGTGAAGAAAGCTGGAAAAACTTCAACACCTACGCGATCGAATGGCGAGAAGACCAAATCCAGTGGTTCTTGAATGACCAACTCTTTTTGACACGCACGCCGGCTGATGTTGCACCGAATGAGTGGGTCTACAACAAGCCTTTCTACATGATCTTGAACCTCGCCATGGGCGGAAACTTTACGGGAGACATTGACCCTGCGCTGACCCACGCCAAGCTTGAAGTCGATTGGATTCGCCACTATTCCCTCGACGGCATTGGTCAAAATTGGCAACACAGGTAGCACGCATTGCTGAGCTAGCTAAAAGACTTGTTGGCCCAGTTTTAGCAGTTTCTGGACTAATCACCGTTCTCGGTGCCGTCGCTTCGGGTGCGACCCCAGCTCCTACCGCCAGCACGGGTCAGCGCTGCACAATCGTTGGCACCGCGAATGCCGATCTGCTCTCGGGCACATCCAAATCAGATGTAATTTGCGGACTTGGCGGCAACGACCGACTACTAGGCCTCGCTGGCGATGATGTCCTAGACGGCGGTGCGGGCAACGACTTGCTTGACGGAGGATCTGGAACAGACCTGCTAATTGGAGGCGCCGGCAGCGACACCTTGGTTGGTGGTTCTGGAAGAAACGTATGTGTCTTCGAAAAGTTAGACAAATCCCGCCTGTCTTGCCTTCAGATGCCGTTGCCAGCCGCTATCAAGACATTGCAGCTGACCGCTGGAATCCCGACTGCTAAGCCGAGCATTTCACCTTCTTCTGCTCCGACCGCAACCCCTGGCCCGATGCCGACCAACTCGACCTCGCCAACTCCAAGCCCAACGGGTTCAGCTTCACCTTCGCCGAATCCAACCTCTGGCGGTGGTCAAAATCAGACAGGTGTTGTGCTTGATTTCGAGACTTCAATTGCCGGTCAAACCTCAATCGATTTCGGGGGTGAAAACTCGGTGGTTACCGCTGAAGCGTTACCGGCCGGTTCAGCTTCTTCCCACGCTCTAAAGACACGCAAGGGAGATCTTGCGTGGTCCGGAATCACATTTTTCGTGAATCCCGGCGGCTCCGCCGTCAGCCAAGCTTCCATGACTATCTCGGCAAAGGTATGGTCAGCTGACGCTGGCAAACGCCTTCGACTCAAAGTCGAGAGCTCTGCAAACGGAGCTATTTCGGTCGAAACCGATGCCATCACATCGGCATCCGGTTGGCAGACGCTGAGCTGGAATTTCTCTAGCCCTGCAGCCGGCACGACGCCCTTTGCTAGCGGAAATTTGTATGACAAAGTGACGCTGTTCCCCGAATTTGGGTCTACGACGCCAGGGGCCGTCTATTGGTTAGACGATGTGCGGATGCCGGGCGCGATCGTGGCAAGCACTGGTCAACCCTCGCCTCCCCAGCCTCCGCAAACACCAAATGGGTCGGCTCTGGCAAGTTTGCACACTCTGGGCAATCTGCTGTGGTCGGACGACTTCAATGGGGCCGCTGGCTCATCCGTTTCAGCACAGGCTTGGAACCTGCGCTACTGCAACCAGACGGGGTCCTATGGCGGCGGAACATGCTACAACTCAGAACTACAGGCTTACATCCCCGGAGCCATCTCGAACGATGGACAGGGCAATGCGGTCATTGCAACCGACAAAGTCTCAGGCACGCCATCAGGCGCGACCTGTGGCATCGCAAACTGTCAATTCACGAGCGGTCGAATGGACACTCAGGGCAAGGTCTCATTCACATATGGCTACATCGAAGCCCGCATGAAGATGCCAACCGGAACAGGCAACTGGCCAGCCTTTTGGATGCTCGGTGACAACATTTCATCGGTTGGATGGCCGGTTTCTGGCGAGATCGACATCGGCGAACAGGGTGGAGATCGTCCCACGCGAGACTCGGCCGCGGTGCACTACTCGACCAACAATGTTGCGAACAGCTGCTGCGGCAACCATGTTTACGACTCGGGCGATATCGTCGGGCAAGCAAATTACGCGAGCGATTTCCACACGTACGGCCTTGTTTGGCTGCCAGACCGACTCGAATTTTATGTTGATCGAGTGAAGTTCTGGTCCCTAGCAAAGAATCAACTGCGGTCGCAGTACTGGGTTTTCGACCAACCGTTCTTCGTGATTCTGAACAATGCCGTAGGCCCATTCGGTGGCAACTATGACGGCAGCTGGATGCAGAGCAAGACGTACGTCGATTATGTGAAGTCCTGGCAGATTGACGGGCTCGGCAGCGTCACTACTCACTAATTCACTCAGTGAGTCAAGGGACAGAGACCCTGAAGAGCCGGGCTACGCAGACTGACGGATGATCAATTCAGTGCTGAGGATGCGCGAATCTGGCTTTTCGCCTGCAATGATTTCGAGCATCGCTTGCGCCGCAGCTTCACCCAAGCCCACGATGTCCTGTTTTACCGTCGTCAATGCTGGTCGCGATGTTTGGCTAACTAGCGTGTCATCAAAGCCAACCACGGCGATATCGTCTGGGACGCGCTTTCCGCGCTCCTCGATTGCCGCGATTGCCGCCATCGCTGAAATGTCATTTGCGGCAAATACGCCATCGATGTCGGGGTTGCTAGCCAGTAGCCGCAGCATAAGGATTTTCGCGCTGTCGAAACTCCAGTTGCCATGAGCAATTAAGTTTTTGTTTAGCTTCACGTTGTTTTCTTTGTGAGCCAGCTCAAAGCCCTTCAAACGGTGCAAACCGGCACTCGTGCCAATGTCACCCGTGATAGTTGCTACGGTCTTGCAACCAATCTTGAAAAGGTGATTAGTGCCCATGTATCCGCCCGCGACGTTATTCGTGTCAACGTAGTGAATGCCGGCTGCACCTACCGATGGTGTGCCGATGACGACAACTGGGACGCCCGATTTGGCCACCTTTCGCACCAAGGTGTCCTTGTGCACCTGAGCGAAAATAACGCCGTCAACCTCGTTGCTTTCCAGGTAGTGGGCGACGGGTCCATCTTCATCATCAAGCGGAGCCACCATTAGGAGAGTCTGCAGGCTATTTTGCATCAGCACACGACTCACGCCCGACGTAACCATTCCCCAGAACGGATCCCCCAACGCTGAAACATCGTCATCAATGACTACGGCAATCAGTCCTGTGCGACCGGTAGAGAGTGCGCGGGCCGCGCGGTTCGGTCGGTACCCGATTTTTTGAGCTGCCTCGAACACGGCAGCAACTCTGTCTGGGTGAACTCGGCTATCACCGTTGAAAACGCGCGAGACGGTTGACTTGCTTACGCCAGCTAACTCAGAGATCTCTGCGTACGTCGAGCGCGAAATCGACGCCTCGGTGGTCACTGCATCCTCGTGAGATGAAATCGGTTTCATGATTATGAAACTTTAGCAGTTGAGCGTTTCAGGGTCACGCTATTCAATGCTTTGTTACGTTGCCAATGCCATCAGCCGAGTAGTAACGAATGTAGTCAATATCGGTCTGGGCTGAATTCAAGGTCGCCTCGGTTGGTCCACCCACGAAATTGCCACCCATAGCAAGATTCACAATGAGATAGAACTCGTGGTCGAAGACCCACACGCGTGGGTCTTGCGAGCCCACATACTCAACTTTGGTCACTTTCTTGAAGCGTTTGCCGTCGATGAACCATGAAATGGCAGTAGGTGTCCAGTCGATTGCATAAGTGTGCCAACCGGCGATGCCCTCTGAATCTAGCTGGCCGACATCACCGATGCTGCCGTTAGGACCGTGAATTGTGCCCCACACGCGGCTTGGTTCTTGACCCTTGAGCTCCATAATGTCGATCTCGCCACAACCAGGCCACGAACGAGTGTCGATGTTTGAACCTAGCAACCAGAATGCAGGCCAAACGCCTTGACCCGTACTGGACTTGATTCGAGCTTCAATTCGTCCGTACTGAAAACCAAGTTTGCCCTTAGTGACAAATTTCGAACTCAACCAATTGCAAGGACCGTAATAGCACTTTTGATTCGCAGCGCCATCCCGCGTTGCACGAATGCTCAAGAGACCGTCTTTGACGGTCGATTGTGAAGCGCGGTAGTACTGCTCTTCATTGTTGCCCCACCCGGGCAAATCAAAGGCGCTGCCATCACCGTCCTGAGGCACCCAAGTGTCGGCGGCCGGCGCAGTTGAATTTGCCGAATCAAATTCTTCAGCCCAGAGCAACTTATAAACCTTCGGTTGATCGCCCGGAACAAAGGGCGACGACAACACCGTGGCAGGTGCATAACCCGATGCCGCAGCGTTTACCTTGAGCTGAAAACGAGATTCCGCATCTGAAGGCAAGAACTTGTATGCGACCGAGACTGCACCCTTCACTGGGCGGCCGTCTTTGAACCACTGGTAGCTCAGTTTCGCTGTCTTTGGCGCGGCAGATATTTTTACTGCCTTAATCACGCTTTTGTTTTGGTCGGCAAACCCAAGCGCGACGGTTGAAGCGAAAACAATCTTCTTCGAGGTCAAAGTGACACCCGAATGCGAGGCCTGGGCCTGGGCGGCTCCCCCGCCGAGCGAAGCCAAACCGAGGATGACAAGACTGACAAGCAACTTCTTGAGCTTCATTATTTGTTTCCTAAAGATAGAAAAACGGGGTGCAGAACAAGCCCGCACCCCGTCGACTTTCGTTAACCTACCTTGACGGTTGCCTTATAGGTCTTTCCGCCAACCACAACGGTTACGGTCTTGACGCCCTTTGAGACAGGCACCGAGTAGCTGACCGAGTTTGTGTCACCAATCTTCTTAGTGACCTTGGCTAGGCCGGTTACATTGACCGCTGCTGACGAACCTGCCGGCCCACCAATGGTGATGGTTACGTTGTACTTGCCCTTCACTGCCTTGGTCGCCGCTACAGCAGAAACGGTTACCGCTGGAGTGTAGAAGTGGAATTCGGTCATGTCGGCAATATCCTTGGCGCCAGCAAGTTCAGGCCAGAACTGGCTGAACACTGCTGCCTTGCCCTCAGGCATCTTCGCGGTCAGAGCGGCAGGAGTCGCTTCACCCTTCGTGTCGCTGTTCTTCATGAGGAATACCGCAGTACCAAAAGCATCGGTTGTTGCGGTCCAGATCGCCTGATCAGCGTCATTTGGCTTCTTTGAGTCGGTTGCATCCTTACCGTCATTGCTGACGCGTCCGTTTGAACCGCTGTAAGCCTTGTTCACGTGAAGTTTGATTTCTTTGTTGGCTACCGGCTTGCCCGAGTCATCCTTCACCGAGTAAGCCATGTATGCCGAGCCACCAATTGGAACGTATGCCTGGCGCACGCCAATTCCCTTCGCGTACCAGCTGTTGGTAACGCTGAAAAGCGTCTCTAGGTCTTCGCGGTGAACCGAGTTGGTGTCGGTAAGCGCCGGAGCCGCAAGGCGAATGCTTGGTGCGTTGGTGGTGCCCGCTACGGTTGCTGAATTCGGCTTGTATAGACGGAACTCGGTGATCGCCGAGTGGTCTGGCTTCTCACCATTGACCTCGGGCAAGATTTGCACGTACAGAGCATTGAGGTCGGTGTTCGAAATCGGCTTGTCGGTCCAGTTAGCCGGCTGCGGCTCACCCTCTGATACATCGTTTAGGTTCACCAGGGTGAACGTGACGTTTCCGAAAGAGTCGGTCTTGCGGATCGGATCTGCCTGGTCGAAAGGAGGCTTGTCGACACCGTTGGTCTTTAGGCCATCCACGGCAACGATCGCGGTCGATCCCGAGTATCCCTTGCCAACTCGCAGCTTGACTGGAGTGTTGACGAATGGGTTGCCGTCTTTGTCAGACACGTTATATGTGACGTTGATTGTCGAACCGGCAGGTGCCCAAGTCACGGTGTATGTAAGGCCCGAACCGAACCAAGTGTTGTCGACCCAGCTGTTAGCCATCTTCTGGTTCTCAGCCTTCTGACTGATCATGCTGTCTTCGATGACCGGCGAGATCAACTTGATGTATGCCTCACCCGAAGCGGTTGCCGCCTGAGCAGGCATAACCGCACCCTGAAGACCGAGGAGCGACAAAGCTAGCGCCAGCGCTGCCCCAAGGCTTTTCTTTGTTGTATTCATTCGTTTCTTTCCTTTGTGTTCGGTGCGATTGATGAAGTCGTTTAGCCCTTGACTGCGCCATCCATGACGCCACTCACGAGCTTTCTGCCTACAAAGATGAATAGGAGAAGAAGTGGAACAGTGGCCAAGAATGCGCCACCCATGTTGAGGGCATAATCCAGCACATAACTTGCCTGCAACTGAGTCACCGCGATCTGTGCGGTGTAGTTCTGCGGAGATGACAGAACCAAACTCGGCCAAAGGAAGTCATTCCAGGTGGCCAAGAAGCTGAAGAGACCGAGCACAAAGCCGCTTTGTCGGATGATAGGCAAAACAATGCTCCAATAGACACGCAGAACGCCTGCCCCGTCGATGCTTGCTGCCTCGAGAAGCTCGTTCGGAACCTGGGCATCGATGATCTGACGCATCCAGAAGACACCGAATGCGGTGACCAGGGCTGGAACAATCAAAGCCATGAGGGTGTCGAACCAGCCGGCCGCTGAAACAAGCATGAACAGCGGAATCACTCCGAGTTGGCTAGGCAGCATCATGGTACCGATTACAAAGAGAGTCATTCCGCGACGGCCCTTGAAGTTGAGTTTCGCGAAAGCGAAGCCAGCTAGCGCCGAAAAGAACACCTGAGCCACAGCCACGACTGTGCCAACAACCACGGTGTTGATCAGTGCTCGGTTGAAGTCAACAACCGAATACACGTCGTTCATGACCTTTAGGAAGTTGTTACCCGGAACCAAGGTAGGTGGGTTCTTCGAGATCTCATCCGAGCCGTTTGAAGCGACCACAAACATCCAATAGAACGGAAAGATCGATGCAAAGGTCACTAGCGCGAGAATCACGTAGCCGATTGGCGACAGCTTGCGCATCTTGTTGCGTCGGCGTAGCAACTTTGAGAATGCAGTGCGTGCCGATGTCGATGGCGAGGTCAATTCGATTCCTCTCTGTCGTCTGCAAGGCGGCGAGTGATCATGAAGTTGATTACCGAGACAATCAAAACGATGACGGTGATCAAGATGCCCACTGCAGCGGCGTATCCCCATTGGTAGCTAGCAAATGCCTGCTCGTAAAGAAACAGCGTCAATGTCGAGAACTGGCGCGATGATCCTCCAGAGAAGCCACCACCGAGAGTCAACGGTTCAGCGAATACCTGAAGGCCGCCGATTGTTCCGACGATCAGAACGAAGGTGATGGTGTTGCGCAAACCAGGAAGCGTCACATAAATGAACTGCTTCCAGGCACTGGCTCCATCCAGCGCGGCAGACTCGTACAGTTCTTCAGGAATCGCGAGCATCGAGGCCAAGAAAATCAGGGCGTTGTAACCCATCCAACGCCAGGTAATCATCGCCGCGATTGCAACGTGGCTGGCAAAGCTGTTCTCAATGAAGTCGACGCGCTGGCCACCAAAGAAAGTGATGATGTTGTTGATCATGCCGAAATCACGACCGAAGAGCTGCCCAAAAACGATGGCAACTGCAAGGACAGAGGTGATGTTTGGCACTAGCAGGACCGTGCGCCAGAAGGTCGCACCCTTCAGGAATCTGTGTCGCAAGATCGCTGCCAAACCAATCGAACCGATTAGCTGCGGAAAAGTCGATAGTGCCCAGATTTCGAGGGTGTTCCTAAGTGCAAGCCAGAAACGATCATCGACTAGCAGGTCTTGAAAGTTCTTGATGCCGATGAACTTGACTTCGCCCACCGGGTCCCAGTTGAAGAACGCGATTGCAGTCGAGTAGACGATTGGCGCTAGTCCAAAGATCAGGAACATCACGAAGAACGGTGCAACGAAGAGGTATCCCCAACGACCGTTGAGTGAGGTCAAACCACCTGAAGCCTTTGCGGCCTTCTGTTTCTTAGGCTTCCAGGGTGAGGGTGCCGACTTGCGTCGCACACCCTCCCCTTTCAAAGCTCCGGTTGCTGCAGTCATCAATTATCAGTTGCTGCCGGTGACGCACTTGTCTTGAGACAGAGCCTTCATGGTGTTGGCCCACGAAACAGCCGATTTTTCCTTCTTAGAGGCTACGCGGCCGAGACCCGCTCCGAACGCCATGTCGATGGCGCGTTGGCACGTACCTTCAAAAATAGGCTGCAGCTTCAGCATGCCGTCGCTGTAGATCTTGCCAACCGGTGCGTTGTTGAAGAATGGGTCGGTGTAGTTAGCCACGGCTGGGTCACTGTAAAGCGCTGGGGTCGATGGGAACAGGCCGTACTTCTTGAACATCTGCAACTGCTGAGCAGGAGCGAGGTACCAGGTCATGAAATCGTAGGCTGCCTGCTTGTTTGCCGCACCAGCAGGGATGGTCAACTGGGTGCCACCCTGGTTGCCGCCACCGCCAGGAATGCTTGCGATGTCCCACTTGCCCTTGGTCGATGGCGCCTGCGCCTTGATGTATTCGGTCATCCAGGCTGGCGAAAGGATCACAGCAAACTTGCCGTTATTCATGCCTACCGGCCAGTCAGCGGTGAACTGAGCGGTCTTGCTGCTGATGCCGGCATCCATGGCCTTGATAGTGGTGTCCCAAGCCTTCTTGATTGCTGGGTTGGTCTTGTAAACGAGCTTTCCGGCGTCGGTTCCATTGTTCTCGTAGTACTTAGCAGTGCCCTGGTTAAGCATCGCGGTGTAGATACTGCCTGCGTCATCGACGAAGGCAAAGTTCTTCTTCTTGTCGGCTGCGCTGACGCTCTTGATGTATTTCGCACCGGTTTCGATGAACTTGTCCCAGGTAGGCCAAAGCTTGCTCACCGCGTCGCGGTTGGTTGGCAGACCAGCCTTCTTGAATAGGTCAGTGCGGTATGCGACCTCTAGGCCACCCACGTCCGTCGGAATGCCGATCACGCTGTCGTCATAACCAACGCCCTGAGCCCAACGCCATGGTAGGTAGTCACCCTTGATGTCGGTTGCCGAGAGGCCAGCCTTCACGCCGGCTGCCACGTTGGTTGACGAGGTTTGCATCTTGCGGAGGTCTTGGAAGCAGGTTGGAGTCGAGCGCCACTTGCCGGAGTATGAAACTTCGACGGCAACGATGTCTGGGCCACCCTCTTTTTTGGTGAGCTTGTAGCTTGAACACTGGGTAATCAGTTTGGTGCCGTTTACATCGTCAAGGTTGTACTTGGTGTAGGCGATCGTTACGTTCGGGTGGAGTGCCTGGTACTGCTTCACTAGGTCACGTTGAATCACATCACCAAATGACCAAACGGTTACTGTCACCGGAGCATCTGCTGATGCCGCAGGTGAAATACCAACCGAAACTGCACCGACGGCCGCGATCGAAGCGACTAGTGCCGCCGTGCGTGCCTTGGATAAAAACTTGCCCATGATTACTCCTCTTTGGTCGATTCCCGCTATTTCGTGAAATCGATTTCACAAACACGAGTTTGCGGTTCAAAAACGCTACTCGCAAGCAATAATGGGCATTAATAAGCTTTTGTTATGAAACCGAAACCAATATCCACACCTCGTGGTCTATCGTGAGAGTAATCCGTGAAAGGCGTTTCATGAACATTTCTAGAGTCCTCAGAATTCCCGTTGCAGGTGCACTTGCCGTCGGTGCCGTGCTGCTTGCTTGCGTTCCGACTACAGGAAACAGCGCATCGGCAGCAACCTCGGCAACTGCCAAGAAGTTGCTTTGGTCTCAGGAGTTCAACAACAAGACCAAGATCGGTGTCGACACGCGCTACTTCACGCACGATCTAGGCAACGGGTTTGGTTGGGGAAACGCCGAGAAGGAGTACTACACCGCCAGTCGGAGCAACATTTCAACGGATGGCAAGGGCAACCTGGTTATTAGCGCTTTGCGCATCCCCGATTCTTCGCCAATTTTGAATTCTTGCGACGATTGCCAATTCACAAGCGCCAAGGTAAAGACCGCCGGAAAGCTTGGCTTCGTCTATGGCCGCATGGAGGCTCGCATGAAAGCCCCGGCCGGCTCAGGCATGTGGCCGGCGTTCTGGATGCTAGGCAAGTCGCTCGACACGGGTGATGTGTGGCCGGAGTGTGGCGAGATCGACATCTTTGAGGGCAAGGGTTCAGAGCCTAATCGCGCATATGGCACGATTCACGGACCTGGCTACTATGGCGGCGACGGTTCGCAAAAGGGCAGCGTTGTCGATTTTCCTGCTGCTTTGAGTGATGGCTTCCACACTTATGCGGTTGAGGTTAAGCCGAATAACATCACTTTCTTCTTTGATGGCGTTAAGTACTACTCGATTAGCGCTTCGCAGGTTGCACCAAATAAGTGGCCGTTCAACAAGGAGTTCTTCCTAATTTTGAACCTGGCGACCGGCGGCAACTTTGAGCCAAACATCGATCCGACCATCAACTCGGCCCAGTTCACAATCGACTACATCCGTTATTACTCAGTTGGTGGTTACGGCAAGCTGGTGAAGCACTAGCGCCTTTTTGTAGGAATTTGGCTAGAAGAACTTGCCGTTGTTGATGGTTCGCTGGAACGTTGCCTCATCCTGAGTTAGGTAGATGATGCCTTCGATGAGTCCGGCGATAGCTGGAATGCCGGTCCAGAAGAAAATCAGGTACAAGATTCCGGCGCCGATTTTGCCCGTGTAGAACTTGTGAACGCCGATACCGCCCAGGACGATCCCAAGCACGCCGGCCGCAACCTTTGAGGGCCCCGGGTCGCTTGCCTGGCCGTAGTTCGGCGCATACTGTGTCTGGGGTGCAGCCTTAGAGGCAGCCTGACCCGAAACAGGAACCGGGTTTCCACACGAAGCACAGAAACTGGCACCGGCGAAAATCTGGTTGCCGCAATTTGAACAAAACATCGAATCCCCCAAAGTGATAAGTGAACTTCGCCTGCCCAAAGGTTAGCGCAAGCGAACCTTTGGCTCCGGATAAGACGGAGGCGGTGCCTCAGATTATTCGAGACACCGCCTGCCGTTATTCAGTTTTACTTGGTACCGATCACCTTGACCACCACGCGGCGCGCAACATCGCGAGGGTCGGTCGCCTTGCGTGCTGGGATCAGCGTGAATCGAGCCGTCAAGCCTTTGGTCTTCAGGTAAGCAAGCGCAGCCTTGGCTCGAGCAGTCGCAACCGCTAGGTCTTGCCGCGACTTGCTGGTCTTCTGCGCGAATCCCTGCAGAGTCACCTTTGCGTTTGCCAGCACTGCAATCTGAGCTGCAACGGCATCAAGTGCGCGCTTGTCAGCAGCGTCGAGCATTGCGTTGCCCGGTGCGAACGTAATCGCCTTGCTCACTGCAACGACCGTCGGAGTGACTGGCGCTGGTGTCTCAGTCGGAGTCGGAGTCGGAGTCGGCGATGGCGTGACAGTTGGCGTTGGGGTTGCGCTCGGCGTGCTGCTGTTGCTGTTTGAGTTGCCCGGCACGCTCGCGACGCCGAAGTGGGCGGTCGCAGTGGTAGCAGTTGCCAGCGTCACTGTGCAGGTGGCAGTTGTGCCTGTGCACGAACCAGCCCAGCCGGTGAAGGCCTGACCTGCGTCTGGCACAGCAGTCAGCGTTACGGTCGAGCCGGTCGAGAACGCGTATGCGCAAGTGCCACCGCCACAGTCGATGCCACTAGGTGAGCTGGTGACAGCACCTGGTTCCTGATTCGGGATAATCACGTCCAAGGTCACATTGGTCGATGGGTTCATCGGCCACGGGTCGAGGATGTCGCCGATTGTGCCGACGGCTGCCGTGTTTTGGCGCGATTGACCACCCACGTTGTCGAAAGAACCAGCTAGGTAAACCACCGATGATGAGACTGAGATGCCTCGAACTTCTCCGGTGTCGGCTCGCCAACTGCTCAAGGCACCGGTGACAGGATTAATCTCGGCGATACCGGCTGCACTGCCGTTTGTTCCGGTAACCGTGATCGCGTCACCGCCGATGTAGAGCTTGCTCTGATCAACCGACGGTGTGATCGCAAAGACCCAGCTCGAGACACTCGGGTTGAAGTTCGCGTCAAGTGCTCCAGTTGTCTTGTCAACCGCAGCAATAAAGTTGCGAGTCTGACCGTTCACCTGACCGAAATAGCCGCCGATGTAGACACGGTTGCCTACCACGGCAATCGCCTCGAGGAACGACCAAATCTGCGTGCCAACACCGGTGGATGCGGTGAACGCAGAGTTCACGGCACCTGTGGCGGCGTCGACCGACGCCACGTTGCCGTGTGCCTGGCCACCGACGGTCGAGAAGTCGCCACCGATAAACAGCGTGCCACCCGAAAGCGTCATAGTACGCACAGCGTTGTCGACGTCGGCATCGAAGGTTAGATCGATTGCTCCTGTCGACGGGTCAACAGCGGCAATGTTGTTCATCGCAGTCGAGGCAACATTGTTGAACCATCCAGCGACATAAACGCGGGTCGGCAACGCGATAATGCTTACGGCGCGGCCGTCTAGGTGTGGATCCCAAGCCGTGACCGCACCCGAGGTGTCGACTGCGCCGGCACCCTGCCGACTCTGACCATTAATGATCGAGAAGTTTCCGCCCATGTAGATGGTTGAACCCGAACGGCTGAAGCTGAATACGGGGCCGTTAACTGCTGGCGCCCAGTTGGTGATGAGACCGGCAGAGTCAACCGCAGCGGCGTGCATGCGGTGCAATCCACCAACCGCACTGAAGTCACCGAGAATGTATACCTGCGTGGCTGTCGATGCGATGCCCGAAACACGCGATTGGGCGCCGTTGCCCTGGTCGGCAACGTGCGGATCCCATGGCAGCAATGTACCCGCAGCGTCTACTGCGGCTGCGTGGTTGCGGCCCACTCCGCCAACGAAGCTGAATACACCAACGAAGTAGACGGTGCTGCCCTGCATGGTCATGCCGTTGATCTCATTGCCGGTCACGTTTGGATTCCATGACGTCATCGCGTCTGTTGTTGTATCGAACGCCGCGAGGTGGTTGCGGGTCGCACCCCCTGCGCTGGTGAAAGCTCCGCCGACGTATGCAACACCGCCACCAACAACGACTGCGCCAGCCTCAGAATCAAGCTGGGCATTGAAGCTGCTAACAGCACCCGTGGTGGTGTTAACCTTTGCAACACCTGTGCGGTTCTGTCCGCCAACGGTCGAGAACGCGCCGGCTAGATAGGTGTCAGCACCTGAGATGGCTATCGACTTGACACCCCAACCGCTAACGTTTGGGTTCCAAGAAGTGAGACAGTCGGTCGCATCCCAGTTGGTCAAACAAGTGCCAGTTGCGCCACCAGTTCGGGCATCAAGACGAATCGAGGCCGCTAGGTTTCGAGTTGCACCAGCGATATTGCTGAAGTTACCGCCAACGTAAACGGTGCCGGCGAGGAGTTCGAGGCTCATGACGCCGGAGTTGGCGTTGGGGTTCCAGCTGAGCAGGGTCCCATCAGTCTTGATAGCCGCAATACGGTTGCGGGCTGTGCCGTTGACCGCGTTGAACGAACCACCCAACAGAACCACGTCGCCATACACAGCGATCGTTAGCACTCCCTGCCCGCCAGTTACCGAAGGGGTCCACGAGGTGTCGACCGACCCGTCGGAGTTAATGTGTGCAATACGCGATACCGTCGTGCCACCAACATTCGACATCGCACCACCGATGTACCAGCCGCCGTGACCATCAGGTGCCGCAGCACGCTCGTAAGGCCAACCGTTGACCTCAGGGTATGACGGGTCAACCTCGCCGGTAGTCGCGTCGACAACCGCGGCCTGGCCTGTATTCCATGCCTGGTAAGAGGTGAAGTCACCGCCAACGTAGCGAATGCCCTGCGAATCCGCGCTGGTTACGCTCCAAGCGCGACCGTTGAATCCGGTTTGCTTGGTGATGCGTTGAACGGCCTGAGCAGGCGAGGCCGCACTGAGCGATGTGGCCACTAACGCTGTGGCGACCATCGAAAATGCGGCAAGCGAAGAGGTCAGTGACCTGACGAATTTAGAGCGCTTAGGTTGTCTATTCAGTGTGTGCACGTGGCGTTCCTATCTGCGAGAGATTGTGACTCAAGCACAGAATACGAACCGAGTTTTCGAGGACGCCCAATTGCGGGGGAAAACCCTCGGGAGACTCTGGGCAAACTCAATTAGGTTGTTAGTTTTGTCTCATGGTTGGATCAGGGCGCCGGTTGATTGTCGTAGAGGATGAACGCCTTGTTCAAGACCTTCTTGTGCACGAGTTATCGCGAGCCGGGTTCGAAGTGCGCGCGGCTGAATCCTCAGCACAAGCGCGCAAGCTGGTTGATGATTTCGACCCTGACGTCATGTTGCTCGATGTAGATCTGGGATCTGGCCCGAATGGTATTCACCTAGCGCATGCCCTAGCGGCAACACGTCCCGATATCGCGATTTTGATTCTGACTAAGTATCCGGATGCCAGAAGCGCTTCAAACGATGGCCTTGACTTGCCTGAAAACATCGGTTTCCTCCGTAAGCACCTTGTCACTGATGCAACATACCTACTTTCTGCACTCGAAAAAGTTTTGGCAGACAAGTCGCTTGAAGTGCGGCAGGATACCGGCACACCGAACCCTTTTTCGTCTCTGAACGACAGGCTTTTTGCTGTACTTCGATTGCTGGCAGAAGGTTACGTCAACACCGAAATTGCTTCTCGAACAGGTGTAAGCGTCAAGACCGTCGAGCGCAACATTGACCAGATCTATGAGCTACTTGGCATAGAGACTAAGGGCGGGCACAACCCTCGAGTGGTTGCGGCCAAAAAGTACTACACAGAGATCGGTCTCGGTCCCAGAAAATGAGCTTTGCGAGACTTATTCGCGAAGGGCTCAGCACAAAGACTGCGCTTTCATTCCCGGTTTTCGCTGGCATCTTGGTCTGGAACATCCTGATCAATGTTGGCGATGGCTGGACGACACCGATGCATAGTCGGCTAGCGCGAGTCGCGATTGTCGTGCTCGTGCACCTTTGCCACTGGACGATTCTGCTCAGTGCCGCTCGAATCGCAACGTTCGCTAAAGGCACCCTCAGGGGTTGGCCCTTCTTTTGGTTTCTGCTCCTGGTCGCCGGCCTGCGTGGTTGGACTCTGCAACTCATCTTTGATGATCTGGGCATCCCAACCTCGACTGGCGCAGTCGTACGCATTCTGTTCTCGATTTTCTATGTGGGTCTTGGCATCGTTGTTGCTGGCGTTTGGATTGAGCAAATAAAGTCGCACAATGCTCTCTTAGAAAGAATGTTTGGCGAACAAGACCGACTCAATCAGGTTAGGGCCGAAGCCGAAAACAAAATTCTTGAGGCGAACAAGTCTCTAATTGCGGAAATTAAAATTGACCTTTTGAACCGAGTCGAAAAATTCGCAAAATCTAACCGGGTCGACGCTTTGGCCGAGTTGAGAAATGCTATCGACCAAGTGATTAGGCCCATGAGCCAGCAACTCGCGTATTCAGACTTCATCTGGAATCCTGAACCGGCGACCCGAAAAAAGGTAAAGGTTTCATGGCGGCGCGTAGTTGCGGATTCCTTTAATGCAGGCAACATCCACCCGACGGCTGTCACCATCGCCGTCAGCGTACTGATTGCACCCACCGCAATCGAAGTTCTTTACTTCGAAAACATCTGGGCGCTCTTGCTCGCCATTCCTCTTGCACAGCTGGGCTTTTTAACTGCCTTCAAGGCTGTTATCAGGAAATTGATCCAGGTTCTCGACAAAAATGGCACTGGTGGCCGAACCTTCGAAACTGGATGTGTGCTCGCGGGCTACACCATTGTTGGCCTAATTTCAACGAGTGCGGCAGCAGTATTTGCCGCTGATAAGCCACGCTCACCCTTTCTTCCTGCATGGACCGTGGCCCTAAGCGCTCTCATTGGCGTCGCGGTGGGCCTAATCGCTCAAGCAGTCCGGGCCATGAACAAAATTGAACGCGAATTGGCTGAGACCACGGCAGAGTTGAGTTGGCAGATTACCCGCATTCGCCAGGTCCATCGCGAACTCGAGCAAGAGCTAGCCAACAAACTGCACGGTCGCATTCAAGGGGCACTCGCAGCTACCTATCTGAAGCTAGCGAGTGAGGCCAAAGAGAATCAGGCACCACATGAAAGCGAGTATCGGGCGAGCCTCGGGAATTACCGAGATGAGTTATTTCGGACAATCGAGGAACTTAGCAAAACGTCCGTACGACCGAATCGACTCGATGCCTGCATTGAAGAAACTAAAACAACATGGGCGGGTGTTTGCGAAGTTGTAGTCGAAGCCTCGAGGAGGACGCGAGAGCTTGTGTATGCAGATGATCTACTATGCCACTCACTGGAGGACTTGATTCCCGAGCTCGCATTCAACGCTGTTAAGCACGGCAAGGCGTCTAACGTGCTTATTTCACTGGAAGTCACTGGCCAGCGGACTATCTACCTCGAGGCTACCGACAATGGTCAGTCGTCGGCGAAAACGGATCGAGTAGGGCTCGGAAGCAAATTACTCGATGAATGCACCATATGGTGGTCTCGAGATAGCACCCTGGTCGGCACGGTTACTCGCGCAGAGTTGCCACTGCAACTTTCGTAATCGGGCGAAACTGACTAGTAGAGCAACATCGTGAGGCGCCTGCGCGCAGCAATCACGACTGGATCCTCGTTGCCGAGGATCGTGAAGTATTCGAGCAGGCGCTGACGCAGCACCTCGCGCTCAGCAAACTGGACTGCGAACCGATCGAGCAGCAGGTTGCAGCCGAACTCCGCGCTGCCGCTCGCGACCGCCGCGTCAGCCTTGGTTAGGGCAGCTTGAGTGGCCGAGGCGTCATCCGCGCTTGGTTCGCTCGAGAGCACAGCCGCAAAATCGAGCCCGTGAACGCGCTTCAGCAATGAAGTTTGAGCCAAACCAGCCTGAGCCATGACATCGGTTGGCATCTCGCGTAGTGCAGCCTCGTATTCGGCAATGGCGCCGTCGTAATCCCCCGCGTCGATGAGCTCGAAAGCCCTCTGGTGGCGCGGTGGCAACTGCGGGTCGGCCGGCTTTGCGGCGGCATCTGAAACCACGGCACGGGCGGTCAGGCCCTGTTGCTCAGCTACCTCGAGGAGTCGTGCAAGACGTGCTCGCACCTCGGTCTCATCCAAACCTGCACTGATTAGCGGAACCGGCTGACCCTTGATCAGCGCGACCGCTACCCCACCCTGACGCATCTGGAATGCCTCGAGAATCTGCGGCTGAGCGTCGGCATCGACGCGCATGAGAATGACTCGTCCGTCGAGTTCGAGGATGAGCTTTTCGAGCATCGCGGTCATCGCTGCCGATTCGGGAACGACCGCGGTCTTGAAGTCGACCAGCACCGGAGTCTGGTCAGAGAGAGTCAGCAGCTCGCGGAGGTTTTCGACTCCCCCGTCGATGACGAGCGAGGTGACCGGAATAGTGCCGGGCGTTGCGTTCGGGGTGGCGGCACCTGCTGCGGCAACAGGGGCGCCAGGCGTGGCCGACTGAGGTTGGGCCGGTGAGTTAGGTGCTGGCTGGTTTGCCGCCTGAGCACGGTCGCGCAGCGCCGATAGGTCAACTGCTCCGGCCAAGGATGCACGAGTGAATGGTTCTGCCATTAGAGCTTCTTGATCGCTAGGAGCCCCTGGGTTGCACCCAACAGCTCGATGGTCGACTTTGAGGTTACAGGTGGAACATAGAAGAACAGCATGTCGCCATAGACCGACTGCACACCGGTGGTCGAACCGCCTGTGCCGAGTAGGACCTTCTCAGCGCCGTCGACGGCAACCGCAGAGCCAGGACGGCTCGGCTTGATCGTGTAGGTGTCGTTCATGAACACGGCGACCAGCGCGCCGGCATCGGCCGTGGCAAGCGCCATCGTGTTTGGCTCGCCGAGGGTGTGCTTGTAGGTGATCTTGGCGTTGACCAGCGCGGCGGCTTGGGCCTTCTGGTCACTCGAAACCTGCTCATAGAACGGGTTCGAAAGGTTGAAGAGACCAGCGCTGAGGCTCGTGCGGCCACGGTTGATCACATCACCGAAGGCCTGAGCCAGCTGGTTCGGTGCGAGTTTCAGGAACACGCTCTTCGGATCAACCGGGATGGCTCCCATGTCTTCGGTCGCGACCGCAGGAATCTTGACGCCTGGTAGGAGCCTCGACACATACCAAACCTTGTAGTTGTCGCGCGGACTCGCCTGCTGCAGCACGATCATCTGAGGCAGGTTGGCCTGGCCCGGTTCGTCGGTGACGGCCATGATTACGCGCGGCCAGGTGTCGGTCGAGGCCGGCAGGCTGAACGTGATCGGCGCGGCGGCAATCGAAGGCAGCGGCTCGATCGCGCTCGACTTCTTGCGCAGGATGTAGTTGATCGCACGCAACTTGAAAGCAGGGCCGGCAAAACGACTGCTCAACAGCGCACGGTTCTTGGTCTCATCGGCTTGAGCGGCAACCGCTGCCACATCAACGAGGATGCGCTCGAGCTGCGCATGCGTCACGGCAGCTGGGGTTTGGTTGTTCGCGGTGCTGGAAACCTTTGGTGACGCGCTCGCGGCCCCGCCTGCCACACCTGGCAGCTGGAGCGAGCAACCGGCAAGCGAGGCCGAGACCGCTGCGGCCAGCAGTCCTGCGGCTGCGCGCTGCACGATTGGGTTGCGGGCAGATCGGCGTCCCTTTGGCTTCACAAGGCTCTTGTTGCGACGCACGCGTACCTTCTTCACCTTCGGAGCTTTTGGAGTGCGACGACGTGGGCCGCGCTTGATGCGGGCGTGACGCGAAGCGATGATGAACATCACGACGGCTGCGACCATGAGAGCGATGCCGATGTCAATCATCGTGTTTGAGAAGGTCAGGTCGTGCGCGATTGGCCAGACAAAAAGCAACTGGGTTGGGGCCGGAGCCTTGCCGTCGGAGGCAATCAAAGCGCCGGTGTCAGAGCGAGTCACAGCGCTGACCGAAGCCGAACCCGCTCCCGCCTGCTGCACAATCCAGAGGTCGCTGTTTTGCGGAGAGGTTCCACTGATGCCGATATGTTCGGCACCCTTTTTGATGATTGGCAGTCCCGCACCGGTCTTGTCAGCAGCAAGCTCGACATACTGTGCGTTGCCAACCCAGGCACGAATGTCTGATTCGCGGCCGAGCGCAGCGAAGGTTCGACCGAGACTGGTCACCGAAACCGTCGGCTGGCCGGGGAATGAGCTCAGAACCTCGGCCGGAACAATGATGAAAGGCGACTTGGTTTCGACATTGATCGAGATTCGGTGATCGGCCGGCGGTGCCCAGAGCGTTCGATCGCCGATTCCGAGCAGCAAACTCACCAGCGAAGCGACAAAGAGTGCTGCTGCAATCAAAAAGCGCATTGGCATCCTTGGGTGAGGTCGGGCGGTGTCTAGGCGTCAAAGGCTAAACTTGGCACGGGCAAAAAGCCTGTTACATAAGTTTAGCGAAGTGGCCTAGGAGCAGCATTTTGGCAGCTGAAGAGACCGAATTCCCTCTGGTCGTCAGGGGTTATGACCGGCTCGCGGTCGATGACGCGATGCGCGACCTGCGCAAAGAGATTTTGCAGCTGAGCGGCCAGAACGCCCAGCTCGCCGCCGAACTTCGCGACACCAGCAACCGCCTAATCGAAGCCCAGCAGACCATTTCTGAGGTTGGCGAACCGACCTACGCTGGTGTTGGCGCCAAGGCTGCCCTGATTCTCTCGACCGCTGAAGAGCAGGCCAAGC